>Ga0210404_10000015_pt1 | contig 371403 bp, 294 predicted proteins | sample IncBWH28MmetaG_FD_155455 | JGI IMG/M metagenome (GOLD analysis project Ga0210404, IMG submission 155455) | Forest soil microbial communities from Barre Woods Harvard Forest LTER site, Petersham, Massachusetts, United States - Inc-BW-H-28-M | ecosystem: Environmental > Terrestrial > Soil >... | reverse complement strand
CGCACCGAGAGTCAGTCCAGTTGGCAGTTGTCCAGTGGCGACCGTGAATTGATAAGGGGCGGTGCCGCCGGTGACTGTGAGTGGCGCGTTATAGTTCACGCCTTTAACCGCTGCCGGAAGCGTTCCCGAGATCGCCAGACTTTGAGGAGGCTTAGTGGAAGTGGTGGAAGAGTTCCCTAATATGGAACAGGCGGCCGAGAAAAGCAGCGAAGACACCAAAGTAACCACAGCTCCGAATCGAAGCAACTTCGCTCGACTCAAGCCCTGCTGCTTCCGAACCGGACAGAATGCGTTGTGCGGCATCTAGCGCCACCTCTCGAATGGGGGTTCAAGAGACGCTCAATATTTGAGTGTCCTTAGACTGGACTTTATCGACGCACTAGCAATGCCGACAGATAACGGAGGGGCGTAGTACTAAATGAGAGGAAGTACATACATTGAGTAGTGAGAGGTACATGGAGCGCCCGAACTAAAAGAACTGGCAGGGTAACCCCTTTAGAAGAATGACGGTGGCTTGCCCCTCTTGCCTTTGCAGAATTCTAATGTCTGGCCATAGCGAGTGGCAACGCACTCCGCGTCACGACCGGCGGAAGAGCGGGTACCCTCTTCGAACGCACAATGGCGCTGGATGCAACCGAATCGGTTTGCGCTTGCGGCATCGCTCCACCTAACGCATACAGCACCACTTCCACCCGGCTCGATACTCCCAGTTTGTCGAAGATGCGGAACAGATAATTCTTAACGGTATGTTCCCGCAGCGTTAACCGTAGTGCGATCTCGCGGTTCGACATTCCCTCGGCCACGCAGCGTACCACGTCCAATTCACGCGCCGAGAGCAGGGATTTCCCAGTGACACCGGTAAAGCGCATCGGAACCGGCTCTGCAATGGCTTCCAGCAGGTAGTGAAGCTCGCCGCTGCTGGCCCACACCTGCCCACTGTGAACACAGAGGATGCACTTGGCCAGGGACTTTAAAGACTCAGTGCGGAAGAAAACGCCGCGGGCGCCGGAGCGGAAGGCCTCAATCACCGTGGTTCGCTCGGAAGAATCCAACAACATAATGACCCGCGTCGAGGGCGAATTGGAGCAGACGTTGCGGCACAACTCAAAGCCGGCCGTGCCGTTGTCCCCCTGCCGGGCGCTAATCAGGGCTACATGCGGATGCTCTCTCCGGGTTTGGGCTAGAAGTTCACCGGGCTTTGCCGCGAAACCTGCCATGGTGAATTGGCCGTCGCGGGCCAGCGCCTCCACCAGCATTTGTGTGTTCATACTGGTGCTGTCAGCGGCCAAAACGCGAATTGTATTCTGCGATGGAAAAGGAGTGAGTGGCGCCATGGTTCTCCCGTAGGTTGTTGCGGGCTATAGTTACGAAAACTGGTGTCGGTTCAGGTGTTTGCGAAACCGGGCAAGAATCTCGTTTCAGAAGATTATTGGGCAAGTCTGTGGACGGTAAATGGCACTTTGGAGCCAGTAACGAAATAATTACTCACTCCACATTGTGATAACGCAATAGTAACATAAGGCCCTCTCCGTCCCGTTACCGAAGTGTGCAAATGTCTTCATGGAGACAATCGTCTCATTGACACTGTTTCCCAACTGTACTACGGTAAATGACATTCGCGTGTCGTAAATGGCACGCAAAGCTTGTATCCCCCAAAACTCCCTCGTACGAATCGCCGTTGAAAAACGGTGGAGCCGAACTTTTGTTGCAAAGAACAGGTTGGAAATCCATGCCAAGAATTGACGGTGCTCCTATGCAAGCAAATCCGGGGTCTGCTCCTCGTCGACGTCTACCTCTTTATCTGGCAACCGCTGCGCTACTGGCATTGTCACTCGGTGTATTGATGTCACGGCCGCCGGTGGTGGTTCGCGGATCGTCCACGGCGACGGACCCAGGGCCTCGGCCCCTTCCCGCTGCGGCGGGCAACTTCTATTCGGCGTTGACGCCGAATCAGAACTCAGTCACCACGCGCCTCACGCAGATTTTCACGGAAGTGAACTTCGTTGCGGGCGGCCCGTTGGTGAAGACGGTAGGCTTGGGGCCACGCTTCAATTCCAATTCCTGTTCCAGTTGCCATGCGTATCCCGCGGTAGGCGGCTCCAGTCCGCCGAACAATCCGCTCTTCTCGATCTACCAGTTACAGGGCGCGACCAACACCATGCCCTATTTCATCACGGCAACGGGACCGGTGATTGTTGCCCGTTTTCCCAAGAAGTCTGACCTTGTGACTCCCGACGGCAGCGTCCACCAGATGTTCACCATCTCGAACCGCACGGACGCTCCCGGCTGCACCACCATGGTCCAGCCCGACTTCGCCACGGCTCAGACGAACAACAACATCATCTTCCGGCAGACAACGCCCACCTACGGCGCGGGCCTGATGGAGTTGATCCAGGAAAGCGCGATTGTCGCCAACATGAATTCGAACTTGCCGCTCAAGGCGTCCCTGGGAATTACCGGGCACCCGCAATATAGCGACGACGACGGCACCATCACCCGCTTCGGCTGGAAGGCACAGCAGAAGTCGCTGATCTACTTCTCCGGCGAAGCTTACACGGTTGAAGAAGGCGTTAGCGACGAAGCGTTCCCCAGCGAGAACGACGAATCGATTCCCAGTTGCTTGCCGCCGTTTCCGGTTCCGGTAGGAACCAACAAGACCAAAGGTGTTCCCGACGATCGCAACGACACGGGCGAAGCTCCCAAGGCTCCCGTAAACTTCTCCGGCGACCTGGAGCGCTTCGCATTGTTTATGCGCTTCCTGGCGCCTCCGACACCGGTTGCACCCACCCCTTCAACGGCCAACGGCTTGGTTCAGTTCCAAAACGTGGGCTGCAATATGTGCCATCAAATTTCGTTTACCACTCCAACATCTTCGATCGCAGCGTTGAGCAGCCAGACAGTGACGCTGTATTCCGACCTGTTGGTTCACGACATGGGCCCCGGCTTGGCGGACAACGTCCAGCAGGGCGGCGCTACAGGCGATCAGTTCCGCACCGCGCCGCTGTGGGGAATCGGACAGCGCATCAACTTCCTGCATGACGGACGCACCAACAACATTGTGACGGCCATCGAGGATCACCGGAGCTTTGCCAACGGTGTGTATCCGAATTCCGAAGCCAACACGGTCATCAACGATTTCGACGCTCTCAGCAACACGAACCAGCAGGATCTGGTTAACTTCCTGCGGTCGTTATAAGGCATCGGCATGACGAACATGAAGGGGACTGATATGTCATCGAGCACGGAAATGAATAATGAAGTGCAGGCTCAACCCAGCAAACACAAGTGGCTGAAGCGTGCATTACCGGTTGCGCTGTTGCTGCTGGTGGCAGCGGGAGCGACGGCTTATTTCCCGAAGTCGGCCAAGGGCGGCCCTCCGTCGGTCACGGCCGTCGACCCCGGTCCGCGTCCGCTGCCCGCGGGCGCTGGCGGCTTCCTGCCTTCGCTGAGCGCCAACGAGAAGCAGATTGAGCCCAGCATCACCACAGAGTTCAATCGCGTGCACGACGTCATCGTCACCTCTCCGACCGATGGCGGACTGGGGCCACGTTTCAATTCCAATTCATGCGCCAGTTGCCACGCCTATCCGGCGGTTGGTGGGTCGAGCCCGCCGTCGAACCCTTTGTTCTCGGTGTATCAGTTGAACGGCGCGACCAACACCATGCCGTTCTTCATCACCGCGACAGGACCGATCCTGGAAGGTCGCTTCATCAATCAGCCCGGCACTTCCATCCCGGACGGCACGGTGCACCAGAACTTTACGGTCGTGGGACGCAGCGACGCTCACGGATGCTCGATCTCGCAGCCTGATTTCACCACGGCTTCTTCGACCGGCAATCTGGTCCTTCGCCAGGTTCCGCCAACGTTTGGTGATGGCCTGATCGAAGTGGTTCGCAACATCGACATCGTCAACAACATGAATTCCAACCTCACCATCAAAGCCTCCTTGGGCATCACCGGACACCCGAATTACAGCGGGAATGACGGCAGCATCACGCGCTTTGGATGGAAAGCTCAGGTTCGCTCTACGTTGATCATGGCCGCCAACCAGATGAACGTTGAGATGGGCGTGACCAACGAGACGTTCCCCAATGAAATCGATCAGACTCCGGGTTGCGTTTTCAATCCGGTTCCTGAGACGGTCACCAACTTTACGCCGGGGATTCTGACCGAGATGTTCCCCGACGATCGCGCGCGCGTCGAATACTTTACTCAGTGGATGGCGCCTCCGACTCCCGGAACTTCTTCCAGCTCCACCAAGAACGGCAAAACGCAGTTCACTAACGCAGGCTGCGTGTACTGCCACACCACTTCGTACAAGACTCCGCCTACATCGCGTCCTGCATTGGGGAACGCCACCATCAATCTGTATTCCGATTTGCTGGTGCACCACATGGGCCCGGGCTTGGCCGATGGCTTGGGGCAGGGCAACGCTGGTCCGGATGAATTCCGCACTGCGCCGCTGTGGGGTATTGGACAACGCCTCTTCTTCATGCACGATGGCCGGACCAACAACATCGTGACTGCGATTGAGGATCACTACAGCCTGGGCAACGCTACCTACCCCGCGTCGGAAGCGAACCAGACCGTGACCAACTTCAACAACCTGAGTTCGAAGAACCAGCAGGATCTGGTGAACTTCCTGCGCTCGCTGTAAGTTCGAGTTTCGCGAAAAAAACAAGGCCGCGTCTGGATGAAGCCGAAACTGGCTCATCCGGCGCGGCCTTAGTTTTTCCCGCACGGTGGAGGGTGTGCAGAATCTTTCACGTTGACGCATTCCCAAAGGCAAGTGCAAACTCTTTGGGCCGAGGATTCTGCCGGCACGGATCAAGGATTTCTATGCGTCGTCGACACTTTCTATTAAACCTTGCCGCCCTGATGCTCGTTGCGCTCGTATGCGTAACTTGTAGCCAATCACAAACGGTGACGTTTAAGGGACTGCACGAATTCAGCGGAGGGAGCGATGGGGCATATCCAAACACTCCGTTGACCTTTGACAGAGTTGGAAATCTTTATGGAGCCACGTACTCGGGCGGTACCGGAACCGCATGTTCTGGAGGTTGCGGCACCCTGTTCGAGCTAATTCCGTCCACCAGCGGACTGAAGGAGAGGGTGCTTTATAGCTTTCCTGCTTTCACCTCCACGACTGGACCACTGGTGCTAGACGCAAAAGGGAATGTCTTTGGTACGACCCCGCAAGGTGGCAACTCATCGTGCAACTGTGGCGAGGTCTATCAAGTAGCTCGATCCGGTAACGGCCGGACTCAGAGCATCATTTACAGCTTTCTCGGGGGGACGAGCGACGGTGAATATCCCGAATTCGGTTTGGTTCAAGACACCGCGGGGAATCTCTACGGCTCAACTCAGATCGGAGGGTTGAACAATGGCGGTATAGTTTTCGAGCTCACGCCAAATGGGGACGGCACTTGGACCGAGAGTGTAATCCATGCGTTCGGCAACTCCCAAGACGGCTCTAATCCATACGGACCGCTGGCGATTGATACATCCGGCAACCTATACGGCACGACCGGAAACGGCGGCCTCTATGGTCCCGGCATAGTCTTCAAACTCACGCCCTCCGGCGGGAGTTGGACGGAAACCATTCTCTACAACTTCACGATGGATTTTGGATCCTACCCTCAACCTGAGGGAGTTGCACTAGACGGCGCCGGCAATCTCTATGGCGCGACGATATTTGGCGGCGAGTATGGAGTCGGAACGTTGTATAGTCTCACACCCACGGTTGGCTATTGGCACCGAACCGTTTTGCACACCTTCACCGGAGCCAACGACGGAGCGTACCCGTATGGCGGCCTCACAATCGGCCCTACGGGCCTTCTCTACGGCACCGCCGCTTCTGGTGGGCTCTACGGGTTCGGTACCGTCTACAAGCTGGTGAAGGGCGCTAACGGCCGGTGGAACGATACGGTGCTGCACACGTTCAAAGGAACTGATGGATCGGGCCCCACTCTTGGAGTGGTCTTAGATCAACTCGGCAACCTGTATGGTGTAGCTTCTGGTGGAACGTACGGATTTGGCGTCGCCTTTCAGATCACGCCCTAGTTGACAGTTATCAAATCATTTGGCCATTGAGTGACTTCTGGCTTGTCTGGCTTCTTCTTTGAGTCCTTGCGCATCGTAAAGGTCCGCCAGCCCCAGCCAGAGTTTCGCATCACCCGGTGCCAGCTTAACGGCCTCTTCCTGAAAGCTCACCGCCCAAGCCGCGCGAGAGATTCTGCCAGTACCGGCTTGCGACGTCTACGAGTGCTCTGCATGGAGTTGCTCGTCGAAGTGAGTGTAACAGTACGCTCAAGCGATATCAGAGAAGGAGTCGGCAGTATGCAAAATCCTTCACGTTGACGGACTCCCACGCTAGATGCAGACTCTTGCGGTGGAACCTGAGGACAACTTTATGCGCTACAGACGTTTCTTATTTAGCCTCGTTGCACCGATGCTAGTCCTGATCATGGTCGTCATTTCCAGTGGAGCGCAGGCTTCGAAGTTTAAGGTGTTGCACACGTTCGCGGGAGGGAACGACGGGGAGGCTCCAACGGCACCGCCCACGCTCGATAGGGCCGGAAATGTCTATGGCACGACCGCAGAGGCTGGTAACGGCACAGGATGCACAAACGGTTGCGGAACTGTGTTCCAGCTGCAACCTTTCGGAATGCAGTGGAGAGAGCGCATTTTGTACAGCTTTTCCGATCCTTCTGGGTCTCCTATTTATTCAAACGGACCCTTGGTGCTCGATGCAAACGGCAAGTTGTACGGAACAAGCGCCCAAGGCGGCGACCTTTCTTGCAATTGCGGCTTTGTATATGAACTCGTCCGATCTTCCACGGGCTGGACGGAAAATGTGATTCACACATTCCTTGGGTCGAACGCAGCCGACGGCTCCAATCCTTACTCGGGTGTGGTCCGCGACAAGGCAGGCAACCTCTACGGAACGACGAACGACGGAGGCAACTCTGGCACCCAATGGGGCACTGTCTTCGAGCTTACTCCGAATGCCGACGGCACCTGGACGGAGTCGATAATCTACGGCTTTCCCACATACACGCAGGGCATCTTTCCCTATGCCCTAACTATGGACGCTAAGGGTAATCTCTACGTTACTGCGAGCCAGGGGGGTGTCTATGGCAATGGGACGATTATTAAACTGGCACTCTCCGGCGGGGTCTGGACCGAGACGACGCTTTATGCCTTCACCGGAGGAGACAATGGCAGTTTTCCGTTTACCGGAGCCGTGCCCGATGTGGCCGGCAATCTTTATGGCACCACATCATCGGGCGGCGACGACACGGTTGGCAACGTCTTCAAACTTACTCCCGCCAAGGGATACTGGAACTTTTCGACGGTGTACAACTTCACAGGTGGACACGACGGGGGCTTGCCCAATAGCACTCTGACTATGGATCAGGCGGGAGACCTCTACGGTACCACGCAGGCTGGGGGCGCCTATCAGTACGGCACAGTGTACAAGCTTGCCTTATCGAGCGGAAAATGGGTTGAGACCGTGCTGCACAGCTTTACGGGCGGTTCCGACGGAGCCTACCCTGCAGGCATTGTTTTGGACTCCTCGGGAAATCTATTCGGCACGGCCAATTCTGGGGGTGCCCACAATTTCGGCACCGTGTTCGAGATAACGCCATAACGGCGTTGCGTCAGACAAGAGCGTCACGAAGTCAGCGGGACACCGCATGCCCTCGCGCCTCTGCGGCTTTAGTTGTCCGTCCTTGCGCGTCATAAAGATCCGCGAGCCCTAACCACAGTTGTGAATCATTAGGTGCTAACTTCACCGCCTCTTCCTGAAAGCTCACAGCCTTCGCAACATCGCCCAACTGATACCAAGCCTTCGCACGTCCAGTCGCAATCAGCGAATTGAAACTCCCGCCGAGCGACTCTCCTCCACCGCGAAATGGACTCGCTGCCTCAGCCTTGTCGAACGCCTCCAGAGCCGCTTGCGGCTGATTGATCTGCAAGTCAGCCTGGCCGAGCAGCATCCACATGTCGTGCGGACGCGATGAAGACTCCGCCGACCGTCGGAATACTTCAACGGCTTCCGCATAACGCTTCTGCGTCATGTAGAACAATCCAAGATCAAGCCAGGTTTCGTCGCTCGATTCGAGATGAAGGCTGGTACGGAATTCCGCGTCGGCCTCCGCCGCACGGTTAGTGTGCTCCAACACAAGAGCGCGCGTGAGATGTAGGTTGGCATTGTCGTCGAAGATGGTTTGCGCGTGATCGAGATACGCGAGTGCCTCGGGGTACCGTCCGAGACTGTAGAGAATTCCCGCAGCATTGGCCCAGGAATTGAATTGCTCGGCGCGGTCGCGTCCGGAAGCAAAGGATCCCAGATAAGTCAGCGGAGCGAAAGCGACTTTGTTGCAATCGATCTGCAATCGATCGATCAGCGGTTGTGTTTGCGGCGTACGGCGCACGAAAACGGCCGAGACTTCGTCCATGTAAACCGGCCGCCACAACTGGCTGTGACAGAAGGCCGGAAGCTGCGGAAACAATGCAATCCCCTCGTAACGGGCAAGAGAAACGAGGATGGTATTGATGCTGCGGGCGTCGGCCTCCTGCTGCCACGCTGGCGAGTCGGGAGGCTCCACGCTCAGCTCGTACGCGCGAAAAAAAAGTTGCGGGCCAAACAGCAGCGCGCGGCCATCGATGTAATCGGGATAGCCGGGCGACAAGCGCCACGTCAGGTAGCCTCCAAGGGTGTAGCCGTTAAAAATATTGGCAGGCAGCTTTTCTTGCCGGATAAAGTCCACTGCGCGTTCTGGAAACCACCAAGAGAGCCCGCTGCCGAACAGCGACAACTGTGCCGATCGCAAATAGTAGCGGTTGCTGATGAGGTCGAAGCCGCGAACTCCGACGAGTGTGATCAGAACTGCTGTGAGAACCAGGACGCTGGGGCGGGCCCATTCTGTATTCTTCAGTATGCGGCGCTTCGAAATATCGCTCGGGGCAGACTTCCAGGCTTCCTGCAGAATCGATCCACCGACCACCACCGCGACGCAGGCAAATAACGCTTGCAGCCGCACATGCTGAATGGTGAGATAGCCCGCGCCTAGCAGCAAAACGGCTGCTCCCCATTGCCTGCGCCAAACGGCCACAGCCGCGCATACCCCAGCCATCATCAACAGCCACCAGAATGAACTCTGCGGATCGCGCCAGTCGAGCGCCTGCTGCAGGCTCGTCCAGGAGGGCCGAACATTTCCCCATTCGACGATCCATGAACTATGAAGTTCCTGCGCTCGAGCCTGATTGCCGACCGCGGAATAAATGCGAACGCCCCAGGGATTGGCAGGCGTTGCCACTCCAGCAAGCGCCAGCCACGGCCACGCGCGCTTCACTCGCGCCAGCGCGGCAGCACGACGGTCCGGGAAGGGAAGCTGTAAAACTTCCAACCCAACGTACGCCGCGCCAAGCGCCAGCCCAGCAATAAATCCCGGATGAAGGTTTACCCACGCAACCATCAGTATGGGCAACAGCCACAACCGTGAACGGCGGCCGTTCTCATGTCCGCTCGTGCAGTGCCGCCATAACACGCCAAGAAACGCAGCGAACAAAATAGTCGTGAACATCTCCGCGCGCGGCTGCGTTCGGTTAGCGATCAATGGCACAGCGATGATGGCGAGAGTTTTCTGAAAAATATTGTCGCGGCGCAACAGCAGTGCGACCGTTCCCGCACACGTCACCGCCCCCAGCCACGAAAGCAGCGCATACCCTCCCGCGAGATAAGTCAGATAAAACAAAATTCCGGACAAAACGGGATAAATCCACGGCGCGTCGTGAGCGGTATAGGAAAAGACGTCAGTGGAGAAAATCTGATGATGCTGCAGAACCCAGTGGCCCGAGGCAAGCTGCCATCCCAGGTCGAAATCTTGCAGGGTGTGGAAACCGGCGAGGAAAGCGTAGACCAAAGCCGCGCACAGTAGAATCCACGAGACGTAATTGGCCTTGGATCTCAAATTGAGTTCGGCTCAAGCGCTAAGCTGAGTTGGACGGCGCGGCATAGCATGACCGTAGCGCCGGCATCTTGCCGGCTGTCCCCAGAGCCTGCCCTGAGCTTGTCGAAGGGGCGTCTCGCCCTCGGCGCGGCGGCGCTACTAGCTGTTGTACGCCAGCTCCTTCGCCCGCTGCGTAGCCTTCACGACCGCCTTAATCAGCGTCACGCGCAGCTTGCCTTCTTCCAGTTCCAGAATGCCGTCGATGGTGCATCCAGCCGGCGTAGTCACCGAATCTTTCAATTGTGCCGGATGATCTCCAGTCTCAAGCACCATTTTGGCCGACCCCATCGTCATCTGCGCGGCCAGCAGCGTGGCCACTTCGCGCGGCAGTCCTACTTTCACTCCCGCCTCCGCCAGCGACTCCAAAATAATGTAGATGAACGCCGGACCACTCGCCGAAAGCCCAGTCACCGCGTCCATGTGCTTTTCATCCACCACAACGGTTCGTCCCACCACTTCAAACAACGAGCACGCCAGGGCGATTTCTTCCTTGGAGACATGTTGCCCCTTGCAGAGCCCCGTCATACCCGCTCCCAACGCGCACGGAGTGTTGGGCATCGCGCGCACCACGGCCGTCTTCGTTCCCAATGCGGCCTCAATCTGCGCGGTAGAAACGGAAGCCGCCACCGAGATGAAAATCTGTCCCGCGGAAACCGCAGGCCGCACTTCTTCCATCACTTCCTGCACTGTCTGCGGCTTCACGCAAATAAAAATAATATCCGCACCCTGCACTGCCTTGGTGTTGTCGGTGCCAACTTCAATGTTGAGTTTTTCCGCAACGCTGCGCACCCGCTCCGGATGCCTAACCGTGGCCCGGATCAGCTCTTTTGACAACAGCCCTCCTCGAATCCACGCCTGCACCAGTATTCCTCCCAGCTTTCCGGCCCCCAGCACCGCGACCTTTTTGCTGGATAAATTAATCGCCATCGAACCCCGCCTCTCTGAAGTGTTTCTAAAGTACTCGCAAACTGACGCAAAATGCACACCTTCAGCGTTATATCATCCGCGCGAAACGCGCCAGAATCGCGCTGCGTGAGCGATTCGGCGAACCTCGCAAATTCCTGCACAGAGCCCAAAGTCCCATCATCAAAAAGTCCTATCCACTCCTTGACAACGAAAGCTCCTCTACGTAGGCTTCAGATTATCTGTTTTTCCCCCGCGTAACCACCTTTTCTGCCCATTTGGAGTTGCCTAGTGAAGGTCCGGATAAAGCAAGTGTCACTGGTCTGTCTGCTCATAATTTCCTTCGGAGCAGCGTCGCTCCACGCCCAGACCTGGACTCAGTTTGGTCCCGTCCCCAGATTCTCGCACAGCGGCTTATGGGATCCTTCCACCAAGCAGACGATCGTCTTTGGCGGCCAGGACCCCGCGACTGGCGCCAATCTCAACGATCTGTGGCTGGTCGGCACCGGAACCGATAAGCACATTACCGACAACAGCCTGACGGCTACTGGCGTTGCGCCGACTGCAAGATTCGGCCATGCCGCTATCTACGATCGCACCAGCAACAACATGACGATTTTCGGAGGCGGAATGGGCACGCCTCTGCAATGCGCCAACGATGTCTGGCTGCTCGAAGGCGCCAACGGACAAAGTGGATCTCCGACTTGGGTGCAACTCAATCCCTCCGGCACTGCGCCTTCCGCGCGCACGCGTGCCTCGTCTGTATACGATCCCACGACGAACTCCATGATTATTTTCGGCGGCTACAATTGCTCGAAAACTTATTACAACGACGTGTGGATCCTAAGCAACGCCAACGGAATTGGCGGCACTCCTTCCTGGTCCAAGCTTTCTGCTTTTGGAACCGCTCCATCTGTGCGTCAATCGGCCGCGATACTTTACGACTCCGTCAATAATGTTTTGACCATCTACGGTGGCGATGGCAACGGCGTGGACGATGGAGATGTCTGGACGCTCTCGAACGCAAACGGTAACGGCGGCACCGCGATCTGGACTCAGCTGTCTCCCACTGGAACTGCGCCCATGGCGCGCACCGGCGTGACCGCGATTTACGACAGCGTTCACAATCGCATGACCATCTTCTCCGGCTTTTACAAGACTGTTACGCTCACCGACACCTGGGTTCTAACCTTCGCCAACGGAATCGGAGGCACGCCTGCGTGGACGAAACTAACGCCCACCGGCACCGCTCCTTCGCTTGGATACTACAGCGCCGTCTACGATTCAGTGGCCAACGCCATGTACGTCTTCGCCGGCTCGAGCAGCGCTACCAAACTCTCGGGCGACGATCACGCTTTCATTCTCAGCAACGCGAACGGCATCGGCAGCAGTGCCTGGACGCGCGGTGGCCCGGCCACTCGCTACTCCCAATCCACCTTCTACGATTCCGTCAGCAATTCCATGTTTGTATTCGGCGGCCAGCACGCCCTGACCAATACGAATTTCAGCGACTACTGGCAACTCAGCAACGCCATCGGCTCGAACAATCTGAAGTGGACATCGGTCGTGGTGAAGGGAACTCATCCCGCCAGCCGCGGCGGCCACGTCGCGGCCTACGATAGTGCAAGCAATCGCATGATGCTCTTCGGAGGCGAGAAAGGCTTCCCCGGCGCGTGCGCGAACGACTATTGGGTGATGACCGGCGCCAACAATGTTGTCGGAGCCAAGCCCACATGGGTTTCCGAAACCATCGTGGGCACCTTGCCCGCAGCGCGCGCCCATCATACCGGCGCGTACGATCTCGCGACAAACTCGCTGATCGTATTCGGCGGGTACGATTGCACCTCCAACTACTTCAACGATGTCTGGGTGCTCAGCAACGCCAACGCAGCATCGGGCACGCTTGCCTGGACTCAGCTTTCTCCCACAGGGGCTGGCCCAAGTCCGCGGCAGAGCGCCAGCGCGGTTTATAACTCGTCCACCAACACGTTGACCGTGTTCGGCGGCGACGCCGGCAGCGCGCCTTTCAGCGACCTTTGGATTCTCTCCAATGCCAACGGCGCCGGCGGAACACCCGCTTGGACTGAGATTACGGCCAGCAGCGGTCCTTCCGCGCGCTCCGGCCACACTGCCACCTATGACAGCGTCAACAATCTGATGACAATTTTCGGAGGCTGGAGCGGTACTGGCCTGTTAGGCGATTCCTGGGTTCTCTCCGCCGCCAACGGGCAAGGCGGCACTCCGGCGTGGTCGCAAGTCACGTCGCTTAACACAGCGCCCGCGCGAAGATTCCACAGCGCGATCTACGACCCCGTCAGCAACCAGATGAATATTTTTGGCGGAGTCGAAGCCCTCGCGCCATTTTTCCCCGACGATCACACTTTCTCATTCAGCCACGCCAACGGTGAAAAATGAAATTTTCGGCCATGGGAGCAGCCATGAAATCAAGACTCCCGAGATTGCTTCTGGTCGCTTTCATTATTTTTCCACTGTGCTCGCAATTCCTCCAGGCGCAGACCTGGACCCTCCTCGGTCCACCCTCGCGCCATTCCCACTCCGCCGTCTGGGATCCCACCAGCGCCCAGATGATTATTTTCGGAGGCCTCGAAACTTTTACCAATACCGATCTCAACGATGTCTGGGTCGGTAAAACCTCCACAACCCTTAGCGATAATTTCAGTTCGATGGTTCCTACCGGCACTGCCCCCCAAGGCCGCTATGGCCACGTCGCCACTTACGATTCCATCAGCAATCGCATGACGGTTTTTGGCGGCGGCCTCGGAGCACCCGGCCCCTGCGCCAACGATGTCTGGATCCTGGATGGGGCAAACGGTCGAAGCGGCACGCCGAACTGGATCGCGGTCACGCCTTCGGGCACAGCGCCAGTGGCGCGCATCTATTCCGGCGGCGTCTACGATCCCACCTCAAATTCTCTGATCGTCTTCGGCGGAAGCGACTGCTCCACCGGATATTTCAACGACGTCTGGGTGCTCAGCAACGCCAACGGAGAGACGGGTTCTTCCACGTGGACGCAGCTCACTCCCGCAGGCACTCCGCCTCCCGCGCGCCAGAGCGGCTCGGTCGTTTACGATTCCACCAACAATGTTTTGACGGTTTATGGCGGCGATGCCGGAGGCTCTCCCTTCGGCGATGTGTGGACTCTTTCCAACGCCAATGGCACCGGCGGCACGCCCGCGTGGACACAGCTCTCGCCCGCCGGAACCGCTCCCATGGCCCGCACCGGACAGACGGCAACCTACGACAAGACCAACAACCGTATGACGATCTTCGGCGGCATCGTCAGCGGCATCACGCTCACTGACGCCTGGGTGCTGACGTTTGCCAACGGCATGGGAGGCACTCCAGCTTGGTCTCTAATTCCCACGCAAGGCACAGCCCCCAGTGTTGCTTATCACAGCGCAGTCTACGATTCGAAGCTGGATAACCTGTACGTGTTCGCGGGGACAAGCAGCGCCGGTAAGCTGACCACCAACGACCATGCCTTCGCGCTGCAGGGCGCGAACGGAATTTCCTCCAGGGGATTTAAATGGTTTCTCGGCGGACCGCCGGTTCGCTACTCGCACGCTGCTTTTTACGATTCCGTCACCAACGGACTATTTGTTTTCGCGGGAGCGCACTCCGGCACTCTGCTTTTCAACGACTACTGGGAGGCTTCGAACGTAATTGGCTCCTCGAATCTCACCTGGATTCAGCTGCTTCCCAAGGGCACGAAGCCTTCGCCGCGTTTCGGACACACCGGGCTTTACGACAGCACGAGTAACCGCCTGATGGTTTTTGGTGGTGGCACTTCGAGCGCCTGCTTCAACGACTATCACGTGTTGCAGAATGCCAATACCAAGGGCGGCACGATGACCTGGGTCAGCGTCGTTCCAACTGGCACTGCGCCGGGCGTCCGCATGCGTCAAGCTTCCGCCTACGATGCCAGCACCAACGCGCTGATTATTTTCGGCGGCTTCAACTGCAAGAGCACCTACTACAACGATGTCTGGATTCTCAGCAATGCCAACGATCTGACGGCGACGCCCAGCTGGACGCAGCTCGCGACTTTGGGCACCAAGCCGAGCGTCCGTCAAAGCAGCAGCGCCATCTATGACTCGTCAAGCAACTCGCTGATTGTGTACGGCGGCGACAAGGGCGGTTCTCCAACGGGAGACATTTGGATTCTCTCCCACGCCAACGGCACCGGCGGAACTCCCATTTGGACGCAGTTGACTCCCACCAATAACGGACCGGTGGCGCGCACCGGCCACACCGCAACCTATGACGCCGCAAATAATCTAATGACGATTTATGCCGGCTTCGACGGCACCAACCTACTCAGCGACACCTGGGTGCTCTCCGGCGCCAACGGGCAGACGGGCACGGCCACCTGGACGCAGCTAGCCTCCGGACAGGCCATCCACTTTCACAGCTCTGCCTACGATCCGGTCTCGAACCAGATGATCACCTACGGCGGAGCTACAGGTATCAAGCCCCTGAACCCCTCGTCGGATATCTACTCCTTGAGTCACGGCAACGGGCTGAAGTAAGTAGCAAAATCTACGATCTGAGGCAGGAACATGAAAAGATTCCCCCTGGCCGCCTTCAGCGTCATCGTATTCTTCACAACCTCACTGCTCGGACAATCGAATCCCGTACCATTCGTAAACCAGCCCTTAGTGCCCACGACGGTGGTGCCGGGCAGCCCCGCATTCCCGCTCACGGTGAATGGCACCGGTTTCGTCTCGGGCTCGGTGGTGAACTGGAACGGCAACCCGCGGGCGACTACGTTCGTGACTAGTTCGCAGTTGACGGCGTCGATCGCGGCGGCGGATGTGGCATCAGCCGGAACCGCCACGGTTACGGTAAGCAGCCCGAGTCCGGGAGGAGGCGTCTCGACCCCAGTGTTTCTGAGCATCACCAATCCTTTCTCCCAAATTACGTTTGCTACTTCAAGCTTTGGGAATCCCGTCAATCCCTGGTGGATGGTCGCTGCGGATCTTAATGGAGACGGCAAGCTGGATCTTGCCACCTCAAATGCGAACAGCACGGTTTCTGTCTTCCTGGGCAACGGGAACGGAACTTTTCAAGCGGAGAAAGACTACGTCGTGACTTCCAGCCGCGACGACGTAGTGGCCATAGCCGCGGTTGATATGAACCGGGATGGGAAACTCGACTTGGTTGTCCTGCTTGTGGAAACCCAACAAGTGGGGGTCCTGCTGGGAAATGGCGATGGCACGTTCGGCGCAGCGGTTTTGTACTCCACAAATAGCAGCGGGCCGAACAGCATGGTGACTGGAGATTTCAATGCTGACGGGAATATGGATGTGGCGGTCTTAAACAACGGAGAGAGCACTATTTCGATTCTGCTGGGAAACGGTGATGGCACGCTCAAGCCCACGATCAAGTCGCAATCTGGAGGTGAACCGTTCTATCTGGCAACTGGCGATTTCAACAGGGACGGAAAGCTCGATCTCGTCGCTTCATCGGCAAACGCACAGATCATTTCGATGATGTTGGGAAACGGCGATGGTACTTTCGCACCGCCCGTGACCTACCCAGCTGGATTCAACCCTTACACCCTTGTGGCAGCGGATTTTAATGCGGATGGAAAATTGGATATTGCCGTTACCAACGCCAATGATGCTCTCGTAAATAGCGTTTCTGTTTTTCTCGGGAATGGTGACGGCACCTTAGAGGCTCTCATGCAATTCGACGTCGGCCAGAGCCCCTCTCAGATTGCAACGGGCGATCTGGATGGTGATGGAAAGCTGGATCTTTTCGTGAACAATGTCGCCTGCTGCCCCAACCCATCCCTTTCGGTCCTGTTTGGAAAAGGAGACGGAACCTTTCAACCGCAGGTAGTCTTCCCGCTTACGGCGACCGGAATGATTGTTCCCGGTGACTTCAACGGCGATGGCAGGCTCGACCTGGCAATCGTCGACGGCTACCACTCCACCGTTTCCTTGCTGACCCAAATCCCGTCGGTGAATCTCTCCCCCACCTCACTCTCCTTTCCGAACCAGATCGTAGGCACCACGAGCTCTCCCCAAACCGTCACCCTCACCAACGCCAGCAACTCGCCGCTGACGATCACCAGCATCGCCGTTACCGGAACCAACAGCGCTCCGTTCGGTCAAACCAACAATTGCCCATCCACGTTGAACGCCGGAGCGAATTGCACGATCACCCTAACCTACACGCCGCCCTTGGTTGGAAGCGACGCGGCAACGCTGACGGTGATAGACAGCGGCGCGCCCAACACTCAGACCGTAGCCCTCACCGGAAACAGCATCGGACCAATCGTCAAGCTTTCGAGCCTGACTTTGAGTTTCGGCAACCAGGTGGTCGGCACCACGAGCGCTGGCAAGACCGTAACCCTCAAGAATAATGGCACGCTGCCTCTAAACATCAGCAGCATCACCGCGAATGGCAACTTCTCGCAGACCAACACCTGCGGCAGCATCGTCGCCGTCGGCGCTTCGTGCACGATTACTGCGAAGTTCTCTCCGACCGTGATTGGTGACCGCACCGGAGTGATCACGATTAACGACAATGCGGGTCCGCCCATGCAGACTATCCATCTATTCGGCACCGGGACGGACGTCAGCCTGTCCACGCTTTCGCTGACTTTCGCGCCGCAGAAAGTCGGCACCACCAGCCCACCCTCGAGCATTCGCCTCACCAACGTGGGCAGAACTACGTTGACGTTCTCGTCCTTTGCGATTTCCGGCGCGAACGCGGGAGACTTTGCTCAAGGCAACAATTGCGGGACGAATCTCTCAGGCGGGCACAGTTGCACGATTTCCGTGACCTTCACCCCGAGCGCCACGGGAACCCGCAATGCATCTCTCAGCATCAGCGATAACGGTGGCGGCTCGCCTCAGAGCGTGACGCTGCAGGGAACCGGGAAGTAGGCAGCGGGTCCTCAGCAGCACGAATCCCACCCTTTCGCAAGACCGCGAAAGGATGGGCACCCATGCGAAGGGTGGAGAAAAACAGGCCATGCTACTGCGGTACGCTGATCTTAAAGATCACTCCGTTGTTGGCGTAGCCACCCCATTCGGTTGTGCCATACAGATTGCCTAGCCGGTCCAGCACCAGGCTGCAGCATGGGCCTACTCCATCCCCATTCCCTCCAAAGCCGTGCAACACGGTAAAATTTCCCAGCGCATCGACTTTGAAAACCGTGGCGTAGTAGAAACCGCCACTTCCGTTGGCCTCGCCGTAAAGATTGCCGTTGCCGTCCATCACCAGCGAAAAAGGTTGTGCACCGTCGGGGAATTCGTTGAACATGTGCATCACGGTTTCGTTTCCGGCGGCGTCCAACTTGAAAACCGTGCCGCAGCCGAATCCATAACAGTCATTAACATTGCCACCCTCTAGCGTAGTGCCATACAGATTGCCTGCAGAGTCGCGCACCAGAGTGCTGGCTGGAAACGCTCCATCGTTCGGATTGCTGTCGGGAAGGAAACTGTATAGCACAGTGAAGTGCCCAGTTTTATCTATTTTGTAAACCGTTCCCCAACCCGTGGCTCCCCCAGTTTCGGTGGTGCCATAAAAGTTGCCGGCGGAGTCTTCAATCACTCCCGCTTGAGGGTTCGCGCCATCGCTTCCGGTAAAGGTGTGCAGCAAACTAAATTTGCCAGTCGAAGAAATTCTGAAGATCGTTCCGCAACCCTTGCCCCCGAGGTAATTGCAGGAGGTGTCGCCGCCAATGGTGGTCGTGCCATACAAATTGCCTGCTTGATCGCGGAATAGGCTGGCCAACGGAACCGCTCCATCGGCGCCGCCGGTAAAAGTGTGGAGTATGGTTTCGTTCCCCGCGCTATCGATTTTGAAAACGTTCCCCGCCTGCGCGGTGGTGCCGCAGTGGGATGTCGTGCCATATAGATTTCCAGCATTGTCCCGGATCAGCGCCGCTCTCGGAAGGCATCCGTCGCCAGAGCCGGTTGAGCCTCCAGAAAACGAGTACAGTGTGCTGTAAACGCCATTCGCGTCCAGCTTGAAGACGGCACCCTCGTGATATTTCCCACCCCCGAACGCCGCGCCATAAAGATTGCCGGCGGAATCCCGAACCAGGCCTGCCTGCGGTTCGGTCGCGGATCCTAACGGCACGACCGGGTTGAAGTAATAAAGGATGGTTTCATTTTGCGCGATGGAAGGAACGGCGGCGCCCATCATGAGAAGCGCTGATACCGCGCAGATCATGGATTGGCAAATGCGGGAAGGTTTATGCAGCATGATTCGGTCTCCTGGAGAAATGTGAGTGGGCTTATCGCCGAAGCGAGGGGGGAGACAGGATTTTAGTGTTGTAGTCGCGCGCGAGTCAACAAGGAAGTCGCAACTTCGTGTCTCTGAAGTCGGGGATGTAGAGCCAATCTTAAAGGTTGGACGCGTATTTTGACGCTTGCGCAACGCCGCCGCGACACCCCGGCAAGCGAAAATCGGGGCGGCCCGCGATCAGCCGCCCTGACCTTTCACAAGTTGTCGTGCCTACGGCAACGTGCCGTTCTCCAACAGAATCGGCTTGGCGCCGATTTGAATGGTCGATCCGGCGCTGGTGGTTGTCGAAGCTCCCGTCAGGTCTAGATAACGGTTGTAGCCTGAGGGAACTGTATAGTTTTTCGTCGAGCAGCTTCCATTCGAGCAATCCTCGGAAGCATCCCACACGGCGAGGGCCAGGTATCCACCGGAGCGCGTATATCCGCAGGACCACACGCTTCCGTTCGCCGAGCACGCGCTGCTGACAGTCGCGCCCACGATCCATTTGTTTACTTCGCTCCACGCATCCGCCGCCTCTGTGGGCCCGGTAGATGAGGTCCACAATGCGCCGCCATAGGTTGACGTCGAATCCCACCGATACCAATACACGCGGTCTACACCGAGAGATCTCTGCAGCAGGAAGTAGCGCGCCAGAAAAGCCGCCTGCCGGTCGGGATCGGTGAATCCCTCTTCAGAAGCTTTGCTCCAGCCGCCTTCGGTGTTGAACCAGGGCTTGAGCGCCGCTTCGGCGGGGAAGCTGAGCACCGTGTTATTCATATCATCCACAACCGTGTTCACGTCTTCGGGGCTGGGGCAGAGGCCGGAATTTGGTGTTGTGCCCACGTAACCGTGAAAACCGATCACATCCGAGAACGTCCCACCGCCAATTCCGCCCACCTTGGTTCCAAAGAAGTCAGAGAGGTTGGTCGCGACCGAATTGAGATCACTCTGGAACGCACCGACCGGCGACGGAGTGACAATACGCGCGGCAGGATTGAGTGCGGTCGTTCCTGGGGGAAAGTTACTGTTCGAGTTGCACAACATCCCCGCCGGAGGTCCTTCTACCACGCACCGCGCATCCTGCTCCATCCGGACCAACTGCGCAGTTGTGCCTTGCCAAAATTTCGGAATATTCCACTCATTCCAGATTTCAAAATACTTGATCTTGTTTCCATACTGACCGGCATTTCGCTTCGCGACCTCAGTGACCCAGTTAATCCAGTCTTGATCGCTACCGCTTCCGTCGCTGTTCAGATCCTTTGGAGCCCAGCATTGCCCGTTGCCGCCCCCGTTGGGGTAGTCGTTGGTGTTGTAAGCGCAACTGGTGTCATTCTGATGGGACGGGTCCAACGCCCAGTTCGGCGTGCGGGCAAGGTTATAAAGCAGGTCGACTCCAGAAGCAGAATTCACGAAACCATCGAGAGTGGAAAAATCGTACGCCCCGTTCGAGGTATTGATCTGCGCCCAACCCGTGCTCGTATCCCACAGACGCAGGCTTCCATAAGGCACGGTAACGTCGGTAGAATTCAGCAGGTCGGAGCTGCCCACGTGCAAATCCATGAAGCTGGATGTGGCTGAGCTTCCAACGCCCAATTTGGTGCTGGCAGAACTTGTAGCTGGGGCTTGCAGTGCGCAGGGAGCGCCATTTCCGCCACCTCCTCCTCCGCCGCCCCCACCGCCAATCTGGCGGAAGGACGCGCCGCCGCCCCCGCAACTTGTCAGTCCGGTGAGCGCGACCAGCAGACCAACCACGAAAGAAAAACTACCCGAAGCCACTCGTTTTGTTTTGGAGGAGGGTCTTGTCGACATGGTTGACGTTCCTTGCAGTCTCCTTGCAGTCTCTTGCCAACTTCTCAGCTGATCTAACCCTAGGGGCGTCATTTAGTTGCGATCGCGTCCTTATAGGGTTACGACGTGACTTTACGAAAACTGACTTTTTGCTCCCGAAATGCCCGAGCAGCCATCGCAGACTAGGTACATAGGTACTGAGTACTGGCCGCCTTGCGAGTCTAGCAGAACGAGTTTCCTCCCGTTTACGTGGGTTTTAAGACCGTTTTCTGCCCGGTTTTTGGGAAAACATTATTCTCTAAACGTTAGTCTCCATGCAAAATTCTTCATCTTGACAGCAGCCCCGGAGCCAGCGAAACTAAGGCTTCTCGTGTTGGCATTTGTACCCCTCCCCGCCATCCGAGCACAGCCCTAAACAGCGCTGTTTAAAACGATTGGCTAGCAAGATCGCTTGCTAGTGGGAACCTCAGGCATGCCAGCAAGATGATTGGCCAACCACGTCACTCTAAATCAGAGGGGGATTACTTCGTGAATACTCGCCAGCAGCACACCGCCACACTTCGAGGCGCTCAGAGCATCTCGCGCCGCCTGACCCTAACCGTAGTCATTGCTCTCGCGCTGGGCGCTTCCATGGCGCTGGCTCAAGTTCCCGTGATCAATAACCCGCTGAAGCCTGAGCAGAAGGCGCCCGGGTCGACCACCTTCACGCTGACCGTGAACGGGGAGGGTTTCGCTTCGAACGCGGTGGTGTACTGGAATGGCACAGCGCTCACCACAACTTTCGTGAAGAGTTCGCAAATCACGGCATCCGTTCCAACGTCGGATCTGGTCTCGGCGGGCACTGCCACAGTGACCGTGAAGAACGGCACCGGCGTTGCCTCGAACACCGCGCACTTCCAAGTCGTGAAGGGCGGCTACACCGCGGCGTACGCCAAGCTGGATTACAACACCGACACCAATCCACAGGACGTGGTCGCTGCCGACTTCAATGGCGATGGATTTGTTGATCTGGCAGTCTCCACCGCCAACAACACCGTCTCCATTCTTCTGGGTAACGGCACGGGAGCGTTTCCGACGCACGTGCAATATGCGGTTCCCGGCAACCCGGTCGCCATCATCGCTGGCGATTTCAACGGCGACGGCAAAATCGATCTGATTACCGTCGATCAATTCCAGAGCCAGATTTCCGTACTGCTGGGCAATGGCGATGGCACCTTCCAGGCTCACAAAGAATATGCGACGGGCACCAAGCCAGTGGCCATAGCCATTGGCGACCTCAACGGCGATGGCAAGCTCGACGTCGTCATCTGCGACAACAATGCCAGCCAGGTTTCAGTTCTGCTGGGCAATGGCGATGGTAGCTTCCAGGCGCACAAGGAATACGCGACCGGGGTGGGTCCTTCCAGCGTAGCGGTTGGCGATTTCAACGGCGACGGCAAACTGGATTTGGTCGTGGCCAACAATAGCGACAATACGGTTTCCGTGCTATTAGGCAATGGCGACGGCACCTTCCAGACACAAGTCACCTATCCGACTGCGATCGCGCCCAACAGCGTGGTAGTCGGCGACTTCAATGGCGACGGCATCCTCGATCTCGGCGTAGGAACATCGAACAAGCAGGTGTCCGTGCTTCTCGGGGTTGCCAACGGCACCTTCCAGAACCACAAGGAGTATGTGATCGGCGCGAACGCCGTGATTGTGGCTGCCGCGGATTTGAGCTCCAACGGCAAATTGTCGCTGATCTCGGCCAACTACAACGACAATTCAGTTTCCGTTTTGGGCGGAAATGGCGACGGCACATTTAAGTCAGCGTCGACCTTCCCGGTCAGCCCCGGGCCAACTGGTTTGGCGGTCGGCGATTTCAACAACAACGGCAAGCTGGATATCGCGGTCGCCGCCTCCAGCGGAAGCACGGTTTCCATTTTGACCGATAGCTGGATTACTCTTTCGCCTGGCCTCGTGAGCTTCGGAACCCAGACTTCTGGCTTCAAGAGCTCGCCGAAGACCATCACCTTGAAGAACAACGGCACCACGGCTTGGACGATGGGACCGGTCACCTATGCGGGGGGCTCCTACACAGACTTTTCAACGAGTTCCCAGACCTGCCCGGCCAGCGGCGGCACGGTTGCGGCGGGCGCTTCCTGCACGGTCTCGGTTGTGTTCGATCCCACGGGTTGCGAAACTGCCGATGCTCAGATCCTGATCAGTCCGGCTAGCGGACAGATCGGCAACGTGCTTACCGGCTCGGGCAATACTCCGATTACGCTGACGCCGCGCACCCAGACGTTCCCGACCACGCTGCTCGGCACCAAGAGCAAGGGATTGACCAACACGTTTACCAACGATAGCGGCATCGACCTCTTCTTCAGCAAGATCGATCTGGAAGGCGTCAACCAGACCGACTACAGCTTTACCACCACTTGTGGCAACAACAATGGGGTTCCGCTGTTGCCGGGGGCGAGCTGCACTTCGACTACGTTCTTCAGTCCAACCGTGAATCCGGCGGTGAACGAGACCACTACGTTCGTCTATTATGCCAACATCTGCCTGGTGAAGCAGGGCTTGCTGATCAACGGAGATGGAACCGCAGTCAAGGTTACGCCGCCGTCGATCACCTTCCCGACGACGAAAGTAGGCAACACCAGCACCGGAGTCGTCACTTTCCAGAATGCCGGCAATACCACGATGACAATCAGCAGCGCAAACTTCGTCAACGGCACTGCGAATGTCTTCAGCATCCAGAGCAACACTTGCAACTTCGTGCAGGGCAGCGGCGGCAGCGTACCTGCCAACTCAAGCTGCACGTTCACGCTGGCCTTTACTCCAGCCGTGGTCGGAACCCAGACTGCGACCTTCCAGATTGGCGATCCCGACATCACCGGACCGCAGAAGGTTACATTATCGGGTACCGGCAACTAAGCCAGACCTGAGGACATAAACCCGGAGCGGATTCCTGAGAGCATGGCTCTTCAGAATCCGCCCTTTTTCTTTTTGCGCAGGGCTCTCTGTGGAATCAATGACTTGCCTGTAAGTTATTGATAACGCTGGTTCAATATTCTCCTCTGTAACGCCAATCGAATCAATATGTTATCTGTAAGTTATTGATTCGGCAAGGCGCATACGTTTGACCAGACTCGTTTGGAGGGATTACTGTGTCACGCCACATGCCATTTGCCACGCATTAGGAGCCCGTACAGCGACGATCGTGCCAGGAGGCGGCCCGGAAGGTCATCCCGCAATTTCCCGTGCCCCAGAGCGCCTCTAATCGCAAAACTTAGCTTTAAGTAAATAGTGGAGGCAGTAGCGCCGGCGTCCCGCCGGCTGGCGCGCGGGCATCCTGCCCGCGCCGTGTTCAGACTGGCTGGTCCGAAAGATATTTCGTAGGGTGCCGTCCCTGACGGGACTCTGTTCCACGTTGACCAGCCCACCCCGCACTTACGTGCGGGGCTAATGAATGCCGTCGCTGCGCGACTCTCAGCGCGGAAGTCTTTCGAGTTCAAACAGGCTACGGCCGATAGATCCAACTCTTCCCCGTACTCAGACCCTTAATATCGCTGCCGCCGAAGATGCGCGTGCTTCCATCCATGAGCTGAATGTTGGACGGGAAAAAGCGCGGGCCGTCGAGAGTGCCGGATACAGTGCGGAACAATCCTGTTCGATGGTCGTAGATTTCCGCCGAGGCCGCGCCGCCTATGATCAAAACTCGGCCATCGAGCAGCAGGGTCGCATCGGGAAGTTTGCAGCGGGCTTCGTTCAGCTTTCCCGTAGGCATGAAAGCTCCCGCCTGCGGATCGTAGATTTCCGCCGAGGCCAGAAGATTATTCGCGCCAACCCCGCTCGCGCCCCCGGCGATCAAGACTTTGCCATTGCTGAGCAGCGTCGAGGTGTGACTGAAGCGCGCGTCGTGCAGGCCCGAGGTCGCGGTGAATTTACCTGTCTTCGGATCGAAAATTTCAGCGCTGGCCAGAACCGCATGGTGCAAAGATGTTCCGCCCGCGATCAGAACCCGTCCGTCGCCGAGCATGGTGGCGGAATGATTGGCGCGGGGCGTGGTCATCTTTCCCACCAGGGTCCACTTGCCGGTGAGAACATCGTAGGTCTCGGCGGAATCGAGAGGCAGGTTTCCATCTTCGCCGCCGGTAACGAGGATCTTGCCGTCGCGCAAGGTGGTCGCGGTGGGCCGGACGCGGCGCGCGTGCATGCTTCCGCGCACAGTGAACTTTCCGGTTTCATAGTCGTAGTCTTCGCTGCTGGCGGTGGCCACGCCGCCGCGAGTCATACCGCCGGCGATCAGAATCTTCGTGTCCTCGAGAATTGCGGCGATGTGGCCTTCGCGCGGGACGGACATCCTGGCGCCTTTGGTGAACTTCTCTGTGGTGGGATCGTAAGTTTCGGTTGTCGCGAGAATCAGCCCGTGCGAATCACGGCCGCCAACGATCAGCACGCGAAAGTCGGGAAGCATGGTGGCCGTGTGGCCGGCGCGCGCGGTAGTCATGTCGCGGCCAGCAGTAACAGCACCCACGGGCAGCGGAGGGTGCTTGGGCAACGGAGCAGTTTGCGCGGCTGCGCCGGCGAGAAGAAAGGGTACAAAGAGAAATCGCGCGCGGCGGGAAATCATTGCTGTTGAATGTGAAATGTTAGCCAAGTCCGCAGTGTAGCGGAGCGGGAAGCAAGGCTTCAATCTATAGACGGTGGAGCTTGCTTCTTAAGTAACCACCAAGGCGCTGCTATCAAAAAATCCCCGCCCACGGCCTGCCTCGGCGCCGGGAACTAAAACCATGGGAAGCTTGCGGTGCAGCGGCGGGTCCCTGCGTAAATATCTCGAAAACAAGCGCACTGCTGGACGACATTGAATATAGGTATGTGCCCGCGGAGCTTCCGTTTATGCCGAAGTAATCTGAGCTGCTTTCAAAACCCAGTCCGCTCACGGTAGTAGCTGGGCAGCCGACGCCGGAAAGGGTCATCGAGACGTCAAAAATGTTGACGTTGGACACGTTTCCACCTTCTTGAGTGAATGTCCCGTTGATGTTGCAGCTCATGCCATCCGTCCCGAAGAAACTCATGCTGCTGCCGGTTCCGCCGGGCACAAAGGTGAGTTGCCAGATCGCCGCCGTCAATTGCCCTTCGATCTCCGCGAGGAAAGAACCTGAAAGAGGTGTGACCGAGCCAGTCAGGGGCGAGTCGGAGACCATTGAGAAGGAGCTCCCGTTGGATAAGGTGCCGCTGATCGAAGTGTTGGAGTTTACGGTGCCCTGTACCGTATCGCTGGCCGAACCGCCGCCGCTAAATGGCGTGCCGTACGAAGTGCCGGTCCCGGAAAAGCAAGTCGTTCCAGTGATGGCCGGGAACATGGCGGTATCTCCCGGGGCAGGTACGGTGTTGGTCGTCTGGAAAAACACAGCCAATCCCGCGCTGTTGATCACCCCCGGCCCAGACACAGAACCGCCGCTGCCGGTAAGGGTAAGCATCCAATCGCCGGCGACGTCGAAAGGGCCTCCGGTGCAGTTCGCCACGAACTTGGTGTTTGAAGAACCGCAGTTGAGTGTCAAGGCGCAGGTGGCAAGAAGGCAAAGAAGGACGAGCGGCAAAACAAAGTTGCGCGGCATGACAGCCTCCTGGCGCCAAACGTTTCTTCACCTGGGGAAGGTCCCGATGATGGAACTTAATCCTGTGATCCGACGGAGTATATGGTCGATATTGCGGGAAAGCAAGTAAGCATTACGGCAACCGGCTCGGTGTGTTGGCTGGAACCTGAAAGCTAGCCGCTTGGGACCGTCGCAATATACTCGCGTATACCGCTGCGGAATAAGCTGCCGCCTTAGCGTCCGAAGGAGGGCAAGGTATTCAGCAGAACGTTGATCTCGCCATTGGTGAAGGCGAGGTCTGGTTTTCCGTCTTGATTGAAGTCGCCTGCAACAAGACTGCCGGGCGTGACGCCCGCGATATATTCCAGCGGCGTCCCGAAGGTGCCGTCCCCGTTTCCCAGGAGGACCATCACCACGTTGGAGTACACGCCAGGAGTCGCGATATCAAGCACGCCATCGCCATTGAGGTCGACGACTGCGAGTTGGCTCGGCATATAAGGGGTGGAGTAGTTGACCGCCGGCTGGAAGGAGCCGTCGCCACTGCCCAAGAGTATGCTCAACGAGTTTCCATAAAAATTTGACGTAACCAGATCGAGTTTTCCGTCGCCATTGAAGTCGCCAACCACAATCCACTCAGGAAAACTTCCCGTCGGATAATCGATGTGCGGGGCAAACGTTCCATCGCCTCTCCCTAAGAGGATGCTCACCGTATTCGAATTGGAATTGGCAACAGCAATGTCGATGATGCCATCTCCATTGAAATCTCCGACTGCTAAACCGATGGGCTGATCGCCTACGACATAGTCAACCCGCTTCTGAAAATAGCCGTGTGCCTTGCCCAACAAAATTGAGACCGTGCCTACGTTGGTCGCGCAGTGCGGGCTTTCTCCGCAGCCATTGGTCACGGCGAGGTCGAGCTTACCGTCTCGATTGAAATCGGCAACGGCTATCTGCTGCGGACCGACTCCGGTACCGAAGTCGATCTCCGGCTGAAAGGTGCCGTCGCCATTCCCTAATAGCAAGCCAACAGTGCTGGTGTAATAAGTCGCGACCACGAGATCGAGTTTGCCGTCGCGGTTAAAATCAGCGGCGGCAAAGGCAATGGGCGAAGTCTTTGTGGTGGTGGTTATTTGCGGCTGAAAGGTGCCGTCGCCGTTGCCGAAGAACACGCCCACACTGCTCTGCGAGAAGAAGTTGATCGCAGCCAGGTCAGTCTTGCCGTCGCCGTTGAAATCACCTGCCAGCAATGAGGAAATAGAGCTCCCGAATTGCCGCCGGGTATGAAAGGTCCCATCGCCGTTGTTGAGTAGCACGCTGACCAGGTTGCTTCCCTCTGCGGAGACGAGGTCAAGTTTGCCGTCACCGTTCAGGTCGGCCGCAATCGTTGCGATGGATTCTCCGGCGGTGCCGTAGTCGACGTGGCTCTGCAAAGTGCCGTCTCCATTGCCGAAGAATATTTGCATCGACTCGGTGGGACTGGAGACCGCCAGGTCTAACTTGCCGTCGCCGTTGAAGTCGCCCATGCTGACGGCCAGAGGACCAGAGTTGGAGCCGTAATCGACACGAGATTGAAATGTTCCATCGCCGTTGCCGAGGAATACGCTCACCGTGGAGCTGCTGTAGTTAGCCACCGCGAGGTCTGGCTTGCCGTCTCCATTCAGATCTCCCACAGCTACAGATACGGGCATGTTTCCCGCGGCGTATTCCACGTGCGTGCGGAACGTGCCATCCCCTTTACCCAGGAGAACCGAAACCGTGCCCGCGCTGTAGCAGTTCGAATCGGTACCGCAAGCGTCGGTTACGGCGATATCGGGAACGCCATCTCCGTTGAAGTCTCCGGTGGCGAGAGAACCGGGCAGGACCTCGGTGGGGTATTCGACGTGCTTTTGGAAGGTTCCGTCCCCATTTCCCAGAAGGATGGAGACCGAGCCCAAAGCACCGAAGCAGGCCGGATCGTGGCCGCATGTGTTGACAGTTGCCAAGTCAAGTTTTCCATCGCCATTGAAATCCGCAACGATCACGCCATGGGTCCCCAGACCAGCTCTGTAATGCACAGCAGGCTGAAAGGTGCCGTCGCCATTTCCCAGGAGCACACTGACTTCGCCCGCGATGGCTACTGCTAAATCGAGTTTGCCGTCGCCGTTGAAGTCTCCCACCGCGACGGCTTCAGCCCCATCGCCCGTCGGATAGTCCACATGTTTTTGGAAGGTACCGTCGCCGTTGCCTAACAGAATTGAAATGAGACTCTTGGGTGGATAGGTGGCACAGGTGGGATCGGCGCCACAGCGGCTGGCGACAGCGAGGTCGAGCTTGCCGTTACCGTTGAAATCGCCGACCGCCACTCCGTCAGCGGCACTCGCGGTTTCGAATAGAGGCGGCTCTAGAAACAAGCCGCCGGTATTTAATCCGGTATCGAATGAGTACAAGGGTTGCAAAAAGGAGTCCAGCGAGTTGTTGACTAAGAGTTTGCTGGCTGGAGGGAATTGAATTTGCGTTGCGGGTCGCTGTGCACGAGCAGCCGGTACTGCAACGAGAGCCGCAAACAAGGCGACCACAAAAAATCGGCCAGTTCGATTCATACCAGCCACCCTTCAAGTCCAGGCCACGTTTTATTAGCCGAAGGATTCCTGGACCAAGACTGCGAGCCCGCCGATCATATCTAAAGATGCGAATGAGGACATTAATCGATCCCGTATATATTGATGTAGCCCTGAGAAGGTCCGCCGGTCGTTCCGACGAAGACTTGTCCATTGGCTACGGTTGGGACGGTGAACTTGATGGCGGTGCCCACGGGTTGATCGGCCGTTGAGACGCGCGTGCAAGGAGCGCCTTGTCCGTCTGTGGTAAACAAGCAGGTAAGGGTTGCGGCATCGAATGCCCACAGATTCGCCGGTCCGGGGGTGGAGCTGGTAGCGTTATGGCTGTCAATCAACCACACGATGGCCTTTGCCGAAGCGATGCTGGGAGCCGATACCGTGGGGGTTGGCCCCGGCCAGGAGAAGATGTGCGCGGATTGAGCTGAAGGAGTTGTGCAAAAGCCCGCGCCTGAGGTTGCAGTGCAGCTTGAGCCGTTGGGATAGAACTTGAACTGCATTAAGGGAAGGCTCTTCGCTCCCCAGTATGCGTAGCCCGAGGAGCCACCGCCGCCGTTGCCCGTCGTCCACCAACCGGGAGCGCCCCAGATGCCGCATTCGGTGACGGGAGTGATTTGATAGCAGAGGACGCTCTTTATATATTGCGTTACCTTATCAGCGTTGCCGCCGTTGTATCCGCCCATGTAACCCTTGTCGACCTGCAACAGATAGATGCTGCCTTCTTTTCCCGCCTGGGCGAGCAAGTTTTTCGGATTGCCATTGGACTGGTAGGGCAGCAGCATTACGCCGCCGGAGCCGAGGTCATAATCAGAATTGTTACGCGACTTCCAGTCGAAAACAGTGAAGAAGTCCTGCACGGAAAATTTGGCCGGAGTGCCCGACAACTGCATTCGCAAAATCGAGTTGCCATAGTCGCACGGAGTCTGGCTGCAGGAGGTTGGCGCGTCGTTCGGCGGCGTGCTGGCGTTCACGTTGGCGTCACCATTGCCAATGGAAAGATAAATGTGGCCGCCGCTGTCGAGGGCCGGACCAGAAGCGCCTTCCCAGATGCCGCCCTCGTAGGCGGTGTCGGAGGGAACCGAGGTCCAGATGCTGGTTTGGGTGAGTGCGGTCTGGGCTGAGTTGAGCTGGTAGGCCATCATCCAGCCGTTGTAAGGGAAGTTGGCGGAATCGCAGTGCGCCGCCCAGGTAATGAGAATTTGCGGGTTCTGTCCACTCACCGGCAGCGCAACCAGCGCGCCGCGCTGGTTTTCGTTGCGGGCATAGTCGCTATCCCACGTGATGCTGACGGTCCCGTTGAGGTAGGTTCCACCAATGACGATAGAGGCTTTGACGGAGCCATCGATCACGCTGATGGCATAAAGCGTTTGAACGTAGGTGACAGGCGAAGCCTTGGTCTTGGTTCTGGCCACCAGGTAGAGCGTACCGGAGGTGATGGTGTTGTCAGTACCGGTGTTCTGGCTGACGTCAATGACGGGCGTACCCATGATGCCGATATCGCCGGGAGTGGGCAGGATGTCAGTGCAATTCAGCAGATCGACGGAGCCGTTGAGATAGGCGTAGCCCGTGGGCACCAGGTTGTCACGCCAGAGAATTTTTCCGGAGGAACCACTGACGGCATAGACCGCATCCTGCTGAGTGACGACGTAGGCGACATTGGGATAGGTGGTGCCATTCATCACTACATTGGGCAGAACCAGCGGCTGGGCGTAAAGCGCGCCGTTGAGCTGCGTTGAGTATTGCTTGTGGAAGCCCTTGTCCTTGGTTGACGTCACTGCGTCCTGGGTGAGCGCGGGCTCGTTGGGATTGAAGCCGCGGCGGCTCACTCCCCCTTGAAACGTTGTGTAGCAAGTGCTGCTGCCGGAGGCAGTGGGGCAACCGGTCACGTTGGTATCGAGATCCTGAGCATTGGCCAGAGCGCACAGGAAGGCAGCGGCGAGCACACGACTGACGCAACAACAGAAAAGTAGTAACGAGTGGCGATTCAGAAAACCTCCGGCGGGGGCTGGAACGAACTAACTGTAAGGTCGTTTGGGCAAGTGGTCAATAGTGAAAGTTTTTGCATGGTAGGCGCGGCGGAGGGAAGCAGCCACTCAAAACCCGCTTGGGACGGGAAAATTGGGCCAGTGTGAAAATTTCTGCACTATTGACTACGATGCGGGCGTGGCATTACAAACATAAAGCAGTGTTAGTCGCCGCACTCTTTCTCCCCCACGTATAGCGGCGGCCTTGCACCGGGGATCCTTTCAGCAATTAGAGAATCGGCGGCAGGGTACAGCTTTGTTCTGTGGAGAGCCCGTCATGAGTAATCGCGCGATCGCGCAAAAGTTTCTTCCTCTGCAAGCTTCGTTAGAATTTTGCGCTTTCATGGGCGCGCTGCTCGTGGTCGCGCTAATGGCAGTTCCGCGGGCGGGGGCCACGACACCGACGCTGAGCTTTACACCAACAAGTTTGACGTTTAACAGTATCGTGATCAACACGACCGCGACTTCGTCGGTGACGGTAAAGAACACGGCTACCGGCGCGAACCCGGTTACGTTTACCAGCATCGTAGCCAGCGGATCGAACTATTTCACCCAGACGAATACGTGCACCACAGCCAAACTAGGCACGGGGAAGACCTGCACGATCACCGTGTCGTTCACGCCGAAGAAAACGGGGACATTCACCGGCACAATCACGGTCACGGACAATGCATCGGGGAGCCCGCAAACGGTCAAACTTACGGGCACGGCGATCCAGGGCGGCTCGATCAACGTGATCCAGCACATTGTGTTCATCGTGAAAGAGAACCGCAGTTTCGATAATTATTTCGGAACGTTCCCGGGCGCGGATGGCGCGACCAGCGGCAAGGTTTCAAACGGAAACACGATCACGCTCGGGCACACTCCCGACCGCGTGCGCGACATGGGGCATGGTTGGAACGATGCCATTACTGCGGTTGATGGCGGCAAGATGGACAAGTTCGATCTGGTGAACCACGGCAACTACAACGGGGATTACATGTCGATGACGCAGTTGTACCAGTCTGACATCCCCAACTATTGGACATACGCGCAACAATTCACGCTGTCCGACGCGACCTTCGAATCGACGAAGGCGGCCAGTTTTTCCAACCACCTGTATACCGTCATGGCGGACGGAGCAGAATCCATCGACAATCCAAATGAGCCCGGCCACCCGCAATATGCCTCCTGGGGCTGCGACGCGGTCGCGGGGACGACCGTGACCCTGCAGGACACAACCGGCAAGCAGTCTTCGGTCTTTCCGTGTTTTAGCAACACCACCATCGCAGACCTGCTGGATACCGCGGGGATCTCCTGGACGTCATACGCGCCCGTGCACAATACCTCGGGCTACGCGTGGAATACCTACAATTCGATCAATCAAATCCGGAATACTTCGTTGTGGACGCAGCACGTGGTGCCTTTCGGCAACTTTGTGACCGACGCGCAGAACGGAAACCTGCCGGCGGTGAGTTGGCTGGTTCCCGACACGAACGACAGCGATCATGCGCCCTCCAGCGTTTGCACTGGTGAAAACTGGATCGTGCAGCAAATCAACGCCATCATGCAGGGGCCGGATTGGAACACGACGGCGATCTTTCTTACCTGGGACGATTTCGGCGGCTTTTATGACCATGCGGTGCCGGCCAACCTTGACTACTGGGGGTTCGGACCGCGGGTGCCCATGATCATTATTTCTCCGTACGCGCGCGCCGGGACCGTGGTGCACACGCAATATGAATTTTCTTCGGTGCTGAGGTTCATTGAGAGTCGCTACAACCTGGCCCAGCTCACGGCGCGCGATATGGCCGCCTCTGACATGACCGACGCTTTCAACTTCTCACAGACGCCGCTGCCGGCGTTGATTCTGAACACGCGTACCTGCCCGAATGACGGCGCTATCGTTGATTTGGGCAACGACAAAGTGGACTTCGGGAACGTGGTGATTGGCAAGAGCGCGACTTTGACCCGGACGATGAAAAACACCGGGACCGTGGCGCTGAATATCACGAGTGAGGTAATTCCTAGCGGAGCTCCGTACACCCAGACAAATACGTGCGGTTCGACGCTGGCTGCAGGAGGGAACTGCACCTTCACCTTTGTATTTACTCCAACGAAGAACACAACCCAAAACTCAACCTGCACCATCTTCGACAGCGCCTCCAGCAGTCCGCAGATCTATAACCTGTATGGCGCGGGTATCAACGCCGCGGGAGAATCTCCGGTCAAGCCGGCTCTGGGTTCGCAACTGGACGACGATGATGACGGCGACTAAATGCAGAAGTTGTTGAAACGGCCAGGGCCGTTCCAGGGCCCCAGCCAGCAGTTGTAGCGATCGAGCAAGCCCTGGGAGTGCGCAATGAAGCTGCTGCCTTATATTTTCCTGCCACTGACTGTCGGGTTTCTCTCTTTGCCGTTGCTCGCTCAGCCCAGCGTGGGTGCTCCGGCGGTCAAATTGGTTCCCACCAGCTTGACCTTTGCGCAGCAGGTGATTGGGACGGTGAGTCCGGGGCAAACCGTCACTCTGACGAACAGCGGAAACGCGCCGCTGAACTTGACCAGAATCGCGGCGAGCGTGGGATATGCCGAAACCAATACGTGTGGCAGCACCCTTAAAAAAGGGACGAGTTGCACGATCACGGTGACATTTGCGCCCACGAATGCGGGAACGATAGCGGGCACGATACAGGTATTCGACAATGCGAAGGGAAGTCCGCAGAAAGTTGTTTTGACGGGGACTGCGATTCGCGGCATCGACCAGATTCAACACATCGTCTTCATCGTCAAAGAAAATCGCAGCTTCAATAATTATTTTGGAACCTTCCCGGGCGCGACCGGCGCCACCAGCGGACCTGTTTCCAACGGAACCACGATTAACCTGAACCACACTCCGGATCGTGTTCGCGATCTGGGCCACGGATGGAACGACGCGCTGACCGCGATCAACGGCGGCAAGATGAACCAGTTCGACCTGGTTGCTTACGGCAATATCAACGGCGATTACATGTCGATGTCGCAGCTTTATCAGACGGACCTGCCGAATTATTGGAGTTACGCCCAGACCTACACATTGTCAGACATGACATTCTCGTCGCTGCACGGCGGGAGTTTTCCCAATCACATGTACACCATTGCCGCGGACAACTTTGAGGCGACCAGCAATCCGGCGAATCCGGGGCACCCCAAGTTCGGCTACTGGGGCTGCGATGCGCCTACGGGCAGCACGGTCACGCTAACCACCACTGCGGGAAAAACGTCGAGTGTGTTTCCGTGCTTCGATAATCAGACGCTGGGTGATCTGCTGACCACTGCGGGAGCTTCGTGGAAGTATTACGCGCCGACCGAAAACAGCGCGGGCTACGAGTGGAACGCGATGGATGCGATCAACCACATCCGGAATACGCCGGTGTGGAGTTCCAATGTGTTTTCCTACTCGCAGTTCAATACCGACGCCACGAACGGGAATCTTCCGGCGGTGAGCTGGCTGGTGCCGTATACGGCGGTGAGCGAGCATCCTCCGGCGAGTACATGCAGCGGAGAAAACTGGACGGTGGATACGCTGAACGCCATCATGCAGGGGCCGGACTGGGCGACTACCGCGGTCTTTATTACGTGGGACGACTTCGGCGGATTTTACGATCCGGTCGCGCCGCAGAATCCGGACTACTACGGATATGGTCCGCGCGTACCCATGCTGATTATTTCTCCTTACTCGAACGGCGGCAAGGTGATTCACACAGTCTATGAGTTTTCTTCGGTGCTGAAGTTTGTGGAGACGCGTTACAACTTGTCGTCGCTGACGTTGCGCGATGCCGATGCCAGCGATATGACGGATTCGTTCAACTTCACGCAAACGCCTCTGCCCGCGCTGATTCTGAGTGACCGCACTTGTCCGCTGGGGCCGATCGTGTCGCTCAGCGATAAGAATGTGGATTTCGGTAGCGTAACGGTGGGAACCACCAGTCCCGCGATGACCCGCACCATCACCAACACCGGCGATCAGACGCTGACGTTCACCAGTCTCGTAGCTACCGACCCGACCTACGCGCAAACGAACAACTGTACGAGTCTGGCGCCGAATGCGAGTTGCACCGTGACCATCACGTTCTCGCCGGCGAAGAACGGGTCAGACAATCAGTTCATCAACATCAACGACAATGCCAGCACCAGCCCGCAGGAGTTTGATTTGTTTGGGACGGGAGTGAATGGGCCGGGGGTGCCCGCGGCAGATGCGCCGCGGCAGGGCGCGGATGATGATGATGGGGATTAGCTGCGCCCGCTAAGAAAATGTCAAGCGGCGTTCCGCTAACCGCGCCGAGGGCGAGACGCCCCGGGACAGCCGGCGGGACGCCGGCGCTACGAATGTAAGGCCGTTTAGTTGACCGTCAACTGCACCGTCACAGTCCGAGTGATGCTGCCGCTGTTGGCCAGGACTGTGATTGAGTAGGTTCCCGCCGCGGTGCTCGAGGAAGCAGTCACCGTCAAGACTGAGGTTCCTGAAGTCTTGAGTGAGTTGGCACTGAGCGTCGCCGATAATCCCTTCACTTCGGAAATTCCATCCAGCGTTAGGTTAGCGGTGCTGGTGAAGTTCAGCGGAGTCAGCGTCAGGTTGAAGGTTGCCGATTTGCCGGGACTCACCGTGAACGCAGCGTTATCGACGGTGAACCAGAAGTCCGTGCCCACCGGCGTTAAGCTGCAGGCGGCGCCGGGACTGCCCGAGGGCTGTTTGAAGCTGGAGCTGGAATCCTGCGAGGTTGCGCCCTGCCAGCCGGAGAAACTATCTTTGTTGCCTTTCTTCGGCGTCGGCACCACGAACGGCGTGGTCGAGTTCTGCGAGTTCCACCAGGTGTTGCTGGAAGACTTCAATGTGGTCTGAAAATTTGTCCAGTCCGTGCCATTCAAATAACTATCCTTGAAGAGTCCCTGGGTGCTGGTATTGCCCTGAATCGTGTTCGACTGGTTGGTGAAATTTTGCGTGTAGAGGTTGGTAGTCTTGCCGGTCTCCCAGTTGGTGACGCTGATGCCGCCGGCGAGTCCTATGACTGTGATCTGGTTGGGAAGATTATTCATCAGCACGCTGTTGGTAAGCGAGACGCCTTCGGAGTTGCGCAGCACCAGCCCGCCCACTGCCATGGCCGAATTCTGGTTGCAGACATAGGCTTTGTCGAAAGTAATTGGGCCTTCATTTTTTTCCACGAACAGACCGCTCATCAGATTGCTGGTGGCGTTGATTCCAGTGGTGCTGATGTTGGCATGGTCGGTGTCCCAGTGAATGCCGTAGGCTTCGTTGAAACTGACGGTGAGGCCGTTGATGGTGTCTTCGTGCGCGCCCCATCCGTGTAGACCGGCAGTGTTGCAGGCGTAGTAGCCGGCTTGGGCTCCGCGCCAGTTGTTGTAGGAAGTTGTGTCCGATTGCCAGAGGCCGTACTTGGTTTGGGATTCCTGGAATCCGGAATCGCCGTTGTGCGAAGAGGTGCTGTTCTGCACCGTGAAGTACGTCGTCGGATTCTCGATGGCCAGACCTTGTCCGTTATTCCACTGGAACGTGTCGGTATCGAACAGGATGTTGCTGGAGCTGCCCTGAACCACAACCGCTGCGGCAGCGCGGCAGGTGTTGGCGTATTGGAAGGTGAGTCCGCGGACTACGATGTTCGATTTGTTTTGAATGGTGAAGAGCGTGGGAGTGGAGGCGATCTCGATCGTCGCGGTGCCCATGTTGGTGCCGGACTTCGGCCACACGTAAATCTGGTCCGAGCCTTCATCCACGTAAAAGGTGCCTTGCAACATCTGGCCGAGCGACATCACTTGCGTGAGGGCAGTGCCGTTCACGGCGACCATTTCCTGCCGCATCATAATATTTTGCTGGTACGGGCAACTCGTGAGCTGCGGGCACTCGCCCCAGTTGTTATTCCAGCTATTGGTGTAAATGCTGTTGTTCTGGCTGTAGGTTCCCCAGCCGGAATAGACCGTCGCGCCGCTGACAATCACTGTGCCGTTGGTGGCGGCCTCGAAGGTGATGGGCAGGCTGGTGTCTTTATTGTTTTTGCTGAGCGTAACGCTCTCGCGGTAGGTACCGGGATTGATGATGACCTTGGTGCCGATGGAGCTTTGATTGTTCGTTTCGGCGGCGGAGGCTGCCGCGCCGATGGTCTTCAGCGGCTTGGACTGAGTGCCGGGATTAGAGTCGGAGCCTTTCGCCGTGTCGACGTAGAGCGTGGCGGTTTCCAGACTTTCGTTAACGCTGGCTTGTCCGAAGGCGTTGGCGAGCAGGAAAACCGGCAGAAGCAAAAGAACAAGAAAATAAAAATTGACGGGAGACACGTGGTGCTCCCGGGTTACGGGGGATTCCAGATACATCTACAACTCCTCTCGAAGGGGATTTTCGGGAGGACGCTCTTAGGGGAGGGTCCTGTTTAAAACTCTAAACAGGGATTCCGAGAACGCCTAGGTCTCAGAAGTACATGAGATGCAATACCGTAAGTACAGTAGACCGTCGGGAAAATTACCTGAAAGGCTTGAGGGGCAAGGGTTGTGAGCTGTTGCGCCGTGAGGATCAACCGAGACAACAGCCCAAAATGGGAAAACGCCGCGAGAGTTTTGACAAACTCTCACGGCGTCTCTGTACGCAGAATATTTCTAGATAACTGTTTCCGTGAACACGGCCGGGCTCAGTGTGCCGTAGGTCGCGTTGATCGTAACCGTTCCCGTCACCCCCGGGGTCGTATAAGTAATGCTGACCTGTCCTGTGGTCCCCGTAATTGGCGATGGATTGGAGAAGGTCCCGCCCGCATTGTCGGTGAAATTAACCGTGAGATTCGGCAGGCCGTTTAAGTACTGATCGGTGACCGAGACGATAAGATTCTTGGGCAGCTTATTGTGAATGTGGGCGCTCTGGTTATTTCCCTGCACGATGTTGACCATAGCCGGAGGGCCGGCAAGAGCGCTTTCGGTGATCTTGACCATGACGCTCCCATTCGATGCGGTGGCCGTGACAGTTTTTGCTACCGTGGGGAGCGTATAGACAACACTGGCTTGGCCGTTCGAACCGGTGATTGCAGGATTGGGGAAGAAGGATCCGTTTAAGCCGTCAGTGAATGCGATCGAAGCGTTGGGCACCAGATTTCCGAAGGCGTCTTTGGCTTTGACCACGAGCGGTAAGGGCAAAGTGGTTCCCACGGTCCCGCTTTGCTTTCCGCCGGATATCAGAGCCAGCGAGGCTACGGGACCAACGACGCCCGTTGCGGTGAAGAGCGCAGTTGCGTAACCGGGGCTCGAGGCTGTGATGGTGACGGTCTGAGGAGTCTTCGGCAGGGTATAGGTCGTTGTAAGCTGACCATTGCTGTCGGTGGTGCCCGAAGTAGTGCCAAACGAACCGCCCTTGCCACCATCACTGAAGGTCACTGCCACACCGGGAATCGGAGCGCGGGTGTAGGGATTGCTCGCCGTGATCATCAGCGCGGTGGGCAGCGTGGTGCCGGCGGCGGCAGTCTGGCCGTTACCGCCCGTGGCCGCGATGGCCGGGAACAAGCCGTAGGTCACCAGTTGAGTTTGAGTGCCGGCGAAGACTTTTCCATTGGCCACTGTGGGCGTGGCAAAGTGCCCGATCGTTCCCAGGGTGTCTCGGCCTCCGGCAGCCTGGCCCGAGTCGTAGAGGAGGAACAAAGTGATGGCATCATAAGCAGAGAGCCTGGGCACACCGCTGACGTTGCGCACCAGCCACACGATGCCGTTGGTGTTGCCGTTGGCTGAGATTACCGGAAGCCCGAAGTTTGTCAGCTTGCCCACCGTTTTCGCCACTGGAGTGGTAGACATCACGCTGGCGTTGCTGCTGTTGATGCTCAGGGAATAAGACCTCAAATAATCCTGGTGAGCCAGAAAATAAATATAGTTGTTCCAGTACAGCGGGCTGCCAAAAAGCTCGGCGCCCCCGAGTGCGTTGGAAATGTACTGGACGATCTGGCTGTTGTCGGTCGGGTTGTAGCCTCCCATACTGTCGCGGTTGATCAGGTAGATGTCGGCATCCTTGCCGGAAGCGACCAGCAAGTCCGGAGTGGTGCTGCCTGTCTGAGTGGGCAGAAGGATCGGGCCTGCAGAGCCGAGATCAAGATCATTGGAGGCCATGTTGGCTTGATCGAAGGGCGTGAAATAGTCGGCGACCGAAAATTGGCCGGAGCCGAAGGTTAAGCGTAGTACGCTATCTCCCAGGTCGTTGCCGCTGTAGTTGAACAGCCCGTTGGCGGTCGAAAGAAAGACATTGCCGGCGCTGTCGGCTGCCGGTCCCACGCCAGCCTGCCAGATGGAGCTGCCATAACTGTTGTCGGGCTGCATGGTCATGAAACCGAGCTGCTGCAGGGTGGAGGCACTGTAAGCCATCAACCAACCGCGGGCATTCAGATCGCAGCCATTGGATCCGAAACCGAGGTACAGGTTTCCATTCGAGAGCAACAGGCTCGGCCGCTGAATGTAATTGATAGGAGTGAATGTTAGCGAGCCGGTTGTGGCGGTAATCGTAGTGGGTCCACCGAATTTCTCGAGGCCAGTGGTGACGTCCAGAGCGTGCAGCGAATAAGCGGCTGGCCCCGATCCCGTGCCGTAGGTCTTGGCGGTCAGATACATCGTGTTGGTATTGGGATCGATGACCGGAGTTGCCAGAATGCCGATCTGATTGAAGCCGGTGACGCCGCTGCAGCCTTCAGTTGCGCTGGGGACCGGCGTGCCCAGGCTGATCTGCCAAAGAAGTGTGCTGGTGTCGGCGTCGATGGCGTAGACGCTGTCATTGAGGGTAGCGACGAAAACCACGTTGTGCGTGCCGCCGTTGATGGCCAGTCCGTACATATACAAAGGCTGCGCCTGAACGTAGCCATCGACGTTGTAGGTAGCAACCTTGCCGAACTGGCTGGACGTTACGGTTCCAGCCGAGAGGAGCGTTTCGCTGGAGTTCAGCCCGTCGCGTGCGTTGTCATACTTGTTGGTAAGCACGCTGACTTGCGCGGACGCGACCGGAGCGCATAGCAGACTCGAGAAAACGGCTGCCAGCGCGATAGCGCCGAGCGTCCTGAGGAAATGGTTAGACATCATGGGCTCCTCTTTATTCAAAAAAACAATCCAGCAAACCCTACAACTCAATCTTTCACTCCGAGCCCTCTTATTTGACGGTCTCGGTGAAGATGGCAGGACCCAGGGTCGAGGTCGACGCGTTAATTGTGACTGTCCCTGTGTTCGGGCCCGCGGTGTAGCTCACGGAAGCCTGTCCGTTCGAAGTCGTGACTGGCATGGTGGTGGAGAACGTGCCTCCCGCGCCATTGTCGGTAAAGGTCACAGTGACGCCCGAGATCCCGTTACCATATTTATCGGCGAGCAGCACGATCAGTTTCTTGGCGAATATCGTGTTGGGATGCGCCGACTGGTTATTTCCCTGGACGATGGTGAGCGCGGTGGCCGGCCCGGCAACCGACTGCTCGGTAATGTTCACCGTTGCCGGACTATCGGTAGCGGTCACCGTCATGGTTTTTGCCGAAGTGGGCAGGGTGAAGGTAGTGCTGGCTTGCCCGTTCGAGCCTGTGATCGCCGGATTCGGGGAGAAGGTGCCGTTCAATCCTGAATCGGCGAAAGTAATGGGAGCGCCAACCACGATTACCCCCGAGGAATTCTTGGCTTTGACTGTGATCGGCAAGGGCAGTGTGGTTCCGACTGTTCCAACCTGTTTACCGCCGGAGACCACAGTGATTGTGGCCACGGCCGGGGTGGAGGTCTCGGTGAAGTTCGCCGTGGTGTAACCGGTGGCGGTTGCCGTGATGGCGATCGTTTGGGTGGTTGAGGGCAGAGTATAGGTTGAGGATGCAATGCCGTTGCTGCCGGTGGTTGCGGTTGGCGTGCCGAAAACGCCGCCCTTGCCGCCATCGCTAAAAGTGACGCTGAGGCCGGCAACGGGGCTTCCGTTCTTAGTGGCGAGAACGGCTAGAGCAGTCGGCAGAATGGTACTGACTTGGCCACTTTGGTTGTTGCCCGCGTTTACCGCGAGAGACTTGGCGGCAGCGTTGACAGTTTCGGTAAACGTTGCCGAGGAATATCCCGAGGCCGCGGCAGTGATGGTAATGGTCCCAGTAGTAGTCGGAGTGTAGGTTGTGGAGGCGTGGCCATTGCTGTCGGTGATGGCCGTTGGCGTGCCGAAAACACCACCTTTGCCGCCATCGCTGAAGGCTACGCTCACACCGGAAACAGGCATACCGTTGTTGAGATTCGAAGCAAGAACCTGCAGAGCTACCGGCAATTGCACGCCAACCGTCCCGGTTTGATTGTTCCCAGCGGTCGGGGTGAGGCCCAACGTTGCAGCGAGATACCACGGGATGGTGGTGTCGTCCGTTTTCAAGAAGTTGATGAGCTCGGTCGCAACTTTCATCTGGCCTAAACGTCCGCCGGTGGATGCAGGATGGGTTCCGTCCGCCGAGAAGTCGGAACAGTTCCATTCCAGCCCGTCGTTGCGGCCAAGCATTCCATTGGCCCAGTAATAAGTTCCCCAAGACATCCAGGGAGCAACCACGGCTCCCAGAATCGGGTTGTAGTTCAAATTAGCGTTGCCATTGATCTGGTCTTGGATCGCCCACTTCACGGCGTAACCAACTTCATAAGCGTAGGGTTCGGGATTGTCCGCCTTGCCCACGCCGTTGGAATATCCGCCATACACGCGCGACGAGAAGTACACGTTCTTCAAGTTGGGGAACAACGTGTACATGTTGTTCATCATGCTCTCGTACTCGGACTGCAGCGTGGTGATGTCGCTGGGGAATGTTCCGGTGGCAATGCCATCGGTGTCTTCCATCCAGATTGCGACCACTTGTTTGGCGGTGACACCATTCTGCGGCAGGTAATTGTTGAGAACCATGCCCCAGTAGTAGGAGTTGATGTTGGCAAAGTCTTTCGGAGTAGCTCCGCCCTGCGAGCCGTTCACGATCTTGAGAGACGGATTCTTCGCCGGATCGGAGTTCGCGATGGGAAGGAAGCGGTTGAATTCGTTTTGTGCGGTCGATTCTCCCAACGCCATGAAGACATACTTGCCCGTCGGGCTAGGATTGCCATTGGAATCGAGCGGCTGAATCTCTTTCGCACGGGTGACGCCGTCTGCATCGTGCGATGACGGACGCACGTTGCTGCCGTTGGGATAGAGTCCGCCCTCGGAGCCTTGATAGGTTCCGGTGCCAAGATCGGTCAGCGCGACGATCGGCGTCGACGTACCCGGGACATCGAAAGAGATGTCGTTGCAGTTATCGCCCTGGTTGGCAAACACGCCAAGCGACAAAGTCTTGGTAGCGGTCTTGTTCGAGGTAGTGTCGGTCACCTGGACGGTAAAGGTGTAAGTTCCCGTTGTGACCGATGACGCGAGAGTGCCGCTGATGGTGCCGGTACTGGAGAGGGTCAATCCCGAGGGCAAAGTTGATCCACTGGTCAGGCTCCAGGAGAAGGGACCGCCGGAACCGGTGGCGGACAGGTTTTGCTCGTAGGCAGCGGTTTGAGTTGCATAGGGAAGAGTTGCAAGGGTAGAGATCGCGAGCGCGGTTGCGGCTACACCGTTGCCACTCAGGCTTGCACCCTGATCGGGCAGGGAATTGAAAGTGACATCGATGGAGCCAATCTCTGACTGCACCTGGTTCGGCGAGTAGTACACCGGGATGGCCAGCGTGCCGCCGTCCTTTGAAATGGTATAAGGCAGGGTGATGGGACCGATGGTGAAGCTCGGAGGCGACAGCGTGATGGCCGTCACATTCACGGTAGAGCCGCCGCTATTGGTCACGGTAACGGTTTGCGGAGCGCTTGTGGTTCCCACCGGTTGATTGGGAAAAGTTAAAGAAGTCGGGGCGGTCGAGGCCACGGCCGTGGTGGTCAGGCCGGTGCCGGTCACAGGAACATTTACATTGGTTCCGTCCCACATTGAGATTATGAAATTGCAGTTGAAGCTGGTGGCGGAATCAGGTTGAAAAAAAACTGAATAGTGGGTAATGGGATTCGGCTGTCCGACCGTGAGAGTGAAGGGAGCCACGCCAGAAGCCAAGCCGTACTGCGGACAAGAGAAACCGACAGTCTGGATAATCGCGTCCGTGCTGAGCAAATTGCTGATGGTCAGAGTTTTGGAACCGCTGACCAGTCCGACGTAAGTATTGCCAAAAGACAACGAAGCGGGGCTGGAAGAAACGTCCTGCGCAAACGCAGTCGCGGCCACTGCACAAATTAAGAGAGACAAAAAAACAGTACGCAGAATTCCAGTATTGTTCGAACCCATTCTCACAAATCCTCCACAATGGCACGTCCGACGGCAGTTAAAAGGGGAAAAGATGGTTTTAGCGAAGCCGGTTTCCGGTACTCGTGTACGAGCGCCCAAGTGATTACAGCTGCGCACTGGCGTATGAATTGATCTCGCTGTTCAAGTGGATTTCCTCGAAATGCGGCGCAGTCCATGCCATGCAGTGACGGTATCCTTCGACAAACGTTTTGAGATTCAGCGGCGCAGGGGAGGAGAAAATTAGCCAACCTGAATGTTTCCGCAAACCGGTTGGAGTCCTTCTATTCTTGGCTGTGTTGCAGTTTCTGTCAAGGATGAAAGATCTTGCATACTTCTCTCGTAACCGGCGCTCCTGATGGAGAAAAAAGTCTCTGTTTTATCGCTTGCGTCCTGCGGTCAAAGAAGCTTTTAACCGCGAAGATCGCGAAGAAAAGCCGCCAAGGACGCAAAAAAACCGATGCACTGCTGCGAATCCTTACTTTACCGTCTCCGTAAAGTTGAGCGGCGTGAGCGTTCCGGTCGAGGCTGTAATCGTCACTGTTCCCGTGTTTGGTCCCGTGGTGTAACTGACGGAGGCTTGTCCGCTCGAAGTGGTGAGCAGAGAGGTGGCGGAGAGTGTCCCTCCCGCGCCGTTGTCGGTGAAGGTCACGGTCGCTCCAGAGATTGGGTTACCGTATTGATCTTTGAGCGAGACCACGAGGTTCTTCGTCAATTTTGTCTTCACATGCGCCGACTGATTGTTGCCGGAAACAATGGCGAAACTGGTCGCCGGTCCGGCCACCGAGGTCTCGGTGATGTTGACGCTTATGCTGCTATCCGATGCGGTGACGGTCATCTTTTTCGCAACCGTGGGCAGCGTGAACGTAGTGCTCGCCTGCCCGTTGGAACCAGTGATGGCCGGGTTGGGAGAGAAGGTGCCCCCTATGCCACCATTCGCGAAAGTAATAGGGGCGCCTACTACGCCTGAGGTCCCATTCTTGGCTTTTACGACGATCTGCAAGGGCAGAGTCGTCCCCACTGTTCCAGACTGTTTGCCGCCTGAGACTACCGTGATAGCGGTCACCTTGGGTGTGGAGGTTTCGCTGAAAGATGCCGAGGTGTATCCCGAACTGCTGGCGGTGATGGTGGCCGTCTCGACGTTGGGCGGCAGAGTGTAGGTAGTGGAGGCAGTGCCATTGCTGCCTGTGGTTACGTTGGGAGTGCCGAAGACTCCGCCTGCACCGCCATCGCTAAAGGTGACACCGAGTCCGGAAACCGGAGTACCGGAACTCGATGCGAGAATCGTCAGAGCGGTGGGCAGGGTAGTGCTCACCATGCCGGACTGATTGTTGCCTGCAGTCGCGGTTAGAGCCAGCACAGCCGCGGTTTCTGTAAACGTTGCGGACATGTAACCGGCACTGCTGGCGGTGATGGTCACAGTTTGGGCGGTGGACGGCAGAGTGTAAGTGGTGGATGCGTTTCCATTCGCGTCCGTGGTGCCCGTCGGACTTCCGAAAGAGCCGCCTGCGCCGCCGTCACTGAACATCACACTCACCCCGGCGACGGGCGTGCCATTGCTCGTCGCTCGAACCGTCAGGGATATAGGCAGAGTGCTGCCGAGGCCACCGATTTGATTGTTGCCAGCGGTCGCGCTGAGGGCTTGGAGGTCGGCCATCTCGCTGAACGTCGCTGACGTAAATCCCGAACTAGCGGCGGTGATGGTCACCGTCTGCGCTGTGGGCGGCAGAGTGTAGGTTGTGGAGGCCGTGCCATCCGCGGCTGTGATCACCGTCGGAGTGCCGAAGATTCCGCCGGCGCCACCATCGCTGAAGGTCACGCTTGCACCTTGCGCCGGGACGCCGTTGATCGTCGCGGTCACCGTAAGCGCAGTGGGCAGAGCGGTGCCGGTGCCTCCGCTCTGGTTATTGCCCGCCGTCGAAGTGAGAGTCATGACGGGTGCGGTCGCAGTCTCGCTGAAAGAAGCTGGCGTGTAGCTAGAGCTGCTGGCTGAGATCGTCACGGTCCCCGCGGTCGGCGGCAGAGTGTAGGTGGTCGATGCTACGCCATTACTGGCGGTGATTGCCGTGGGAGTGCCGAAGACGCCGCCGGCACCACCGTCACTGAACGTAACGCTCACACCCTGCGCTGGAGTGCCGTTGATGGTCGCGGTCACGGCGAGCGCAGTTGGCAGAGTTGTTCCGGTGCTTCCGCTCTGGTTATTGCCTGCCGTAGAAGTGAGCGTCATCACTGGTGCGGTCGCCGTCTCACTGAAAGAAGCTGGCGTGTAGCCAGAACTGGTCGCGGAGACGGTCACTGTTCCCGCAGAGGGCGGCAGAGTGTAAGTGCTCGAGGCCATCCCATTGCTGGCTGTGATTGCCGTGGGACTGCCGAAGACGCCGCCGACGCCGCCATCGCTGAATGCAACGCTTACACCTGCGACGGGATTTCCATTACTGGATGCCAGGACGGTCAGTGCAACTGGCAGCATGGTACCCACGGTTCCACTTTGATTGTTGCCACTGCTGACAGATAGTGCCAGCACGGCTGCGGTCTCGGTGAAACTTGCCGACTTGTATCCGGAGCTGGTGGCGGTGATGCTTACAGTTTGCGCCGTGGCAGGCAGGGTATAGGTGCTGGATGCGGTGCCATTGCTGCCGGTTACAACCGTTGGCGTGCCGAAGCTGCCGCCGGCTCCGCCATCGCTGAAGGTGATGCTTACGCCCGGCACGGGATTTCCGTTGCTGGTCGCAGTGACGGTGAGAGCTGTGGGCAGAAGCGTTCCTGGGCCTGCAGTCTGGCTGTTGCCCGCAGTCGGACTGAGAGTCTGCAGATTGGCGGTCTCGGAAAAACTGGCCGAGGTATAGCCGGTACTGGTGGCACTGATCGCCACGGTTTGCGCTGATGCAGGCAGCGTGTACGTTGTCGATGCCAAGCCGTTGCTGTCGGTGGTTGCTACCGGAGTTCCGAACACTCCGCCAACTCCGCCATCGCTGTAAGTGACGCTGACGCCAGCCACCGGGTTTGCGCCACTGGTTGCTTCCACGGTGAGAGCTGTGGGCAGAGTGCTGCCTGTGCCGCCGCTCTGATTGTTGCCCGCGGTGGCGGTGAGCGCGAGAACCGGCGCAGTCGCCGTCTCGGTGAAGGTTGCCGATTGATAGCCGGAGCTGGTTGCGCTGATGGTTACTGTCTTGGCCGTTGCGGGCAAAGTGTAAGTGGTTGTCGCATTGCCGTTGCTGTCGGTGATTGCTGTGGGTGTGCCGAAGCTGCCACCCGCTCCGTTATCGTTAAAGGTGACACTGACGCCCGCTTCAGGTGCGCCGCCATTGAGGTTCGTGGCCTGAGCTGTAAGTGACGTTGGCAGAATGCTGCCCGTGGTGCCGGTCTGATTATTGCCCCCGGTTGCCGTGAGGCCGAGTTTCGGGGTCAGGTACCACGGTATGGTTGTGTCGTCGGTCTTGAGGAAATTCAGCAGTGCGGTCGCAACTTTTAACTGCCCCCAGGTTGAAGACGGATGCGTTCCATCAGACGAGAAGTCCTGGCAATCCCATTCCAGACCGTCGCTGCGCCCCAGCATTCCGTTCGACCAGTAGTAGGTTCCCCATGACATCCAGGGCGCAACAACCGGTCCCAGAAGTGGGTTGTAATTCAAATTCGCGTTGCCATTGAGCTGATCCTGAATGGCCCACTTCACCGCGAAACCAACTTCGTACGCGTAGGGTTCAGGATTGTCAGGCTTGCCTACTCCGTTAGAATACCCGCCATACACCCGCGTCCCGAAATACACCATCTTCAAATTCGGAAACAACGTGAGCATGGTCTGCATCACGGTTTCGTACTGGCTCTGCAGTGCGCTGATGTCGGTGGGGAATGTTCCAGTCGCGATGCCGTCAGTGTCTTCAATGTAAGCGGCGACGACCTGTTTTGCGGTCACGCCATTCTGGGGCAGGTAATTGTTGAGCGTGGTGGCCCAGTACGCAGAGGTCGTGCTCGTGAATTGATTGGGTGTGGCGCCGCCTTGCGCTCCATTGACCAGCACCAAATTCGGATTCTTTGCCGGGTCCCCGTTGGCGATCGGAAGAAACCGGTTGAACTCGTTTTGCAGGGTCGACTCTCCCACGGCAAGGAAGACGTACTTTCCCGTCGGGCTGGGGTTTCCGTTGGCGTCGAGAGGTTGAATGGCGCGCGCCAGGCCGACTCCGTAAGAATCCTGCGCAGCGGGTCGCAGGTTGCTGCCATTGGGATAGAGACCGCCCTCCGAACCTTGATAGGTGCCTGTGCCCAAATCGTTCAACGCAACTATCGGCGTTGTGGTGTTCGGGACATCGAACGAGATGTCGTTGCAGTTATCTCCCAGGCTGGTGTAAACGCTGAGCGTCAGCTTGCTGGTGGCTGTGGCGCCCAGCGAATCCATTGCCTGGACTGTGAACTGATAGCCCCCATTTGCAACGGAGGAATCGAGTGTGCCGCTGATCAGGCCTGCGCTGGAAAGAGTAAGTCCCAGAGGTAACGAAGACCCTGCCGCCAGCGACCACGTATAAGGGCCGGTTCCACCGACGGCGGCGAGCATAGCTTGGTAGGCTGAACTCTTAGTGGCTTGGGGCAGAGTGGCGGCGGTTGCAACTGCGAGCGCGGTCGGCGCGACTCCGTTACCGCTAAGGGTTGAACCATTGTCGGGAATTTGTGTGTAGCTGAGGTCCAACGCTCCCGTCTCCGGGATGGCTTGATTGGGCGTATAGAAAACCGAAAAAGAGAGCTGTGCCCCGGCATTGATCGTGGCCGGAAGTGCAACTGTGCTGGTGGAGAAACTCAGAGGCGATAGGTTGATGGTATTTAATGTCAGGCTGCCCGATCCCGTGTTGGTGATCGTGACGCTCTGTCCGGCGCTCGTCATTCCGACGTTTTGATTGGGAAACGACAGAGTGGAGGGGCTGATGGTGGCTGCGGCTGTGCTGGTTAGTCCGGTTCCGCTGATGGGAACGTTCAGGAATGTTCCATCCATCAGGCTGATGACGAAGTTGCAGTTGTACGTCTGGGCAGCGGTCGGTTGAAAGAAGACAGAATAGTGCGTGAGCTTTTGGCCGGGGCCCATTGTGAAAGGAGCCACGCCGGAAGAGATTCCATACCCTCCCGGGCACGAGAAGTTGATGCTGGTGATGATGACCTGAGCGGTGCCGATCAGGTTGATGGTGAGGACCTGGGCTCCGCTGGCTTTGCCCACGTACGTATTGACGAAAGATAGAGAAGATGGCGAAGAGGAAATTTCCTGCGAGAAGGACGGCACTATCAATATCGCGGTCAACAGAAAGACGAAGAGGGCAAGATTCAGGGGCCGGCACCGCGGAACTCTCATAAAACCTCGTAGCGGGTTCAGGATTGAATCAACAATGTTCTTGGGGCCCCGACTATCTGGACTCGCCGGCATGTCTACGCCAGGAAAACTCCGGCGCTGGATGCGAAGCGCTTGCCGAATTTACCAAAGAACACGTCGGACCCAGCCGCAGCTTGACCGGCGTTTCGTAAAAAACTCAACAGACTGCCTAGATGGGGGAATCCCAAAACGCCCGACGACGATGGGAGGAAACGTTCCTCATTCTGGAAGCCTTCGGGTACGCTGTCAAGGATGAAAGTTCTTGCACACTGCCTGGGGGTTTATTGTGCTCATTCGCGGGCAATCGAAAGTTCACCGACTTCTTGGCGGGAAATGGAGCCTTTCCTCTCCTATAAAACAAGATGGGCGCGTGATAGCCTCACTATGCAATTCCTCCCCAAAACGTAACTTTCTCACGCTTGCTACGGGCAAGTAGAAAAGCAGAAAACTTTCTATGAACATGAAGCCGACAATTCTCGCCGTGTTTCTAGCCATCGCTCCCTGCCTGCTGCGAGCCCAGACCGTAACATCGTTTGAGGGAATTGACGCCGCCCAGGTGGCTCAGCCGGGCTATGACATCGATCCCAACGGCGCAGTGGGCACCAAGCAGTATATGGAATGGGTGAACTCCTACTATCAAGCGTATGACAAGACGACGTTCGCGCCAGTGTGGTCGAGCCCGCAGAGCGGCGACACTCCCTGGCAGAATGTGGGCCAATCCAACTGCTACGGCCTGGGTGGCGGAGACGGCATCATCACTTTCGACCGGCTGGCTTCGCGCTGGGTGATTGCGCGGCGCGGCGTTCCCGCTACCGGCACTTATTATTATTGCGTTGCCGTTTCCAATACTGACGACCTGACTTCGCCCACACTGAACTGGTACACCTATGAGTTCAGTCTCAACCCCGTGCTGGGGGTCAACTCGAGCGGGAATGCGTACTGGCCGGACTGGCCGAAGTTCGGCACCTGGATTGATGCGTACTACGTGAGCTTCGTTCTGGAAGATGTGAACAACCAATACACCAACATCGGCGTGGTGGCCTGCGCGCTGGATCGAAGCAATATGCTGATCAATGCGGCTGCGCGCACCCTGCAGTGCTTCAGCAACCCGAGTCCGATTCCGACCAGCGGAACTCTGTATCTGGCCCACAGTCTCATTCCCGCCGATGTGGATGGAAGTACAGCGCCGCCTTCGGGACGGCATGAATATTTCTTGAGCATTCAGAATCCGCCGGCCGATGGCAAGACTACGACTTCCACCAAGCTGAATATGTGGAACTTTCACGTGAACTGGACGACTCCGACGAAGTCGACTTTCGTCAAATCGCAAATTACTGTCCCGAGTTACGAGCCCGGCTGCTACGACCTCACCAATACGGTGAACACGTTTTGCGTGACAGAGCCTTCGAGCAAGACCACGGGCGTTTATGTCGACTCGGTGGGCGACCGCCTGATGCCGCGGCTGGAATACCGGAATTTCGGAACTTATCAATCGTTTCTAATCAGCCACACAGTGCAGGTGGGAACTGGCACCAATCAGCAGACGGGAATCCGCTGGTATGAACTACGCGGCAGCACTGGTAACCCGACGCTATTTCAGAATGGCACCGTGACCAACGGCACCACGCTGTATCGATTCATGCCCAGCATTGCTCAGGATAAAGTGGGCAACGCCGCGGCGGGATACAGCGTCTCGAGTAGCAGCGTACATCCCGGCATCCGAGCGGCGTATTGGAGCCTCCCCAACAAAACCACGCCAACGGAAATTACGATTCAGAACGGCGTGGGTGACGAAGAGAACTCGGCTCACTGGGGCGACTACACCAGCATGACCGTGGATCCCGTGGATGGCTGCACCTTCTGGTACGTGAACCAGTATTATCAGGTGAACGAAATCGGTGGCGCGATTGATTGGAATACGCGGATCGGGAAGTTTAAGCTGTCGACTTGCAACTGAAGAGCTTGTAGGAATTCCAAATCGTTGGCAACGGCAAAGCCCGCCGAGATTCGGCGGGTTTCTTGTCTGTGCGTCCTCCGCTAGTGGCACCCGGCGGCGATGTCGTTCGCGATTTGCGTGGCGCCGGCGGGGAAGCTTGGAATGTCGTGCGCCACATTTTGCAGACACACTGGTGCGGGGATGGAAGGGATGGACTGATTCCAAAATGTTCCCTGCGGCACAGCATTGCTTGTATCAGAGTCGCCGAATACTTGCCCTACCTTAAGGTTAGGGAGATTGATTGACTGTGCTCCCAGATACAGAATGCTATCGGAAAGAAACAGTCCCGCGGGCGCGGGTGTTCCGTTGATGGCGTCGGTGCAGGGAGTGGGCGTGGTTGCGCCCGCGCTTTGGTAGGCCTGGTCAATGACGGCGGCATCGCCGCCAGAAGAGCCGCCGGTCGAGTAGCTCATGTCTTGCTGCGAGTTCGTGCACGCGTTCAGAAAAGTGCTCGAGCCGGGAGGGCTGCAACCCAGGTCAAGCCGCGTCATCACCGGGCCGCTGGTGGGCTCGATCATCTTGAGTTCAGTATCAAGGCCATATTCGTAGACTGCATAAGCGATCACAGCGGAGCCTCCGCTGTTTCCAGTCGCACACATGGGCGCGCTGTTCGTCGCGTTTACATTTCCAGTGTTGATGAGGGCTGGATGGTTGTAAACCCAGTCGGCTACTGTGGCGTAACGGCAGGATAGACGGCGGACTCCGCCCGGTCCAGTCAGCCAGCCCCGCGGGCTTGACCCGTTGTCGAATGGCCCACCGAACGAGACTTGCACCGTGTTGTATCCGCTGGTCAACAGCGACTGCACTACCATGCTGCCGTCTGTGTAGCCGGGGGGATTTGGATCATCGTAAAGACCACTGCCTCCGGTGCCGACGCCGAAAAGCACCGTTCCCTTCGGAGCCCCAATCGGCGTATTCACTTTTAAGTAGGCAGAAAAGTCCGCAATTTCGGGACAAGAAGTGGCGAGTTGGAAGCACGTCCCCTGGCCGCCGAAATTCGGTCCATAATCCACGCTGGAGGCGGGACAGCTTTGAGGTCCGGGAAATTGTGTGAAGCTTTTCACCGTTCCGATCGGATCACTTGGCACAATGGAGACCATGATCGATGCTTTCGCCGAACTGTCGGCTACCGACGTGGCGGTGATCGTTACCACCGCGGGAGTCGGCACAGCAGGCGGAGCAATGTAGAGTCCGGTGCCCGAGGCAATGGTTCCGGAACCTGATGGCGAGATGGACCACGTCACATTCTGATTCGCAGCGCCCGACACCGTGGCCGAGAGCTGCCAGTTCGCACCCACGCCAATCGGGCAGGGATTCGTCATCGAAGAAGCGCAGGCGGAATTAGAAATGCTGACCGTCACCGGCTGCGGCGGAGGCGTGCTCGATGACGAAGAGCCACCACAGGCGGCGAGCGAGAGAAGGCTTAACAACAACAGGATCAGTGTGTAATCGATCCGATGGGTAGAATTTGGCAAGAGGACATCCAGTAGATAAAGATAACCTTAAGAAGCACGGGCGGAGCAAAAAAGTTGTGCTCCCAATGAGTTTTATCTTCCTATTCTACACCTGTGTCTCGAGCCGAACTTGTGGTCCTGCTATTGCAACTTGCACAAGTTCTGGATGTCCGTCACAATCTGCTGCGCGCCATCCGCAACGGATGGAAGGGCGTGTGGCGCGTCTTCCACGCAAACGCGACGGTTGAGGTTGAGAGCCTGCCCCCATTTCTGGGCTTGTTGCACGGCTGCCGTGGTATCCAGCCCTCCCAGAACGATGTTTATATATGTCGGGCCGACGTTCGGCGGTTGTGGCCCGCCCAAGATCATATCCGAAAGGAAGAGGCCGGCTGGGGCCTGCGTTCCGCTCTGGTTGATCGTGTTGGAGCAAAACGATTCCTGAGCCGGGTATGCCGGGTCGATGATCTCTGCCTCCGAGGGCGAATAGTTAAGCGGCAGGTTTTGAGATGGATCGCCGGGATTGCAGACGAAGGGCATGGTCGTGCCCTGTGACGATGGCACGCATGCCAGATCGAGGCGCGTCATGGGAGGACCACTCGTCGTCTCGACCATGGAGAGGATGTTGTTCTCTCCGTAGTCGGTCAGAGCATAGGCGATGGCTCCGGCGCCGCCGCTGTTGCCGGTGGCGCACATGGGCAGGCTGGCGTTGGAGCTTTGGACGTTTGCGTAAACCCACTGCGTCACGGTCGCATAGCGGCAGGCTAAACGGCGCACTCCGCCCGGCCCCGTAAGCCATCCGTTGGGAAATTCGCCGGGATTATCCAAAGGCGAGAATGCGACCTGCGCGGTGGTGTAGCCAGCATCCGGAACGGAAGTATTCAAAATGCCCTCCACTACAGTCAAGCCTCCGTTGGTGATGCCATCGCTTTCGAGGAAATCGGGGTCGGCATCATAGGCGTAGTTCCCGCCGGAGCCGGTTGCAAGAATCACGGTGCCCAGCGGCGTTCCCGACGGCTGATTCACCTTGAGGTAAGTGTTGGGCCAGTCGGCTACTCCGGGGCACGATACGTCAAGCTGGTAGCAGGTTGCGCCGGTGGTGCCGCCGATGCCAGCGGGGCAGGTAATGGTCGTGCTTGTGGCCGTGCCCACTGGGTCGCTCGGCTGAATGGAGACTTTGGTCCCCCCGCCTTGTTGGGGGTCGAAGGCCGAGGCGGCATTGATAGTCACGTCGGATGGTGGAACACAGAGCGGCGCCACGTAGAACCCCGCGTTGGGGTCCGTGTAAGGCGGGGATTGTGTGGGGAACGAACCGAGCCCCGGCGTGCATGTTCCTGGAGTGCCAGAGAAGGACCAACTGACGCCCTGATTCGCCGGGCTGGCGCCGTTTACGGTGGCGGTGAACAGCCAGTTCGCGCCGGCTCCAATAGTGCCTGGCGAGGCATTGGTGGTGACGGTCACATGCAAGTTGGCCAGCACCGAGCCAGAAGCTCCTCCGCCGGGAACGGTAGCGGTAATTTGTACGGGACAAGGGCTGACGGAGAGCGTCGCGGTAAGCGGAGGCGCGGTGTAGAGTCCGTTGCTATCGATGGAGCCGAGACTCGTAGAGGTGCAGCCTGAGAGTGCGGATACGCTCCAATTAAATGTCGCATTGGGAACTCCAGCTTCGGTCGCTGTGTACTGGAAGGTTCCACCCACAGGAATAGAAGCTCCAGGCGACGAAACCGTGACCGCGCCTGGGGGTGTGACCGTGACCGTTGCGTTGGCCTGCACGCTGGTGTCGGCCTGAGATTGCGCCGTGACGGTGACCGTCTGGTTGCTGCCGCCCGACTGCAGTGTCGGTGCTGTGTAGGTGGCGGTGAGAGAGTTTGGCGGACTGGAAACGATTGTTCCGTTATTAGCACCGCCGACAACGAGCCAGTTCACGGCTTGGTTACTCGTCCCGGTTACGGTGGCGGTGAATAACTGCGTACCTCCAGATGCGACAGTGGTTGTGGTGGGCGAGAGAGAAACAGCAGGTGTGCCCGACGACGAACTAAACGTCATAACCGCGGTGGCAGTCTGCGCTGAATTCGCGACCGCTGCCGCAGTGATGGTCACCGATGTAACGCCAGGTGGTACGGTCGCCGGGGCGGTGTAGGTGACGTTTGGAGAATACTGCAGGGTAGCGGGAACAAATGCGATTGTTCCGTAAGTCTTATTTCCGTTCGGGACGCCGTTCACCTCCCACCCCACTTGATCGTAAGTCGTTCCGGTCAAGGTTGCCGATAAGCTCACAGTGCCTCCGGGGGCGACACTGGCCGTGGTCGGCGCCAAAGTTATCCCTACATTAGACGCCGTGACCGTTACCGTCGCAGTGCTCGAGACGGTACCGCTGGCGGAAGAGAGCATAGCAACTATCTGAATGGTGTCGGGGTTAGGCACCGTGGCTGGAGCGAGGAAAGTCGCTTGGGTGGGTCCGGGCCCACACGTAAGCAACCCCAGGGTCGTCATTGCCGGTCCGCACTGAGTACCGCTGGCGCCGCCCAGGAACCATGTCAACTGTGGGTTGGGTACATTCGAGGTTGCTGTGAAGACAATGACATCTCCGCCGGGCACGCTGGGGTTGGTGGGCGTTACGCTCACGGTCGGCTGCTGGTTGTTGCCCGGCGCCGACGCGATGCAACCTGCCAGCGGAAGCACACTCAAGAACACGATCGCGCGAGACCAAGCCCGATGCTTGCAACTTGGCGAAGACACCACAGTGCCGGGAATTGACATAGTTAGCCTTAGGAGGAAGCTGAAGGGGAGTGTGTCCAGTATATTCCACGTCTGCTGTCGCTGTGTCAAATTTAAGGTTCTGGACGAAGCTGGAACTTCGCCTCGAACGAAGGTAACCGCGCTCCGGGGGAGCGCTTTTCCTGAGAAGAAGAATTCGTTCGAAATTTTCACTCGCCAACTCCTGGGCGTGTCTTGTCCAATCGACCTTAGTGTTGTGAAATCAGTTGCTTACAGATTGAAGCTGAAGGGGAGAGTGTTCTTGTTTTCCACGCGTCTTGGCCGCTCCAGACTGCTCTCAAATCACGGCCGGACTCTACCAGTGTGCAAAATATTTCAGGCTTGGCTTACTGCGCAAAATCTGGTCTACTAGGTAACACTGACGGACGATTAAAAGTTCTGTCTCTCCTCCAAATTACTTGGCATGCTTCAACTCACTCTGCGGAGCTTTCTTTTCCGCAGGCGGAGTGCGATGGTACAGTGCCTTTCAGCCTTGACAGTATGCGACACCAGAATCCGATTTTTCTTATGGCATTTCCAACAAACATCTTTGGGAGAAAGCAGCGGATATGAATTCATCGGCACCTGATTTTGAAGTAGGTATCATTGGCGGCGGTCCTGCAGGATCAAGCATGGCCGCCTACCTGGCCAAGAATGGCATCAACTGCGTGGTGTTCGAGCGCGAGTTGATGCCGCGTCCTCACGTGGGCGAGTCTCTGGTTCCGTCTTCAACCCGGGTTTTCAAAGACCTCGACTTCCTGCCCAAGATGGAAGAAGCCAAGTTCCCGCACAAGTTCGGCGCGGCCTGGACGGCGGCTTCCGACGCCAAGGTCTACAACATGGATTTCGGCGGCGTCTCGGCCGATTGCCACGTGGACATTCGTTTCGAAGAGCGTAGCCAGCCCGGCGTCAGCCAGAACTATACCTATCACGTGGACCGCAGCAAGTTTGACCTGATGCTGCTCCAGCACGCCAATCAGTTCGGCGCGAAAGTATACGAAGGCGTAGGCGTGAGCCGAGTGGATTTCAGCGACCCTAACTGCGCCGCCATCAAGTACAAGATGGGCCGCAAAGAGATGAGCACCACCTGCCGCATCGTGGTGGACGCCAGCGGACGCAAAACGCTGGTCGGCAACCAGATGAAGTGGCGCATTCAGGACGATCACTTCGATCAGTACGCGATCCACACCTGGTTCAACGGCTACGACCGCCGCTGCATGGCTTCCAACAAGCAAACGCAGGGCGACTTCATTTTCATCCACTTTCTTCCCATCACCAACACCTGGGTCTGGCAGATTCCAATCAGCGAGACCGTCACCAGCATCGGCGTGGTCACGCAGAAAAAGAATTTCGCCAAGAGCAAGGAATCGCGCGAGAAGTTTTTCTGGGATTGCATCAAGAGCCGTCCTGAACTCTACGAAGGTCTCAAGGCGCAGGGTTCGGAGCAAATGCATCCTTTCAAGGATGAAGGCGACTACAGCTACGCCATGAAGCAGTTGGCGGGCGACCGCTGTGTACTGGTCGGCGATGCGGGACGCTTTGTCGATCCCATCTTCTCCACCGGCGTGAGCATCGCGTTGAACTGTTCGCGATTCGCCCACAAGGACATCATTGGCGCGCTCGAGACGGGAAACTTTAGCCGTGAATCGTTCGAGACTTACGAGTCCACGCTGAAGCGCGGCACGCGCAACTGGTACAACTTCATCACCGTTTACTACCGGCTGAATGTGCTGTTCACGGCGTTTGTGCAAGATCCGCGTTATCGCCTGGACGTCCTGAAGCTTCTGCAAGGCGACGTTTACGAAGATGCCGAGCCGCCAGTTCTGACGCGCATGCGAAACATCGTGCAGCAGGTGGAACGGGATCCGAACCATGCGCTCCACGGTTTCCTCGGAGACCTCACAGCGGATGCGTTCCAGGAGGCTTCCGCCTAAGCAAGCAGCGCACGTTGACTAGGGGACGATTGGCTGGTACGACGTCCTATCGAGAAGCTGAACCGCATAGCGAATACATTGGAGAAATACATTGAACATCAAGCTTTCCGAACCCGATTTTGAAGTAGGAATTATTGGCGGCGGCCCGGCTGGAGCGGGCATGGCGTGCTACCTGGCGAAGGCCGGAGTAAAGTGCGTGGTGTTCGAGCGCGAACTGTTTCCGCGTCCGCACGTAGGCGAGTCGTTGGTTCCATCCTCCACCCGAGTATTCAAGGACCTCGACTTCCTCGGTCAGATGGAAGAAGCGAAGTTCCCGCACAAGTTCGGCGCGGTCTGGACCACGGACGATGAAAAGCCGGCGTACGTTCACGACCTCGAGGGTCTAACCCCGGAATACAACGTGGATATCCGCTTTGAAGAGCGCAAGCAGGAAGGTATGGAAGATCGCAACTATACCTACCACGTGGATCGAGGCAAGTTCGACCTGATGCTGTTGCAACACGCGCAGAAGCTAGGCGCAACGGTTTATGACGGCGTCAAAGTGGCTCGCGTTGATTTTGGCCCCGAGCATCCCGATGTTTATTTCAACATCGGACCGAAAGAGATGAGCGTCAATTGCAAGATGGTGGTGGATTGCAGCGGCCGCCAGACGTTCCTCGGCAACCAGCTCAAGCTCAAGATCAAAGACACGGTTTTCGATCAGTACGCGATTCACTCCTGGTTTGACGGCTACGACCGTAAAGTCTTCGCCAAGCGCGATACGAACCTGGATTACATTTACATTCACTTCCTGCCGATTTCAAACACCTGGATCTGGCAAATTCCGATCACCGATACCGTCACCAGCCTGGGCGTGGTCACGCAGAAAAAGAATTTCGCCAAGTCGAAAGAGGACCGCGAGAAGTTTTTCTGGGACACCGTGGGAAGCCGCCCTCTGATCGCCGAGACGTTGCGCAAATCCAACCGCATTCGCCCTTTTAAGGATGAAGGCGATTACAGCTACGCCATGAAGCAGCTGGCCGGCGACCGGTTCATGCTGGTCGGCGATGCCGGACGCTTTGTCGATCCGATCTTCTCGACGGGCGTTAGCATCGCGCTGAATAGCGCGCGTTTCGCGCATAAGGATATTCTCACCGCGCTCGACAAGAATGATTTCTCTCGCGCGGCTTTTACCGAGTACGAAACCAAGCTGCGCCGCGGCACCAAGAACTGGTACGAATTTATCTCGGTTTACTACCGGCTCAACGTGCTGTTTACGTACTTCATCAGCGATCACAATTACCGGCTTGACGTCCTGAAGCTGCTGCAAGGCGACGTGTACGACGAAGACGCGCCTGAAGTTTTGACTAAGATGAAGGCGATGGTGGCCAAGGTGGAGCAGAACGAAAAGCATCCGTGGCACAAGCTGCTGGGCAACTTGACCTCGGACGCCTTCCGCCCGCAGCCGTAGGATTGAGTAGCGCCGGCGTCCCGCCGGCTGTCCCGAGAGCGTCTCGCTCTCGGTGCGGCGGCGAGGACGCCCGCCGCTACTTTTGAAAAGGGGAGAGAACGCAATTTCGCACACGAATCGCAACTTCGTCATTGCGTACATTCTTCTGGTGGGACTGCCCTTGCTCGGTCTTGTGGGAGTCCTGCGCAGCGGCCGCAGCCTGAATGCTCCGTTCTCGGTAGATGGTGCTTGGAAAATCGACGAAGGAGCGGGGCATGCCCCGGTAACTCCCTGCGGAGATTTTCTTTCCTCTGTCTCGAACTCCCCGGTATCGATCTCGCAATCCGGCACGTCGCTCGTCATTGGCCTCGGCGGCGGCAAGACAACCACTGGCACGCTGGATGGTAAAACCATTAAGGCCCAATTTGCCGGCTCCGCAAATCCGAACGCTAACGATTGCAGCGATCATAATCTGCTCCTGACCGCCACCCTTGACCCGATGACCGAGCCGCGAACTCTGACCGGCAAACTCTCGGTTGAAGGCTGCGCATCTTGCGCGCCCATCGCATTTCACGCGGTAAGGCAGCCGCGCCCGGCAGGAGCGACACGCTAATGCCCAACCTCTTCATCCTCGTCTTGCAAGTCTCCGTCGTGCTGGCCGCCTGCCGGCTTACTGGAGCGCTCTTCAAGAAAATCCACCAGCCACGCGTGGTTGGCGAAATGTTTGCCGGAATCATGCTGGGGCCGTCGTTGCTGGGCTGGATCGCTCCTAACTTTTCCGCGTATCTTTTTCCCGCATCGAGTCTGGGTTTTCTGAACGCGTTGAGCCAGATTGGCGTGATCGTCTTCATGTTCCTGGTCGGGCTGAAAATCAATCCGGCGGAATTGAAGAAGGAAAGTCACGCTGCCGTGCTGGCCAGTCACGTCAGCATTACTGCACCATTCGTCCTGGCCGCGTTCCTCTCACTGTATCTGTATCCGCGGCTTTCCGATGACCACGTAGCCTTCAGTAACTTCGCCCTGTTCATGGGAGCAGCCATGAGCATCACAGCGTTCCCGGTGCTGGCGCGAATTCTGGCGGAACGCAGAATGCTGAGCAGTCGCCTGGGGACAGTCGCAATCGCTTGCGCTGCCGTCGATGACGTTACTGGCTGGTGCATTCTTGCTTACATCGTGGTGCTCATTCGCGCCGCGCACTCCGACGCTTCCATCTGGGTGACGCTGGGCGGAATTATCGTTTTCGGACTGGTCATGGTTTTTGGCGTGCAGCGCATGCTGGTTGGTATTTTCCAAAACGCCTATGAGAAATGGGGACATCTCAGCGAAAACCGCATGGCGTTCATGCTGCTGCTGGTGCTGGTGTCGGCGCTGTGCACCGAGAAGCTGGGCATCCATCTGCTGTTTGGGGCGTTCCTGATGGGCGCCATCATGCCCAAGGAAGACAAATTCGTCCGTTACGTTCTCGACCGCTTTGAGACCATTACGGTCACGCTGCTGTTGCCTTTGTTCTTCGCCTTCACCGGCTTGCGCACCAACATCGGCCTGGTGAAAGGCCATGAGATGTGGATGTACTGCGGCCTCATCATTCTTGTGGCGACTGCCGGCAAGCTGGGCGGATCAACCGTCGCTGCATGGATGAGCGGCATGCCCTTTCGCGAGGCGGCCGGCCTCGGCATTCTGATGAACACCCGCGGCCTGATGGAACTGGTGATCCTCAATATCGGCCTGGATATCAAGATCATCTCGCCCGCGCTGTTTTCGATGATGGTCATCATGGCGCTGGTCACGACGTTCATGACCACGCCTGTGCTGAATTTGGTTTGTCCGAAAGAGTATCTCGAGGGTACGGGAGACAAATTGGGCGCAGAGCGGGTTTCGGAACCATCGGTAAGCTTACAAGAAACTGGCGTCGCGTAGTCAGTAGCGCCGCCGTCCCGGCGGCTGTCCGGCGGGCGTCCTCGCCCGCCGCGCCGACGGCGAGACGCCGTCGGGACAGCCGGCAAGATGCCGGCGCTACTTTCTCAGCGCTCTTTCTGCGCCTTGCTTTTGCATCCAGTTCCACGCCGTCGTCACAATGTCATTCAGCGTCCGCGTAGCCTTCCAGCGAAGAACCTGCTCAGCCAGCCGCGGATCAGCCACCAGCGCCGGAGGATCTCCCTCGCGCCGTGCCGCGACGCGGAAGGGAACTTTGCGGCCCGTCACCTGCTTGATCTTGTCCAATACTTCTTTCACCGAGTACCCGGTCCCAGTCCCAAGATTCACCGCGATCGAATTCGCTCCGCCTGCCAGGCACTCGAGCGCGGACACGTGCGCATCCGCCAGATCGTTCACGTGAATGTAATCGCGAACGCAGGTTCCGTCAGGCGTCGGGTAATCGGTGCCAAACAACTCAAGCTCCGGACGCGCTCCAATCGCCGCGAGAAACGCTGACGGAATCAGATGGCTTTCCGGTTGGTGCAGCTCGCCAATCTCTCCACTCTCATCTGCCCCGGCAGCATTAAAGTAGCGCAGCGCGGTGTAGCGCAGGCCGTAAGCGCGGTCGTATGCCTCCAGCGCATACTCGAAAAACAACTTCGAAACGCCGTAAGGATTCACCGGCTGCCGCGGAATATTCTCCGTGATCGGAACTTTGGCGGGAACACCATACACGGCGCAGGTAGAGGAAAAAATAATTCGCCGCACACCGCAATCCACGCAAGCATTCAGCAGGACGAGTCCGCCCTCCACGTTGTTGCGAAAGTATTTTCGCGGATCGGTTACCGATTCTCCGACATAGGCATGCGCCGCAAAGTGCATGACCGAATCGACCCGGCGCAACGCGGTCGATAGGGTCGCTACATCGGCAATATCTCCCCGCACCAGTTCAAATCCCTTGGCCAGAAATTCATGTCCGGTCGATAAATTGTCGTAGATCACCACCTCATGTCCGCGCCGCCGCAGGGTGCGCGCCGCGTGACTTCCGATGTATCCCGCTCCTCCAATGACCAAAACGACCAAGGGTTCCTCCGGTTTCTCTAACGATCAGCCCTTTTGAGAACACCCAGTTTAGAGGCTAAATGGGTTTTCTCCTAGCGTGCCCCCGAAAACCTTCTTGCCCTTCCGGACCCAAAGCCCCGGAGTATGCAAGAATTTTCAATCTTGACAGGCGGGCGGCGTCAGCTAAGAATGCCGTAACGGTCTTTCTCCCTTTGGAGAGACCTGCGTTTGAGTTCCCCCCGAGCATTACCAGACATTCCGACAAGAACAATTTGGGAGACGATTATTTATGCTGACCGCCATGCGCCGCCGTAACCTTTGCCTTGCCACCTGCCTGTTGCTCGCGGGACTTTTCAGCCTCAGCGCGTCAGCGCAACTCACTTCCACCCCAGCTTCACTTGCCTATGGAACCGTGTATCTGGGCACCATCTCCACTTCCAAGAGCGTTACCATCAAGAATACCGGCACGGCCAGCGCTACCATCACCGCCGTCAGCTCTAATTGCAAAGAATACAAACTCTCGGCCGGCACAACGCCGATCACGTTAGCGGCGGGCAAGACCACTTCTTTTTCCTTCATCTTTCAACCAGACCTTAACCAGGCCTTCAATTGCACCTACACGCTGACGGCAACCGGAACGAGCAATCTCGCCATCCCCGTCACCGGAACCGGCGCCACCAGCAAGGCCGTCGTCAGCCTCAACACCAACACACTTAGCTTCCCCAACCAGACCGTGGGAACCTCCAGCGCCGCGCAGAACATTGTCATCTCCAACACCGGCACGGCGACGATTAAGCTGAATACCATCACAGTGCAGCCTGGGACATTCTCCATTGGCCCCGTGACCCTGCCTTTCAGCATTGCGGCAAAAGGGAGTCTGACGATCCCCGTAACCTACAGTCCGCAGTTTGCCATCTCCGAGACTGGCACGATCGGACTCGGCTACAACCAGGTTGCCGAGCAGGTGGTCGACGTCACCGGCAACGGCACGGCTCCTACTTCGCTGGTCATCACCAACATTCCAAACCTGCCACAAGCGACCCAGAGCTCCGCCTATCAAGTGCAATTCATCGGCGAGTCCGGCACATCGCCCTACACCTTCGCCCTGCAGACGGGATCCACGTTGCCCTCCGGCCTTACGCTCTCCAGCACCGGATTGCTCAACGGGACTCTTGCCTCTACGGTCGCCGTAGGCAACTACACTTTCACCGCTCAGGTCACCGATTCTGCCAGCCATGTTGCGAGCAAGCTGTTCACCATGAATGTGGCCAAGGTCACCGGTTCCGTGTGCAATAACATTTCGTTTAACGTTCCGGGTACGAGCACTCCGATGACTTCTCTCGACGACTTGGGAACGGGAACCTACGGCGGCGAAGAAGGCGGCCTGTATCCCAGCGGCAGCAACGTGCGGCCCACTTCACAGGATTCTTTCGGAAAAGGTCTCGCCATGAACATTCAGCCTCTCGATGCCAACGGCAATCCCAGCCCGACCGGGAAGATTGGCTTTCTCGGAATCGGCGAATCGTTGGCCCTCGATGAGTTCGGCATGGGCTTCATTCCCATCGCCACGCATGACCCGGCAATCAATCCCAACATCACCTTTGTGGACGGAGCGCAAGGCGGCGCCACACCCAAACTTCTGACCTCCACCACTTCCGTGTACTGGAACACAATTCTGAACAACTACATTCCTGACCAGGGCCTGACCGCGAACCAGATTCAAGTGGCCTGGATTGAAACCAGCGACGGCATCACCACCGGAACCTTTCCGTCCGACATGACCACGATGCAGGGTCAATACGAAAGCATGATGGGTACCATGTACACACTGTTCCCCAAGCTGACCATGGTGTATTTCTCCAGCCGCATTTACGCCGGCTATTCCAATGGCGTGGCGAAAATCGATCCCGAGCCCTACGCGTACGAGTCCGGCTTCGCCGTGAAGAATGCCATTAACGACCAACTCAACGGCGCCACCAACCTTTGCGACGGCAATGGCTGCTCTACCGTCAACGCACCCTGGATGTCCTGGGGCCCGTACTATTGGGCCAACGGCCTCCTCGCCCGCAGCGACGGCTGGGTCTACACCTGCCAGGACCTGCAGAAAGACGGCACGCACCCCACCACGTCGGGAGATCTGAAAGTAGCCAGCCAGATTCTGACGTTCTTCAAGACCGACGACACGACGACGTGGTTCTTGCACCCGTAGCTAGATCAGCAAGAGGACAGTAGTTCATCACACGCCTTCGGAGCGCTCACTCAGTCAGCTCCGAAGTCGAAGTGATTGGGGCCATAGCGACTTAACTTGTTGCGCAGGAGAGACGCCAATGCCACGCTTCCTTCGGATGTCCCCTTCTCTCGTAGTGCTGCTCGCGCTCGCAGTCGTTTCCTTCACGGGCCGCTGCTGGGCCGGCACTGAATCCACGATCTTAACTTTCCCCAATAACGGAGGCACATTCCCCGGCGGTGCGGGCCCCTATGCCGGTCTGATTTCCGATGCCGCCGGAAATTTGTTCGGCACAACGCTTTATGGTGGAAGAGATTACGTGGGCGTGGTTTTCGAACTTGTGCCGCAAGCTTCCGGAACCTACAAAGAGGTCGTTCTCTACTCCTTCCTTCAAAACCACGACTGCTACGGTCCAATGGGCCGCCTGTTGTTGGACTCAGCCGGAAATCTCTATGGAGCGGCGCAGAACGGATGCGCGCATTCAAACGGTGGCGTATTTGAGTTGTCTCCCACGGGCGGCGGCAAGTACGCCTATACCGTAATTTATGCCTTTCCCGCAGTGGCCAACGCCGGCCAACCCAATTCTCCCCTCAGCATGGACTCAGCCGGCAATCTCTACGGAGTTTTCGGCTCTGGCGGGACGCAGGGCTACGGCCAGATCTACCAACTCAAGCCCAACGGCACCGGAGGTTGGGTGCCGAAAATCATTTACACCTTTGGCCACACGGGAGATGGCACCTACGCAACCGGCCCGCTCACAGTCGATTCCGCGGGGAACATCTACGGCACCACAGCGTACGGTGGCCTGGGCAACGGCACGGTCTATGAAGTATCTCCCGTGGCTGGCGGCTGGAAAGAGAAACTCCTCTACAATTTTCGTGGCACTACCGACGGATTTTTTCCTCTGAACGGTGTGACTCTCGCTCCAACTGGAGATCTGTTTGGAACAACGGACGGCTCCAACGGCACTGTTTTTCGTCTGTCTCTCTCCGGAAGCACTTGGTTCAAGCACGTGATTCACACCTTCGGCGGCGCCGGCGATGGCGTCAATCCCGCCGAGTATGGCTCACTCACCATGGATTCTTCCGGCAATATTTATGGATCCACCTTCATCGGAGGCACAGACAATTTTGGCGTCGTCTACGAGCTGTCGCCTTCCGGCGGAACCTGGTCGGAAACCATTCTGTATTCATTCAAGGGCAGCGATGATGGCTCGCAGCCCAACGCGGACTTGCTGCTGGACTCCTCCGGAAACATCCTGGGCACATCGTTCACCGCCGGCCATACCGGCGGCGGCACGGTTTTTAAGATTACGCCGTAGCCGGACGCCCTGCGTCCGGGCGATTCGTATCAGGGCATGCCGAAAGCGCCCTTTGGATGGAGCAGCGCTTCAGCGCGGCATATAGGCGCAAAAAAAATAAAACAGCGGCTTCAGCCGCCGAAGAGAGCCCTATCCCAGAACTGTCATCCTGAAAGGGCGCGCCTTTTGCGCGACTGAAGGACCCCTGCACTCCCGTCCACTCTCTCAACCGCCGCAAGCAGCGACGCACGTGTGGAACGGACACTCCTGTCCGTTGCCTTTGACTTTGATGGTACCCTATAATTAAGTAGTAAATACCCAGCGCTCACCCTCGGAAACGGATGCCCGCGCCCCGAACTTTATTTTTCAGAGATATTCACTGCGGGCGGGCGGGCGGAATCCACCCCTAGGTTCCAGTCTGTCAGATTCCGGCGTACCAGGCATAGCCTCCTTCGGGAGACGCGGAGCCCAGCCCCTTGCCGAAAGCTTTCAGATTGTCGGTGACGGTTAGGTGAGTGATGAATTTCACGCTCTTGTAGCCGAGCTGGCGGGGAACGCGCAGGCGCAGCGGCCCGCCGTTGCCCACGGGGAGCGTATCGCCATTCATCCCGTAGGTAAGAAAAGTTTGCGGATGCAATGCATCGTCCATGTCGATGCTGTCCCACCAATCGCGATCGATGGAAAAGTAAACCACGTACTTCGCTTGCGGAAGAATTCCGACAACATCCAGCACGTGAGAGAGCGGCACGCCGATCCACTCGGCAATGTAAGACCATCCCTCTTCGCACTGCACCATCGTGATCTGGCTGCGCGAAGGAAAGCTCTTGAGTTGGTCGAGCGAAAACGAGGCGGGACGGGCGACCATGCCATCGACGGTAAGCCGCCAGTCCGCAAATCCTCCGGCCTGAAGCTTTTTGAATGCGTCGTTAAATGGCGGGATTTCATTCGGGAACGGAGGCTTTGAAATCTGGCTCCGCGAAAACTCACGGGCCAACGAATGCCTGGTCAGCAGCCGCTGCGAAGCATAGTTCAGCGTCTCGCCGGGTCCCCAGAATCCGCCGTGATCGGGAGGAACCAGACCATACTTCTGCGCGACTTTCGCTGCCGCACCTAGCGCGGTCACACCCGCTACTGTTGCGAGTCCAGAGGTGATGAGTTTGCGGCGTGAAAGTTTATTGGAAAAAGGTTTGCTGGATAAAGAGTCGTTCATGTGCGCTCCGTTTCTGAGCCGGCGCGGCCCGTGATCTTTGCCCCAGTAATCATGGCCCGCATGCGGCTCCGGAATCCGGCAAGAAAGATCATAAAAACATGAACCAGAACGAACAGCACGAGAGCGAGTGAGACGAAGAGGTGCAGCGTGCGCGCCGATTGCTGGCCGCCCAATAGAGTGACGGCCGCCGGAACCGCGGAAACAAACGCGGGAGACATTGCCAGACCAGTCCAGATTTCGAAAGGGAACAGAACGAAGATCACGAACAGATAGGAAAGACGCTGAAGCAAGTTATACGACCACGCTTCTTCCGTACCCGGTCGCTGGAAGCGCAAATGGCCAGCAACGGCATTGGCGAATGCCCGCCACGAGCGATCATCCTCTCGCGGGAACACATTTTTCCGAAAGTGCCCAGTCAGCAATCCGAAGATTACATACAGCAAGCCGGTGAACACCACTACCCATGCAGTTTGAAAGTGAAGATAACGGCTCCAGCCGTTCTGGTCTGGCAGGACGTATCCGTAACCGCTGGGCACCAATGCCCGCGAGGAAGGAATCGGGATTTTGAACAAGGGCTGGGTTAAATCATTGCCCGTTTCGCCCCAATAGAAGCGAGGGTGTGAGATCACAATTTCGCCTCCGCTAACCAGCAGGGCAAAAAAGCACAAAGTAGTGATCCAATGAGTGACGCGGACAAGTGCAGCGTGCCGCAACACAACCGTCGTCACCGGCGCGGAAACAACAGTAGTAGGAACGCAAGCAGAATCGCTCACACCCGGAATCGTACCACGCGCGCCGCAGGGAAGGTCGCTCAGCTTCTCTAATTTACTGGCGCAGCGCTCCGACCTCAGTCCCCGTCGTCATCATCGTCATGCGCCTTGAGCAGCGGTGTGGTGCGGGGCGCGCATGTGCGTTGTGTGAGCACCAGCGGGGGTAGAGGCGATTGGTCGAAGTCGAAGGCATCCTGCATGTCGTTGGCGACGGTATCGGCCGCGCCCAGGCTCGGAAGGTTGAATGTCTCTTCCATAAAGCGCAGCACGCTGGCAAACTCAATCTCCGTGTGATACACGCCCTTGTTGGAGTACGGAGAAATAATGATGAAGGGCACGCGCAGACCGAGCCCAAACTGATCACGGTAAGGTGGTGGAACGTGATCGTAGAAGCCACCCCAGTCGTCCCAGGTCAACACGATCACGGTGCTGTTCCACTGCGATGCGGGTCCTTGCATGATGGCGTTGATCTGCTGCACGGTCCAGTTTTCCCCGACGCAGGCACTATCCGGCGGATGGTCCGTATCGAGGCTTGGCGGAGTGAGCCAGCTGAGCGCGGGCAGATTTCCCGCCTGCGCGTCGGTGATGAATTCGCCATAGTTCACAACTTTGGTTCCCCAGTCGGCGCCGGAGTAAATGCTGCTGAAACTGCGGAATGGATTGTAAATATATCCGCTCTGCGTGGGATTAAGAGATGTATAAGCCTTCCACGATATGCCCGCTGTATCCGCCAGATTGCCCATCGTGGTCGCGGTAAAGCAGGGAAATCCAGCGCTTATTACGTAACTGGTTGGGTCCATCGAGGGGACGTTTGTTCCCGAGATAGCATCGCATCCCCACTGTCCCGGACTGGAGCTGAAGGGATTGTCCATGGCGTTAAGGTTAGTGCCAGCTACCAGCGCCAAATGCGCCGGATACGAACCCGAAGCAACGTTGCTGAAGCCTTCGTCGGCCAGTGTAAAGCTCTGCGCGTACGACCAGTAATTCGGAATGTCCGCTTGGTACAACTGGGTCAGGCACAGATTGTCGCTGTTTACCGAACAATCGAACTCCTGATCGAAACGGTCCATTAGTCCGGCATCCACGGAAATGTGGGCATCATGCCACTCGTGGCCGATGTCATGAGCCGCGGGGTCGGGCGTATGCCCGAGAGCGATTACCTTGCCGGAAGAAATCTTTGCTGTGGTTGCGCCGTTGGCTCTGGGAAAAGTGCCGAAGTAGTTGTCGAAGCTGCGATTCTCTTTGACGATGAAGACGATGTGTTTGATCTTGCTGGCGGATCCGCTGCCAGGAGGAACGCTGATGAATTGCGTGAAGCTACTACTAATTGAGCCATAGCCGTAAACAAAGCCAGCTTTATCGGAGATCAGCACCGCGCCCGATTTCTTCATAGTGACCAGCCCGGTTTTCGACACCGTTGCAACAGTAGTGTTGAGAGAAGACCAGGTTGATCCCGTGGTGGTTACATCGGTGACAGTTCCGCTTTTATAGTAAGCGTAAGCGTGCAATTGCTGGGTCTGGCCGGCCTGAAGAATAACCTCTGGCGGGGTGACAAAAATAGCTACCGGAGAAGTGCTTGAATTGGCGAGTGCAGGCACGGCGCAGAGCAGCAGCGCGGCGACGGATACTGCAAACAGCTGTTTCATCTACATCTCCGTTTTCTAATTACGTCCTGTTCTGTTCCGCGGCCCCAGCGCAGCAGGCAGTATCTTGTTGATCTTTTCTACGAGAATCTCTCGTCCGAATCTCCTCGGTCAGGCTTATGGCGCCAGGAACCAGATCGACGACGTATCGTCCGTCTTAAGGAAATTCAGTAACTGTGTCGAAACCTTTACGCGCCCAACCGGGTCGGAGGGATGGGTACCATCATTTTGCAGATCCTGGCATGTCCAGACCAAACCGTCACTACTCGGGAGCATCCCATTCGCCCAATAGTATGGACCCCAGGCTATCCACGGTGCTAGCACCGGTCCTTTGCTCGGATCGAAATTCAAATTCGCATTCCCGTTGATTTGATCCTGAATCGCATTCTTTACCGCGAAGCCAGTTTCGTACGAATAAGGCTCATTGCTCAGGTTTTTCAAGCCATTCGAGTAGCCGGTGTAGTTGATCGTGGAGAAATATGCGATCTTGATGTTGGGAAACTTCGTGAGCAGGTTCTGCGCGATCGACTCGAAGTTGCCCTGCAACTTCGTCATATCGCTCGGGAAGGTTCCAGACGGGCCGCCATTGACGTCATTCACCCACGCTGCGACAACCTGCTTCGCCGTTACCCCGGCATTCGGCAGGTAATCGTTCATGATCACGTTCCAGAAGTTGTTGTTAGGAAGTGCCAGCAACGAAGCCGTGGCGCCGCCAGTCGCGCCGTTCACGATCACCAGGTTTGTATTGACGCTGGGGTCGGCGTGCGCGAGGGCGGTAAATTCAAAGAAGGGCTGCTGCGCGATGGATTCCCCGATCGCAATAAAAGCGTATTTTCCTGTCGGACTTGGATTGCCATTGCCATCCAGTGGTTGGATTCCCTGGGCCAATGAAACGCCCGACGCGTCGTGGCTTGCGGGCCGGACGTTGCTGCCATTTGCGTACAAACCGCCTTCTTCCGCTCCTAGATAATAGCCGGTTCCCAAATCGTTGATCGGAACCAGCGGTCCGGAACCATCGCTCGCATTGAAACTGATGGTGTTGCATTTGGAACCGGTTGCCGCGTACACGGGCAAGGTGAGAGCTGCGCTCGCCGTGACAGACTTGCTATCTTTTGCTTTCGCAGTGAAGGTGTAGCTCCCCGTGGTTACGGTCGAAGCGAGTGTGCCGCTGATAATGCCCGCACTGGAAAGACTCAGGCCCGACGGCAGAGTGGATCCGGAAGCCAACGACCACGTATAAGGTGGTGTGCCTGCTGTTGCCGTCAGATCAGCTTGATAGGCGGCACTCTGCGTGGCGCTGGGAAGAGTTGGATAAGTGCTGACTCCGAGAGCCGTGGCTGCCGCTCCGGTCCCCGACAAGCTTACTCCTGCGTTGGGCAGACTGTCGTAGACGATCAGAATGCTTCCATTGGCCGGACCGATCGCCGTGGGAAAGTAACTGACCTGCATGGTAAGCGATGCGCCCGGGCTAACTTTTGTGGACGTGCCCGAGAAGCCGGTCTGAGAAAACGGATTCGTGACAGTAACGCCAGTCACCTTGAACGCCGTGGTCCCAGTGTTGGTAATGGTGAGCGGCTGCGATGGGCTAATCGTTCCCAGGGGCTGGCTGGCGAAGGTTAACGATGAATGGTTCAGGGTCGCAATCGCACTTGAACTTGTCCCGGTGCCGTTTAACGTAACTTTCTGGGATGGCAAGCTATCAAAAGTGACGGTTACGGTTCCAGTGAAAGCCCTGGCCGTGTCGGGATCGAAGGTGACGGTGAAATTCGCCCATTTCGCCGGTGCAATCGTAACCGGAATTGTGCCGCCGACCAGGAATTCACGGGCCGAGGATGTAAAACTGGTGACCGTGACGTTGGTCGTGCCAAGGTTATATACGGTCACAATTTGCGGCGCGCTAATCGATCCCGACCGTTGCGGATTAAAAGACAAACCAGTGGGCAACACCGACGCCGATGTCCCTCCAAACGCCGGTAGGGTTGCAATCAAGATTCCGCAAACCGCTAACACCACAAGACAGGCTCTTCCCAATATCAATCCGCGAAACTGGCGCATCCAAAGGCTCCTTCAAAAGGTGACAGCACAATTCGGGGGAAACCGTCGCAATTGTCTCTGACGAGTAATCTGAGACAATTCTTGTTTGACAAAGTTCAAAAGGTGCAGAGGACTTCTTGTCAGGCCGATTCTGGATTCTCGCTTCAAAACGTCCCTTCCAGTACGAGCAATAGGGGAGACGCAAGAGCCAGCGATTCCTATCATTTAGGAGACATTTCGACCGCACTGCCGCTGGGTTCATTCTCATCTGCGACGGCGGAAGCGTCAAGAGTGAAAGAAATTGCGTACTACCGGACCTGTAGCAATGAAGAACAGTTACGAAAGCCTTCCGTAGGGCGTGGCACTCCAGTGCCATTTACTGTCCTGGGCATTGAGACTAAAGTCCCTCTAACGATGTACTCCGAGCCGGGTTTTCGCTATGAGCCTGGGCTTAAAGAGTGCTTTTGCTGCGGTTTGCGGAGCCTTGCGATTTCCCCCGAAATGCTCATGTTGTCGAGTAGTGACTTTCATAAGACATTTAGGAGAATAGAGAGAAATGGCTCAACAGGTAATTCCAGTTCCAGACCATGCCGAGAGGATCCGGGTGCTAGCTGCCGACAGCACCCGCATGAGCAGCCAACTGCTGGCCGAGTCATTGTCGCAGGATCGCCAGTTCGAAGTGACAGGCATTGAACCCAAAGGAGCATCAATTCTTGAGGCGGTGGCCCAGAAGCGGCCCCACGTTGTTCTCGTCAGTTCAGCGCTGGAAGATTCGGCGAGCCTCGGCTTTGATTTGAGCCGGCAGATTCGCGCTTCTCATCCGCAAACTCGCGTCGTCCTCTTGATGGACACATCCAATCCGGCGGCGGTGGTGGAAGCGTTTCGGTGCGGAGCCCAGGGAGTTTTTTCGCGGACCGAATCTTCTAAGACGTTGGCGAAGTGCATCAGCAGTGTGCATCAAGGTCAAGTGTGGGCGAACAGTGCGGAGCTTCGCTATTTGCTCGACGCCCTCCGTGAATCGGAACCGATGCGGCTGCTTGACTCCCGCGGAGAAGCGATCCTTTCCAAACGCGAGCAGGAAGTGGTAAGTTGCGTGGCTGAAGGGCTCTCCAATCGTGAGATCGCCAGCCGGTTAAAACTCACCGAACACACGGTGAAGAATTATCTCTTCCGTATTTTCGACAAGCTCGGTGTTTCCAGCCGCGTGGAGGTTGTACTCTACGTATTTCGTCTGCGAAAAGACAACGGAGACACCAAATTACCCGACAATCAGTGTGCGGAATGCGCCAGAGTGTATGAGCGTGCCTCAGTCAAAGCCGCTGTGAACGCGCCGCTCACGGTGAAACGAGCATTGGAACCGGTGAAGGAGCTGCGTCGGTCGCGGGTTTAAGCCCGGCTATGCAGGTTTATCATCCCTCGCTTCGCTCGGGATGACACTCTAAAACCCGCAACTCTTTTCCGCCGTACTGACGATCTCTCGTCCAATCACCAGCGATGCCGTGGCTGCCGGGGACGGGACGTTTAGAACGTGCAGCATCCTTCCGTTCGGGACAAACTGGAAATCATCCACCAGACTGCCGTCGCGGCGGAGAGCTTGCGCCCGCACTCCAGAGCCTCCGGGAACTAAATCCTCTTCGCGTACCTCCGGCAGCAATCGTTGCAAAGCGCGGACAAATGCGCCTTTGGAAAACGAGTGGTGAAACTCATGCAAGCCACTGCGCCAATGCTTCGAGGCCATCCGCCAGAAGCCCGGGAATACCAGTGAGGAAGCCGTGTCCCGCAGGCTGAAATCGCTGCGCCGGTAGCCCTCCCGACGGAATGCAAATACGGCGTTGGGGCCGGCGTCTACCGTGCCGCTTATTCGCCGCGTGAAATGCACACCCAGAAAAGGAAATTGCGGATCGGGTACGGGATAGATCAGAGCTCGCACCAGCGATGAACGCTGCGGAACGAGGTGGTAGTACTCGCCCCTAAAAGGAACAATCATGACGTCCGGCTCTCCACCCGCCATGCGGGCGACACGGTCACTGAACAGCCCGGCGCAGTTGATGAGATAAGTTGCGGAGAATTCCGCGCTCCCGGTTTCTACTATTACTTCACCGGTTAACTCCCGCAATCCGGTTACTGCTGTGGAGGTGAGAATCGCTCCACCCTGCTTGCGGATCAGTTCGGCATACTTCTCGCAGACGGCGGCGTAATCCGTTACGCCGGTGGAGGGCACGGCGAGCGCGCGCAATCCGCTGGCGTGCGGTTCGATTTCGCGCAACTCTCCGGCGTCAATGAGGCGAATGCCGCTGAGCCCATTCGCCTCCCCACGGCGACGCAGCTCCTCAAGCCGGGGAAATTCTTCCTTACGCGTGGCCACAATCACTTTGCCGCACACTTCGTGCGGAAGCCCGTGCGCGCGGCAGAAGTCGATCATGGCGCGGGCGCCCTCGAGACATAGCGCCGCCTTGAGCGATCCAGGTTTGTAGTACACCCCAGAATGTATGACTCCGCTGTTGTGGCCGCTCTGGTGGCGGCCTACGCGATCTTCTTTTTCCAGCAGCAGCAGGCGAAGACGGGGAAATCGCCGGGTGATTTCAAGTGCGACGCCGAGGCCGACGATGCCTCCGCCGACGATCAGCACGCCGCAGCGCGAATCGGTCATGGATGATTATCGCAAGAATAATTGTCGCAAGAATCAAGAATAGTGATGATTACGGATTCACAACCAAGGTGACCGGAGATGCCGAATGGGTGACATAGCCTGCCGTCCCGATGGTTCCGGAGGTGCCAATCACGCTGATCATATAAGTGCCGGGTTTTGTCCCCTGCTGCTGGCCGCCAGTAGTGGTGCCGCCATTGCTGCCTCCGCCGCCACAGGAGGGAAGGAGGATCGACAGCAAAAGTAGTCCCCCCAGTGTCAACAGCGTCCTCGTCTTTTTTCGACGACGTCTGCTTGTCGAAAGCGCCAGTGCCGGCAGTACGAAGCCCAAAGCGTAAGGCAAGAAGGCAATCGGCCGGGGGAACGGAGACAGGCTTGCCGCACTCGCCGTGGTTGAGATGCTCATCACTACTCCAGCCGAGCTGTTGCCGGGCGTTACCGGATTGGGGGAGAAGCTGCACAGCGAAATCGTAGGCGCGCCCGAGCACGAAAGGTTCACAGGATTGGTGAACGACGAACCCACCGGAAGCACGTTGAAGTTATAGCTGGCCGACCCTCCCACGGTGATGGTCTGGGTAGCGGGAGTCAACATACTGAGAGCAAAATCCTGATTCACAGTCAGCGCAATCGTCAGGGAATGGCTGGGTGCGCCGCCCACGTCCTGCGCATTGATGTTGATGTTGTAGGCCCCTGGAGTGGCGCTGGCCGGAACGTTGATCGAAGCCGCGAGCGCGACGGTTCCCCCGCTCGCGATCGTGATTGGGTTCGGCGGCGTGAGCGTACACTGTGACCCGGGTAACGCTGTCGCGTCGCAAGTGGCGTTCACCTGGCCGTCGTAGAAGGTTGACGTCAACGTGAGATTCGCGGGGACCTGACTATTCGGAGCTGCTGACAGCGTTGCCGGGCCAGTAATTGTGAAATCGCCAACGTTGAACGGCACCTGGATGAAGTTTGAGATCGAGCCGGATGTGCCGATGAAGGCGAGCTGATACTGGCCCGTCATGGAAAAACTGGTTCCGTTGATGACGAGAGTGGCCGTAGCAGGGAACGCGCTAACCGACGCTGGACTGACGCTGCAACTGTTAGCGCCGAAGGTATTCGCGCAACTCAAGTCGACTGCACCTGTGAAGCCATCTTGCGAAGAAATTGTGATCGAACCGCTGGTGCCAGTGGTGCCCGCCTTCACCGTGGGGAAGGCACTTGGTTCGGTCAGTACGAACGTGGGATTCAGCGTAACGGCCAGTGTGAATGAAGTGGTCAACGGCGATGGCGCGCCCGCGGTCGTCGCCTGAATCGTGACCGTATAGTTGCCCACGGCGGTTCCGGCAGGAGCGGTCACCGTCAACGTCTCATCGATTGGTGTGGATGAAGTCGGAGTGACCGGTGACGGAGGGGTAAAGGTGCAGGTTGCTCCGATAATGCCGGGACTGATCCCGCAGGTCAGGGTCACGCTTTGATTGAACGAACCCTGTGCGGACACTTGAAAACTTACCGGCGGGGAAGTCGCGCCGCGGGGCTCCGCCACCCGGGTCGGCGATGCCGCTGTCAACCCGAAGTTCACCACGCTCAAAGTGACCGGGGCTGAGTGGGTTGTGTTGTTGGAGTCGGCGGCCTGTACATCGAAGCTGTAATCCCCAACAATGCTCCCCGTGGTAACCGAGAACGCAGTGCCGCTTGACGAGGGTGTGAAACTTGCAGGCTTCGGAGTACAGGGGCTCGGAGGATTGGTCGAGCCTGCCGTGCAGCTCAACGTGACCGCGCTGTTGTATCCATTGACCGCCGTTACAGTGCCACTAAACGTTGGCGTGGTTCCGGCGAAAACGGTGAGCGCAGGATTCGGAATCATGATTTGGAAATCCGGGGCGGCAATCAAATTAAACTGCCAGATGCCACGGCCGTACGTTGATGCGCGCAACAATTTCTGGCCGCCGGAATTGAAGAGCGCCAATGCCGTGACGGCCACGTTGGGAAGAAATCCACTTTGGCTAGAAGTGGGCCCGAGTTCTGTCCATGCTGGGGCTGAAGTAGGACTTTGGAAGACGCCGACGTCCGTGCCGACATAAACAATGTGGCTGGCCGGGTCGACCACGACCGCGTTTGCGGGGGAATCAGGAAGAGCGGTGGTCCCACTACCGGTGAAATCAGTCCAGCTTGCGCCGGCGTTCGTGGTTTGCCAAACGTGTCCCGGACCGCCAGTGAAGCCCATCACTGTAACGTAAGCGGTATTGCCGGTGAGATCCGATGTGTCAATCGCGACGGCGGATACCGGAAATTGATTGGGATTGATGCTGCTGCCGCCGGGTCCATGTTGCGTGACATTGCTGAAGGTGGAACTCACTCCGGAGACAGTCGCGGCATTCGTCGTCACCCAAACGTTGCCGCCTATAGGCGTTGTCGGATTGTTCGGTCCAAAGCCATCTGTGACGGCATAAATTACCTTGGAGCCATTCGCGTCCGTGGGACCACCCGCGGCCAGGGAACGAACCACATTCACTTCGCCGCCCGAACAGGTTCCGATACCGAGCGTATCGAAGTTGAGGCTCAGGGCAGAGAAACTGCCCCCCAATCGCGGCCCTCGCCAAACCCTGCAGGTGCCCACGAGCAACGATGTGGTTGATTGGGGGTCGAGAATGTAGGGGAAGTAGAAGCCACCACGATCACCGCCCAGGTTGTTGCTGCCGCTCACTACGGCACTAAAAAGGCTATTGCTGCAGTTCACGCCCGAAGAGCATTCCAGAATGCTCAGCACGCTGGGTGCAGGATCTGGATTCGAGGCAAACCAGTCTCCATTGTTGGGATCGATAGCGTTGTATCCGCCGTCGCCGCCCAGCACATTGATCCAGCTCGGGTTCGTCGTCGCGGTTGCAGACGCAGGTGAACCATTATCTTGCGTGCCGCCCAGAAGCGTATTGGAATCGGCGGGATGTTGAGAGAAACTGACGAACTGCGTCATGGAGCCCAGGTTTTGATTCAGGTCGTCGAAAGAATTCGCGCCGGAGCACGATCCCGTGGTCAGGCCGGTGAATCCGTCGAGAGCGCGATAAATGCCGCCGTCGTTGGCGAAGTACATCAGATCAGCGCCTGAGGACAGGATGGTATTCGCCAGCGCATGTTGATCCGGATGCACATGCGCCGGCGCACCGTAGATTGGAGGACATCCGTAGACGTGAGTGAGATTGATGAACGCGGTATTCGCGCAGGTGGGGTTGCTAGTGTTGATCGAACATTTATAAAGGTTGATGGCTCCGGCATAAAGGTCAGTAGCAGTCGCTCCGTTGGGAACGGCCAACAGTTCCAGGTTGTACGCTCCCTGCTGTACACCACAGCCGAGGGAATCTCCGCAATTGGTGATGCCGCTGTCGCCGATTTGCGTCCAGGTATTGCCGCCGTCCTTGCTCTGCCAGATGCCTTGATCCGTCGGGCCTGCCGACATAAACCATACGTACATCTCATTGCGTCCCGGCACAACGGTGATCTCCCCGCGATAGATCGGGCAGGTTATGACGTATGTCTGTGGACAGTTAGTCGTGCTCAGCAATCCCGGAGTCCCCGGTTGGTTGGCGAGGCGGGTCCAGGTTAGACCATCCGGTGAAGAATAGAATCCGTGATAGCGTTCTGCCGCAAAAAACAAACCGGCGGCAGCGTTGTAGACCACTGACGTTGCCGAAGTTGCCGTGCTGGCTGCGCCAAAGAGATTATTGTAGGTCCATGTCTGCCCTGCATCGGTAGAAGTGTAGAGGCCGCGATAGGTATTGGTGGTCAGCGCGTTATCCACTACGCCTTCCGAGGTTGCCGCCATGGCCGCGACCACTGTGTTGGTCTGTCCACCGGCGGTGCTGAACGCCATGCGCGTGGCGCCCAGCCCGCTGAAAGAAATGGCGCCGCTCGTGCTGTTCGCCGTGGAAGAGAGAGTCCACGAGGTGCCCCCGTCCGTGGAGCGCAGAATGCCAAGACCGAAGTAAGAGTCGCCGGAATTGTCAGCCTCGCCGGTCCCGACTAAGATCAAACTCTTGGCGGGATCGGAGTTTCCCGGCTGAATCACGATCGCGCCCGTCGAGAGTGTGGCCTGATCGTTAGTGACCGCTGTCCAGGTCACATTGTTGGCGACGCTCGTGGCCGCATTGGTCGACTTCCACACACCACCCTGCGCGCCCCCAATGTAAACCGTGTTACCGGTGGGATCCGCAGAATCGATGGCCACCGCCGTGGCTCGCCCGGAAACCTGGCGATAGTCTTGAATCCCGCCGGAAGCGTCGGAGGCGAGCGGTACCGGGCCCAAAGGCGCCCACGTGCCCGAGGACGGCGAGGATGGTAAGTCCGGCTGTGCGGACTGCGCACGTTCCAGCCGCCCAGTGCGCGCCCGCATCTTGGCCTGATATGCTCGGTGACGCAATGCCGCAGCCGATTTCCCAGGGACGACGCGTCCGCGCGAAAACCATTCTGCGCGCTCCTGCACGTGATCGCCGTCCGCATCGGCGACGGGAGTTTCTGATGAGTTTTTCCGAGCGCCTTGGGCATTCACCATCGACAGCCAAAGAAATGGCCAAAGCAGGAGCAGGGAAACGCAGACTACTCGGCGGAGAGCGGGTAGGGTCATAGAAAGGCAAAAACTATGTGGCCAGTATCGCGGGGTGGAAGAGAGGGGTCAATGAAAAACGCACTCAAAGCTGGCCGATGGACCAATCCGGGAAACAGCAGGCCGGCCTCGAACCTATACAATCTGCATCGATTACCATACTCGATGTTCAATCTTTTCTATTGCAATGATTGGGGGCTTTCGCGAATGCGGCTGCGACGTTCAATTTCTTTTCTTGGCGTGATTGTGCTATTAGGCCTTATTTTTGGATTCGTACTGCCTCGGGCCGAGGCTGAGAATCGCGAGATTAAGGTGGCGGCGGCTGCGGATCTGAGCGCCGCCCTCCAAGAAATCGCAGCTAACTATCAGAAGCGAACCGGCGTGGTGGTCAAGCTTTCGTTCGGAGCATCGGGCGCATTGACCCAGCAAATTCAGAACGGCGCTCCTTTTGACGTTTTCTTTTCGGCGGACATGGACTATCCCCGCCAGTTGATCGCAGGCGGCCAGGCCGAAAGCGCCACCTTGTATCGTTATGCCGTGGGGCAATTGGTGATTTGGGTTCCCATGGATTCGCCGCTTGATGTCGAGCACAAAGGTATGGATGTGCTGCTGGATCCGTCGGTGAAGAAAATAGCGATGGCGAATCCGCAGCACGCTCCTTATGGACGCGCCGCCGCCGCCGCGCTGAAGCATTACGGTCTGTATGAAAGAGTCAGCGACCGCCTGGTGTTGGGGGAAAATGTTGCGCAGGCAGCACAGTTTGTGGAGTCCGGTAACGCGCAGGCTGGATTCGTCGCCTTGGCGCACGCAACCGCGCCCGCCATGCAGGGCAAGGGAAGGTATTGGGTCGTTCCCGCCGAAGCCCATCCGCCGCTGGATCAGGGCGTAATCCTGATTTCTCATTCAAACCACCAGAAGGATGCAGAGGCGTTCTTGGGATTTGTGAAGACCGAGGAAGCTGCTGGAATTCTTCAGCGCTATGGATTCAGTTCGCCTGACCAAAAATACAAACTGAAATAGGGAACTGGCCACAAATCATGCTCATCGATTGGCAGGCATTTTGGCTCACCATAGAACTGGCTTTGGCTGTCTCGGCGATTCTTTTCGTTGCCGGCTTGCCTCTGGCGTACTGGATTGCCTTCTCACGCTGGCGCTGGAAGTTTTTGGTGGAAGCCCTGGTCGCCTTGCCAATCGTGTTGCCGCCCACTGTGCTCGGATTTTATGTGCTCGTGGCGCTGGGATCCCGGAGCCCGCTGGGCCGCTGGTGGCAGTCTTTGACAGGACACACCTTGGCATTCACGTTCAGTGGATTGGTGATCGGTTCCGTCCTTTATAGCCTCCCGTTTACGGTGCAGCCATTCGCCGCTTCGTTCGCGTCGGTCGACCGCAGATTGCTCGCGGCTTCCGCCACGCTGGGCGCATCTCCACTGCGCACTTTTTTCCGCGTGATCGCTCCGCTCTCGGTGCCGGGACTACTCACCGGCGTGGTCCTGTCTTTTGCTCACACCATGGGTGAGTTCGGAGTGGTGCTGATGATTGGCGGCAATATTCCCGGAGTGACTCGCACCGTCTCCATCGGCATTTACGATCAGGTGCAGGCCTCCAACTATGCCTCGGCCAACGCCATGGCTTTGCTGCTGCTGACCTTCTGCTTCGCCGTGCTGACCGTGGTGTATGGGCTGAATCGCACGATGCCGTATCAGAGATCACCGATCGTTGGTCCGATGAAATAGGCGAACTCAATGCCCGAGCCCGCGGACGCAAGCCTGGCGAACCCGATTCTGAATGCACGTCTGCGCAAGAGTTTTCTCTCGGCAGAACGGGAGTTTTCTCTCGATATAGATTTTAATGCTGCACCGGGATTTAACATTCTTTTTGGAGCGTCCGGTTCGGGGAAAACTACACTGCTCAACTGCGTCGCGGGGCTAACTGCTCCCGACGCTGGCCGCATCGCGGTCGGGGACCGCGTGTTGTTCGACGGCCCTTCGCGGGTCAGCGTGCCCGTAGCCAAACGCCACGTGGGATACGTCTTGCAGGATCTCGCCTTATTCCCGCATCTCACAGTCCAGCAGAATACGGAGTATGGATTGGCGGATCTTCCGCGCGGCGAACGAAAAGACCGAACTGGAGCGATGCTGCGCGAGTTCGGCATCGAGCACTTGCGGCATCAGCGTCCCGATAAAATCTCGGGCGGAGAGCGCCAGCGTGTGGCCTTGGCACGCTCGCTGGTGACCGATCCCTGCGTGCTCCTGCTCGACGAGCCGCTGGCCGCTCTGGACACAACCACCAAGTCGAAAATTCTCGACGACCTGAGGCGCTGGAACCAGACGCACCACATTCCGGTCCTCTATGTCACGCACAGCCGCGAGGAGGTGGTGGCGCTCGGCGAACGCGTACTCGTGCTGGAAGAGGGACGGATCATTGCGCAGGGCACGCCGCATGAAGTGATGCGCGCACCTGTTCAGGAAACGGTGGCGCAACTTGCGGGCTTTGAAAATATCTTCGACGCCACGGTTTACCTAGTTCATGAGGATCGTGGCACTCTCACGTGCCGCCTGCCGGGGCCGGATGGAAAATTTGTTCTCCTCGAAACACCTCTGATTCGTGCGGAAGCTGGCTCGCGCTTGCGCATTGGGATTCGCGCCGGCGACATTCTGCTGGCCAGCGCAAAGCCGGTTGGACTGAGCGCCCGCAATGTAATCGCCGGCGTTGTGCGTTCGTTGGAGAGGCGCGACATGATGATTTCCGCTCGCGTCGATTGCGGCGTGGAGATGGAAGTATATCTGACGCTTGCCGCTCGAGAGGCTCTGGAATTATTTGAGGGCCGCGAGGTATGGCTGGTCATCAAGACCCACTCATGCCACTTAATGCAAAGGTAGTTTGCTTCGCGTCCTTAGCGGCCGTTCTTTGCGTTCTTAGCGGTTAAAAGCTCTGGCAAGAATATACTTGCCTCGCCCACCCTAAGAGGGTACGATGAGGCGAGGAAGGCGGGTGCGTCTATTGGCGTGTCTTGGCGTCACAATAATGTTCATGTCGCACACGCTCTGGCACATGTTCAATGATGTAAGACCTTTCGATTGGGTAATGTTAATCGTAGAAGTAGCCGTGCTTCTTCTGATCTTGTACGAAGTGATCGTAGGCGCTGTCCGTAGCCGACAGGAGAAGCAGCGACAAGCGAAACTGGATGCAATCGTTGCATCGTTGGCAAAGCAAATGGACGAAGGACATAGTTTGCAGGTAACAACGCCAAGCCCGCAACTGGAATTAGCTAAGATCAGGGAGTGGATTCAGTCAGTGCGAGCTTGGAGCCATGCAACAGAGATCATTTTAAAACACTATTCTTTGCGCGCGGTACGAGCGTTCACGTTGGTAGTCAACGCCAATACTGCTGATACCGTAGTACATCCATCGGAAGGAGTCTCTTTCTATGTCGCTGGCGAGTTCCGCGAAGCATATCAACGATTGCTGGCACAATTAGATAACCTTCGGCGCATCATAGAAAAACCAGAGGTATATTTTGACTTATGAAAACTGATGAGGACGTACAATCCGAATCCCATAAGTTCGATACCGTAATGCGGAAGATTCTCTCTGTTTCCAAAGTTGAATTGAAGAAGCGGGAGAGAGCATGGCGGCGCAAACGAGAACGAGCAAAGAAAAAGCGGGCGACTTCTTAGCCCGCTTGCCACGGCTTTGCCGCCGTGTGGCCCATCGCTGGGTAGTCCTTGCTCAATTTGGTTTGCCTGTGAGCTGGGCAAACGTAATGCGCTTACCGACGATCTGACGCACAACAAGATCGAACCTGTCGGAGTCAGTCAACGGGTTGTCTTTAGTTGCACGGTTGTTGAATCGGAACATTTGCTCATCGAGATAGCGGAACAAATGAAACGGCTCTACAGAAACATACGTTCCACCAAGGCCGCGCTTCAGGAGCGACCAGAAGTTCTCCATGCCGTTCGTGTGTACGCGGCCATCCACGTACTTCATCGCATGGTCGATGATCTGGTGCTTGAACTGCTCGTTCAACCCCCAGTATCCGTGCAGTTCATCGGTGAACACTTCGGCTCCGGGAGTGACGTGCGCCTTGACCAGACCTTGCAGGGTTGCACTGCTGCGATCTGTAATAACTTGTGTACGAACCCTGCCGTCGCGTTCAAGCATTCCTATCACGGCAACTTTGTCCGTCATGTGCTTGCCGCGTCCACTGATTTTCCGTGCGCGAACGTCCTTGTGCATGTTCCGCGCCTTCCCGCCGATGAAGGTCTCATCGACTTCGACTTCGCCATTCAGTTTGGAGCCAAAGAAATCGTCCTGCATTGCAAGGCGGATTCGCTGGAGCATGAACCATGCGGACTTCTGCGTAACATTCACGTCTCGCGCAATCTCGTAGCTACTGACACCGTTCTTGCAGTTCGTGAGCATCCAAGTTGCCGTGAGCCATTTGTCGAGCGGAATAGGCGAGTCCTCGTAGATCGTCCCAACTTTGACGGAGAACTCGCGCTTGGGATGGTGACTGCCGCACTTCCAAGTGCGCCGCTTCGCGTTGAAGCTAACCTTCGTCGCGCCGCATCCGGGGCAGACCACGCCGTTCGGCCAGCGTCGGACAGCAATGTAGTCGATGCAGTTGTCGGGATTCGAGAAGTAGACAATCGCTTCTTGAAGGCTCTTGGGTTCTTTGTTCATCTCGCTGCCTCACTGACGAAAGTGTATCAAAAATCAGTGGGCGAGTCAAGTAAATTATCACCAAAGCTCTTGACCGCCAAGATCGTAAAGAATATCCACAAAGTTCGCGAAGAAAAGCAACCACTCTCACTTCTGTGTTCGGACTTCCGCATTTTGTATTTCGTTTTTCTCGATCTCGATCACAGCGATCCACTGCCCTTTCCGCGGTTCGAAAAATGCAACATGGCCGCCGAGAATCTGTGCCGCCGCAGCGGGTGGCAGGTCGCGGTGAAAGCCAAAGAACCTCGATTTCAGCGCTGTCCACGCCCGCCACCGATCCCACGGAGCTGGCCCGGGCTCGTATTTCGTCGAGAAAATCAGCACGGCCTCATAGTTCGAACGAAACTCCGCCGCCGACACAACTTCGTCGAGCGAGAAGTTCTCAATCCGCACAACTTGCATTGGCCGCGTCGTGTATCCCAGCCACGGACGCGTGATTTCGTCCGACGCGGGCCACGCCGTGAGCACGCGCGCCATGGGATACCGGGCCTCTAAGAACCGCTCACCATCTTCATGCAGCACAACATAATCGCGGTAGGCGAGGTTGTCCTCCGGCGCAAATCCATAGAAAGGATTCCAGAACCACCCCGCAATCAGAGCCACCGCAACAACCGCCACTGCGACGCGCCAGTAACTAAGTCTTCGCCATAATGTCGAGACACAAAGAATGATGACGAGGGGAACCGCCGGCAACATGTATCGAGCCAGCACCGCGCCGCCGATCAACGCCATCGCTACGACATACGTGAGCACCACGACGTAAAAAATCATCTGTACAGGAATGTCAATCCGCGGCCGCTCAACATCAGAATCGCGCAGCGGCGGCAACATCCACATCGCCAACAGCGTGGCTATCGTCAAAATCCATAAGTGCAGATAACCGCTTATCTGCCACAGCCGCATCGCCAGTGCCAGAAGAAAACGCGTGAGGCTCAGTGTCGACGCCACGTTGTAGCGGAAGAATTCCGGATTGCCGAAAACATATCCGGTTCGCGAGTAGTGATAGACGAACCACAGACCCAGCGGCACTCCTGCGATTACCAGCCAGGCGATCCGCTGTAACGAACTTCGCTGCGACGTCCTGTCTTCGCCGCCTAACCAGAGCTTTCGCAGCGAACCCTTGCACGTAAGGACTCCGGCAAACTCCCATGCCGCGAGACCGATCGGAGCGAGAATCGCTGTCTCTTTGGTTAGAGCGGCCAGGGCAAACCAGAGTATCGTTGTTCCCGCTTGACCTTCCACGTAAGCCGCCAGTCCCCAGAAAGTAAATCCCGCCGCGGCCAGGTCGACCTGCGCCAGAGAACTCTGCGCGAAGAAAACTGAGTAAAGCGCGGTGCACATCGTGGATGCGATCGCGACCTCTTTGTTGGCAACGCGCTCCGCTAGGCGAAACACGCCCAGCAACGAGAAAGCTGCGATAACAAGCATGGCCGTCCGCGTAACCAGCGGAGCATAGCCCACCACCTTCCACCAGGCGGCCAGCCACGCCATTACCAGCGGCGGGTGTGCGTTGGAAACCGTGGTATGAGGAATCAGGCTTCCAGTGAGCAGAAGATCCCGCGCAGCGGGAACGTAGTAGCCGGCTTCGTCCCAGAAGTAGGGCAACTGCAACAAAGGCAGATGCAGAAGGAAAATAAATACAAGGATGACCGCGAATACCAGGGCGGGATCAGTGTCCGACCGTTGCGCCGCGCCCCGGCGGTCAGACGAATGGTTCAGAATTTCCCTCCCGTACCACCCTGCGAAGAACCCCTTCTAGTGTATGGGGCCTGGCGGATTCATGCGCGGGTCCAGCTTGATCTCGCCAAACGCGCTCTCGTATCCGGCAACGTTCTGCTGCAACAGTCCCAGAAGCGCCTTGGCCTGTTGTGGGCTCAGGTAGATGCCCTGAAAATTTCGAATCTCGACCTGGGCCTCGGTCTGCTGTTGCAGAGTTCCAAAAACCATGAAGAAGTCCCAGACATTCACCCGCATCTGCACGCTGTTGGCATAGGCTTCGCGGTAATCCGGTCCATTATTTAGCTTGACGTTAGGTTGTGCAGGAAGGCTCATAGAACAGAAGTGTACTGATTTTAGGGCTCAGAAGGGAAGCTGCCGGGGTGGGTAATCACTGAGTATTGAAAAGCGGTTGCGATGGCATCGACAAAAAATGTCAGTCCGCGTGCGGATTTGTGGCTTCTGCGGCTGCCGCGGAAGGTCATGGACGTAAGCTACTTTGCTGAAACCAAAGGAGTTGTAGCATGTCATTACAGGTCTTGTCTGGCTTTCAAAATGCGAGACTTGATGCGTTCCTAAATTGAATCTGTAAGCCTTACTCTATGACCCACAAGCCAGAAGACGGAGTTGTTGAAGAAATCATTCTCCCGGAGAACCTGCTCCCGCTGGGGTCTGTGCTGGGCGCGGGCGTTACGCCATTGGATGTCAGCATGGTGTTGGCACGAGTATTCAAAGTTCAACATGCCGAAGTCGCTTTGCTGCGACTGGAAGGCGGCCTGCTTAAGTTCCTGATTCCTGAACATCTCCGGACTACGGGAGCCATTCCAATTTCCAGCAAAGCTGTAGCGGCGCATACCGCCCTCAGCAAGAAAGCGGAAATCTTTAACAATTTTGCCCGAGTCAAGCACGCCAGCATCTTCGAGACTATTAAGCCCGTGGGAGCCGAGACCGAGGAGCTAGCACCGCCGGCGCCTATTCAAAAGCTGATGTCAGTCCCGATTCTGGATCAGAACCTCGTGGTTCTGGGTGTGATTCAAATTTCGCGCAAAGGAAATGACCCGCGTTTTACCCAGGACTTCAGCCGTGAAGATCTGCACGACCTGGAAATTGCCGCCGGAGTGCTGGCGGCTTCGCCCGTGATGCAGGAGAACTAGAAGTCAACCAGAGAGATCGGTGAAACTCAGAAGCCACGTGAATGAGTGAGATGGCGATATTACGCCAGGTATTGCGCTCACTTGCCTTCTCTGAAAGCGTAGAGATTACCGTCACTAGAGCCAATGTAGAGTGTCCCGTTCACGACAGCAGCGGAACTATTGATTGAGGACAAGGTAGCGTAGCTCCAAAGGAGAGCGCCGGTTTTGGCATCGAGCGCATAGACACGATCGTCTTCCGATCCAACATAGACTACTCCCCCCGCTACCACCGGCGAAGAATATACGCCGTATCCTGTGACGTACCTCCAGGTCATACGACCGGTGGCGGCGTCGAGCGCATAGACACTGTCATCCATAGAACCTACGTAAACCATCCCATCGAAGACAGCTGGCGAGGAGGAAACAGGATTATTTGTGGTCGTGCTCTTCCATATAAGGGTGCCGCTCTTCGCATCCAGTGCGTAGACGCTGCCATCGTTTGTACCAAAGTAGACGACGCCATTGACGACTGCGGGAGACGAGTCGACACTGCTACCGCTCGCAAACTTCCAGAAGGAAGCGCCAGTGCTGGAGTTTATTGCATATAGGTTGCCGTCGTCTGAACCAACGTAAACAGTCCAATTGGCGATCGCGGGGGAAGAATCAATTTCTCCCGTGGTTGCACGCCTCCACAAAAGCTTGCCGGTGCTCGCGTTTATCGCGTAGAGATAATGGTCGGCCGATCCCACAAAAACCACTCCACTGGCAACGGTAGGTGAAGAATAAACAGTATTAGCGGTGTGGAAGGACCACAGTAATGCCCCAGTTTGAGCATCCACAGCATGAAGTCTGTCGTCCTGTGCCCCGAAGTAGACGATGCCGCCAGCAACTACAGGGGAAGAAGCCGCGCTGCCCTCTTGCCCGGCAAACTTCCACAGAAGGTTACCCGTGCTCGCATTCAGAGCGTAAATGACGCCAAGCTGGTCTCCGAAGTAGAGCACACCGTCCACCACCGCCGGCGAAGAATCAATAGCAGCTCCCGCGGTCGTGAAGCTCCACGCTACACTCAGCCCGCCCACCGTACTCGTATTCAGCACGTGCTCGTTGGGATTGAATCCGGAATGATCGTCTTCAAACCGAAACTGCGGCCAGTTGGTCTGGACCTGAATCGGCGTCCGAGTGGAATCACCGTTTTCCGTCTTAACTGCGGTCATGTGCTGGTGTCGAGGTGCTTGAAAGCCTAGGTCTGCTACTTGAGCCGAGGAAGCGCAGCACAGCAAGATGTTTGAAATCGCGACAGCCAAATTCCTCATAGTTTCCCCTCCGCGTCATCGCCTATGAGCACGACAGGATACTGATCCGTCCGTAAGTTTCGGTCAAGATGAAGATTTTTGCATACGAACGGATAGATCGATCATTGCTGTCAGGCCATTACACTGATTGAGTATGTCGGGAAGGCCACAAAATTGGCGCAATAGAAAAAAGCCGATTCAACCTCGGCCGAAATTGTTTGGTGCGAAAGAGGGGACTCGAACCCCTATGGGTTACCCCGCCAGATCCTAAGTCTGGTGCGTCTGCCAAATTCCGCCACTTTCGCAGCACTTTGATTATACAAAGAGAAGCAAATTCACACTGACGCGCGGTTTCGAAAGGTTCAGTTTATGCTTAGGGGCGCGGTCACACTGCCGATCTGGCCGCTGCGGTTGTTACGAACCACAAAGTGGACCTGGTAGTCCCCGGGCGGAAGCTGAAGAGCGTTCTTGTAGAAGACCCCGTCTTTCTTCACTTGGGCGAGAGAGTTTGCGTCCAGGTTGCCTTTGAGCCTTTGTCCGTCCCTTTGCTCAGTCGAGCCGTTTCGGTCGGCTTCCCAGGCGAAATCCACGTCGAATTGATTCCGGTCAGACAGGTCCACGACGCTGGTTGCCGGTACCGCGATGGCAAACTCCTTCTTTTCCTTTTGTCCTTCTTGTCCTTTAGAAGGAGACGCTGGGTTCCAGCGCACCACCATGGGAACGCCTGTGCTCTCGAAGGGAGAACTCAAGGCAAAGTTCACGTCCGCCTGGCGGCTGAAATCCGGATTCACTGTAGTGCTGCCAAAGAAGAAGCCTTGCCGGGCGCGCACTTTCGCAGAGCGGTCTTCCAGTCGCACTTTCAGCTTTCGCCACCCCGGTTTGGTATTTTGCGAATTCAGGTAGTACCCAAGCACGTAGTAGGAGGAGGAATCCTCGGCGGCCCGCTCGAAGCCGGTGGATAAATCGTTTCTGCCGTAAAAGGCTCGTCCGCCCGTCATGTCGGCCAATGTTTTCATGCTGAAGATTGTGGAGTCGAGGGCGTTGGGCGTCACTCCCCGCATGTCTACCGGGTAAACCGAGATTTGCGCGTCGTTGAGGGCTTCTATTGCGCGCTCATAGAGTGCCGAGAATTCTACGGCGAAGGGCTCTGCATAGATTGAGGGCAGGTGTGCCCCGAAATATGGGTCGGGCTCTGCAGAAGGTGAGTCCAAGTACAAGGGTAAACTCGATGTCGCCCAGATCAGAGATTTCCTTCCGGGAATTCCAGAAACCGACCAGGCGATCGACAGCAAAGCCTGGATGGTTTCCTGGAGTCGGTCACCCCGAGAAAAATATGCAGAGATCGCATCTTTCCCAGAAAGAAAATCTCGCAACTCTTTTTCTGTTTTCCTTTCGGGCGAGCGCACAAAGTCAGCAAAACTGCTGGAGCGATTGTCCGCCGCAGTCGGCGGCTCTGGGGAAGAGATCTGCATTACAGGCAGATCGCCGCGGACTTTCTTGACTTTCTTAAGGGCGTTGATTGCCGGGGAAGGATCATCGGCGAGAATTGCTACTCTTCTCACGCCCTTACCGCCCAGTTCCATCAATTCGATGGCTTGTGGTGAGTTCAGGCTATTTGCAAGGTATTTGACGACTTGCCTGCGTGCATAGTCCTGCTCCAGAAGGGGTGTGTTAATTTCGTCGAACAAAATAATGGTGAGTGCGGGACGGCCCTCGGTGCTCACCGACACATTGCTGTAGGTTCCGGCCGGATTCTCCGCCGCCATGAGCGGCCGATTGGTGGCGGTCACCTCTTCGAATGTCGCGATCTTTTTCTCTTTCCCGTTTTCGAGAATTCGGAAGTCTTTCTGGTTGAGTCCATGAATGTGGTTTCCGGTTTTGTCGGTCACTACAGCCGGTACCTCAACCAGGATAGATTTCGACTTAAATGTAGTTGTGGTGGGGTTCAGGTTTGAAGTTGAGCCAGACGGAACGGAATTCTGGGCCGCAACGAAGAACTCCAGGCCGCTAAGGGAGAGCAGAGCCAGAATTACTCCACAAAGACTACAGGCGCGTTTCATAAGGGACCTCTGCGCCGCAGGCCACACAAGCGCGTAAACCTTCCTGATCGCCCTTCAACACAACAGCGTTTGACCGCCAATCCTGCCATTCAGACTCATAAGACCACGGTTGACTCGGGAAGGTGGTAAAGAGTCGGTCAAACCGGGTAAAGTTTTGTCAAAAAAATCACGGCTTCAATCCACCGTTAGCGGCGTGGTCACACTGCCGATCCTGCCATTCAGATTGTTACGAACCACAAAGCGAACTCTGTACTCCCCAGCCGGAAGCTGCACAAAGTTCTTGAATATCACGCCCTCTTGCTTCACCCGGACAAGTGATTTAGCGTCCGCCGCGCCTTTCATGGTCTTGCCGTCTCTTTGGGCTGGCGCACCCTCTCGATCGGTCTCCCAGACGATTTCCAGATCGAATTGATTCTCAGCCGACTCCTGCACCACGCTCGCGGCCGGTAGGACAATGGCAAATTCAGATTTCTTCCCATCCTTCATCTGCAAGGTTGCCGGGTTCCAGCGCACTAGCATGGGAATGCCGGTGCTTTCGAAGGGAGATGTGAGCGCAAAGTTGACGTCCGCCTGGTGGGCATCTTCCGCGTTCATCGTAGTGGTGCCGACAAAAAATCCTTCGCGCGCCCGCACCTCGGCGTGCTGCCTATCGAGTTTAACGCGCAACTTTCGCCAACCCGGTCTTGTGTCTTGCGAATTCAAGTAATAGCCGAGTACATAGTAAGATTCCGAATCCTCTGCCGCGCGGCGAAATCCAGAAGTCAGATCGTTGCTGTTGAAGAAGGCGCGGCCACCGGTCATGCTTGCAAAAGTTTCCATGGTGGCAGTCGTGGAGAGTCTCTGCTGGGTTTGCGCCATACTTTCGGCTGAATACGCGAGTCCTCCCAGGGCTGGTCGCCTCACCCTCGCCCAGTTCGTATCCCCGGTTTCCGAGGCCACCAGTCCACGTACATCCACCGGATAAACCGAAATTTGCGCATCGTTGAGCGCTTCCATGGCGCGCTCGTAGAGTGCTGCGAGACGCGGGTCAGGTGGCCTGAAGGAAGGAGAATCAATGTAGAAAGGAAAGCTTCCCGTGGCCCAGATCAAAGACTTTCTGCCGGGAATTCCGGAAAGTGACCAGGCGATGGAGAGGAACGCCTGCATGGTGTCCTCGATGGGGCGCTCCCGGCCGAAGCGAGCGTCCACCACATCGCCCGCTACAAGAAACTCCCGCAAAGCCCTTTCCGACTCGTTTTGGGGCGACCGGAATTGGCCCGATCCAGTGACAATGCCAGGCCGCATGCTCGCCAGTACTGGCTCTTCAAGCGAAGGGCCCACTCCCGCGGGCAGCTCGCTGCTGACTTTCTTGAGAGCGCTGATCACCACAGAAGCATCCTCGGTGAAATTCGCCACCCGCGTAACTCCTTTGCTGTTGAGCAGCATCAGGGCGACGGTTTGCTGCGAGTTCAAATTCTCCGCAAGGTACTTGATCAGCTGTCCGCGCCCATAGACCTGATCGAGATAGGGCGTGTTGATTTCGTCGAGCAAAACAACTGTTACGGCATGGCGGTCTGCAGTATTCGCAGAGAGGTTGGTAAACACATTCGGCGGATTATTCGAGACAGGCAAGCGATTGTGGCTGGCATTGACCTCCTCGAAGAATGCGATTTTCTGCTCGTTGCCGTTTTCGAGTACCCGAAAGTCGGTCTTGCTCAGTCCATATATGTGCTTTCCATCCTTGCCGGTTACCACTGCCGGCACTTCAACCAGCGTAGCTTGGGACTTGAAGATAGTTGGGATGGATTTCTGGTCTGCGCCGGAAGCAGAGGGTGAGGAATTTTGACCCGCAACAAAAAGCGGCAAGGCCAGCAGAAACAAAGCAGCAGAAACTATCCGACGAAGGTCACAGGCGCGTTTCATAAATAAATGCATCTCCGCGCGGCCAGCACGGATCCCGCGACGCGATAAAGCAACACCGGTTGCCATCACCATGCTGCCGCCGCGCCTGGCGCCGCCGTTACTGTACGGCGTTCAATCCCTGGTAGATGAACATGCCGGCCAGTACCAGCAACAGCACTCCCGAGCCGGCGCCGAAAACCCACACCGGAACCGTGAGCTTGTCGACCTTTACCAGCAGTTCGGTCTGTTCCTCGCGCATGTGCGAACTGGCGTCGTCCAGATACAACTGCTCATCCTCGTGCATGGTCAGTGTGCTGCGGTAGATGAGGAGAATGATCAGCCCGACAGTGAAAACGCCCCATGCGGCCGCAAGCCCAATCAGTAAAGGAGTCCATGTCCAATTCATTACCCACCTCGACAAGTTGCAAGCTTGAGAGGCGTCTCCCTTGGAATCAAGGCAGGAAGCCCGAATCCCGAGGAAGGGCCTGACGCAAGACATTATAGACCCGTTGGCAAGGCTCGTTAGCAGGAATCTTCCAGGTCACGCCGGCATCCAACTGGTAAGGGTAAGTATGTGGAACAGTGTGGCAATTAGCTCTGTTCCCGCCTTACTTGCCTCTGCTATAATTTAGAGACTTTAGAGCCAAGGAGATACGAATGGCTACGACGACCGTCCCAGAAGTGAAGACCAACAGCCCGCAAGCAGCTCCGGAAGTGAAGAAGACTCCGCCGGTTTCGCTGACCACCAGCGCGGTTTCCAAGGTGAAGGAAATCATGGGGCAACAGACCCCCGTCCCCGCCGGCCTGCGCATTGGCGTAGTCGGTGGCGGCTGCTCCGGTTTCTCTTATTCCATGGCCTTTGAAAACGCTCCCGGAATGATGGACAAGACCTTCGATATGGACGGGCTGAAGGTCTACGTTGACGCCACCTCGGTGATGTACCTGAACGGGTGCATCGTCGACTACGTCGAGACTCTGGAAGGCGCGGGCTTCAAGTTTGAGAATCCCAACGTGAAGAGTACCTGCGGCTGCGGATCTTCGTTTAGCGTATGAGTCTCTCGCACTTTCGAAATTAGAAAACAGCCTCATCATAAAGATGAGGCTGTTTTGTTTTCTATTATTCTTCTCCGCGTGCTCCGCGGCTTTTCTCCGCGCTCTCAGCGGTTAAAAGCTTTGAGGAGGTGCTTCTTTTATGCTGATTGGAGCCGGAGAGCTCTACTGCGGTTGTTGCGGATTCGCCGGAGGCTGTGCCGGTGACGACGATCCGTTTGAATTCGGACTGCTGTTAAAGGTGCTCGACTGTCCAAAAGGACTATTGTTGTTGTTCCCCGGCTGCGTCCCATTCAACCCCGGCTGTGCTCCAAACCCCTGCAGCAGCGGTTGATTGGGTGTGGTGATCAGGCCGTTGCGTGGCTCGTTGGTGGGATCGTACACGAACTGCCACTCGTTGTATTTCCTCTTCTTGTTGAACTCGCGAATGGTCGGTTTCTTGCTAATGCTGGCCACGCCCACGATCGGTCCGCCGGAAACCGGTTGCTGGCCTGAGGATTGGTCGCTAGCGTCCTTCGCACTGACTTTCGTGGAAGCCGAGTCGTCGGTAGAAGGCTGGGATGGGTCGGATGCCTTGCTGCCGGGAGCATTCGCAGAGGAGTTGGAGCTACCCCCAAATGTGCTGTTGGAATTCCCTCCCAATCCCGACGATTGCGCGAAGACGCCGTTACTGTTCACTCCAGAGTTGGAGTTGCCGAAGCTGGAGTTGCTGCCGAAGTTCGAGTTGCCAAATGCCGAATTGCCCGGACCCGAACTCAGGCTTCCGGGAGCGCCCGCCGGGGTGGCGCCGGGAATTTGTCCGCCGCCGAAGCTGATGCCGCCCGTGCCCACCGTTACGCCCTGTTCGCCAAAGTGGAGCAATCTGAAATTCTGCCCGGTAATCGGATCTTTGTAGTGCTTGCGGAGGTAGCGTTGATTATTCGTGTTGTCGAGATCCTCAAGCCGCGTTGGGTACCGTCCAAATTTTTTGTAGTATGCGCGGATGGCGCGCGAGTATTGCACCCCACGATGAATCATTTCCTGTTCCTGATCGCGCTTCATCGCAAACTTCATTTCGGTATACACGGTGAGCGCGAGAATGGACATCAATGCGACCACGAGCAGCATCGTCAGCAGGATGTAGCCTTCTTCGCCGGCGCGCCGGTTCGCAGCCTGTCCGCCACGGGCCGATCCTCGCGCGTGGATTGTGAACACCTTCACGGCTTCTCCTGCGTTAGGGGGATGCTTTGCGGCGGACCGCTTACTACCAGATCCTGGATTTCTACCGCGGTGCCCGAAATCTTCATGACTTTGTAGCGGCGGTCGACAATCTCACCCTCGCCGGCAATAAAAACGTCGTCGGCCTTGGAAAGAAAAATCTTTTTCGCTTCGCCGGGATGGCTGGCGAAGCCGAAGAACTTCAGTGGAATCGGCTGCTGCGTGGGCACAGGCGGCGGTGTGTAAGTCGTCGCAGTCGGCTTGTCGGTTACTCCTGATCCAATCGCCTTAGGAATTTCCACCTCTGCCTGCGCCACAAAAATATTTCTTCCCGACCCTTTGTACTCGATCTGCTCGGCCAAAGCCAGTTGCTCAAGGTGCAGGGTAGGATCGAGGTTCTGCGGAGCTTTTTCCTTTTTCCCTGGCGCTGATGCCGGCGTGCGCCGGGGTGATGGACGCGTGCTGTTCGGTGCAACCGGGGCCGGCACGTTTGCGGGTGACGGGGTAGCCGTGGAGGCGTTGGTCGAGGAAAAGCTGGTCAGTTCGTAGGCGGCAACCAGCAGCAACACAGCTCCCAACACGCCAGCCACGATCAGTTGCTTCCGGTTTTCGGTTCCCAGCTTCACTACGTGCCCGCCTTCAAATAAGTTTCCAATCTCATTTGCAGCTTGATGGGTCCCTTCTGCTCGCCCGCCAGTTGAATGCTGCTGATCAGGAAGAACATGTCGTCGCGCTCCAGCGCATTAATAAACTTCGCCAGCGACACATAATTGCCTTCGAGCTCCGCTTCCATCTCTACGGGAAGCAGCCCATCGATCGCGGCCTTATCCACCTTAACTGGGTATTTTGCCTGGTTGATCCGCACTCCGTTGGCCACCGCCAGCTTGCCGAATTCGGTGATGATCTGCGAATCCTGCGCCGGAAAACGCTTTTTGTAGAAGTCTGCGATTTGCTGGTTCGCTGTGATGACCTTCTTATCCAGATTCGCCAGCGGCTCAACCTGCCGCGTCTTGGTCTGCAACTCGGCCCAGAGTTGGTTCAGTTCCTGGCGTCGCGACTCCGTCGAGCCCACCAACGGAGAAAACAGCACAGCCATCGCCACCACATCCACGGCCAGCATAATGGCCAGAGAGGTCTTGATATCTTTCCGGGTTTGCCGTAAGTCAGGCATCAGGGCTGGCTCCGCTTGGGGGGCTGCATCTTTGTTGGCTTTCTAGCGCCCGGAGTTGCTGGCTTCGGCGCCGCTGGAGTCGATGTCTTAGGGACAGCTAATGCGGCCACTTCGGGAACGTAGATGCCGTCAATGGTGAACTGCACCGTATCGCCCGTACCCTGTTGCGCTGCATTTTCAGTCTCGACATAGGTCTGCGCGAAGTGCTTGGAATCTTCCATTCGTCGTGGAAGTTCCAGCGCCTTATCGCGCGAATCACCGGCTACCACCATTTTCAGCCGAAGCTGATTCTCGTCATCCAGTTCAGGATGAATCGAAACCAGGTGCACCCGCGCCGGCATCACCTTCTCGAGATCTTCCAGCACGTAAGTCCAGGAAAGCGACTTGCGCTCAATTAAGCCATTCAAGAATTGCGATTGGTCTCGGGTAGTGCGATTCTCAGGCTGATTCAGAAAAGCCTCTGCCCGCTGGCGCGCAAGGTCGCGCTGCGCAATCTGGGCGCGCAAATCGGAAATCGTCGCATGGTCGCGCCGCGCATGAAACCAGTCGGTAATTGTAATCGTCATCAATGCCAGGGTCAGAATCGCGACCGCAACCAGAGCCGTTCCCCAGCGCATCCAAAACTGCCGCGCATCCTCGTACGGCTGGCTCGCGAGATTGATATCAAGACGCATATAAAAACACTTGCCAGTACCTAGTATCCAGTACCTAGTAGCCAGTTAAATTTACCCGATTCCACTCCGTTGCTTTTACTGGCAACTGGGTACCGCGTACTAGGTACTGCTTTATGAGATCAGTGCCCCCACTACCCCTGCCATTCTCCACCGCGGCACGGAGTTCCCCGGATTCGCTCCCAACTGGGAGGGGCTTACCAACTCCTGCACCTCCGCGCCGGTTTGAGCACGTAACGCCGGAGCCGCACTGCCCGTGTCGGAAATTCCTGCGACAAAGATTTTTTCGATGTTGAGATGATACGTATCCTGAAAGAAAACCACGGACGGATAAACTTCCTCGGCCAGTTGCTCTCCGGTGATGGTCACGCCGCGCGTGTTCTCGAGCGTGCGGAACAGTTGCAACTGGTCCGCGTTCAGAATTGCGATACTCGTCGTGCGCGCGTCCACCTTCACTACCAGCGTGGGACGCTCTCCCTCGGCTGCACCCAGCGCCGCCAGCATCGAAGGCAAAACTACACCGGGACTGTATCCGGCATCACGGATCGCCGCTTCATAATCCTCCACTACGCTTGCCAGGGCGACCGCCGCTACCACTCGAACTCCGTCTTTCGATTTCTGCGCGTGATAGGACACTCTAGCCTTGTCCACGTCAAAGGGCAGAGATTTCTTCAGGCGAAAGCGCACTACCCCGGCAGCTTCCGCGGAGTCAGATGGCAGGGTATCGAACTCCAACAGCACCACGCGCACCGCCGCGTCCGGCACCACGGCAATCACATCGTGCGTGCGCCCGGCCACACTATCCAGTGTGGCTTCCACCGCGGCCTTGACGGCGTCGCGCTGGCGCAGATTGCCTTCCACCAGATCGGGAACCACGCTGCCCGGCGCCAGTTCGCGCGCCGCGCAAGCTTCCAGGCTGCGGCCATCTTCGCCCAACCGTCCGACCAGAATTCGGTCCGCGGAGATTTCACACGCCAGCTTGGGCTTTGCCGTATTGGAATTAGAACTCATTCAGGTCTTTCTTTAATTCAAGCGCCTTATCGTGTGAATTGCAATACCTGACTCGGCACGTTGACTTTATGGATTGTCATCCTGAGAGGCGCGTTTTTTGCGCCGCGAAGGACCCGGGCGAGCCGCGCGATGCGTCGCGCTCTTTGCGACGCAATACTCGCGCGTTTGGCTCACTTCCTTACCGCATTGCCTCAATGAAGGTGACCTTATTAATTTCTTTCAAAGTGGTCAGGCCCAGCCGGACTTTATCCAGCGCCGATTCGCGCAGGAACCGCATGCCTTCTTCCCGCGCCGCCCGCCGGATTTCCGAAGTCGGCTTCCGCGCCAGAATCATCTCGCGGATGCGGTCGCTCAAATCCAATAATTCGTGAATCGCGGTTCGTCCGCGGAAGCCCGTGCCCGCGCACTCGATGCATCCCGGCCCCTCATACAGCGGCACCTTCGACCACTGCGCCGGATCGAGTCCGCTGGCCTCCAAAATCTCCGGCGCATAATTCACCTGCGTGCGGCAGGATTCACAAATCAACCGCACCAGCCGTTGCGCCAGAATGCAGTTCAACGCCGAAACAAAGTTGTAAGGCTCAACGCCCATGTTTAAGAAGCGGCCGATGACGTCGACCACGTTATTCGCGTGGACCGTGGTAAACACCAAGTGGCCGGTCAGCGCGGATTGAATTGCAATCTGCGCCGTTTCCTGGTCGCGAATTTCGCCAACCATGATCTTGTCAGGATCGTGGCGCAAGATGGACCGCAAGCCGCGGGCGAAGGTTAAGCCTTTTTTCTCGTTGACGGGAATCTGCGTGATGCCGCGCAGCTGATACTCGACCGGATCTTCGATCGTAATGATCTTGTCTTCGTCAGTCTTGATCTCATTTACTGCGGCGTATAGCGTCGTCGTTTTGCCGCTGCCCGTCGGCCCTGTCACCAGCACCATACCGTAAGGCTCTTTGATGTAGCGCCGGAATTTCTTCAGGTCATCTTCGTCAAAGCCCACCACTTCCAAAGTCAAGGAGCGAAACTTCTCGCTCATCGATTCTTTATCCAGCACGCGGAGCACGGCGTCTTCGCCGTGAATCGACGGCATGATCGAGACGCGGAAGTCGATGGCGCGGCCGTTGTACTTCACCCGGAAGCGGCCATCCTGCGGTACACGCCGCTCAGAAATATCCAGCTCGCTCATCACCTTGATACGCGAAATCACCGTCGAGTGATGTTCCTTGCCGATCGGCGGCATGGCCTGCGTCAGCACGCCGTCGATGCGGAACTTGATGACCACCGAGTCATCGCGGGTTTCAATGTGAATGTCGGAAGCGCGCCGCTGCAATGCGGTAAAAATTGTGGTATCGACCAACCGGATGATCGGGCTGGAATCTCCCGCTGCGGTCAGCTTATCGATGGTCAGCGTCTCTTCGGCGCCGGTCGCTTCATCTTCGCGGATGATCTGAAAGCCTTCGCTGGCCTCTTCCAGTACGCGCTGCGACTGCTCTGTTTTCTTGAGAATGTCCGAAATCTGTTTCAGGGTCGCCACTTTGGTGACGATCCGCTTCTGCAGCAGCAGGCTGATTTCGTCGATCATCATCAGCTGGCTGGGATCGGCGATCGCAATCGCCAGTTTGCCGTCCGCTGTCTCTTCGAGGGGAACGAAGTTGTAGCGGAACATCAGTTCGGGAGAGAACTTTTTGAACAGCTCGTGATGCAGCTGGAAGTCGGTGAGGTCGACAAACTCGCAGCGATAACGCCGCGCCACGTCCTGCGCACGCTCCAGATCGGTGATGGGATTCCCCGTGGTCACCATCTGTCCGCCGTTCTCGCCGTGTACGAAAAGCGATTTCTTGTCTGCTGTTGCCATTTCTTAAATCCCCCGCTGTCATCCTGAGGCGACGTGTTTTTGTCGCCGAAGGACCTGGGCGAGCCGCGCGAAGTGACGCGTTCTTTGCGCCACCGAAACCGCGCGTTTGGCTCGCTTCCTTAGTGCCCGCTCAGTGGGCGCTTTGCATGCCTAAACTGAAGATCGGCAAATATAACGAAATCAATACACCGCCCACGAATACCGCCATGACGATCAGGATCAGCGGCTCAATCAACGCCATGGACGCGCCTAGCGCCGTCTGCACATCTTCTTCGTAAAATTCCGCCACCGAATTCAGCATCGCCGGTAAAGCGCCGGTAGATTCTCCGACTTCCAGCATCTCCACTGCCAAGTCGGGGAAAATCTTCTGCTCTTCCAGACTGCTGGCCAGCCCTTGACCTTCGCGAACCCTCACGCTCGCGCGCATGATGCCTTTCACAATGCGGCGGCTGGTCATCGACTGCCCCGCTGTTTCCATCGACGGCACCAGCGGAAGACCGCCCTGCAGCAGCGTCGACAGCATCCGCGAAAAAGTTGCCACCTGATGCTTCAGCCGGATATCTCCCAACAGCGGCAGGCTCAGGATCACGCGGTCAATCTGGTCTCCACCGCGGTCCGTCTTGCGCCACTGCCAGAAAAGAAATCCAGCCAATACCAACCCCACTGCAATAAAGGGAAAATACTTTTGTGCATTCACGCCTACCGACAGCATGAACAATGTAATCGCCGGCAACTTCGCGTCCAGACTATTGAACAACTCGGCGAACTTCGGCACCACATACGTGAACAGAAACATCACCATGATCGTCACCACGCTCACCAGCAGCGTGGGATAGATCAGCGACACGAACAGTTTCTTGCGGAAGCTCATGGCCAGCCGCTGAAAGTTGATGTAGCGGGTGAGCACCTCATCGATGTTGCCGCTCTTTTCTCCGGCCATCAGCGTGGTGGTATAAATCTTCGGCACGGAAGCGTGCGTGGCAAACGCATCCGACAGCAACTCGCCGCCCTTTACCCGCTCTCGGACGTTCTCCAAAATCTGCTTAAGATTTTCGTCTTTCTGCCGCTTTATTAGCAGATCGAGTGAATTCAGAATCGGTAGTCCAGCCTTGATCAGCGTGAGAAACTGCTGGTTATAAACCAGGAAAGAAGCGTTTTTCAGCTTGCGCCGCCGGCCAGACCCGAAACCGCCCGCCAGCAATCCCTGCGGCTTGACCCAATGAACCAGATAGCCCTGCGCGGCGAAGCGATCACGCACCTCCGCCACGGAATAGCCCTGCTCAACCTGCTGGTGGGTGTGCCCACGCTCGTCCGCGAGTTTTACGACAAAGTCTGCCATTTATTCGCTTCTTTTCGCGCCCGCCTGATTGGTCAATCTGGCGCACCACCCTCTCGGCTCAGTCTAACATTCCTTCTCTTCATCCTTCTCGTAGATCAGCGCAACTCTTGCCCTTTCAAGTACCTCAAGTAACCGCTCAGTCTCGTGCCAAACGGAGCTTTGAAAGGCGCGGCTTCCAGCGGTGCCGCCAGGATTGCAAAGAGATCCGGCGGCTTTAACCTCTGAGGAACCACCTATAAAGTAGCCGAAAAATCAGCCTCCTAAAGTGTTCCAAATCAACACAATACAATCCGTGATGCATCTCTAACCTTACGGCGCACCCTCACTCTCAATCGTCTCCGTCCCGTCTGGTGGACGAAACTTGAACTGCCCTTCCGCGATAGCCTCATTCTCCTTCTGTCCACTGAATCGATATTCGGTCACTGATCCATCCACTTCATGGAGTTCGATGCGCGCAATCCGGTACTCGGGCGTCACCTCCAGCAAGATCTCGCTCACCCGTCCCGCCAAAGCTTCCGGTACACCCCGAAGCACGAGATCTCCTTGAGTTGTGGGCGTCAAATCGGGAGCTAGCGACAATCCGCGCAACTCCTTCTCTAGCTTGCTTTTACCCAGCAAGAATGCAAGCGGAGATCGAATGTCATCCAGTTTTCGAGCATCGGTTCTGCGAGCCTGCCGGTCGGCCGGGACGTAAAACCACGCGTCTCTCCCATCGCTCACAAAGAGCTTCTCCCTTGGAGAACGGTACTCCCAGCGCATCTTGCCAGGTTTTTTCAGCCCGCCCTTGGCCAGCCAGAGCGTGCCCGATTCCGTCCGCTCCATCCCCGACCCGCGATAGATTTCGGTGAACTCCGCCTGTAAGGTGTGCAGGTGGTTGTAATGCTCATCGACGGCCGCAGCGATGGAGTGGGGGTCTTGTGGAACGGCACCCGCCGAGGACACAAGAAACAGGAAAGCAAGAGCTACTTTGATCATTACCCCTAATTTTACTCTTACCATTTCAGGAAGCTACGAACTGCGAATGCCTCACAGCTTCCTCGCAATCTCACAATACAACTCAATCGCCTCCGCCAACTGCTTCTTTTCGATGAACTCGCCTTCGGTGTGTGCGACGTGAATCGACCCTGGACCAATCAGCAGCGGCTCTCCCCAATTTGTGAGCTTTGGAATGTCAGTAGTAAACGCTGCGATCATGGTTGGGATTTCTTCTATCTTCCGAAAGCGCAAGAAGGGAAGTTCGAGAGGAAAAGTTACCTTCACTTGCTCGCCCGCAGTTTCCAGAATCTGCCTGCGTAAATCCTGTGATGGACCAATCAAACGATACAGCAAATCCGCGTGAGCGTAATCCGGAATTACATTCGGCGCTCGTCCGCCTTCGATCAATCCAACATTCAACGTACACGGACCAACTTCGGGATCGCTCGGCAAAGGCATCGCGCGCAAGCGCGTGAGCGCTTCGATCAACTTGTCGATCGCCGATTCGCCAAGCTCCGGATAGGCCGAATGCGCCATTCGTCCCTCAGCAGTGACCTCAACCCGCAGCGTTCCCTTCGAAGCGAGCGCTATGCGATTCTCCGTCGGCTCGCCATTCACCAGAAACTTGCACCTGTGATTCGGTTGATTCGCCGCGTATTCATTCGCCACTCTCGCGCCCAGACTGTCGCGCTCTTCACCCACTACGAACAGCAGCCCAACGAAAATCCCCTGTTGACGCAATCGCTCGGACGCCGCAATTTGCGCCGCGATAATTCCTTTCGCATCGCACGAGCCACGTCCATAAATGCGCTCCGAATCCTCCGAAGAAGCGATGAAAGGCGGAACAGTATCCAAGTGTGTGGAAAAAACGACCTCCGGATTTGGTTGCTCTGGCGATGTAGCGTAAATGTTGAAGCGCTCGCCCCCGACCGGTATTCTCATCGTCTGATAACCAACGCGGCAAAGCTCCCCATAAAGATAGTTTCCAACCGCAGCTTCATTACCGGAGATGGATTCGATGTCGATGAGTTGGCGAGTGAGCGTGATTGCATCCATGAGGGAAGAGAATAGCAGACTGAAACTGCCCAGGACTTTCGTCTAAGACTTTCATGTAATCTGATGGCTGTGATTGCTCCGACGTCAACCATCAGATCGCTCTTCCTGGAAGGTCCAGCTGGAAGACTGGAAGCGCTGCTCAATGCAGGTTCTGAGAATGCGACGCACGCGGCGATCGTCTGCCATCCTCATCCGCTGTTTGGTGGAACGCTGCATAACAAAGTCGTCTTCCACACCATGAAAGCGCTGAACAGTTTCGGTTTTCCCGTCTTGCGCTTTAACTTCCGCGGCACGGGACTCAGCGCGGGCGAACACGATCACGGCAAGGGAGAAGTGGAAGACGCCCGCACCGCTCTCGACTGGCTGGACGCGGAGTTTCATCTGCCCATCGTTTTCGCGGGATTCTCTTTTGGCGCGGCGGTTGGATTGCGAGCCGCGTGCGCCGATGCTCGCGTGAAAGCGGTGATTGGAGTTGGTGTGCCAGCGATTCCTGTTGCCGCGGACAGCGAAGCGCCGCGAACTTACGCATTCGAGTTTCTCAGCGACTGCATGAAACCCAAGCTCTTCGTCAGCGGTGCGCGCGATCAATTTGGTCCACGGCCGAAGCTCGACGCTCTCGTCGCTGCGGTTCCAGAACCGAAAAGGCTCGTTGTGATTGAAGGCGCAGACCATTTCTTCGAAGGGCGGTTGCGCGAACTGCGAGAGACGATTGAAGGCTGGGTGAAGCAAGAAATCGTTCGAGAATCGACTTTATAATCCTGCCCATGATCGAAGCCGAGCGCGACTCACAATACCGCCAGATGCGTGACACCGCGCGCGGCATTTTTGATCATGCTCTGGCCGAGGCGTCGATATCCAGAGCGTTTGCGCGGCACGTGCATTGCGAGCGCGGAGTGTTGCGCATCTGCGGGGATCTTTACGACCTGCAAGCGTACTCCCGCGTGCTTGTGGTCTCGATCGGCAAAGCGGGACATACCATGGTCAAGGCCTTGACGCAGCAAGTTGGTGAGTTTTCGCTCGAAGGCATTGTGGTCAGCTCGGTCGAACCGTCTGCGCAGGTGCGCGGCTTCCGCTATTTTCGCGGCGGACATCCTACACCCAATGCGGAATCGATTCACGCGGCGAGCGCCATCCGCAAAGTGCTGGAGGCGCAGAGCGCAGCATCACTGGTTATTTTCATGCTCAGCGGCGGAGGATCTTCGATGGCGGAAAAGCCCATCGACGATGAAATTTCGCTTGACGATCTGATTGCGACTTATCGTGCTCTCGTACTTTCTGGCGCGCCCATTGCTGAGATCAATGCTATTCGCAAACATATTTCTTCCGTAAAAGGCGGACGGTTGGCGCAAGCGGCTTTTCCGGCGCAGCAGGTGTCATTATTGGTTTCTGATGTGCCCGACAACTCACCCGACGCTTTAGCGTCCGGACCGACGATGCCCGATTCCACCAGCGTGGAAGATTGTTACCGCATCGCCGAGAAATACGACTTGCTTCCGCAGTTTCCACCCTCCTCGCGTGAGTTGTTTGAACGGCGTGCGCTGGATGAAACACCGAAGTCCGATGACCAGGCGTTCTATCGCTCCCGGTGGTGGACAGTTCTTTCGAACCAGACAGCAATCGATCAGTCGAAAGCCGCGGCCGAGAAGGCCGGATTCGTCGTCTACGTGGATAATTCGTGCGACGATTGGGATTACAAACCTGCCGCCGAATATTTACTGAAACGATTGCGCGAGTTAAGAAAAGATTCGGGGCGCGTGTGCCTGATTTCCGGTGGGGAAGTCACCGTGAAGGTCACGAACGGTGGGATTGGCGGACGCAATCAACAATTCGCCTTGGCGTGCGCGCACCAAATTTCCCGAGAGAAGATCACTGTGCTCAGTGCTGGAACTGATGGCGTTGACGGAAACAGTCCGGCCGCCGGCGCAATCGTCGATGGAAGCACGATGATGCGGGCGCAGGCGAACCGGTTGGATGTCCTCTCAGCTTTGCAGACGTTTAATGCGTACCCGCTCTTCGCTGCGCTGGGCGATGCGGTCGAGACAGGACCGACAGGAAACAATTTGCGCGACTTGCGGGTTCTGCTGGCTTACTAGAGCGAAAAGCTTTTAACCGCGAAGAAACGCAAAGGTTTCGCGAAGGACGCGAAGAAAATCCCGCCAAACAACCTCGTCGCGGCTACGCGGCTTCGCTTTTTACTTGCACTCCTGCCCACTTTTCCAGCAGTGTGATTGTGGCGGCATAGTCGAGATCACGGTGACCGTCTTCGGTGGCCATTTCGTAAATTTCTTCTACAGTTTCGAGAGCCGGCAATTTCACGCGCGCTTCTTTCGCGGCTTCGAGCGCGAGGCGGATATCTTTGTGCATCAGGCGCAGCGGAAAGTTCGGAGTGAAGTCGCGCTGAAGGATGAAAGGCGCTTTGTAATCGACGACGCCGGAGCGCACCATAGTGGCTTCGATGAGAGAGAAGAGTTGCTTGGGATCCACGCCAAGCTTGGTGGCCAGGGTAAGAGCTTCTGCCACGCCTTCGAAGATGAGGGCAATCTGAAGATTCATGGCCAATTTGGTAGCCTGACCTTTGCCAGTGTCGCCCATGCGGAAAATCTTTTTGCCCATGGCCCCAAATAGAGGGTTAAGGCGGTCGATTGTCGTCGGCTCGCCGCCGACCATGAAAATCAAAGTGCCATTGGCGGCGCCGATCTTCGATCCGGTCATGGGAGCGTCAACGTAGCTGACTCCCTTGGCGCGAAGCCGCTCAGCGAACTTTACTGTGGCCGAGGGAGAAATCGTGCTGGAGTCTGCGATGATCGCGCCCTCTGCCAGTGACGGCTCGACGCCTTCAGGTCCAAACAATATTTTCTCGACGGCGTCGGTGTCGGAGACGCAGAGCCAAACGACCTCGGCGCCCTGCGCGGCTGCGGCCGGAGTAGGAGCAATGCCTGCGCCTTCCACCATTTTGCCGGGGGTACGGTTCCATACCGTAACTTCATGGCCGGCCTTGGCCAGGTTCGTGGCCATGGCGTGCCCCATAATTCCTAAGCCCAAGAAAGCGACGCGCATTGCTGGGATTCTCCTTGCGATGAAAGCTTCTCGAATTAGATATGAGCGGCGGGAGTGGGGTCAAGGGAGGCGTACCTAAAATCGGGGCGTAGATTTGTCAGGATTAATCTTGTTCGGTCTTGGTTTCGCGGGCCGAATGGAAATGTTCATGCGGGAACCGGCATGATCACGCGCTTTCCTTCCGCGAGTGAACTAAAATAGAGCAAGCAGCTTGCAATATTCATCCAACCAATAGGGCAGCTTAAGGATGATCAAAGCAACGCTTCGTAATTCGGCCCTGCGCAAACGCGCGTCGCAGTTCGGGCGACTGGTGCGCCATTCGGCGGTAACTCCACTGTGCGGCGAAATCCATACGCCGCGCCTTGCTTCCAACGGCGAATTGGGAGTGACGTTCATCGGCCACTCCAGTTTCTTTTTGCAGATGGGCGGGCAGAGCGTGATGATCGACCCCAACTTCGCGCGCTGGCTTTTTGTGTTAAAGCGGCTGCGTCGTCCGGGCCTCCGGGTGCGAGACCTTCCCGCCATCGATTTAGTGCTGGTGACGCACGCGCACTTCGATCACCTGCACCGGCCCTCGTTGCGCGCGATTGTCCAGAATAATCTACGCGGGCGTGGCACTGCCCCGGCCATCATTATTCCGAGTCATGTGACCGACCTGGTCTCGGATTTGGGCTTTTCAGAAATCATCGAACTCGATTGGTGGAACAACTCCCGCCACGGGAGCCTCACGGCGACGCACGTTCCTTCGCGGCATTGGGGAGCGCGCATTTTGAAGGATTCGCATCGCGGCTATGGGGGCTATGTGTTGAAAGCGGGGAAGCACTCGGTCTATCACGCGGGAGATACAGCTTATTTCGCCGGCTTCCGCGAGATCGGGCGGCGGTTGTCGCCGGAACTGGCGCTGCTTCCTATTGGCGCCTACAATCCGCCGACATTTCGCAATGTGCATACCAGTCCCGCCGACGCCACGCGAGCCTTCCTTGATCTGAAATCACACTGGATGGTGCCCATGCACTATGGAACGTTCCGGCTGTCGCACGAGCCGGTGGACGAACCTTTGCAATTGCTGGCGCAGGAAGCGCGTGACGCTGGAATTGAGGATCGAGTGGTGGTGCTAAAAGAGGGCGTCACCCGATTCTTCTAAGGCTGTAACACTCCTTTGACAAACAAAGCCGCGGTTTTGGTGTAAGCTGCTCTGCGAGATTTTTCAAGGAGGCACCATGACTGTAAAAGCAATTCCTGACGGCTATCACACCCTGACACCCCACATGACGGTTCGCGACGCCGCCCGAGCTATTGAATTCTACAAGCAAGCCTTTGGCGCGGTAGAAAGAGGCGTGATGAAAGGGCCCGACGGCAAGATTGGGCACGCTGAGTTGATGATCGGTGATTCGATCGTCATGCTGGCCGACGAATTTCCTGAATATGGGTCAATGTCACCGTTGTCAACCGGAGGGACAGGCATGGGACTTCACATCTACGTCGAAGATGTGGACTCAGCCTTTGATCGCGCGGTGAAAGCTGGAGCAAAGGTAGATATGCCGGTGAGTGACATGTTCTGGGGTGACCGCTATGGGAAACTGGCGGATCCTTTCGGGCACAAGTGGTCCATCGCCACACACAAGGCTGACATGACCATGGAAGAGATGGAACAAGGCATGAAGGAAATGATGAAAGAAATGCCGAAGAGCGCGTGAACCGCTCGGCGAAATGGCTTTGGCAGTGAAGCAGGGTGCGGCATGGGCTGCGCCCATTTTTTGTCCTGTCCCGTCCTAGTACCTCCGTAATGTCCTCGAAACCCGCTATTACACAAGTATTACAGTGCCTGTCCACGTCTCTTGATAACTTAGATATGTGCGGTAGAGATCAAAGACCAGCCAAACGGGGAACCTTTCGTGGAAATGCAATTGGAAAGCCTGGAAAAACGGCAAGCGGCAAATGGCGAAATTAATTGGGTGACGGCGATTTTTATGGCGCTGTTTCATGTGGGCGCGGTAGCGGCGCTTTTCTTTTTTACGTGGAAGGCTTTGTTCGTCGCTATGTTCTTGTGGTGGGTTTCGGGCAGCCTGGGCATCGGCATGAGCTACCATCGCCTGCTCACGCACCGCGGGTATAAGACTCCAAAGTGGGTGGAGTATTTTCTTACCGTCTGCGCCACACTGGCGCTCGAAGGCGGACCGATTTTCTGGGTAGCGACGCACCGCATTCATCACCAATATTCCGATCAGGATGGCGATCCGCATTCGCCCATCGAAGGCAAATGGTGGGCGCATATGGGCTGGATTCTGATGGGCAAGTCCATGCACCACGACACGACCACACTGGCGCGCTACGTTCCCGACCTCGCCAAAGATAAATTTCACGTTTGGATCACTAAATATCACTATGTACCCATGATTGTGCTGGGCGTCATCCTATTCGCCATTGGCGGACTTCCATTTCTGTTGTGGGGCGTCTTCATGCGCACGGTGGTTGGCCTGCATACTACCTGGCTGGTGAATTCGGCCACGCATTCGTGGGGCACGCGCCGCTTTAGCACGCGCGATCTTTCCACTAATAGCTGGTGGGTGGCGTTGCTGACCTTCGGCGAAGGCTGGCACAACAATCATCACGCGCATCCGACCGCAGCGCAGCATGGGTTTACGTGGTACGAAGTCGATATGAACTGGTACGGCATCTGGGCGCTGAAGACGCTGGGGCTGGCTTGGGACATTAAGCGGGTGAAGTTGGCGGACTTGGAAAATGGACTGGTGGCGACGCCGAATGGGCGGATGATTACGGGCAGTTTGGCTGAGGGTGCGGCGGCGGGGGACTAGTTGTTCCTGCGGTCCCACGAAATTAAACCCCGATCATCAGATCGGGGTTTTTGCTGCGCGTAAAAACCCTAACCACAGAGGACACAAGGGCACAGGGTAAATATGGTCGTATGAAAGATCTACCCTGTGTTCCTCAGTGTCCTCCGTGGTTAAGGTTTTTATCCTCAATCCGGACGCAGTCCCCAAACGCGGTAAAATCACCCTGACGCCATGCGCATCACGAGCCGCCGCGGAACCATCGTCTTCTTTGTGTGCCTGGGCATTGGCCTGGTGGCGCTCGCCGTTGCCCTTAACGTCGGGTGGATCATTCTCAACTGGCGCGAAGGTGTGCTGCTATTTTTCGGTATCATCTTTTTTGCCCTGATTATCGCGGGCATGATCGTCAACACCAGTTTTCTGGTCCGCGAGATTCGCCGTAGCGAGCAGCACGATAGCTTCATCAACGCCGTTACTCATGAACTGAAAACTCCGGTGGCCTCGATCCGGCTGCATCTGGAGACCTTGCAGCGCCGCGATCTGCCAGAGGTACAAAAACAGGAGTTCTACCGCCTGATGCTCAGCGATACGGATCGCTTGACTGAAACGGTAGAGCAGGTGCTGCGCGCCGGCCGCGCAGGAGATAAGAAAGCCGGGCGGGAGAAATCCGCGGTCGACTTTCGCCAATTGGTGCGCGAGTGCATGGACGCTGCGCGCACGCGACATCATCTGCCGCTGGAAGCAATCCGCTACGAAGAACAGTCGACGAATGGTTTCCCGATTCGCGTGCTGGGCAGCGGCGAGGATCTGCGCACTGCGGTCTTCAACGTTCTCGACAATGCCATCAAGTATTCTGGCGAGGAAGTGGATGTGCGCGTGAACCTCGCCATGCCCGATGAAAAACGAATCGTGCTCAGCGTGCAGGACCATGGAATCGGAATTCCTGCGGACGACATGAAGAGCATCTTCAAGCGTTTCTACCGGGTCAACGACCGCTCGCTGGGGCATGTGAAGGGAACTGGGCTGGGACTGTTTATCGTGAAGTCGATTGCGAAAAAGCATGGCGGTCGTGTGTTTGCCGAAAGCGCGGGTGAGGGCCAGGGCACCACCATTATCATGGAACTGCCGAGGGCGACGGCATGAGCCGGGTTCTGGTAGTGGAAGACGAAGCGCATCTGGCGCAGGGACTGCGCTTCAATCTGGAGGCGGAAGGATACTCCGCCGAAGTGGTCGGAGACGGAGAAGCAGCCACCGAGCGTTTACTCGGGAAAAAAGAAAACTTTGACGCCATCGTGCTCGACATCATGCTGCCGGGGAAAGATGGTTTCAGCGTCGTGTCGGAACTGCGAGCGGCGCGGAACTACGTGCCCGTGCTGATGCTGACTGCGCGCAGCCGGCCCGAGGACGTGCTTAAGGGCTTTGCTGCGGGCGCGGACGATTACCTTCCCAAGCCTTTTGACCTCTCGATTTTGCTGGCCCGTTTACAGGGGCTGCTGCGGCGGAGCCAGTGGATGCGCGCCGGGAAAGCAGACGCCGCTGTGGGCGCGCCCGATTCCTCTGAGGCTGTCGATGCGGGCAGCGTCAGTGATTTCGGAACATTTTCCTTCAGCGGCAAAATTATCGACTTCGGCACGCTGGAACTGCACGCTGGTGGAAATGTCATCCATCTCACCCTGATGGAATCGGAACTCCTGCGATATTTGGTACGCAGCGACGGTCGTGTCGTTTCGCGTAAGCAGATTCTTGAAGAAGTCTGGGGACTTCACGAAGACACCGATACCCGTGCCATCGACAACTTTATGGTGCGACTGCGGCGCTATATCGAAGATGATCCCGCACAGCCTCGCCATCTGCTCACGGTGCGTGGCGTGGGATACCGGTTTGTGGCGAATCCGGAAAAGAAATAAGTCCGGCTAAAAGTGCAAGCCGCTGGGCTGAGGCGCAGAAAAGCCCTTCCGCAATGGATCTGGCGGAAGGGCTCTGTGTCGTGTTCAATCAGCGTTTACTGTTTTTCGTAAACGGCGGTGCTCTCGATTTTCTTGCCCGCGGCATCGGTTCCACTGATCGTCAGGGTGCGGGTCTTGCCATCGGCGGAGATGACGGCATGACCGGTCATCGTAACTTTGCCACCTTTTTTGACGGTGATGTCCACCGTGCGGTCATCGACCTGTTTGATCGCTCTTGCATCTGAATTCGGATCGCCGGTGACCGGGTAGTCCTTTCCATCGAACTTTCCCGTCCACTCGTTGTGCGTCGGCTTACCTTGACCGTCAACGCCGTCTATCGTGCCTTTGATACTATCGCCGGATGCTGTGTACACCACGGTGAGGTTCTTGGGCATACCGGGCGCTAGTTTCGACTTGGCTTCGTTAAGTTTCCACGTGCCCAGGTTCGAGTTTGCGGCGAAGCACATCGTTAAACCGACAAAAAGCGACAGGAACGTCAGAAGAGCTGTTCTTGTTTTCATGTTATCTCCAGGGTGAGAAACGGTTGGCTCAACAGAGAGCAATGCATTCTAGGTTCTTCACGAGGGTTTGTGCAACTCATGCGCGGCAGAGTTCGGCCATCAGCGTTTCCTGACGCTCCATAGCCAATGCATCCATGCGGTTGAGAATCATTCCGTAAGCTGTGAATGAGATTCCGGACAGCGCGACGAAAATCGCAGCCGCAATCCAGTAATTCCCATAGAGCCGAGCGATCCAGAACACAATGGCTCCAACACCGATCATGAAAAGCTGAATCACAAAGCTGATGAGAGCGCTGGTTTGTGAGGGCTTGGTATTACGAAACGACGAATAGTCCACTTTCTTTGGAAAGTGAATGGAAAGCAGGTTGCCCACGCAAAAATTCATCGGGGCCGCGAAAAGGAGACCACATAACGCAGCTATCGTGACGGAGAATTCCGGTAGACCGTAGAGAACGCTGACAGCGATCCAGGCTACCAAGAGTTCCGCCAACAGTATGCCGGCATGGATGAGATTCTTGGCCAGAATGATTTCGCGGAAGCGGACTGGGGCGGCGAAGAAGAATTGGATGCCGGCAGCATCCGCACCAAAATTGTTGCAAACCAAATTGGTCAGAATCAGGAGCGTGTAGGCAGCGGCAGCGGGAAATGCCATATCGGGCGCGTGGGTGAGAAAAGAGGAATGTTGGAACGCATTCATCGCTCCAAAGCGGATGACAAGCAGGGCGAACATCGGCATGATCAAGGTGAGGAGCACCGGTCCGCTGCGGAGAAGATAGCGAATCTCCTTTTCGAAGACCGCGGTCACAGAGGTAGAGAATCCAGGAATTTTCCAGCCCAGCCGCAGCGTCCGGTCTTTTGACAGGGCGGACGCCGCCACTTCGCTCAAGTTTTCCCCGCGATATTGGGCCAACAGCCGCACGTGCAGCGAATATCCAATGATGAGAATAAAAGCACACAGCAAGGCGAACGAAGTGACGCTCACCATGACTCGCGGATAGACCGCTTGCGCGATGGCATCGCCAGCCAGGCCCGGCGGAAGAATGCGTTGCACCGGAACCAAAAGGTCGACGTAACGCTGCACATCCGGGCGAGACGTGCTTCTTCCGAGATAGCGCGCGAGTGGGCCAATCAATTGAAAGCTCAGCAGCAGCAGAACGAACAAGACGCCCATGATCTCACGCGTGCGGCGTTGTGCCAGCCAGCGCTCGATCCACGCAAGAATCATTTGCATAAGCAGCAGATTGAAAGCGGCAAAGGACAGTACAACCAACAACGTCCACGGCAGCAGCGGCGGCCTCGCGAATCCGACGCCAAACATAATTCCCAGCGACCACAGAGTGCCGACGGCAGTTGCCGGGTCGAACGCGCCAAATGCAATTCGCAACAGGAAATACGAGCGGTAGATGAGCGGGAAGCGTAGAAGTGTGGAAGCGTCGGCGGTCCCGCCAAACGCGGTGGCCATGACGGGGAAGAGTTGCCAGAAAAAAAACACGAACCAAAACAGCAGGGCGAGCAGTTCGGGCTTCCCAGCTGAAATCATGATCGATGCGGCGATACCCATGCCGAACGCGCCGCCAAGTCCGCCGATGGTGAAGGCAAACCCGATGGCAATTTGCGAGAGGAGTTCAAGCTTACCACGCGTGCTGCGCAGGGCATTCACGAACAGTCGCCAGCGCAGGCCGGCGATGGCCGTAAATTGATCGCGAGTGTGGACAGCGCTGAACTCACTCATGGTTCGTGACTTTCGTAATTCTCGCCGCAGGTGGAATTTGGCCTAGAGTCAAACTTAAGAGCAGACTTTAGGCATATCTATGTGCCATCGCTTCATCCTTATTCTCCTGCCCCTTTTGGCTGCGGGAGCCGTGCCCGCTCAGGATGCTACACCTGAGCAAGCACGGAAAGTCGTGTCCCGAGTCGCGCCTGTGTATCCGGATCTGGCCAAGCGGCTGCACATCACAGGCGTTGTGAAGTTTCGCACCACCATTGCGCCGAACGGTTCCGTCAAATTGGTGGAGCCGGTGGGAGGGAACCCTGTGTTGATCAAGGCGGCGCAAGATGCTCTGAAGAACTGGAAGTTCGCGCCTGCTGCGGACGAAACCAGAGAGGTAATTGAGTTGCGATTCGACACACGCTGACAATCTTTTCTGACTCACTTGATTCTCCTAAGCGATGCCATGATGTTTTAGGCATGTGCGGTATCGAGTTTTATCCCAGCCACGAAAGCTCCTGATCGGTGCGACGTTCGCCACCGACGGTACGCAGAAAAATCTGTTCCAAGGTTAATTTTTCCCCGGCCGGCATTGAAGACCCATCGACGCCTTCCGATCCCGAAGGCGTCTGCGCTTCAACCCCGGCGCGCAGTTCTTCAAGCGATCCCTGGGCCACGAGTCGTCCCTGATGAATAATGGCGACGTGGCTGCAAAGCCGCTCCACGATTTCCAGAACATGCGAGGTGAGAAAAATAGTTGCTCCTCGCGCAATCATGCCTTGCAGCATGGCCTTTAGCGTTCCAGCGGCAATGGCGTCGACGCCTTCGAACGGTTCGTCGAGGAACAAAACTTTCGGACCATGAATCACAGCCGCCGCCATGGCCAATTTCTTCTGCATGCCGTGCGAGTAGTCGGTGATTAATTTCTTCGGCTGATCGGCAAGTTGCATGAAGTCGAGCAGTTCGGAGGCGCGCTGGGCGGCAGTGGCGCGGTCAAGTCCATACATGCGGCCGGCGAAATTGAGGAACTCCGATCCGGTCAGACGTCCAAACAGCGCCATGCCCTCCGGGACGACGCCGATCTGCCGCTTCACTTCGACGGGATTCCTCTGCAGATCGAGTCCGAGGATTTCAATCCGACCCGCACTCGGTGCCAGCAACCCTGTGAGCATCTTGATGGTAGTTGATTTTCCAGCTCCGTTGGGGCCAAGAAAACCGAAGAACTGTCCGGGCGCAACGCGCAGGTCGATGTTATCGACGGCGAGCAACTCTCCGAAGCGGCGGGTCAAGCCTTGGGTCGAGATAGTGGGAGCGAGTTCCATGAAGCTTCTGAATCTAGCACACGCGGAGAATGTGCGCGGCGAGAAGTGCGCTGAGTCACGTGCCGGGTCGCCTATTTTTTACATCACCATGACAACTGTACCCTGCTGCTGAAATATAAACGCGAGAGTTAGTCCCCTGCGAAAATTTTGCGATTCCAGGAGAGTAGTCCGATGAAAGGGAAGTTTCTTTTTGCCATTATCTGTGCGTTGCTGGCACGCGCTGCTTATGCAGCCGGTCCACAGGCACTCGCCGTCAATACATTCATCTGCAACGGTAGCGCCGGGACAGGGTCCTGTCCCAACGGAGGCAGGCCCGATGCTCTTATCCAAGGCTCCGATGGCAATTTTTACGGCGCCGCTCAGGATTCCATGGAGGGAAGTTCAACGCCCTCCGGGGGAACGATATTTTCGCTTACGCCTGCCGGGAAATTTGCTTTATTGCACACATTCGCCGCGGGCACGAATAAGAATTATCCGAACGGCAACCTTCCGGGGTTGGTGGCGGAGGGCTCTGATGGCAAAATCTACGGTACGACGTTGTTTGGCGGGGTGGGTGGTTGTAATGGCTACTGTGGCTCGGGCGTGCTGTATCGCGTGAGCAAGAGCGGAACCGGCTTTCAGGTGCTCCACAAGTTCTGCTCCCAGTCGGGCTGCACGGACGGTGGTGGCGGTGCTGTTGAACCCAATATCGATGGCAACCTTTACGGTGCATCGTTTCAGGGTGGCACCGGTAACTGCGGCTCTTTCTACCAGGGTTGCGGCACCATCTTTCGGGTTACTCCCTCAACCGGAGCGTACGAGGTTGTTTTTAATTTCCCCGGCTCAACTGACGAATTCCCGTCAAGCTTCACCCCGGCGTCTGACGGCACATTCTACGGGCTCGATTCCGGGCCCCGGGGCCAGAACCTTTTCCACTTCACTCCCGCCACGGGAACGCTCCAATCGGTTGCGCTGAATTTTCCCTCGCCCAATGGCCTGCCGTCTATCGGGAGCTCGTTGGCCTTCGGCGCGAACGGCAACTTTTACGGCTTGTATCATATTTACGGAACAAGCGGTGAAGGACTCTTCGAGGTTCGTACTGATGGCAGCAATCTCCAACTCTTTCCGTTCTATACGACTCGCAACGGAGGCGGTAGCCCGGATGGATTGTTGTTGGCCAGTGATGGCAACTTCTGGGTCGCTGATTTCAATGGCAGCACCGGCTACGGAGACATTATTACTCTTTCGCCTTCGACCGGGTCGCTGATCCAGACGCTTACGCCATTCGGTGCTTCGGGAGCGGTCGGAGCGTATCCTGCCGAGATCATCCAAGCCAAAGACGGGACGCTGTGGGGCTCGACCTACCAGGGTGGCAAGGCGTCCGCGGGCCATTTTGCCGACGGGACGGTGTTCAGCCTGAACGTGGGCTTGCCACCGAAATAGGATACATTCGTGTTCCCTGCGCCCCAATTCCTTCCCTGCGGACGACCGTGGGGAAGGGATCCTTTCTTGATCTAGGGGCGCTACTGTTTTTCTTTCGGAGCTTCTTTCTTCTCTGTCTTCTCAGCCGGTTTCTTCTGCATGTCCTCGGTCCAGGGTGGAGTGATGCCGGCAAACCGCGCGTAGGCGATCGATTGTCCCAGGTGCTCAGCAGCATGGCGCACTACAAAGAGTAAAATCCCCCGCTGGGTATTCTTTCCGCCGAACCAGTCCAGGCTCTTCTCCAAATTGGCATCTGGCATCGCCGTGATCGCCTTACGGGCGTGGACGAAGGAATCTTTCAGCGTGGCCATGACCTTGGCTTTGTCGGTAGTCGACTTTTCAAATCCCTTGACGTCGAAACCCGCTGGCGGAGGTGTGCCTACGAGTTTGTACAAGTTGAAGTTGGCTGCCGCCACGTGCAGAAACACCTCGGCAAACGAACGCACATCAGGGGCGGGACGCCACGTGTACTTCTCTGCGGGGATGGCCTCGGCAAGCCGGGAAAATTTGTCTTCTTGAACCATGACCTCTGCCATCACCTCAGAGCGATAGCCTGTAACGCCGGGCGTGCCGTCCTTGTAAGGATTTACCTGCGCCGCAACTTGGACCGCGCCGGCAACGATCAAGAAGAAACTGAGTAATGCTAAAAGACGCTTCATGGATGTTCTCCTGTGTTGGCTAAGTCTAGTGGCCACCAGACTATTGTCTAGAACCAAATGAACAGCTGCGATAAATCTAACCGGATCAAAATGTTTAAAACCCCGGCGGCCTTTGATCTGTAACCCCAAACGCGCGTTCCAGAGCAAGTCCCGCCCTGGCCAACGTGCCTTCGTCGAATAGCCGACCAATCAGTGTGACGCCATGGGGAACGCGCCGCGGCGTTGAGAAAGTTGGCATAGGGTTGTTCGGGTCAGGCGCCCAGTCGCTCCGGGCTTTCGAGACCTCGATGAAGCCAGCGCGCAACGTAAGCGAGGGATGTCCAGTGAAGTTGGTCGCAGTCAGCATCTCGTCGCGCAACGAAGGCACTAACAGCAAGTCTATTTCCGAGAACACACGTGCCATCTCTTCTGCCACTTTGCGACGGAAGCGGTCGGCCTGCACGAAGTCGACCGCAGACAGAAAGCGTGCCCCTCGAAAAATGTTAGGCCATGCGTCCGGGACTTGAGCTTTCAGTTGATCCATGCCGCCGTTTAATGTGAGTTCTTCGAATGCGGCCGCGCCTTCGGCGAAAAGAATCAGATTGAGCGAATCATACGGCCAGTCCGGAATTGACACTTCCAACGGAACCATTCCAACCTTCTTGACTACGTCGACGGCGGCGCGGTCGACGGCGGTGGCGGGATTCTCATTCAACCAGCGTGGGAAATATCCGACGCGAAGCCCCTGAATGCTGGCGTCAGCATCGAAGTCCAGCTTGCTGGGCATGCTAGCCAAGTCGCCGGCATCGGGTCCGGAGATGGCGTGGAGCACAAGCATTGCGTCCTCCACCGAGCGTGTCATGGGGCCGAGCTTGTCGAGCGACCAGCAAAGAGTCATCGCGCCAGTGCGCGCCACGCGGCCGTAAGTAGGGCGCAAGCCGGTGATCCCGCAACGCATGGAGGGACTTACGATGCTGCCACCTGTCTCGCTGCCGATTGCAAAACCCACCAAGCCTGCCGCAGTCGCAGCCCCCGGCCCCGCGCTCGAGCCGGACGACGCTTCTTCAATCAGCCAGGGGTTCATCGTCTGGCCGCCAAACCAGATATCGTTCAGCGCGAGTGCGCCCAGGCTTAATTTCGCGACTAGCACTGCTCCCGCATCATGCAGACGTTTTACCACTACGGCATCTTCGGCCGGAACGCGATTACGAAACGGCTCAGCGCCGTAGGTGGTGCGGACTCCAGCAGTGTCGAGAAGATCTTTTCCTCCCCAGGGGATGCCGTGCAAGGGTCCGCGGTATTTGCCAGCCGAGATTTCTTCGTCCGCTTGTTTCGCTTGGGCTAGCGCCAGCTCTCGAGTGAGCGTGATCACGCAGTGCAGTTTGGGATCGTATTGCTCAAGGCGCTTCAGATAAATGCGGGTGAGCCGATCGGAAGTCAGCTTGCGCTGCTCGATCCATCGGGAGAGCTGAGTGACGGAAGCGAAGGCAATGTCCTGGTCACGCGTGGGCAGCGGGCCGGGATCGGTGTTACTGCGGATGAAACGATCGCGCTCTGGAACAGTGCGCAAGCCCGGCAACACAGGATTCCATCGCGATGCGGGCGCAAGCGTGGCTTCGAGTGCAATCTTGCGCGGTCCGGTACGCCGCTCGTAAATTGCTGCCATGGTCTTTCGCCAACTGCTTGCTGCCATCGCACGCTGGGCGGCAGTCATCTGTATCTGCACTAATTTTTCCGCCTCTGCAAAAGTGGAGGGCGAAACCTCAGGCCCCACCGCCGGGCCCGTACCGAATGCAGGCGGCGCACCGGGCGGCAAATCGGGGGATTGCTGCGAGTAGCTGCGCATGGCTGTCGCTGCACCCAAGAGTCCGAGGGATGTCTGAGTCAGAAACTGCCTGCGCGATTTCGCCATGAATCCTCCGACAGGCATTGTAGCCGCTGGTTCGCAACTGAAGTGTCATTCATCGAGCTTGGAGGCAACAAAAAGCCCCAACCGGCAGGCGGGGGCTTTTGCGAGAAAGAAAACAGCAGGGTCTAGAAAAGATTCCACAGGAACTGGTTGTAGACGTCGTGGTGATACTGAACCTCGGGCGCCTTCACAAAAGTTCCCAGCATACGCGGGCAACGGTCTGCCGCCGCCTGCTTCAGATCGGCGTAGCGTCCCTTGACGTCTTCACCGAGAAGTTTCGTTGTCCAGTCTGCTTTGCGGAAATTCGCGAGCGCATCGTAGATGTTGTCTGGCAAGTAGCGTTCGGCCTGGCGCAGGTTCTTGATCTTCGATGTTTCGCCATCGATCCCGGTCTTGAAGATCGAGAGCATGACGAGGTACGGATTCGCGTCCGGAGCCACCGACCGCACTTCCACGCGCATGCTCTTCTCATTGCCGATTGGAATACGGATCATCGATCCGCGATCGACAGGCGACGCCTTGATCTGGTTCGGCGCTTCGAAGTGCGGATCGAGACGCCGGTAAGCATTCACGCTCGCATTCAGCAGCAGGCAAATATCGTTGCCATGGGTTAGGATGCGATCGAGAAACGCCCAACCCATCTTACTGAGTTTTTCTTCGCCCTTTGCGTCCCAGAACAGATTCTTGCCGTTCTCGCTGATCGAAACGTTGGTATGCATGCCGCTGCCGTTGACACCTACCACCGGTTTGGGCAGAAACGATGCCGAGAGTCCCATGTTAGTCGCCACCTGCCGGCAGATCAGCTTGTAGAGCTGAATCTGGTCGGCGGCCGCCACCACTTCGCCGTAGCCGTAGTTGATTTCAAACTGGGAGGGCGCAACCTCCGGATGATCCTTCTCATTCTGGAAGCCCATCGAGCGCTGCACTTCGGCGGTAGTGTCAATGAACGTGCGCAGCGGGTCGCCCGGCAGGGAATGGTAATATCCGCCCGTGTTGACGTAGTCGAACTTGCCGGTTTCGTGATAGTTGCGCTCGGCATCCGCTCCCTTGAACAGGAAACCTTCAATCTCATTGGCGGCGTTGAGCGTATACCCTTTTTTCTTGTGCAAGTCGTCGGCGTAGTTCTTTAGCACGCCGCGAATGTCGGCCGAGTACGATGTTCCGCCCTTGTCGATCACTTCGCCAAACACCAGCACTTTGCCAGAGCCGAACACGTCTGCGGGCGCCCAGTAAAACGCCGCCCAGTCAATGCCCAGCCGCAGATCGCTCTCGCGCTGCGCCGTGAACCCGCGGATAGAAGAGCCGTCGAAGGTAAGATTGTCCCAACTCTTGATCAGGAACTTCTTATCGTAGTCCAACATGTGCAGCCGGCCCTCCAGGTCGCTGAACATCACGGTTACGGCTTTGATCCGTTTCTCGTCAGTCAGGTACTTCAGCCGCTTCTCCTGAATCTTCCCGATTGGCACACGGTTCCGGCGCTGCTCCTTCGCTTCCAGATTCAGGTCTTCCAGTTCGTCGTAGGTGAGTGCCAGGAAATTACGCAGTTCGTTAGGCATGGATGTCCTTCAGTCTCCTCTTCGTTGTCGGCAGAATTGATGTTGGCAAGAGCTACACGGACAAAGGCACTTGAAATGGCTGGGTTTCAACAGGAAAGAATAACGCGAGTGTGGGGGCACAGACAATCGAAAAAGCTGATGCCGGGCATAAAAGAGATTTATCTAGTGGCGAGAAGTAGCGAAAGTTACCTGGCCTTCCGGCTGGCTAGGATCGCATCTACACGGGATTGCATTCCCGCAGCTTCTTGATTGCGATTCGTGGCTCGCAGCAGGCTCGCGTAACTGGTCAGGGTTTCGGCCACCGCAGGGTCTTGCTCGCCCAAGCTCTTCACCCTTATTTCCAGGGCACGCTTGTACTCCTTCTCTGATTCCGCATACCTCTTCGTGCGAAAGTAGAGTGTTCCCAGATTATTTAGATCGGTTCCCAGTTCCGGGCTTTCAGGGCCCAGAGCCTTTTCGTCGAGTGCAGCGGCCCGCAGCAATAACGGTTCGGCCCGCTGCGCTTCCTTGCTGTAGAGATAAAGCACAGCCAGATTGTTAAGGTCGGCTGCCAAATCCGGATTGTCTGCTCCCAGAACCTTTTCCCAGGTCGCGATAGCCCTTTCGTAAAGAGCCGCTGCTTCGTCGCGCTTGCCCTCCGATCTCCGCAAGGCAGCGAGATTGTCCAAGCTGGCGGCCACGTCCCGATGCTCTCCACCGAAGATTGTTTGGCGGATCTCGAGTACGCGCTGCAGCAAAGGCTCCGCGTCCGTAAAGTCCCGGCGTGCCCCGTAGCACAAGGCCAGATTTTCCAGCGCGTTTGCGTAATCAGGATGATTCCCGCCTACTGTTTTGCCGAAGATGCTTACCGCCTGTCTGAACGATTCCTCGGCTTGCTGCCTTCTCCCACTTTTTGAATACAGTGTTCCGAAGGCCTCCAGACTTTGGGCAACCTCTGCGCTCTCCGGTCCCGGGTTTTTCTTGCGGCTGGCCAGCGAATCTGCAAGCAAAGGCTCGGCCTTATTGAAGACTCCGGTGGCCGTATAAATCTCCCCCAAATCATTCTCGGCTTGGGCGATATCAGGATCTCCGGCATGCAAAAGCTTCTGTCGAAGGGCCAAAGAGCGCAGAAGCAACGGCTCGGCATGAGCGAAGTCATTCAGACTCTTGTAGAGTTCGGCTTCTCCATCCAGGACGTCGGCGACCTCGGTGCTTTCCTGTCCGGATATCTTCGTATAGATCTGAAGTGCTCGCTCATACAAAGGCAGAGCATCGGCATATTTGCCCTCCGCCCGATAGACCTTCGCCAGGTCAAATACGGTTCGCGGACGGCGCGGGTCTTTGGCTGGAAGAACCTCGGCTAATTTCAGATTCGAAGCGAGCAGTTTCTCTGCCTCATCGTAATGCGCAGCCTTTCCTGCACGGGCAGCCGCTTCTTCGGTTGACTTCCATGAGTCCTGGCCTGTCGAAACGTTTCCCAGTACAACCACCAGTAAAAAAAATCGGCTGGCGCACGCATACCTGCCCCACCTCAATAAATCAAACTTCATCATTGAATCTCCAACGAGATAACGCTGCCTTCTCCCGGGGATGTTTCGCGATAGTTCAGCGCCACCTTCTTCTTGTTCCAGTCGCATGAGAAGTTGTCGGCTCCGATCAGGACCACGTGACCGCTGTCGGCAACTTTCATTTTCCATGTAGTAGTTCCAGAAACTACGATCAACAGGGCTTGAGGCGGAGCTGTGCAATCGACACTCATTAATTTTCCCATTAGGAATTTTGCCGGTCCGGAGGGGGTGAGGGGAAGCGCCGGGGCCGCTCGTGTCTCTTCTGGCGGATTGCTTCTTGTTACCACTTCGTCGTTGGCATCGTCCTCAGGTTCGGGTTGAGTCATCTTTTGGAATTGCTGTACCTGAGCCAGCATTCCCGCCGCTTGAGAAGCAATGGCTGGATTGCCCGAAGACTGCAGCGATTGCAGGAGCGGGATCGCTTTGTCGGGCTGCCGGTTGCCCATATAAAAGTTCGCCAGATTGAAAAGATAATTGTCGTTTCGCGGGCTAATCGCCAGCGCTTTCTGTATTGAGGCAATGGCGTCCGCCGTCTTTCCCGAGGCTGATTGGGCGAATGCCAGAAGTGCATAGGAATCAGCGAAAGTTGGATCCAGCTGAATGGAAGTCTCCAACTCAGCGGTCATGGCCGGAAAGTCTTGCGTGCCGCCGAATCCTTTCTCACGAAACATCAGCAAGGCACTGTAGTAATGAACGCGCGGATCTTTGGAATCGAGCTGCGAAGCCTGCCGGAAGTACTCCGCCGCGCGGTGAAAGTCCTGTTGTTGCAAAAAGGCGTAGCCCAATCCACGGCATGCCGCCACATTTTTTGGGTCGGAGTTGAGGATGTTCTGAAATTCTGTGACTGCCTGTTTCTGATAGTCCGGCGAATGCAGGTGTATATCGGCCAGGACCGCGTTTCCGGTTGCGGTACTCAACGGCGAGACCGTGTAGTTCTTGGGCGAGATGCTCGCCGGAGTGGGGATCGGATAATAGCGGTAGCGGCCTTCTCTCGCGTAATTCTGAAGAGCTTTGTCGAGTTGAGCAGCGCTCATTCCAAAAGCTTTTTGAATCGCCTCTTCCACCGTGAGATGTTTGTTTACTTGCAAGTCAAAATAATCGCCGACCTTCAGCATTAACTGGTTGTCGTAGATGTAGTGCATCAGCATGCCGGATTCGGCATAAAACGTCGTGCGGTGGTCGCCGCTTTCGTTGTAGGTGGAAGTATTCTGCCGCACGCGAAACAGGTCGGAGACCTTCATCATGCCGAGCTGTTGCAGAATCACGTATTCCTCGTGCGTTACCTTTCCGACGCGGGCTTCTTTGCTGTCGACCTCGATGCTGGAAAAATATTCCGCGAACCCTTCTTCAAACCAGGGAGCCGACTGAATTTTAAGATTGCCATTCATCAATTCGTGCGCGTATTCGTGGAAAACCACGGACCAGGGATTCTCCACAGAAAGATCCAGCATGATGAAGCTGCGGTCGATGCCGCTTTGAAAAAGTCCGGCTACCTGAGTAGGTTTGCCCTTGAATAGCGGCGCGAACTGCCGCATTTCCTTGGTGTTCCGAAAGGCCACGATTTGTAGCGGAACCGGCAGATTCACATTTGCCTTCGTAATTAAGGTGCCGAACACTGAGCGCATCTGTTCAAAGCGCATGGCAACTTCGCGACCGCGTTTCTCACCAGCATCGGTCACCACCGAAAAATTCGGCGATTTCACCTCCACCCATTCGGATTCGCCGGCGAAGATTGCCGGTGAGTAAGTGAGCACCAGGGCAATGATCGGCAGAGAAAACCGGACAGCACGAAAACGTCCAATCCGAAGACTCATACGTCAATCCTCAAACTTCACGGTCGCCTATCCTATACCCGGCGCTTGATCTCAAGGCAAGCCCAAACCTTGTCCGGGCATCAGCCAGATCATCGCCACCAATGCGGTCAGCACTGCAACGTAATAAATGGTCGTGGCGCGGCTGGAACGCGCCGGCAGATCTCCGCTGAAGAATGCTCGGTAAGCCGCCCCCAGCGCCACCAGGAAAAGTATGTTCTGCCGCACCACCAGCCACAAGAGAAGAGAAGCGATGAGCACAGCGATGCGCCCGCTCTTGCTCAACGCTAGCGCTGCCTGTCCGCCATCCAGCACCCAGAGAGGGATGAGATTCAACAGGTTGAGAATCGCTCCGGAACGCGCCAATCCCGCCCAGAGCGGGTCGCCGGTCTGCCACCAGATCGCCGCACAGAGCACCGATGCGAAGAATCCCGCCAACGGTCCTGCCAGACTCACCGCCGCACGCGTTTCCAGCGGCACGCCCAACGCTTGCCAGCGAACATAGGCACCCAGGCCGGGCAGAAAGACCGGCATATCTGCCGGTAAGCCACGGCGTTTGATATCGATGAAGTGGCCCATCTCGTGAATCAGAATCAGCACCGCGAAGCCGATTCCGAATTTCAGCCCAGATGCAGCCGAATAGATGGCGACAAAAGCGGCAAAGCTCAGGAGAGACGTTAGTTGAAGCCGAACGGTTCGAGGAGGCTTGGTCTCGGCCGCTGAAAGTGAGGACTGCCCGGTGGGAGCAAACAGTTCAGACCTTGGTTGGTTGCGCGCGTCAGCCGCGTCTCCTCCGCGCAGTGTGGCCGCAAGATCGTGGAGGTGCTGCTTGATCCAATCTGCTTGTTTCGATGTTGGCGGTAGGAGCGGGAGGGCTTTCAGCCAAACTTCTCGCGCCTGCTGCCATTCGCCCCGGTTCTCCCGGGTCTTCGCTTCGCCGGCCAGGCGCTCCAGTTCCTCGGAGTGCACGAGAGTGTGGCACCGCTCGCACACCAATGCTCCCGGTGCGAGTATTTGCGAGCAGCGCTTGCAACTTCGAACTACGTTTGGAGGTGTGGTGGACACGCCTAGGATATACGCTCTTTGCCCACTCTCATGTTATGGGGATACCGGTGGCGGTGAGAAGACAAATGGTCCGGAGATTCCAAACTCGCGGCCTTCTGTGATCCTCCATGCGATTCGAATGCCGAAGAAGAGGATCAATATGCCCATCGCTCCCCAGAACGGATTTCCCGAAATCTGAATGAACGGTGACGCCAATCCCAATAGGGCCAATCGGCCAATCCATCTAACGACGCTGAACACGCTCACCTGCCGCTTCTCGACGGGCGCGGGTTGCGGCTCCGGCGGTTGCTGCCCCGCATCCTGGCCAAACTTGCGCTCCTCGTTCTCGAACTGGCGTTGCTCCTGCTGCTGCCGTTGCTGCTGCGCGCGTTGTTGCTGCCCTTGTTCCGGAGCGAAGTGAATCCAGATAGGGATTGCCGCCATGGAGACCGCCGAATAGGTCAGCAAAGCCGCGACAATCTGGTAACGCCGGCCGCCAATCCCGTTCGACCCTTTCATCATGGCCGTACCCACCAGCCATCCCACACCGATCGACATATAGCTAATGACCCAGCCCTGCAACAGAATAGCGATCAGAGCGTACGCCACCAACCCCATGACGGCAGCCCCGATCCCAAATGCCACCGCCCGCACGTAAGCCGCGTGTCTGTCTGCGTCAATTCCGGTGCGCATTTGTTCCGCACAGCCGGTACATGCCACTGCCGCATTCACCCGATAGAAGCTTCCATGGATGGGCTGCTGGCAGAACTGACACCGAGTGCTTAATGGAGTGTTCGCGTATTCCGCCGTGCCGAACTGTGGCGTGGAATTATTGAAACTGTCACTCATGGCCCGGAACAATAGCACAGCGGCCACTGCCAAGAAAGAGCTAATTCGGCGGACCGCTTTCGCGGACGCAATTACCGGTCGGGATGTCGGAGAGCACGACCTTACGGCAACAAGCCGTAAACGTCGATCTCGGTCTGTGTGCCCACGTACACTTTCCCGTTAGCCACGGTCGGAGCAGTGAATTTCACCGCCGGACCTGGTAAGTCGCGCGTGGCATTGTCACTGCTGTCGTACAGCTGGCGGGAAACATTGGACGCGTCAAAGGCGTGCAGCGAGGCGGGAGAGCTCTTGAAATATCGATCCGTCTGCAGCGCCCACAAAATCCCGTTTGTAGTTCCGTTTGCTGAAATTACAGGCGACGCTCCGGGATAACCAAAGCTCTTAGTAGATTGGATAATCGGAAGTGTGGAAATCAGGCCGCCCTGCAGACTAAATTGCATGGGGTAGCCAGCGGAACCCACGTAGTAGACCTGGCCTTGCCAGTAGGCGGGGCCAGCCCGGTTGCCCGATCCTTCCAGACTCGCACCCAGCACCGTCGGAATGGTCAGCAGATTCTGATTCGCCGTCGCGCTGAAGCCGCCGAGGAAGTCGCGGTTGAGTTCGTAAATAGTGCTGCCTTTTCCTCCGACCAACATCACGTGCGGATATGGTCCTGACTGATCGGGCAGAAGCATCGCTCCGCCCCCGCCGAGATCCCAATTCAAACCCGACAAGGCCGCCTGATTGAAAGGCGAGAAATAATCGGCGACGGAAAGAACTCCGCTTGGAGCTGTCAGTTTCAGTACGCTGTCACCGTAGTCCACACCGCCGGTGCTGGCATCGAAGGTGCCATTGCTCGTGACCACAAAAATATTTCCACTTGCATCCGCCATGGCGCCGTCCCCGCCTTGCCAGATGCCGCCTTCGGAGCCGTTCGGCGTCGTGCTAAACGCTGTTGCCAGTTGCAGGGTCGCCTCGTTGTATCCGATCACCCATCCGTGAAAAGGCAAGATATCTTCCAGAGAAGCCCAACATACATAGATCGTGCCGTTCGCGAGCAAGAGTGCCGGACGCGAATTCTCTCGTAGCGGATCGAATGCCAACTGTCCCCCGATGCTCCCCACGCCAGTCCCGCTTACGGTCGCCTGAACCATCACTGGGCTTCCCGGCTGTTCCGCGCCGGTCGTTAGATCCAGAGCATGTAGTCTTTGCACGTAGCTGGTGACACCGTTGCTGATTTCCTTCGTCCTGGCAAGTACGAAAATCGTTCCGTTCATCCCCGCCATGAGATCGATCACGGGAGTGCCCGTAATTCCGACTTGAACGGGAATGTCGTTGCCGTTTTCCACGACGCCTTGCGGCACCGTCGTAACGCCATTGGCGGGATTAATGAAGGACATCTGCCACAACTGTCCGCCACCTGTTCCATTGTTGTCGGCGTCGAAGGCATAAACGCTATCGTTCTCCGTCGCCACGTAAACCGCATTGTGAATTGTTCCGCCAATATTCACACCCGAAACATAGAGCGGTTGTGCAAAGACATAGCCATCCACTGGGTACGCGAACAGTTTTCCGAACTGTGTCCGGTTCACATTACCGGTAGTCAGCGCAAATTCATTCAAATTTTGTCCGGTGCGAAATGTGTCATTCCTCCCCGTGAACGTTCCCGAATAATTATTGACTGCCATGAACGCAAACGCGACCTCCTGCGTATTGTCGAGATTCGTGGCTTGAACGATGTGCATTGCCGGAATCGTCGATGGAGTATAGAGGCCGGAAGCGGAAATGGTTCCCACCGTGCTATTGCCGCCCGCGATGCCATCCACCGCCCAGGCGATATTCGGAGATGACACTCCACTTACCGTGGCGGTGAATTGCTGCGTTTGTAACGGCGTAATCGAGGCGTGTTCCGGATCGATATTGATCAATGCATTCGCCAGCGTACCCGTTCCGCTTAGGTTTACCGTCTGCAGAAAAGACGGATCGGTATCGTTGATGGTGACGTATCCGGCTCGTTTGCCGGTATAAGAAGGAAGAAACGTCACGCTGACCGTGCAAACCGCAGCTGGGGCAAGTGATGCCGGACAAGCATTTGTCTGCGAGAAATCACCACTGGCCAGAATGCTGTTAATGTTCAGCGGCGAGGTCCCCGTATTGGTCAGGGTAAACGTCTTTACTGAGCTGGTTGTTCCCAGATTCTGGTTGCCGAAACCGATTGAGCTGGTGGAAGCCTTCGCCGTGGCTCCGGAGTTTCCCATTCCCACCAGGAAAACTACCTGCTGGGGATTGTTATAAGCGTTGTCGGTGATTACGATGCTTCCGCCGCGCGACCACGCTGCGGTGGGAGTAAAGTTCACGGTGATCGTGCAACTTCCGCCGACCCCTATAGCGACGGTCGTGCAGTTGTTGACTTGCGAAAAATCTCCGGTAGCCATTACGCTGTTGACCGTCAAATTGGCCGTCCCCGTGTTGCTTAGCGTGATCGGCACCGCAGCACTGGTCGAACCTACCAGCACACTGTTGAAACTGATACTCGCAGGCGACAGCGTTGCGACCGGCGCCACCCCAGTACCGCTGATGGCTGCGCTTTGCGGGCTTCCGCTCGCACTGTCATAGAACTTTACGGCTGACGATCGACTACCTGTTTTGGTGGGCGTAAAAATCACACTGATCGTACAATTCGCGCTCGCCGCCAAAGAGGATGGGCACGTGTTGGTCTCCGAAAAATCCCCCGTATTAGCGCTCGATATCTTGATGCTTGTGATCGTCAATGACACCGTCCCAGTATTCGTCAGTGTGATCACTTGTGCTGCGCTGCCGACTCCAACCTGCTGGTTGCCGAAACTCAAGCTGGTCGGCGCTAAGGTGACTGCCTGAGCTGCGGCAAAAGTCGAAAACGACAAGACGGCGACCACGCCGATACTTCGGAGAAGATTTGGCATATTTGAGGATGGTGCTTTGGCAGTACTCGAGCGGGGGATGCTCAGATGCAACAGCTATTCTGCACTTGCGAACAATTTAAATCCAGAAAAATTCTTATCTTTCATACTGTATGCAAATTCCTGCATAATTGCGAATTGCTCAATCGTCTCTCGGGTCTACTGCTGGTGCGCCGAAGCGCCAGCGGCGATCTCCCGAAGAGCGCTGACAAAGCCTGCAGCTGCGTTGGGGTCGGCAAGCGCTTCCAAGTGCACGGTAGCCGAAAACTGCGGCGACTCCGGGCGAAAATGCACCTGCAAAATATCCTGGCGCCGCGCCGACATCAGCGCGCTCAGCTCCGCACTCGGATCCTGCTTCCAGTGCGTACGCGTGGTCAAAATGATAGGCCCGGGCTGGTACAGGTCCCACTCCCGTTGATCGCGCTTGCGCGACATCGTTCCGCGATTGTGAGCCGACCATCGATGGCGGACCACCTCCAGGTGAAAGCTTGGAGAGCCTCCAAGATCGGCTTCGAACGTGAGAGTTTCCTTCTGGCGATGCCAGCAGCTCAGAAGCCATTGCACGGGCAAAGCGCGCGGCCGGAACTTCACCGTCACGTGCGCGTTCTCGAACCAGCGCGAAGGAAAATGCAATCGTGCCTGCAGCCGGGAACTGCCCACCCACTTCGATTCCACCACGCGTCCCTTGCCCGCGCACGCCGTCTGCACCCAGCGCAAGGCCGCCGCTCCCTTTTTTCTGTTGTAAGTGGAAAACACGATGTACCAAAGCCCCAGAACGGCGACGGAAGAGACAACGTCGATCAGCAGAAGGCGTCCCACAGCGTACCTTGTGATGCTCATGTTACGTCTCAGGGCTATGTCGAAGCAAGGGGGACAAAGGCCACAATTCGTTCGTTCGGTCCTCCAGTTCTGGATTACCTGTGGAAAACTTGCTGGCTTTAACCTTCCGGCGGGTACCCACCCGGGAAGCCTTTTTTGGCATTTAAGGAAACCCTAAATCTGACGATAGGTTATTAAGAGCTTCACGAGGGCTACCATGAACTCCGCAGGTGTATTCGAAGGTAATTCTCCAACGGCGACGATCGACCGTCGCCGTTACAGACGATATCGACTGGCGATTCCAATCTCTGTTCATTCTGCCGAGGGCGCTGTGATTCCTGCCATCACACTTGAAATTAGCGACGGCGGGCTTTCCGCTGTCGTGGCCGCACCCTTGAAAGTGGGCGAGAGGGTGCAATTGGAAAGGGTAGCTCCCGGTACCATTTCGGCCGAAGTCTGCCGCCAAATCGGGAGGGTGTACGGGTTCGAATTCCTGCAACTGACGAACGACCAAGCGGATAAGATTCGAGAAGAATGCCGGAGACTTCCGCTTTATCCGTCCAACCACACGGGAATTTAGTTTGTCGTGGCTCGCTTCCCGAACTGTGGAGTCTCTGGATCCCGCATCGACTCCGCCCGTTACAATGGCACGGTGCCCTTCGTCATACGGGACTTCGCCCTATCTGACTTCGATGTGCTCTGGCGCATCGATCAGGATTGCTTTCCTTCCGGCATCGCCTACTCGCGGTCTGAACTCAAGTCTTACATGCGCCGCCCGGGCTCCTTCACCTTGGTGGCGCTCGAATCCCCACCTCCTTCACATAACAAAAGCTCTTCGCCATCCACTTTGGCCTATGGAGGTTTCGTAGTCGCTGAAGCTGGCCGCCGTTCCGGTCACATCGTCACTATCGACGTGGTTGCGTCGGTTCGCCGCTCTGGCGTAGGGTCGCTCCTGTTGAGAGCGGCGGAAGATCGCCTGCGCGCCGCCCACTGCTCCTTGGTTGAACTTGAAACCGCGGTAGACAATACCTCCGCCCTTTCGTTCTACAAACGCCATGGCTACTCGATAATCAAAACCTTCCCTCGCTATTATTCCAATGGCGTAGACGCGCTGGTGCTTCAGAAGGATCTGACGGCAACACCTTGAGCTCGCGTGATGAGTTCTGGGTTGTGTGGTTTCGCGGTTGCCCAATACAATCGAGCGTCCGAGGTTAGAAATGGAACCATTGGTGTCACTCGAACTTCGCTGGTTCTTTTTGCGCAGCCTGCCTTCAGCGGTGGACCACTGGTTCCGCAAGCAACTCCCCGGAACGGAACTCAGCCCTGAGGACACGAGGGAAGACATTTATTTGTTGACTCCGCTTCAGGAGGATGTCGGAATCAAGCTGAGAGCTGATCGGCTGGAGATCAAATGGCGAGAGAGATCAGCGCCTTTTCGTGGAGCCCACAATGTAGCGGGCCTGGCTGAACGCTGGATGAAATGGTCATGCGCGGACGATCAGGGAACCACTCAGAACATTTCGAGTCTCCGGTTTCCCGCGGGGCCATGGCGTGGAATTAGGAAAAAACGGTGGCAACGCAAGTATGAGTGGGATGGACGCGCCTTCACTCCGGTTTCTTGGCGTTCCATACCGGAACAGGGGGCGGCTCTCGAGATGACGCATCTAGAGGTCGACGGAAGGGATGATGGAACTGTGCTTGTCGAAGCCTTCGCCCCGGATGTCCGCCGACAGGACGAGCTTCTGGCAGTTGCGGTGGAGTATCTTTGGCGCGACTACCCGGGCCCCGCCCTCGACCCCGGCCAATCGTATGGTTACTCGCGATGGTTAGCGAATCTCCCGTGAGCCTATTTTGAAAGCTGCGTTCGGCTCGTTAATTGGAGGATGAAATGGGGAATACAGTCACCACATCTTTGCTAAGTCCCACGCAACGCGACCAACGTCTGGAAGCGCTGATTGGTCGTGAGCATGATTACCTTACTCACCTCTTTATTTCGAATGAGGAAATGGGTGAAAAACGCGTCTCGCTGTTTCTCACTTTAACCACTGGAATAGGCGCGGCGGCAGTATTAGCAAGAGAGAAGACCGCCGCCGCTCAGGGGATGGCAGGATTTTATATGGTGTTTCTCGCCGTAACCGTCGTATGGTTCCTGTTTGGCTACGTTACCTTCATTCGCGTGGTGCGTCGTAACCTGGTGGCCGACAAACTGAAGCTACAGCTCTGCGAGATTCGCAAATGGTTTGTCAGCGAGAGCGACACGGCCGCGCTAGGATTTCTGCCCTACAACCCGTACGCAGGAAAGCAGGACGAACAGTATAACTTTCACACCAGGCTTCAATTCTCACGCGGCGGGTACGCCGAATTGGTAGCACTGATTGACTCCGCCATTGCCTTCGCTTTTGGCTGGGTGTGTTGCGTAGCCATACTCAGGGCTCCGCTGGTCCACCAGGGGCAACAATGGTGGGCCGAACCGTGCGCCGCTCTTGTTGGAGCCGTGCTGGCGCGACTAGTGTGGGGCTTCCTCAACCATACCGCCGCACACATCTATGGAAGGACGACGAAGGAATGAAGGGGAATTCGCGGTAATCCTCAGCACCGCGCAAAGAAAACATTTGCGATCCTCTGCCACTCCAGCTAACTTGCCTGTGATGAAAGTTGCGATTCAAGGCGAACGCGGTTCCTTCAGCCACGAAGCCGCCGAACAAATGCTGCCGCGCTGTACGGTAGTGCCATGCGCCCGATCCGCCGAAGTGTTCGAGCGCGTGCAAAGCGGATCTGTCGCTGCCGCTGTCATTCCTATCGAGAACTCACTGGCCGGGACGGTCGCCGAGCATGCCGATCTCCTGGTCACCCAGCCGGTTTTTGTCCAAGCCGAATTCCGGCTGCGTATCGTGCACAACCTGATCGCCGCGCCCGGAGTGAAATTAGACGCACTACGCAAAGCGCTGTCTCATCCCGTGGCGCTCGATCAATGCCGCGACTTCTTCCGCCAGCACCCTCGCATCGAACCAGTCCCGTTCTACGACACCGCCGGCAGCGTGAAGCATGTCGTCGCCCAGCGCTTGCCGGATGCCGCCGGTATTGCCAGCCGCCACGCCGCCCGCGAATACTCCGGCAAAATTCTGCAAGCTGGCATCGAAGACGATAAAAGCAACTTCACACGCTTCTTCCTGATTCGCAAATCGCCGGAGAAGGGAAGCACCCGAGGGAAGAAGATCACAGCGCCCGGCTACCAGCGCCTGATCCCGCCCGGCGCCAATAAGACTTCGATCGCCTTTAAAGTAAAAAACGTTCCCGGAGCGCTCTTTAAATCCCTCAGCGTCTTTGCCCTGCGCGACATCAGCCTCAGCAAAATCGAATCCCGCCCCATGCGCGGACGCCCTTGGGAATATGTCTTCTACGTCGACTTCCTGCGCGGCGACGACGAACCCGCCAGAAATGCCCTGCGCCACCTCGCCGAAGTCGCCGAATTCGTAAAAGTCCTCGGAGTCTACCTGGCAGCATAAGAGGCTCATTTTGAGCTGCCTTGGAACAAACTTTCACGCCGCAAGATCGTCAAAGGGTTTTGAGACTCGAACATGAGGAGCATAATGCCCAATACCCGCCGCCATTTTCTGCAACACACCTCCATCGCCAGCGTCGGATTGTTCTTGCCCACAATCGCCTTCGCTTCCCAACCCGGCAGCGGTGAGTTGACCGTTTGACCGGCTGCCGACAAAATTATGAGCCGCTTTTCCGCGAACGGGCTTTCCTGAAATGGGTGGGGAGTACCTCCCGCGTTAGCTGCTGCACCTTGGATATAGTGCGAACCTAGCCCGACAGGCATAGAATCCAATTCGCGGGAATCGCCGGGCAGACTGAAACCTTTCCCCCAGATCATCATCTAAAGTTTGAGTGAGTTACACTCAAGGAGAGCCAATGAGCCAGCAGCCGCTTTCCGAGCAAGTTGCTAAGCAACGCGAAACCAACGATGTACGGGCTTTGCCCGTGCTTCCTGTGCGGGATACCGTTCTCTTTCCGCACGCCGTTCTGCCTCTTACCGTAGGCCGTGAAAGTTCCGTTCAACTTATCAATTCGCTCGGCGAAGATAAAACCATCGTGGTCGTCGCACAGCGCGAAGCGCGCGTCGATAGTCCACAAGCCAGCGATCTTTATACCGTGGGCACTTCCGCCATCGTCCACAAAGTCGTCAAGATGCCAAACCAGAGCCTTTTTGTCTTTGCCGAAGGTCTGGAGCGCGTACGTCTCGGCGAGTTTACCCAATTAGCGCCATTTATGCGCGCGAAAGTTTCAACCATCCCGGAACCGACGCCGCCCGACAGCTCGGAAATAGAAGCGTTGCAGCGCAATGTGCTGACGCTCTTCCAGCAGATCGTTGCCGGTTCGCCCACACTATCCGACGAACTTTCCACTGTCGCCCTCAACATCGACGAGCCCGGACGATTGGTCGATTTCATCGCTTCGTCTTTGCCCTCGCTCTCGACGCCCGACAAACAGGACACGCTAGAGACGCTGGACATTCGGGTTCGCCTGGAAAAGATCAATCAGCATCTCGCTAAAGAGTTGGAAGTGCAGCAACTGCGCAACAAGATCCAGAGCGAAGTGCAGGATCGCGTTCAGCAGACTCAGCGTGAGTACTACCTGCGCGAGCAGATGAAAGCCATTCAGAAAGAACTGGGTGAGCAGGATGAAGGCCAGCGTGACGTCGAAGACCTGAAGAAGAAAATCGACGAAGCTGGCATGCCCGACGAAGTGAAGAAAGAAGCGCTCAAGGAGTTAGGACGCCTCTCGCGTATGTCTCCGATGGCCGCCGACTACTCGCTCACGCGCAACTATGTCGAGTGGCTGGCAGTGCTGCCCTGGGCGAAAACTTCCGGTCAAGAGATCGAAATTCTAAAAGCCAAAGAAATTTTAGACACCGACCACTATGATCTCGAGAAGGTAAAAGACCGCATCCTCGATTATCTTTCTGTGCGTCGGCTCAAGCCAAACATGAAAGGCCCGATTCTTTGCTTCGTCGGACCTCCCGGTGTGGGCAAGACTTCGCTCGGCAAGTCGATTGCGCGAGCACTCGGCCGCAAGTTTGTTCGCCTTTCACTCGGAGGCGTACACGACGAGGCCGAAATTCGTGGCCATCGGCGTACTTACATCGGCGCACTCCCCGGACAAATTATTCAGGGCATTCGCCGCGCCGAGACCAAAGATCCGGTCTTCATGCTGGATGAAATCGATAAAGTGGGCCGGGATTTCCGTGGGGATCCCGCTTCGGCCCTGCTGGAAGCGCTCGATCCCGAACAAAACGCGACCTTCCGCGACAACTATCTCGACGTAACTTTCGACTTGTCGAAGGTTCTCTTCATCACGACCGCGAACATGCTCGACCCAATCGCCGAGCCGTTGCGCGACCGCATGGAAATCATCGAACTCCAAGGCTACAGCGAGGAAGAGAAGCTGCACATTGCGCGCCGCTATCTGGTTCCACGTCAAGTGGAAGAGAATGGCATCACGGCAGAGCAGATTGAATTTCCCGATGAAGCTTTGCGTTATGTGATTCGTCACTACACGCGCGAAGCTGGCGTGCGCAGTCTCGAACGTACTATAGGAACCATCTGCCGCAAGCAGGCGCGGCGTTTGGCCGAGGGCAAAACTGAGAAGCTCGTGGTCACGCAGGAAATCATTCAGGAGTTCCTCGGCGGCATCAAGATTCGCGTCGAAGGCGAAATCGAAGAACGCACGGAACGCCCCGGCGTAGCGGTTGGTTTGGCGTGGACTCCTTCCGGCGGCGACGTGCTCTTCGTCGAAGCCAATGCCATGAAAGGCAAGGGTGGATTCACCATGACCGGTCAAATCGGCCAGGTGATGCAGGAATCCATGCAGGCCGCGCTGACGTGGGTACGCTCGAATGCTTCGCAACTCGGAATTGCGGAAGACTTTTTCGCCGATCACGACATTCACATGCACGTGCCCGCGGGAGCGATTCCAAAGGATGGGCCATCCGCCGGCGTAACCATGGCGACTACGCTCGTTTCGCTGCTGTCGGGCCATCACATCCGTCCGCTCACCGCGATGACGGGCGAGATCACACTCAGCGGCAACGTGCTTCCGGTTGGCGGCATTAAAGAAAAAGTTCTTGCCGCCAAGCGCGCCGGGGTTACGACCATCATTCTTCCGGCGGAAAACAAAATGAACGTTGAGGAAGACCTTACGCCCGAACAGCGGGCTGGCCTCAGCATTCACTATGTGAAGACCATTGAGGAAGCGTTGCGCGTTTCGCTGCCCATGGTGGCTGACGCGCTGGCCGCGAAGGTCTTCATGGAGACGGATGCGGGTACGAAGGATTCGAAGCCGGCAACCCCCGCAATCCGCCCCACGCAGGATCCAGCCGTCATTCATGACAGGGTTGTGACCGCGGAAGCATAAACGGTTAACGGTTAAAGGTATAGGGGACCAAAACGAGATCCGTAGCGTACAAACGCTATGAAGATTCAATCTCGCCCTGGTCCCCGTTTGTTTCCTGGCCAGCACTCACGCTCTACTTTTGGCATTAATTTCACCCCTCGCACTTCTGTCCTAACCAAAAATATCTGACGGAGTGCTCCCTCATGTGGCTCATCTAGCGCTATCCCTGCCTTCACTACCGTCGCACTCTTTCCGAATGCTTCGAAGGCATCTTCGAGTCACAACGCGATGAGTTTCGCGCAACATCTTGCTCGCGTTAGACTGGCAAGTGAACGGCGAAGGCCTTATGCGAGTGCGTGTGCTCTTCTTCGGCGTGTTGAAGGATCTGGCGGAGAAGTCCAGCGATTCGTTTGATCTGCCCGAGGGAGCGCTGGTACGGGATGTGCTGGCGCACTATGCGTCGCTATGCCCAGGGCTCACAGACGCGTTGGGATCGGTGGCCGTTGCTGTGAACCACGAATATGCCGGACCAGAGACTGCACTCAAAGCCAACGACGAAGTGGCTCTTCTGCCGCCAGTGAGTGGCGGCTCGGGAAGATCCGTCATCGTCCGGAATGCGATTGATACGCAAGGCGTGCTGCAGCGTATTAAGCGCGGCGAGGATGGGGCCGCGGTGATGTTCGAAGGAGTAGTGCGTAACCAGACGCGTGGTCGACGCACGCTCTACCTTGACTATGAAGCCTATGAAGAGATGGCGCTGCAGCAGATGGAAGAGCTGGCGGAGGGAGCTCTGAAACAATTTCAAATCCGCGATGTGGCCTTGGTTCACCGGCTGGGACGACTGGAGATTGGCGAGACCAGCGTGCTAATTGTGGTGGCGTCGGCACACCGTACCGCTGCCTTCGATGCATGCCGTTGGTTGATTGATACGCTCAAGCGCACGGTGCCTATCTGGAAGAAGGAGTACTTCGAGGATGGAGCGGTGTGGGCCGATGGCGAGCCTTTTCCTGCGAAAATTCACCGAGCCCAAGGCAGCCCCGGAGCCGAGGGCGCATCTAAGTGAGCGGTGTGCGTTTCGTACGGAACGCACGCTCCAGGAATCTTGACCCACCGCGGGACAAGGGCCCGCGCCACACTGAGCACGTATACTTCGTATTACTGAATGAGAAAATTTGCCACCGTAATTCTGTTGTTATGGATGTGCGCCTGGTCGCAGGCGCAGCAAACTCCGGGCCGAACCCAATCGGAACCGGAGGCCACGCTCAAAGTCGATGTCAAGCTGGTCAACGTCTACGCCACCGTGACTGATGCTCATGGAGCGCCCGTAGCCGGACTGAAAAAGGAAAATTTTACGGTGCAGGAAGATGGACGCGAGCAAACAATTGCGGTGTTCGATAAAGAGTCCGCGGTGCCGCTTTCGATTGCGCTGGCGATCGATACCAGCTTGAGCACGCGGCACGACTTGCCGCTGGAGCAGGCATCCGCCAAGCGCTTTGCCCATATGATTTTGCGTCCGGTAGACGCTTTATCGGTGTTCGGCTTTAGCGAGATCGTGTTGCAGTCGTCTTCTTATACCGCCGATCTGAAGCGCATTGATGAAGGCATTGACCACATCCGGCTGGGCGCGGCCACGGCGCTGTTCGACGCAGTCTATCTGGCGTCGCGCTCGCTCGACAAGCGGCAGGGACGTAAGGTGATGGTGCTGATCACCGACGGCGGCGACACCATCAGTAAAATTGATTACAAAGAAGCAGTACGCGCGGCGGAAGAAGCCGAAGCCCTGGTGTACAGCATTATTGTGGTACCGATTGAGAACAGTGCGGGCCGCGAGACCGGCGGCGAACATGCGCTCATACAGCTCTCGGAAGATACAGGTGGGAAGTACTACTATGCGACTTCGATGGCGCAACTGGATGACGCTTTCCGCAAGATCAGCGACGAACTAAGAACCCAGTACCTATTGGCTTACTATCCCTCGCAGCGGTTGTCGAACTCGCAGTTTCGCCGCATTCAGGTTGGAATCGTCGGTCAAGCCGAGGCGACAGCCTACCGGGTGCGACATCGTGCTGGCTACTATACAACGAAGTCAGACTTCTAAAGCAGTGATCAATGGTCAGTGATCAGTGCTCAGTGACCAGTAAAAGGCCGAGTGCAACTGTTCGTGGCGGCAAGATTGACCGCAGGTTTGGTATCCTCGGGAATCCGTCAAATTGCTGGCCAAGGATCCAACTGTCGAGCCGTGGATTAAGAAAGGTTCTGTGAACATTTCGAATTCGAAGGTTGCCATTGTGCATTTCAATTCTTCTTCACGTTTAGTTCGGCAGTTGTTGGGCTTCGCAGCGGCGGTTCTGTTGCTCGCTTCGGTGCTTGTTGTGGCCCAGACCGTGGGCACGGGCAGCATTGTGGGTGTGGTTGCCGATCCTCAAGGGGCAGTGGTGACGGGTGCCAAGGTCGGAATCACCAACAAGGCGACTGCGGCCGTGATCCATGTCGCGACTTCCTCGGCGGGATCGTATACCTCCGGCCCAATTGTGCCGGGAGACTACGTAATCCGCATTGAGGCCAAGGGCTTTAAGACCACCGAACTGCCGGTGGTGGTGCAAGTCGGCAATACGGTGAGCGGCAGTGTTCGAATGCAGATCGGCCAGGAAAGCCAGGTCGTCGAGGTGCAGGGCAGCGCGGTGACGGTGAATACGGAACAGGCTACGGTGCAAGGCGTGCTGAACCTGGAGCAGATCCAGAACCTGCCAGTCAATGGCCGAAATTTTCTCGACCTCGCGCAGTTGGAACCGGGCGTGCAGATTCAGGAAGGCAGCACATTTGATCCGACGAAGAATGGCTTTTCCTCGATCTCATTTCAAGGACGGTTTGGACGCACGGCACGCATTGAGGTGGACGGAGTCGACATCAGCGACGAGACGGTAGGAACGACCACGCAGAATATTCCTGCCAGCGCGATTCAGGAGTTCCAACTTTCGCAGTCGTCGCTCGATCTCTCGACCGAGCTGACGTCTTCCGGCGCGGTGAACGTAACGACGCGCTCAGGCAGCAACAAGCTGCACGGTGAAGGATTCGGATACTTCCGTGGTAATCAGGTTGCGGCGGCGCTACCTGGTCCTACGCCGCCTCCATTTCAGCGCGAACAGTTTGGAGGGGACCTGGGGGGAGCAATTAAGAAGGACAAGATCTTCTTGTTCCTGGACGCAGAGCGGACGAAGCAAGATCTGACAGCAGCGGAACCTTTCTCGCCGCCTTTTGACGTTTTGAATACCACGCTGGTGCAACCTTACCGCGAGTTCATCACGGACGGACGTTTGGACTGGAACGTCAAGGGAAATACGCGGGTGTTCTACCGCTTCAACTATTTCCAGAACAGCGACCTTCGTCCTTATGGTTCGTCCAGTTCGACGCAACGATTCAGCAACACGGACCACACTGCGTCGCACACGGTTGGCATCGACTTCAACCATGGCTCGTATTCACACAGCCTGCGCTTTGAATATCTGAAGTTCCGCAATGCGATTGGGGATGCGACCAGCGGGTTGAGCGCGGTGGATAATCCAATCCCCGGCTTGGGAATTAACATTGGCGCGTCAGTCGCGGGGAACTGCATTTTCAGCGGTGGCGGAAGCTATTGCGGCGGGCCGAACTGGCTGGCACCGCAGCAGACCGTTCAGTCGAACCACGAAGCCAAGTACGACGGAAGCCGGGTGTGGGGAAAACACATCATCCGCTATGGCGTGACTTATAACCGGTTGGTGGGCGGTGGATTGGCGGCGTTCTCGCAATTTCCGCAGGTCGGCACGACTTCCGCCGGGAGTTCGCCTGATCCGACCTCTTACACAGCGGATTACGTTGGGCTAGGAAACGGGGTTGGTTTCGCCACGGCTAAGGGTTCGTTTGGTTTTCCCGGAGGAGAACTTGGTCCCGACAATCGCCTGGAAATGTATGTGGGAGATGGATGGAAGATCAAGCCCAAGTTGACTGTGACGTACGGCTTGCATTACGTGCGCGACACTGGCCGCACCGATAGCAACCTGGGGCCGTTGCCGGAGTTGAATCAATGGGGAGCGGGATACGGCAGCCAAATTCGCAATCCTAATTTAAATTTTGCTCCCCAGGTGGGCTTCGCTTGGGATCTGGGAGGGAACGGGAAGACCGTGGTACGCGGCGGCGGCGGCTTGTTCTACGAGAACTCGATCTGGAACAACATTTTGTTCGATAGTCCGGCTCGCCTTAGGAACGGAATTTTCGCGGATACGCCCGAAGTTTGCTCGGGTGGAGTGGCTAACGCATTCACGTGGCCCACACCGTTTAGCGCAAGCGCGGTCGGTAGTCAGATCGCCGGGAACTCCGCAACCGTGACGAGCACAACGCAAGTAACGCCCAACTTTTGCGGCGGAGTAATCTCGACTGTTGCTCCTCAGATTCTGGCGCTGAGCAGCGCTTTCCAGTCTGCAACTGCGAGCGTCACTGGACTACAGCCGAATGCGAACTTCGTCGGTACCACGTTCACCGCGTTGAATTCCAGTTATGTGCTCTTCTATCCCGGCTATCGCACGCCGCGCTCGTGGCAGATGAATCTCGGCATGCAGAAAGAGATTCGTCCGGGAACAGTGTTGAGTATCGATTACGTCCGCAACATTGGCGAGCATTATTTGATCGCACAAGATATTAACCACAGCGGAGCTGCACGCAGTTTTAACCAGGCAAATGCGGTCGCCGCGCGTGATCTCGCGCAGACGAGCAACGGTTGTTCTGCCGGGTTAAATCAGGTCACGTGCATGATCGGGAAACTCGGTCAGGCGGGTGCCCAGTCGGCATACTCAGTCGCCGGACTCGATTCAAACCTGCAGACCACGGGCGGCAGCCCTTGTCCCTATTGCGCGTTTCCTGGGACGAATCAGGTGACGGGGAACAACGGAGCGGTCGGCGGAGTCGACATGTTATTTCCTTCCGGGCGCTCAGTCTACAGCGGCTTGCAGATGAAATTAGTCAACCGCATTGACAAGCCGATGCGCTATGTGAAGGCAGCGAACTTTCAAATCTCGTATTCGCTCTCCAGGTTCATCAGCCAGGTGCAAGACCAGGATTTCATCAACATCGCGACCGACAACGACAATCCCACGCGATTCACGGGGCCGAACGCACTGGACCGGAAACATCAACTGTCATTTGGCGGGACCTTCGATCTCCCGTTTTATACCAAGTTCAGCGTGATTGGGCATTTCTACAGTCCGCTGCCGCAGAATTTGCAGTTGCCGGAGTTGACCAGCGGCGGCGAAATCTTTGCCAGCGACTGGCTCGGCGCAGGACTGGGTGCTTCCGCTGCGCCGGAACCTGTGCCGGGAACGCAGATTGGACAATTCCAGCGCGGCACCAATATTGGCGATCTGCAGAGCGTGCTCAACAACTACAACCACAACTACGCTGGCAATTTCACTCCGGCAGGCGCCTGCCTTCTGGGCAACCTCGTGCCTTCCACGAATCACTTCACTTGTCCGGGACAAATCTCCGGGCCAGGAGTAATGACTCAGGGAGATCTGACCGCATTAGGCTGGGTGTTGCCGACTCTGAGTTCGGTTGCGCCCGGAGCTGTGGGAATTCCATGGCTCAAGTCACTTGACTTGAAAGCGTCGTGGCCCATCAAAGTAAAAGAAGGCGTGACCATCGAGCCTAGCGCCAGCGTGTTCAACGTTTTCAATTTCGCTAATGCGTTCCTCCCGGGAAACTTGCCGGGAGCCTCACTGGTGCCGGGCTCGGGCGCATACCTCGCGCCGAATGTGGTAGGTGGCGTGACTCCAGGATCGAGCCTTACGCCATTCCGCGCAAGCTTCCAGTCAGGAACCTACGCTCTGGGTGCGCCACGACAGTTTGAGTTTGGATTGCGCGTCAGCTTCTAGAACTGTTCATCAGCGAAGATGTTTACTACACGTAGATACTGGAGTCGACGGCGAGTCTTAGGCGCTGTCGTAGGATCGGGGAGCAAAGCGAGCGGGTGCAGAAAATGCCGTCTTGCTCTTGTGTACAATCCCTCTATGGCTTTTCGTCCAACTGGAAGTCCGAACGCCAAGAGAGGCCGAACCCCGCCGCCGGAGGACACTTTCGAAGAGGCTGCATTCCTGAAATCGTTGGGCGAGAAGCAGAAGTCGGTCAGCGTGAAGCTAATGGACGGGCAAACCGTAAGCGGCTGGATCGAATATTACGACAAGCATATGGTACGTCTGACTCGCGAAGGCGCTCCCAACCTCTTTATTTTCAAGCACGAGATCATGTACATCGCGGAAGATGGTGGGAAGAAGAAGTGAAGGTCTTGGGTGTTAGGTCTTGAGGTGTTAGGTTGGCCGATACTTTCCATGATCTATGACGAGCGCCCAATACCTGAGACCTAACACCTGTGCCTAATTCCAACGACAGTTTTCTTCCCGCCATGTCAGCCATCGCCCGCGAGGCTGGCGCGTTGCTGATGAATTACTTCCACCAGCATTTGAAGATTGAATACAAAGGCGACGCCGATCTGGTGACGGCGGCGGATCGGGCCTCCGAGGTGCTGATTCGCGAGCGGATTAAGCAGCAGTGGCCTGGGCACGATGTTCTGGGCGAAGAGCAGGGGTTAAACGATCAGGGCAGCGAGTATCGCTGGTACGTCGACCCTCTCGACGGGACGACGAACTTCGCGCACGGCTATCCGGTGTTCTGTGTTTCGATGGGGTTGGAACACAGAGGTAGGCCGATAGCGGCGGTGGTTTACGATCCCACGCGCGATGAGTTGTTTTCGGCCGAGCAGGGAGGAGGAGCCCAACTGAATGGCGAGGCGATCCACGTCTCGAAGACAGCTGTGTTAAAGGAATGCCTCTTGGCCACAGGCTTTCCCAGCCATAAGCGTCACAAGAATCCGAATATTTATTTTTATCACCAGATCACGCTGCACTCTCACGGAGTGCGGCGCGCGGGCTCGGCAGCGCTTGACTTGTGCAACGTTGCCTCGGGACGTTATGACGGCTTTTGGGAATTCAACCTGAATCCCTGGGACACGGCGGCGGGAGTATTAATTGTGGTGGAGGCGGGGGGACAAGTAACCCGCTTCGACGGGTCGCCGTTTGAGCTGAATAGCCAAGAGACGCTGGCGTCGAATGGGTTCATCCACGATGCGTTGCGGTTAGAGTTCGAGGAAATTTTCGCCGGGCGGGGGCTGGAGGCTTTGCCCGATCCACGACGATATGAGAGATAGTACTGGAACTTCCTCGTTCCGTTTTCTCTGCGGACTCCGCGGCATTTCTCTGCGATCTCCGCGGTTAAGAGCTCTTAACCGCAAGCGCGAAGGGCAAAAGAACCACCCCGCTCCCGACGAAAGAGCGTACTGCGTACCCTTCGCAGCGTTACAATTACTAAGTGGACTTGCTGCCTCCGCCTACGGCTGTCCAAAATTGCTGATCCTACAGGTTCAACGTGATCAACTCTCTTCTGGAACGCAAGATCGAAAAACGCCCTGACCAGGTGCGTCTGCAAGGTCGCATACTTTTTCTCACCGAAGATCCCGAACTGATTGAGCGGCAGCTTGCCGGCGAAGACCTGCCTTGGGATACGAGGAATCCTGCGAATAATCCGAAGCTGCGTGACGACATCTCGACCGATGAAATCACTCCAGCGCACTACTGCTTTTATTTCGACGAGACTCTGGGCGAGATTCCCTATCTCGGGCTGAAGTGCGGTAGCGTGACGCCGATCGGGCGTGGCGAGGTAAAGCGCGGCGGTTTTGTGTGCGCCGTCAGTGGGAAGCGGCGCGGCAAAGGGTCGAGCCGCGAGCAGTCGCCCTATGCGGAGATGTGCGCTGGCATCAAGGTGGTGATCGCGGAAAACATTGAGCGCATCTACAAGCAGAATTGCCAGAACCTGGGCGTGCTCACTTCGACTGATTTCTCTTTGATCGATCGAATTCGCGGCGGACAGGAGATTCCACTTGCCGAATTTACGGCCGGGGAAGATGAGATTACGCGGCAGGTGATCGAATACGGTGGGTTGTTTCCCTTCAACGTAGCGCGGATGCAGAAGAAGGTGTTTTTGCCGCCGATAAATAACCTGGCCTACTTGGGAATGACGGGGAATGTACGTCGCTACAGTGCTCCTCGGATGACGCTGGCCGAGAAAATCTTTGCCCGCCACATGAAGAACGAACAGGGCGAAGTTGGCGTTCCGGCAGTAAAGCCGGGAGACACAGGCTTCGCGCAGGCCGACCTGCGCTTCAGCCATGAGTACGTCACGCCAATGGCCGCCATCTTCTTCGAGCGCTACGTGGGCAAGGACGCGAAGGTCAACGATGCCTCCAGCGTTCTATTTTTCCGCGACCATCTGACGTTCCTCGACGAAGTGATTTCCGAGGAAAAGAAAAAGCTGGGCCTGCTCGATCTGGCAACCCAACTCAAATTCAAGCAACAGGACTTCGCCGCCAAGCAGGGAATCAAGCTGCATGGAGAGTTGAAAGACCGTAAAGGTTCCGAGGGCATTTGCCATTCGATCGTGCTAGAAAGTTACGCGCTCCCGGGGCAGTTGAATATCGGCTCGGATTCGCACACGCCTCACGTGGGCGCGATTGGCTGCGTCGCCTTCGGTATTGGGACCACTGACGTTTTCAACAGCTGGATCACGAAAGATGTGCGCGTCAAAGTTCCGGAGTCGGTGAGGATTGTCGTTCGCGGCAAGCGGCACGAAAATGTCACGGCGAAGGATTTCATCCTGAAAATCTTGAGCCTCGACTACGTCCGCAGTGGAAAGGCGCTCGCCAAAGTGATGGAGTATGCGGGCGAGGCCATCGAAGAACTCAGCGTGGACGAGCGCGCCACCATGACCAACATGGCGGCTGAGATTGGCGGGTTCACGGGCATTGTTGCGCCGGACAAGAAAGCCGTCGATTTCCTGGTGGAACGTCGAGGCATGGATCGCAAGAAAGCCGAAGGCATGATTGAAGGTCTGTACAGCGATCCAGACGCGCAGTACGCGCATGTGATTGAACTCGATGCATCAGAAATTACGCCGATGGTGGCAACTCCCGGTGATCCCGGAAATGGGAAATATATACGCGAACTGAATACTCCGGTGCCGGTCGAGATCGCTTACGGAGGCACCTGCACTGCGGGCAAGAATGAAGACATGGATATGTACGCCGCCGTGTTGGCCGACGCGTTGAAGCTAGGCAAGCGCGTGGCCGATTCGGTGAAGTTTTACATTCAGTTTGGATCGCAGGAGACGCGCGAGTATTGCCTGCGCAAAGGCTATCTGGAGGTATTTCAGAAAGCCGGAGCGCATGTCATCGAGCCCAGTTGCGGAGCCTGCATCAACGCCGGCCCCGGAGTTTCGACGCGTCCCGATCAGGTGGTGATCAGCGCCCAGAACCGCAACTTCCCCGGGCGCAGCGGTCCGGGACAGATGTATCTGGCTTCGCCCTTGACGGTCGCGGCGAGCGCGGTCGCGGGGTACATTGTGGAATACGAGCCTAGCGAGAAGAGAGCATTGGTGGGAGCGTAGGAACCTGCCGCACGCCGCTGCTAACCTGCACCAGTTGCGACCGTCTCACTCCTCAGGAGGACGCTATGAATCGTTCCCGCCTGCTTCTCGTTGCTCTTGTCATCACCTTCGCCATTGCAGCTACAGCGCCTCGTGAAGCGGCTTCCCCGGCTTCGCGAGTTGGATCGGTCACGGCGGCGGCGCCGATGCTCGAACCGCGTTCGGGGCAGAGCGCGACTCTACTGCCCGACGGGAAGGTTCTAATCGCTGGAGGCATGCGACGGAATCAGGACTTCTACAAGTCCGCAGAGCTTTATGATCCGACGACCGGCAAGTTTCAACCTACGGGAGAGATGAACCAGCGGCGCGTGGGGCACATTGCGGTGCTGCTGCGATCCGGGAAGGTACTGGTTGCCGGAGGGTGGGTGGGCAATGGGGGAACGGATTCGGCGGAGTTGTACGACCCGGCCACCGGCAAGTTCACTCTCGCCGCCAAGATGACTACCCGGCGCGGAAGGCCCAGCGCGACACTGCTGCCGGACGGCGATGTGCTCATCGCGGGTGGAGAAGAAATTGAGAACGAATCGCTGGCTTCGGCTGAGATTTTCCATGCCAAAACGCTTTCGTTCCAGCCCACTGGTTCGATGCACCAGGCGCGCATCGCCCACACGGCAACGCTGCTCAATGATGGACGCGTTCTGATTGCGGGCGGATACGCCGGCGGCGTGGTGTCAGGGGCGGAGTTGTACGACCCCAAGAAGGGTGCTTTCACGGAGACTGGCACTCTGGGCACTGCGCGTTGCAAGCATACAGCCGGCATGTTGCCGGATGGGAAAGTGCTGATTGCGGGTGGGTCGGACTCGCGGGGCTGGAACGGCAACTTGAGCAGCGCGGAGATTTACGATCCCCGGACGGGAAAGTTCGCCGCGACATCGGCGATGAATGAAAGTCGATTCAAGCTGCCGGACGAAGCGGTGCAATTGCCGTCGGGGAAATTGCTCATTGCTGGCGGGAGCAGGGAAATGGAGGTTTTCGATCCCGCGAGCGGGAAGTTCTTGGTGGTGCCGGGCCAGATGAACGTCAAGTGGCACTACATGACTGAAACCAGGCTCCGCGATGGTAGCGTGCTGCTGGCGGGAGGCTATCCGAACAGCGATCAGGCGACAACGCAGGCCTGGATTTACCGTCCGTAGCCGACGCGAAGTGTCCTTGTGCACCGAAAAACGATCAGGTTCCCGCTCCCCGCAAGTGGTTGATTTTAAGCAGGGTGGCTGAAATCAGCCATTGCGGAAGCTGCAACTTTTCTATTATTTTGGAGTTCAAATACCTAGGCGTCACGGATTAAAGGAACATCCGGACGGCCTGCAGATTCGGCCGGTTTGGGTTGCACCGACACTTCTGAAAAGGGGGATTTATGCGGTACCTGAAATATTTGGCTTTGGTAGGTGTTCTGTTGCTGCCGCTGGCGTACTCGCAAGCGCAGGTCAGGGTTGGGGTAGGATTTGGGCCGGCCTACGGATATGTTGCTGGACCACCGGTTTGTGAATGGGGATATTACAACTACTATCCGTATACGTGCGCTCCGTACGGTTACTACGGCCCGGACTGGTTCGTGAGTGGAGTATTTATTGGCGCGGGCCCTTGGTACGGTTGGGGCGGACGCGGCTGGGGTGGCTGGGGCCGTGACTGGGACCGTGACGGCAGAGGGTTCCGCGGGCATGGTTTCGTTGGCAACCGCAGCTTCAATGGTGGACGCGGCTTTAACCATGGCTCATCGGGCTTCCGCGGCAATAATGGTTTCCGCGGCAACGGTGGATTTCGTGCGGGCAATGGTGGCTTCCACGGAGGCGGCAACGGTGGCTTCCACGGCAACAGTGGTGGAGGCGGGTTCCACGGTGGCGGTGGAGGTGGCTTCCACGGCGGTAGTGGCGGACACGGCGGTGGCGGTCACCGCTAGACTCTGCGGCAAGGTGAAAAAGCATGGCTGGCAGGATACCTCTGCCAGCCATTTTTTCTGCGAGCGATTTTTTTCTCTAGTGCGTCACTCGGAACGAGACACTTCTGGCAAGCGTGCCGCCGGAGCCCGTTACTTCGCACCTTGCCGGTAGTGGCGCCCGCCGGGACCGTTGCTGTGATCTCCGTATCGGAGACAACTGTGAACGCAGCCGGTGTGCGGTTGCATGGTGACATTCGTCGTGCCGGCCCGACCATTCCCCAGAATCGCGACTTGCGGAGCGGCCTTGAGACTCCTGCCGCGATATTCTCTGTACCGCAGCCTGAATTTCTTGCTAGAATGTGCGGTTCGCGGAGACGCGCGGAAGTAGTAAAATATCTGCATAGATTCTTGAGGAGACAGACACTCTTATGACCTACGTGATTGCAGAGCCTTGCATCAACACCAAAGATACCGCGTGCGTAGACGCGTGTCCCGTGGATTGCATTCATCCCAAGAAGGACGATCCCAAGCATGCAACTGAGCCGCTACTCTACATTGATCCGGTAGAGTGCATTGACTGCGGTGCCTGCGTGCCCGTGTGCCCCGTGTCGGCGATTTTCGCGCTCGACGATCTTCCGGAAAAGTGGAGCGAGTTCACGGCCAGAAACGCCGCGTATTTCGGACGTTAGAACCAGTCCGATGTTTCCGCGTCAAAAAGGCGTGCGCCCGAAGGCGCACGCCTTTCTTTGTGCCTTTCATTTCTAAGTTCTGTTCATGGTGAAGGTTCCTTGTCCCACGCATGCGCTGGTCCCCGTGACGCTCCAGCTTCCAGTAATCGTATTATTTGGCCCCACGCCGCCTTGCAGCGTGAGTACGTTCTGGCCGCCGGTGTCCTGAGCGGTGATAGTCATGCCAAAGGTTCCGGTGACATTTCCGCTGAAATTGCCGCCCAGCGTGAAGCTTCCGGTTTCTGTAGTAGTGCCGGTGAAGCAAGAACCGTTGGCACTATTGAGGGTGAAACTGGAAACGCTAACCCCGCCACCGCTGGTTTCGGTCAACATGGTGCTGAAAGTATAGACAGTCGGCCCAGAGGGCGAATTCGTAAGACTCGCGCTCCAGTTGCCGTTGACATTAGTCGAACTATTCGAACTGCTACCGCAACCGGCCATCGCTAGCGCCAGCGTTAAAAGACCCATCATTCCTATTGATTTGAGCACATCCCCTCCCGAGTCGATTCGTTCCAGTCAAGGGAACCCGAGAATGGGATTAAAGTTGTCTCACCAAGAAAATAGTAGGGGCGGGACAAGGCTACGGAATTCACTGTATTGTGCCGTTACACTGGTGGCGCTACATTTAGGTTGTAAGTTTCATAGAACGCATTCGGGACGATCATGGGTTAGTGTCGCGCGCCCGCGACGTTTGGACCCTCACGATCGTCCCTACTTTTTGCTCGACGTTTTCATCCCGCGCCAGCCTTTTTCCTCCGCTTCTTACATTTTCTTCCCTCCGTTACAATTGCGCGTGACTCAACCGGCTGGAAATCCATGGCACTGATGGAGTCGGAAGCGATCGTCCTGCGCACCTATCCGTTGCGCGAGGCCGATTTGCTCGTCACGTTGTTTACGCGCGCGGAAGGCAAGGTGCGCGGTGTGGCCCGTTCGGCAAAGAAATCGAAGCGGCGCTTTGGCGGAGCGCTGGAACCGATGACCTACGTGCGGGCATTCTACGACGTCCGGGAGCGGCAGGAGTTGGCACGGCTGGATGCCTGCGAGGTGCTGCAATCTCCCATGGCCACTGAGGTTAGCTACGCGCGCGCCGTGGCTCTGGCGCACGTGGCAGAATTGCTCGACGAAATGCTGCCTGATCGCGAAGCGAATGACGCCATCTTCCGGCTCACGCTTTCAGTGCTGCATGAACTGCGAGGTTCGGATATATGGATGCCGGTGACGTACTTCGATCTATGGCTCACGCGGCTGGTTGGATTTCTGCCGGAATTGACCGAGTGCGTTGTCTGCGGCCGCGACTTGAACGGCAGCCGCGCTTATTATCATGCCCTCGCCGATGGACTGATGTGTCCCGAGGACAAGCGCCTGGCATCCTCCGAGATTTCAAGCGAATCGCGCGCGCTGGCGGCGCAGATGTTTCGCGCGCCCGTGGAGAGCTTTGCGGGGACCCCATGGCCCAAAGCGCAGGGAGCTGACCTGCGGAAGTTTCTGATTCAAGCTTTGCAGCGGCACATTGAGAAGAAGTTGGTCACGGCGGGGATGCTGGAGAAGGGCGGGTTCTAAGTCGGTGGAGGGTTCGCTGCGGCTTTCGGGGAGGGAGCGCTTAAGATGAAACATTTTCGAGCGGTTGCGATTGAGTTGCTTGCGTTCGCGGTGGTTGGAGTGGCCGTGACCCAGACTGGCCACGGACTAGCGACTGCGGTGCGTGTTCCGGCTGAGCCGAAAGGCAGTCCGCAGATTGAAAAGATGTTGCGGGCTTTCGAGGGGACGTGGTTGATCAAAGAAAAGTTTGCGCCGGATGCGGGTTCGCCGAACGGTGCTACAGCTGGGGGACAGATTGTTTGGCGCGCAGGACCGGGAAGGTTTTCGGTGATCGAGGAGTATCGGTCGAAGCGGGAGAGCGCGGAGGTGACGGGGCTGGGAGTGTTCTGGTGGATGAAGCGGCGCAGGGCTACCGCACGATTTGGTGCGAAAGTACGAATCCGGGAGGCTGCATTAGCTTTAAGAATGTTGCGCGCTGGGAAGGGCAGCAGCTGGTGCTGATGCAAGATTACGAGGTCAACGGAAAGAAGGTTGTCTTCAAGGAAGTGTTTGGCGACATCGCGCCGGGGGGATTCACGCAAACTTTGTATGGAGGCGAGGCTGGGAAAGAGTTGAAGGTGGACCAGATTATTCAGGCGACGAAGGGGACGCGGGGAAGCGCCAAATAAAATCGAAATTATCCTGCCTGTGCCGTCGTGTGCTAGCTGACGGTTCTCGCCGCTTCCGTTACAATCAATGGTTAATCCTCAAGCTTCCGGACGAGTGTGTGAATCCATCGAAACCCAATCCGCTGACGTTCCAGGAACTCATCCTGCGGCTGCAAGCGTTTTGGGCGGAGCGTGGATGCGTTCTGCAGCAGCCCTATGACGTGGAAGTGGGCGCTGGCACAATGGCTCCAGAGACATTTCTGCGCGTGCTGGGGCCCAAGCCCTACAAAGTGGCGTACGTGCAGCCGTCGCGGCGTCCGGCGGATGGGCGCTACGGAGAGAATCCAAATCGTCTGTTCAAGCACATGCAATTGCAGGTGATCCTGAAGCCTCCGCCGGAGAATGTGCAGGAGTTGTATCTGGAATCGCTGGGCGCGATCGGCATCGATCTGCGCCAGCACGACATCAAGTTCGAGGAAGATAACTGGGAAGCTCCCACGCTAAGCGCGTGGGGCGTGGGCTGGCAGGTGATGCTGGATGGACTTGAGATCACGCAGTTCACCTATTTCCAACAGTGCGGCGGTGTAGATTTGTTTCCAATCTCCGCTGAGCTGACGTATGGACTGGAGCGCATCGACGCGTTTCTGCAGGATGTGGATTCGATTTATGACATCGTGTGGGCGCGCGATCCTGAGACTGGACGGGCGACGACCTACGGTGATGTGCGCCTGGCGGATGAGCTGCAATTCTCGGTGTACAACTTTGAAATGGCCGATGTCGAGAAGACCTGGGAGCATTTCCGCCTGTACGAAGCGGAATGCAATGCTCTGATCGCACGGTTGAGTGTTTCGAAAAAAGATTTAGCGTTAACGAAAAACAATGGCAATGAACCAGATGCAGGTGCGTGTTCGCGCGAGATCGCCCGTTTTCCGGTTCTCGCCGCCTACGACCTCTGTTTGAAGTGTTCGCATCTGTTCAACATCCTGGACGCACGCGGCGCAATTTCAGTGACGGAGCGGGTGGGCGTAATTGCGCGAGTGCGGGCCCTCGCAGTGGGCATCGCGAGGGCATGGGTGGATCAGCAAAAAAGCGAAGCTGCCGCCGAGAAGCTAGACGAGCCTGCGCCTGCTAAAGTTCGCGAGAAAATGAAAGAGAAGTTGTCTCCGGTAGGGTCGTAAGTGGAGAGCTGTGATCCGGCTCACATATCTCCGGACTTGGATTTGAGAAACTAAACGGTTTAACGATGCCAGATTTTCTGCTCGAAATCGGGTGCGAAGAAATTCCCGCGCGAATGATTGACGCGGCTTCGCAGGAGTTGCGCGAGCGTGTTAGCGCGCTGCTCAGCCGCGAACGTCTGGCCGGTGCCGACGTGCATTCTTTCGACTCGCCCCGGCGCCTGACGCTAATGGCTGCCGGCATTTCCCCGGCGCAGGCTGACGTGACGGAGCAGGTGATCGGTCCTTCTGTAATTGTCGGTTATAAAGACGGTGTACCCACTCCGGCGGCCCATGGCTTCGCCAAAAAGGCCGGCGTCGATGTCTCTCGATTGGAAAAAGTGAGCACGCCCAAAGGCGAGTGTCTTGCCGCGCAGATCACCAGAAAGGGCCGCCCTGCCGCTGAGATTCTCGCCGAACAATTGCCGAAGGAACTTTCCGCAATCTATTGGCCCAAGAATATGTACTGGCGCAAGACGAACGAGCGGTTCGTGCGTCCGGTCCGCTGGTTGGTGGCCATGCTCGACGAGGAGACGATTCCACTCGAGTTCGGGGGAGTGTGGGCAGGGAAGACTTCGCGCGGTCACCGGATGCTATTTTCTGGTGATGTGACGGTTCCACGGGCCGGTTCTGCTTACATTGACGTTCTGCGCGCGGCCAAGGTTCTGGGCCGGGCTGAGCGCGAGCACCAGATTCGCCAAGCTCTGGATGCAGCCGCGCGCAACATTTCGGGAGCACGGTGGCGCGAAGACAAATCCTTGCTCGATACTGTAGTGAACCTCACGGAATTTCCTTCGGTGATTCTCGGGGGATTTGACCCCCAGTTTCTGTCTTTGCCGGAAGAGGTGTTGGTCACGGTGATGCGCGATCATCAGAAATATTTCGCGCTGGAAGATGCCAAGGGCAAGCTGCTGCCGCATTTTCTTGCGGTGTTGAATACCGATAGCGATCGCGAGGGTTTAATTCGGCACGGCAATGAGCGTGTGCTGCGCGCTCGCTTCAGCGACGCCCGGTTCTTCTGGGAGACGGATCAGAAACAGTCGCTGCTGCAACGCTTCGAATTGCTGCGCAACGTCACCTTCCAAAAGGATCTCGGCAACTACTACGAGAAGACGCAGCGCGTGCAGCGTTTGTGCAGTTGGCTCAGCGAGATCGTGAAGCAGAGCGGAATGGCCGTACGCCCGGGTGTGATCCACAAAGCGGCTTGCCTCGCTAAGGCCGATCTCACCACCGAACTGGTGAAAGAGTTCACCGACCTGCAGGGGATTGTTGGTGGCCTCTACGCGCGAGTGCAGAAGCTCGATTCCAGCCTGCCGGAAGCGACAAGATTCGCAATTGCCGATGCGATTTACGATCACTACAAGCCCGAATCCACTGAAGATAACGTGCCGCGGTCGATGGAGGGCGCGGTGCTTTCGATCGGTGACAAGGCGGATACCATTGCCGGCATGTTCTCCCTGGGCCTGATTCCGAGTGGGTCAAAGGATCCATTTGCCCTGCGGCGGCAGGCCAATGCGATCGTCAGAGTCATCGCCGAGAAGAAGCTGCAATTGCGTTTGAGCGACATCCTGAAAGACGCGCGTGCGGGCTATCAGGGATCAGCCGCCGAGAAGAAGTTTGTCGATGATGCCAGGTTTGGCGACGCGGTGAAAACGTTTTTCCGCGAACGGCTGGAATTTTACTTGAAAGATGTTTGCGGCTACGCCTATGACGTAGTGAAGTCTGTCCTCGCGGCGGGCGCGGAAGATGTGGTCGATGTTCTGGCCCGGGCCAAAGCGGTGAAGCAGGTCATGCACATGCCTGAGTTTCTGGCGATTGGTGCGGCCTGCAAGCGCATGCGCAATATTCTGAAACAGGCCGAAGAAAAAGGCATTTCGCCCGCGACAATGTTTGAGGCCCTGCCAGAATCTGCGGAAGAAGAAAATATCCTCATGGCCTATCTGGAGCGCACGGGTCCGAAAGTCGAAGCCCACCGGAGTAAGAAAGAATATTTGGAAGCGCTGCTCTTGCTGTCGACTGCCAGAGAGCCAGTGAATAAGTTTTTCGACAAGGTAATGGTGATGGTAGAGCACGAGAAAATACGAGCGAACCGTTTGGCTCTGCTACGGGCTCTGTTGAAACAGTTTTCTACGATCGCCGATTTTTCCGAGATCGTGACCGAAGGGAAAACGTAGATCTAAATCACAATTTACGAAATCCAGACATAAAGGACTAATCATCATGGCAACGATAACCCTCCCAGAAGCGGGCGTGCAGGAAAACAACAAATCCACAACCAAGTACGTCTACTCGTTTGGCGGTGGCAAAGCCGATGGTCACGGCAAGATGAAAGACGATCTTGGCGGCAAAGGCGCCGGCCTGGCCGAGATGACCAACGCTGGTCTACCTGTACCTCCGGGATTCACCATCCAGACTGAGGCTTGCCGGGAGTTCATGCGCAACGGCGGCGTCTCCAAGGAAGTCGACAGGCAGATGGAAGATGCGCTGGCCAAACTGGAGGCACTGCAGGGTCAGAAGCTGGGAACTGGTGAGAATCCGTTGCTGGTGAGCGTGCGCTCGGGCGCCAAGTTTTCTATGCCGGGCATGATGGATACAATTCTCAATCTCGGATTGAACGACAAGAGCGTCGAGTCGCTGGCCAAGCGCAGCAACAATCCCCGCTTCGCTGCCGATTCCTATCGTCGCCTCATCCAGATGTTCGGCAATGTTGTGCTTGAAATTCCCAAGCACGCCTTTGACGAAGTGTTTGACGCGAAGAAGAAACAGAAAAAGGCGAAGCTGGACACTGAACTCGACGCCAAAGCCCTGAAAGAAGTGATCGAAGAATATAAGAAAGTCGTCAAGAAGCACGCCAAGCGCGAGTTTCCGCAGGACCCGCACGAACAGCTAGTCATGGCGAGGGACGCCGTGTTCCGCTCCTGGCAGAACGATCGCGCCAAGCACTACCGCCGCATCAACAACATTGATGACATGCTTGGGACTGCGGTTAATGTACAAGCCATGGTCTACGGCAACCTCGGCGATACCAGCGGCACGGGAGTAGGCTTCACGCGCAATCCCGCCACCGGAGCGAAGGAATTCTACGGCGAATTCTTGATGAACGCTCAGGGCGAAGACGTGGTGTCGGGCGTTCGCACTCCGGTTCACATTTCCGAACTGCACAAGATCATGCCGCATGTCTACGACCAGTTGCGTGACATCACCACGCGCCTGGAGAAGCACTACAAAGACATGCAGGATTTTGAGTTCACCATCCAGGATGGAAAGCTTTACATGCTGCAAACCCGCAACGGCAAACGTACCGGATGGGCCGCGGTCCGAGTTGCGATTCAGATGGTGGAAGAAGGACTAATCACAAAAGAAGATGCGATCTTTCGCGTAGAACCGAATCAACTCTACGACTTTCTGGTGCCCCGCCTCGATGAGAAGAGCACGAAGGTCGAAGTGCTGGCAACAGGATTGCCGGCGTCGCCGGGCGCCGCGGTCGGGCAGATTGTGTTCACGGCGGAAGAGGCAGTGAAGAAGGCCGGCCATGGAGCGAAGAAAAATTCTGTGATCCTGGTCCGCGCCGAAACTACGCCTGAAGACATTCAAGGCATGGAAGTCGCATCCGGCATCTTGACCTCGCGCGGCGGCATGACCAGCCACGCGGCGGTAGTCACGCGCGGCATGGGCAAATGCTGCGTCGCTGGCGCCGGTGACATTCAGGTCGATGAGCGCGCCGGCCAGATGCGAGTCAAAGGCCAGGTTTTCAAAGAGGGAGACTGGATCTCGCTCGACGGAACGACCGGGCGTGTGATCAAAGGAAAACTAAATACGCTTGAACCCTCCACCGATGATGCGGACTTGCAGAAGTTATTGAGCTGGGCGGAGCCCTTCAAGAAAATCGGTGTGCGCGCCAATGCCGATATCCCCCGTGATGCCGTTCAAGCGAAAACGTTTGGCGCGGAAGGCATCGGCCTCTGCCGCACCGAGCATATGTTCTTTGCCTCAGATCGCATTCCGTACATGCGCTCAATGATTCTTGCCGACAATGAGAAAGACCGCCGCACTGCGCTCAAGAAACTCCTGCCCATGCAGCGTGCCGATTTTATCGGCCTGCTCAAAGCCATGGACGGACTGCCGGTGACCATTCGCCTGCTGGACCCGCCGCTGCACGAGTTTCTGCCCAAGCGGGAAAAACTCATGGTCGACATCGCCAGCCTGCCCAGTGCCGATGCGAAGCACAAGAAAGGTTTGGTGGAGGAATATCGCGAGTACGGAGTAAAAGGGGCGGGTGACCTGAAGAAGGTTCTCTCTCTTTTACTGGCACGCGTAGAAGACTTGCATGAGTTCAACCCCATGCTCGGCCACCGTGGATGCCGCCTCGGGATCACCTATCCGGAAATCACTGAGATGCAGGCCCGTGCCATTTTTGAAGCGGCCGTAGCCGTAGAAAAAGAGGGGATAAAGACTCACGCCGAGGTGATGATCCCGCTGATTGCAACCGTAAAGGAAATGGCGAATCAGGGCGCGATTGTCCGGCGCGTTGCTGAAGAAGTATTCAAAGAGAAGGGCAAGCATGTTCACTACCTGGTTGGCACCATGATCGAGTTGCCCCGTGCCTGCCTGGTCGCGGACGAGATTGCCAAAGAAGCTGAATTCTTCTCCTTCGGCACCAACGATCTTACGCAGACAACGTTCGGCTTCTCGCGCGATGACGTCAACAAAGTGTTGCCGACATATCTCGCGGAGGGCATTCTGAAGCAGGATCCCTTTGCCGCCATTGACCAGGACGGAGTCGGCGAACTGGTGAGGATCGGAATCGAACGCGGGAGAAAGACACGCCCCAAACTGGAAGTCGGAATTTGCGGCGAGCACGGCGGCGAGCCTTCGTCGGTCGAGTTCTGCCATCGAGTCGGAATGGATTACGTGTCGTGTTCTCCGTTCCGCGTGCTAACGGCACGGCTGGCGGCGGCGCAGGCTGGAGCATCCGATCAGCTCAAGGTTGAGGGCGGAAGGACTAAATAAAAGTTGTCGTGAGCTAGAATGTTGCTCGACCAATCCCCGCCGCTCGGACGGCGGGGATTCAGTTTTGCAGGCACCACCGTGATCGGCCTCAATTGGAGGTGAAAATGCCGACGAAGAAAAAGTCAGCTTCAACGCGTGCGCCGCGTTCCACTCGCCCGCACATGCCCGGCTACGGTCTTCCTGAAGGTAGCAAAGGCCTGCTCCCTTGGAGTTGGGCCGAGCAACGTCTCAAGAAATCACACAACTACTGGATTACCACCGTAAAGCCCGACGGCTCACCACACACGATGGTCGTCTGGGGTCTATGGCTGGACGGTCGCTTCCTGTTCAGTACCGGCAGCAAGTCACGCAAGGCTCGCAACCTGGCACAGAACACCAACTGCGTGGTGTGTTCCGAACACGCGCATGAAGCTGTTATCGTCGAGGGCGTCGCGGAAGTCGCCGATGTGCCGACTCGCCGCAAGCTCCTGCCCAAGTACGAACGCAAGTACAAGTTCGACATGGGGGCGATGAAGGACGACATCTTGTCGATGAAGGAGCCAGTCTTCGCCATCCGGCCGCGCGCTGTGTTTGCCTTGTGGGAGAAGCATTTCGTGGGAAAATCCACCCGCTGGAGCTTTGAATAGGCTGGTTCTCAATCTCAGTTCCGCGGTTGTCCGAGTGAACCTATCGCGCGCTCCATCGCGTATGATATTTTCAATGTTTCACAAAGTGCACGCGGTCTAAGCCAATTCGACCGCAATTTGGAAGAATCATTCGACCAAGAACCCATGGATAAGAAATTCCGCGTTTTTGCCACCTGCGACATCGCCGACGCCATTGATCTGCTGCGCAGCCGCGGCTACGAAGTCGAGGTCTATCCGCACCCAGAAGCGCCACCGAAGAATCTGATCATAGAAAAAGTGAAGTCCGGCATAGAGGGCCTGATCACGACGCTACGTGATCCCATCGACGCCGAAGTCTTTGAAGCTGGCAAGAAAACTCTGAAAGCCGTTGCACAGATTGCCGTTGGCTTCGACAACATCAACCGCGCCGACGCCAATCGTTACAAGATTCCTTTCACCCATACCGCCGACGTCCTGACCGAGGCCACCGCCGAATTCGCTTTCTTCATGATGGGTATGCTGGCGCGCAAGATGTGGCCGGCCGAGCACTTAACCCGCGAAAACAAATGGGGATATTGGCATCCCTATTTGCCTTTTCTCGGCGATGAAGTCACCGGCAAGACTATCGCTATCATCGGCACGGGACGCATCGGTCTTGCCATGATCAAAAAATGCGCGGGCTTTGACATGAACATGCTCTGCTACGACCCGGCATATGAGAATCACGATTACGTCAATGCCATTCAGGAAACGATGGACCTGCGTCACGCCCGTGGCATTTCGCGAGAAAAGAACTGGATCAAGTACGTAACCTTCGAGGAGGCCTTGCGGCACGCCGATTTTGTCAGCGTGCACGTACCACTGCTACGCCCCGGCGAGAGCGCCACGCCTACTTATCATCTCTTCAACGAGCAGACCCTTAAGGTGATGAAACCCACAGCCTTTCTCATCAACGACTCACGCGGCCCTGTGGTGGATGAAGCTGCTCTGGTCAAAGCTCTACGCGAGAATTGGATTGCCGGCGCCGCCCTCGACGTGTACGAAAAAGAACCGCTGCCCGCCGATTCGCCACTGCGCGATCCTGCCATCGCCGACCGCCTCCGCCTAATGCCGCACTTTGCCAGCGCAGCCCGTATCACCCGATTATCTACCGACCCCGACAAAGGCATGGCCGGACGATGCGTGCAGGGCTTGATCGACGTGCTCGAAGGCAATTATGGAGGCGATGTCTCAAAGATGCCGTACGTCGTAAACAAGGAAGCGTTCCGCTAAAATAGATTGCGGTCGATTGTCCCCAAGGATGCGAATGAAAAAGCGAGTTTTCTTTTTTCCTTTTGTCCTACTGCTTCTCACTTCCTTAATATCTGTTGCCGCGGTTGGTCCAGAGAATCAACTCAAGTTGATCCCTGAGCCCAAAGAGATCAGCGTGCGGCAGGGAAGCTTCCATGTACGGCCAACCACCCGCATTCTGGTGGAGTTCGGCCATCAGGCGGAAGACCGCATCGCCGCCGAAACGCTGGCCGAAGAAATCCGTGACCAGTCCGGATTGAAGTTGAACATCACCGGCGCCAAAGCTGATTCCAAACAGGAATCCAAGCAGGAAGACGGCGCCATCGTTCTGGCTCGCCTGCAAGACAAGAGCGTGCGCGATTTTCTGGAATCCAAAGGACTGAAAGCGGAATCCATCGGCGAGCAGGGCTATCTGCTGTTCTCCGACAACTCGCATCTCATCGTCGCCGCCAACACGGGCCAGGGTTTATTTTACGGCGTCCAGACTCTGCGGCAATTGCTGCACGCTGACGGCAAGACGCTCGTCTGCCCGGCGGTTTCGATTCGTGACTGGCCGAGCATGGAGTGGCGCGGCGTCCAGGACGACATCAGCCGCGGACCCATTCCCACCGAAGAGTACATGAAGCGCCAGATCCGCACGCTCGCGGCCTACAAAGTAAATCTTTTCGGCCTCTACATGGAGCACGTCTTCGATTTTGCCAGCCAGCCTCTGGTCGCCCCCAAAGAAGCCGCACTCACTCCGCAGGAGATTAACGCGCTGGTCGACTACGGCAAAACCCTCTACGTCACGATTCTCCCCGAGCAGCAGACCTTCGGCCATCTTCATCACATGCTGAAGTACGAAATCTACTCTGACGTAGCCGAGCGCCCGCACGGCCACGTCCTCACCCCGACCAAAGACCAGTCTTACGACATCATCAAAAACATGTATGCAGATATGGTCCCGCTTTTTCCCGGACCGTTCCTTCATGTCGGTGGCGACGAAACCTTCGAACTGGGCCACGGACAAACTGCCGCGCGCGTGGGAGAGGTCGGTTTGGGCCAGGTTTACCTCGAACACATGAAGAAGGTTTTCGGAATCCTTCAGCCTTACCACAAGCAGCTCATGTTCTGGGGCGACATTGCGGTGAAGTATCCGCAATTGCTAGGCATTCTGCCCAAGGACATGATTGCGGTCCCTTGGGAATACGACGCCAAGCCCAGCTTCGAGAACATCATCAAGCCCTACCGCGATGCCGGCCTCCGCGTGATTGTGGCCCCGGGTGCGCAGACCTGGAATCAACTGTGGCCCAACCTGGACACTGGCTACGTGAACATTCGCAACTTCGTGCGCGATGGCCAGAATTTGGGCGCGATAGGCATGCTCAACACCACCTGGAATGATGATGGCGAGTCGATCTACGGGATGGCTTGGCCGACGTTGATCTTCGGCGCGGCGGCAGGCTGGCAGGCCGGAGAAGCGAATGTCGATAATTTCAAGAACGCATACGACTGGGCCTTCTACCGCAATAGCGACGCAACGTTCCGCGATGCGTTGGAAAATCTGGATCGCGGCCACCAGTCTCTCTCTAAGATCGGCGTCGACACTGAGACCGACGATTTATTCTGGATCGATCCCTTCACCCCCGAGGGAGCGAGGATGATGCAGAAGATCGCCGCGGCCGCTCCGGAAATGCGGCTGGGCGCCGAGCGCGCCCTGATCTCCCTCTATCGCGATGGCGCCAAAGCCCATGCCAATCAGGACACTCTGGCCGATATGACCCTGGGCGCGTGGCGCTGGGATGCCCTTGGCATGAAGGCGCAGTTCACTCAGGAGATCGGCAAATTTTACTGGGACGCATTCCAGAATCCTGCTGACGAAGACCGCGTGAGCAACGACCTTGAAGAAATTACGGCCATTAACGCGCGCCTTGAAGACTTGCGCGACGTGACCACCCGTGTCAGCAGCATGTACCGCCAAGCCTACCTGCGGGAATATGGCTCATACTGGCTCGAAAATGTTCTGGTGCGTTACGACAATCTGGCCCGCGAGTTCCAGAAGAAAATCGCTGACGTTCGCCAGGCTCGGCGCCAGTATGGAGCTACCAAGACTCTGACTCCGCCGCAGGATCTTGGCTTCTATTTGCAGCCCTAAGGGGCCGGACATGCTCATATCCGTCACGCGTCTTCGTGTTCGGTCTCTGAAGTTTTTGCCAGGCTTTCTCTGGATGACTTTATTGAGTCAGCGTCAAGGCGTCCGCTCCGCAGGTTTTTTAGGCTGTTGTAGGGCTCGTGACTCAGATGTTTTCCGACCGCACAAATTGGCAGCTAACCCGCAATCGCCTGACCGAGGCCCTCGACGAAGTCCGATCGAGTGGCGAACGCGTGCTAGACCTCACCATTTCGAACCCGACCCGCGCCGGTCTCCGCTACGACGAGCCCCTGATACTCCAATCTCTCTCCTCGCCCCACGCCATGGATTACGATCCCCAGCCCAGAGGCTTGCTGAGCGCTCGCTCGGCGGTTGCCGAGTACTATCGGACGGAGCACGGTCTCAATCTCGACCTCGAGCGCCTGATTCTCACCACCAGCACGAGCGAAGGCTATTCCTTCGTCTTTCGCTTGCTTTTCAATCCTGGTGATGAACTGTTGGTACCAAAGCCCAGCTATCCCCTGTTCGAATTTCTCGCCGACTTGCAGGACGTGAAGCTCGTGCCTTATCCGTTGATCTACGATCACGGTTGGCAAATGGATTTTCATTCTTTCGGAAGTGTCGTAACCGAGCGAACCCGCGGAGTGGTCGTAGTTCATCCCAACAACCCCACGGGATCGTTTGTCCATGTGGAAGAACGAAGGTTGCTCAACCGCTTTTGCCGCGAGCAAGGCCTGGCCATAGTCGCTGACGAGGTATTTCTTGATTACTCGCACCACCGAACCGCACAACAGAGTTTCGCCGCAAACCAGGACGCACTGACCTTCACCCTGAGCGGAGTCTCGAAAATCTCGGCTCTCCCTCAAATGAAAGTGGCGTGGATCGTCACTAGCGGCCCGTCAGCCGAAGTTAACGCTGCACAAGGGCGGCTCGAAGTGATTGCGGATACCTATCTCTCTATGAATGCACCAATTCAATGGGCGACTCCGGTATTGCTCGAGCAGCGCAAGAGCATTCAGCCGCAATTGCTGAGACGTGTTCTCACAAATCTCTCCGAGCTTGATCGCCAGCTTGCGGAGCAGGATAGTTGTCAGCGCTTGAGCGTGCAGGGCGGATGGTACGGTGTGCTGCGAGTTCCCGTGACGCGAACTGACGAAGAATTGGCGGTCGAGCTACTGCGCCGCAGATCAGTCTTGGTCCATCCCGGCCACTTTTACGATTTTCCCTCGGACGGATATCTGGTGCTGAGCTTGATCGGCCCGGAGGACGAATTCGCAGAAGGGATCGGACGCCTGGTGGAATTGATGATCTCTGATTGTTGATTGTTGATTAGACCCATCGCCCAGCTTTTCAACCAACAATCGGCAATCATTAATCAGCGATTTTATTTCCTGACCAGAAACGGATTGCTCTCCCGCTCCTCTCCGATCGTCGTCGCCGGACCGTGGCCGGGGACAACGACGGTATCGTCGGGCAAAGCCAGCACTGTTCCATGCAGAGATTGCATAATCTTCTGCATCGATCCTCCGGGTAGGTCCGTGCGGCCGATCGACCCGGCAAACAACGTGTCGCCCGCGATCAAAAGTTTTTCGGCAGGGAAGTAAAGACACACGCTGCCTTCCGTATGTCCGGGCGTGTGCAGGACGCTGGCCGCATGCGTGCCGGCGCTTACGGTATCGCCGGTGCTTATACTCTGGTCGATCTTGACCTCGCCCGGCGCAGCCACTCCCATCCACGCAGCCTGTATGTCGAGCATCTTGAGCAACGCAGAGTCGTTCTGGTTGAGGAGAATCGGCGCTCCCGTGGCCGCTCGCAGCTTCATCGCACCTCCCACGTGGTCGATGTGGGCATGCGTGATTACGATTTGCTTGACGCGCAGGTTATGCTTTCGAAGGAGCGCGAGGATGTCTTCAATGTCATCGCCCGGGTCGATGACCATGGCTTCGCGCGACTTCTCATCGCCGATGATCGAGCAATTGCACTGCAGCAGCCCGACGGGAAAGATTTCGTGAATCATGCATCTATTGTAGCCAGAACTGAGTGCCAAACTGATTCACACTTGCCTTGAAGCTCCTGTGGCGAGACAATACGCCAGCGTTCCGTGGAGGTTCGTTTTGGCCAAATACCGTCAGCACGGATATCAGGATCGCGATCGCGCGGAAAAGCCGCGCAAAGAATCCGTAGAAAAGCCCAAGCCCGCCTCCGTGCCGCTCGCCCGCCGGGACTACAGCATGGGACCGAAACCGGTGAATATGCCCGGCACCCGTGCCGTCTCGCGCTGTGCCCAGTGCGGCACAGTGCTGCAGGACATTCCGCCGACCGGTCTTTGTCCCAAGTGCGGCTTCGAGCTGCATTCGTGTAAGCAGTGCATGTATTTCGATCCCGGCAGCCGCTTCGAGTGCATGCAGCCCGTGCCCGAGCGCGTGCCCAAAAAAGACGCCCGCAACAACTGCACCTTCTATGAGATTCGCGTCACGCGGGAAAAAGAAACCTCCACCCCCGCCAGCCTGAAACCGAACGACGCACGCCAGGCGTTCGAGAATTTGTTCAAGAAATAAACTCGAAATTCGCCGGGATGTGCCTCCGCGACCTTCAGTGGAAGTTCTCAGCGGCCTCGGCGGTTAAAGGCTTTTTGCTTTACTTCAAGCCGGCAGAACTCACGGTTTCTGCGTCGGCCTCAAAAGAATCTCACTCACAAACGACTGCGGACTCTGTGTCACCAGCATTGCCACAGCGTGCGCCACGTCCTCCGGTTGCAGCATTTTGGAGTGGTCCTTGCCGGCGTGCGGGCTCAGGTCCGTATTGGTGGAACCCGGGCAAATCACCGCCACCCGAATGTTATGTCCCCGCAACTCCTCCGCCATCGAATAGCTCAGCCCATTCAATCCCCACTTTGAAGCGGCATAAGCCGCGCCATTGGGAAGAGCATTCTTTCCGGCAAGCGACGAAATATTGATGATATGGCCGGACCGCGCCCGAATCATCATTGGTGCAAACGCCCGCGTCGTATAGTAGACGCCCCGCAGGTTCGTATTAAGAATCCCGTCCCACGCGTCTGGCGGAAGCTGGTGCAGGGGCCCGTCGAATCCTCCAATCCCGGCGTTATTGACCAGCACGTCGACTCTACCAAAGGCTGTCTCAACCTGCTTCGCCGCAGCTTCAACCGACTGAAGATGGGTTACATCGCAGGTCACCGCTTCGGCCTTCCCTCCCGCCTGTTTCACAGCCTGGCCAGTCGATTCCAAAGCCCCGCGTGTCCGCCCGCACAGCACCACGGTCGCGCCCAGCTTTGCCAACCTATGCGCGATGGCGGCCCCAATGCCGCGCCCCGCGCCCGTTATCACCGCCACCTGCCCGGCCAAGGATTGCAACGTATCCCCCCGATTCTGATCCATCGCTAACACCTTTCTGTCCCGCAAAAGTACCGGTCGCTCTTTCAAAACGCCATCCAATCCCCACCTGATCGTTAGATTGGCGGCTATCCGCGTAGCGCAAAACCTGCATCTTATACAATAGCTCAGGGGGCAAACAGGGAAGTCGCTTGCCTTCGGGAGCAGAGGTACTTATAATCCGGCAAACCCGGAATGCAGGGTGATTCGTCCGGTGTCTCGCACAAGTTTCAGATTACGATCCCCATAGGCCCAAGGAGCCATACTGATGAAAAAGATTCTGGTCACGGTTGTGCTTGGAGTCGCTGCCTTCGCAGCGGCCCAGACCCCTGCTCAGCCGCCACAAGGACAAACCCCGGCGTCCCCCTCGCAGCCCGCGGCACAACCTGCGCAAGCCCCGTCCACTGCCCCCGCCCAGGCGCCCGTGATTAAAGACCCGGCCGAGTACAACGCCTATGTGGGCGCCATTGGGCAGAAGGATCCCGCGGCGCAGATCAGCGGCCTCGAAGCGTTCCTCACCCAGTATCCCAATAGCATCATGAAAGTTGCCGCCCTGCAAACTCTCATGGGCGACTACCAGCAGACCAACAATCAGGCCAAGACGATTGACGCCGCCACCAAGTTGGTCTCCGCCGACCCCACGAACGTCCGCGCCATGGCCTTATTGGCGTACTTCAACCGCCTGAAAGCTCAGGGCGGAGATGCCAATGCTACCCAGGATCTCGCGGATGCCAAGAAATACGGCCAGATGGGACTGGATAGTCTCCCGAAATTCACCAAACCTGAAGGCACGTCCGACGCCGATTTTCAAAAGATGAAAGATCAGATGACCGGCATTTTTAACGCCGCCATCGGCATCGCCGCCCTTACCAACAAGGATTACGACACCGCGAGGAAGGCCCTGCGCGCCGCCGTCGATAGCACGCCCGATTCGCAAAAGGATTTCAGCGTCGTCTATCCCCTGGCTTTGGCCTATGCCGGTCCCACTCCGGCAGATCCGAAACTGACTCCCGATCCAATTAACGCCATCTGGTTCGCGGTCCGCGCTTCCACGGTCGCCCCCAATGCGCAATATCAGACGCAGATCGAGAAGTACGCCAAGGGGCTCTACATTAAGTATCACGGTGGAGACGACGGATGGGCTGACGTTTTAGCTCAGGCCAAGGCCAATCCCACTCCGCCTCCCGGCTTCACCATCAAACCTGCTCCCACACCGGCGGAGCAGGCTCACAACATGGCAATTGCTACGGACCCCACCAAGATGGATTTCGCCCAATGGGAGTTTATCCTCTCAAACGGCGCCCAGGCGGATCAGGACTTGGTGTGGAATGCCGTCAAAGGCAAGGCCGTACAGTTGAACGGGACGGTCATCAAGGCTACTGCCACCGAGTTCGATATTGCGGGTAGCTCCGATGACATCGACGCCAAGAAGGCGGACATTACGCTTACCTTCGAAGAGAAGGTTCCGCTCAAGCTGATCCCAAAAGAAGGCGCCAGTCTGGACTTCCAGGGCGAACCCGCTTCCTACACACCGAATCCCTTCATGATGACCATGGAGAAAGGCAAGCTGCTGAAAGCGGCAGCACCCGCCGCTCCCGCCAAGAAGGCGCCGGTTCATCACAAACCAGCGTCGCGGTAGCCGAGATAGAAGTCCTGATAAAAGGCAGCCCCGAAAGGGCTGCCTTTATTTTCTTATAGAGGACCTGTTCTGTTTCCCGAACCGCATGGAAGAGGCCGCGGATCGCCAGGTAGCGGGAAAACCCCGCTTGGAGCGGAGACCGGGAAGGCCACGACTTTCGTCGTGCCATAAACAGTTGCACTGCAGCGCGCTTTAGCGCCCGGGGTCCGCTTCCTGCTCACACTGCTTCTCAGGCGCCCGCTAACGCACCGCTTTCTTTTCCATCGATGCCGGGCGTGCGCTGCGAGGCGGGCGTCTTGCGCCGTCCCGCAGCTGGCGGACATCAATCTTCAGTTCGTCGATCGTCCGGCTGAGCGTGTTGCGGTGCATTCCCAGCTCGCGGGCGGCGCGGCACTGGTTGCCCTTGTTCTCCTGAAGGACCGTGAGGATAAACCGCTTCTTAAATTCGCGGACACCCTCAGAGTAAAGAATATTGCTCTTGTACATCTGCAGAATAAGTGCTTCCAGTTGATCTTTCACGTGATCTCTCTCTCTCGTTCCAATGTCTTTTGAGTTGTCTTAGCGCCGCAAAGCGCGCATCATTTCGTTCTGGCCGCTGGAGCGCTGTTCAAATCCTTCGGGGCCCGATGCAGAAAGTCCAGCCCCTCATAAAAGCGCGCCCGCAAGGCCGATGGCGCTACCCAAATTGCGGCTCGTCCCACTACCAGAAAATACGGCGCCAGTTGCGAGTTCTCCAGCATCTTGGAGGTCGGAGTGAACGCGGTCAGTCCCATCAGGACCACGGCCACCACCAACCCACCCTTCAGCATTCCCAACAACGCACCCAGAAACCGGTCAAATCCACTCAGGCCAACCGCCTTCATCAACTTCCGCATAACCCTGCCCGCAATGCTGAACAGGATCAAGATCGCGAAAAAGATGACCAGAAACCCAAAAATATCGGCCAGCCATTCGTTCTTCAAAAACGACATCAACCACGCCGCCAGGCGCTCATACTGCCAGGCTGCCACAATGTAACCGATCACCAGCCCAGCCATGCTCAGAATTTCCGCAAAGAACCCCTGAATGGCTGCCGTAACCATGTTCAACAAAATCGCCACGACTATCAGCCAATCCGCCGCGGTCATTATTCTCTCCCGCCTTTGTTCCGGCGGACAGTTCGACTGCCAGCCGCTTGGCGCTTACACATCCAGTGTGCGCCCCGTGATCTGCCGGTAAGCGTCGAGATACTTCTCGCTGGTTCCGTTTGCCACCTCGGCCGGCAACGCCGGCGCTGGGGGCTGTTTGTTCCAGCGGATCGATTCCAGGTAGTCGCGGACGTATTGCTTGTCGAAAGACTCCTGTCCGCGGCCGGGAGCGTACTTGTCGGCTGGCCAGAAGCGCGAGGAGTCCGGCGTCAGCACCTCATCCGCCAGCGTGATCCCTTTGGCTGTTCGGCCAAACTCGAACTTGGTGTCGGCGATGATAATTCCCCGCTGGCGGGCGTATGCCGCCGCCTTCTTGTAAATCCGGCAAGTCAGGTCCCGCAGGGTACTTGAGGTCTCGGTTCCCAGAATCTCGCACATCTCGGCAAACGAAATATTCTCGTCGTGACCGCTGACGGCCTTGGTAGCTGGAGTAAAAATCGGCTCCGGGAAGGCCTCGGACTCGCCCAATCCTTCCGGCAGCGCAATCCCGCAGACTTTGCCCGTCGCCTGGTATTCCTTCCACGCCGATCCTGAAATGTATCCTCGCACCACGCACTCTACCGGAAACATCTCGGCGTGTTGCACAATCATCGACCGTCCGCGCAACTGGTCCGCATACTTCTGCAGCTCCTGCGGATAACGATCCACATCCGCGGTGATCACATGGTTGGGAACGATATCGGAAAGAAAATCGAACCAGAACAGCGAAATCTGGCTCAGCACTCTGCCCTTCTGGGGAATGCCGGTGGCCAGCACATAGTCGAATGCAGAGATGCGATCGGTAGCCACGAACAGCAGTCGCTCGTTATCCAACTGGTAAACGTCGCGCACCTTTCCACTGGCGTGCAGTGTGAGGTCAGGGAAATCGGTTTTTAAGATTACGGGGTCAAGAAGTTTAGGAGTCATGTTTGAAATTTTACAGGTAAGAAGCGAGCCGTATTCTAGCCCCTCAGAAATATTTGTCAACGGCAGAGATTTGATGCCTACAGGAAGGGCGGTATCCCGTTGAAGCGGCGCACGTTGGCCGCGCTGAACCAGCCTGTAGCAGTAAAACGGAGCCCATCCGCGCGCCTGCGGTTGTGGAAAAGCTGAGGATGAGCGTGGATATCGTGTCTTTGCTAGTGACCCTCCGGCGTCATCCCGACGCCTCGCGCTTTGTACCAACCGGACGAGAGCCTGCCCTGAGCGAAGCCGAGGGGGATCTCCTGAAGCATACTCCATGCCTTGAAACTAAGCAGAACGAGTCTTTGGGCTCCATGAGAATCTCGTCCGCTCCATGAGCGCCCGCTCCATGAGAGAATGTCCGCGGCCAAATCTCCGGCGGGCTGAAGGGATTCCGCTCCCACTCTTCGAGAAGGAAGGAAACCAATGAAGAAAATTCTAGCTGCATTTATCGGATTGTTTTTAACTTGCCCCGCGGTAGCTCAAACCGCCGACGCGAAAAAGAATCGCCTGCCCCACGACCTCGACCAGCAACTCAAAGAACAGTCCAAGGGAAAAACGCCGGTAATCAAGTATCACGGAGGTCCCGTCATGTCCGCCGCGACGGACCTCTATGTCGTCTATTACGGCAGCTTCACCTCCACCCAGCACAATATTCTCGACACGTTCTTGCAAAACCTTGGCGGCTCCCCAGCCTTCAACATAAACACCGAGTACTACGACTCGCACAATAACCACGTCCAGAACATCCTGAACTACAACCCAACCGCCGATTCCTATAACGACGCCTACTCGATGGGCAAGAGTCTCAGCGGAAACTTCGACACCACGTTGATCCACAACGCCATCTCCGGCGGACATCTTCCTGCCGATGTGAACGGCATCTATATCCTGACCGTTTCACCGGACGTAAAGCTGCCCAACAGCGTCTGGTGCGCCTACCACTACCATTCCAGCGCCATCGTCACCGGCGACGACATCAAGTATGCGGTCGCCGCTGACCCGCCAGCATCGGTCCTGAGTTCATGCTCAGGGAACATTGCGAACTATCACGATAAGACCAGCCCCAACGGCGACATCGGTATGGACGAGGTAGTTGACTCGCTGATCCATGAGATATCAGAAACCGTCACCGATCCCGACATCAACGCTTGGTTCACCTCGAATGGCAGCGAAACCGGCGACCTGTGCAACTTCACCTACGGCACAACCTTCATCGCGCCCAACGGATCCCACGCCAACTACACCTTTGGCTCGCGCAACTATCTGGCCCAGGAAATCTGGTCGATGGAGAACCCGGTCACCTGTGTGCAGAGCCATTGAAAGTGGAGTAGAAGCGATGGCACTAGGGACCTAGCCCATTTGTTGATTTTTGATTGCCGGCACTATCACTACAGAGGCTGCCCACCTTCCGAAAATCGTGGAAAGTAGGGCAGCCGCAGACGGGATTGTATCGACGGCAAAAACATCCAAAGGTGGGCCAACCCCCCAGATGGCATGGTTGTCGAATCAGCGGGTTTCATGCTTGACACGTGACCTGTTGTGGCGCAGACTTGCTTCGTTTGCGCATGAGGTTGTAGTAGCTTTCTCTTCTCCGTATCTCATGCCTAAGTGGGCCCCTAATTCCCCTAAGATAAGCACAACTGGTGCTTCTATCTTCGCGAGGTCCCGCGAACATGACCGACTCAATCCCGTTGTTAAAGTACGGCGGTATCATTGCCAATTTTGTCAGCATTGCGTCCTTTGCCTTTTACCTGACAGATCGAACTTCAAGTACGCCGCGCGGATTCAGCTCGGGTGGTCTCAATGTAGTTCTCCACTTGACGTTGGTGAGCGCGATCACTTACGGCATTCTTTGGTCCTTAGCGGAGCAAATATTCGGCTGGACCTGGGGCACGGGTGGTGGCAAGACACCACCTTCCGGGTGGGCAGCAGTGGTCTTGTCGCTTTGTATGACACTACCGCTTGCCCTCGTTCCGTTCGTTTATCAGAAGGTGACTAACATGAACTTGCTATCACCCCTACACTGGAGGGCGATTTTTCTCGTTAGTTTGCTCTGTGCGGGAGCCCACCTAGCCATATTCGGCCCAACATCGGATGTGCCGGGCCTTCGACAGCGGATCGCGCCAACTGACCCCCACACCTCTTTGGAAGCGGGATTAACCATGGAGGCCATCTTCACGGTCACAATTATTGGGCTCTTGGTACTTCCTTACCGATTGACTGTGGACAGGAGCGAGTCCTGGGTGCGAATTGGTCTAGGCAGAGTACTGTTGCCCTGTATCGTCTATTTCTCCGGTATGGTCGTCTTTACGGTTCTCAGGTATCCCGGATCACTAACTGAACCAGGCTGGGTTCAGGTAAGAGGCATTGTCGCGGGACTTCTGATTATGTTCTGTCTTTGTGGGGGCATGTTTTCGTAGCCTGACGCGGACTCACTCTTATCCAAACAACCCGTCGCGGAGTTTGGCGGTGCGGGGATTCCCGCCCTAGGATGGGAGCTGGCCCACGCTTGGCTTTCGGTAGTTCCATGGATCGCCACGAAAGAGGCTGCCCGCACCTGTCGTGTTTCCGACGAGTGGGTCACACGGACCTCGATGTCATGATCACTCATCACCACGCCGCCCCTCACCCCGTTTGAAGTGAAGCGCCGTCAGCCGAGCCTTTGATACCATCGTCCGGAGTGTCCACCTGTCGAAAAGCGCGACAGGTGGAGCAGCCTCAGTTGTGGTGATCCATGCAAAGACCGGAAGCCCACGTGTAGGCCAGCCCCCAAGGAGTGCGCGTTCCGGTGTAACTGACATGGAGAATCTGTCTGGTTCTGACCCCTAAACGTCTGTTGGTTTTTGTCGAACGGAGCTTACGCCCCAAACCGATGCTTCATCATTTCGTGGCTAAGAATATCGTGCTTGCACTCCGGCATTTCGAGATAGCTGAAGCGGTAGAGGTTGGTGCTTCCAACTCTGTCGATAGAAAGCTTGACGCGCTTTAGCTCTTTGGCGAGATCATGGTGTAATCCCTGAATGCGAAGTGCCACCCATCCAGTCCTGTGAAGACCGGATTTAAGGCCCTGTTCCTGCATCTCCTTCCAGAGCGATGCATCCGCCATCTCCGTAAACCCCCACTTGTTATACGGAATCGACACCTCGCGTTCTTTGACGAGAACCCAATCCGATAGATCAGTCATGGCGTCCCTCTGTAGTTGTCGTCCGCTGTCGATAGAGTGATTCCGAAATTGCGAAATTGTGCATCCTCGGTCGAAAATATTTTCAATTGAAGGAACACGATTTCTTCCGTGAGGACTAGGTATGACACGCCTCTTCTGATGCACAAAATCTTGATGTCAATGTCTTGCGCGTAGACGGGAAGTCGGGAGAGCGCAAGAGATAGCTTCAAGGGATTGTAGATGCCCCTGAGTTTCTGTACTTGCCTGAAGCCGCCCTCAAAGATTGCAACTAGGGATATAAACAAGAAGCCGATGGTCCACACATACCAGGGGGGAACGTATTGGCGTATCTGCGGTAGCAGCAACGAGAGAGTGGGAGGACGGTCAGCACGGTCCAGCACCACCATAGAACCCGCACCGGCCAACTGTTTTGCATTTCCCGAACGAAGTGCGATCTCGTTGATAGCCAGTCCACGCGCACCTCCGACGCACGCAAATTGAGCGTTGCTTTTTCGGCGGCTGGCCAACCCCTCGTTCTTTGAAGGGTGGGATTCCACGGACGCTTCATTCGTGGGGATTCCGAGTCCGCTCAACTCTGCACTGCAAGATTTCCACAGCGCCCTTGTGACATCTGACCTTGCGCCCCATTTTAAATCAGCGCATCATGGTCGAGGCGAGAGTGCTAGAGGAGCCTGCACAATGCGAGTGGTAACTCCTTTGCGCTCAAGATTTTGACCTCTAAGTTCTTTGACATCAAGATTTTGCAGACACTTTTTGCAGAAGCCGCGCCCATCAAGACTTTCAAGAGGTGGGGGCAGGGGGGGGACCCCCTCAGATCCAATAATTCTCCCAGTTTGATCGTCGCTTCTGGCGATGCTCAGAGAATTATTTTCAGGTAGATATCCACAGCCTTACGCGGCCCCAAACCTCACCGAGACCAGTTTCGATACTCCCGGCTCCTGCATGGTCACGCCGTAAAGCACGGGCGCAATGCTCATCGTCTTTTTGCTGTGCGTGATGAGCACGAACTGCGTCTTGACGCTCATCTCTTTCACAAGTTCGGTGAAGCGGCCAATGTTGGCTTCGTCGAGCGGCGCATCCACTTCATCGAGAATGCAGAACGGGCTCGGCGTGTACTGGAAGATTCCCACCAGCAGGGCCAGTGCGGTAAGAGCCTTCTCTCCGCCGGAGAGCAGCAACACGCTTTGCAGCCGCTTTCCCGGAGGCGAAGCCACAACGTCGATGCCACTCTCCGCGCTGTTCTCCTCGTCGGTGAGCTTCATAAACGCGTGGCCGCCGCCAAACAGCTTCTTGAACGTAGCCTGGAAGTTGTCGTTGATCCTGGCAAAGGCTTCCTGGAATTTTTCGCGCGAGACTTGATCAATCTCGCGAATTGTCGCTGTCGTGTTCTCGATGGACGAAATCAAGTCCTTGCGCTGCTTGTCGAGGAATCCATGACGCTCCGCGCTCTCCTTGTACTCTTCGAGCGCCATCATGTTCACCGGTCCCATGCCTTCGAGCTTCGCCCGCATCTCGCGGTAAGCCTGATCACAGGCTGCGAGCTCGTCCCCTGTGACCAGCACCAGCGTGGTGTCGGCCAGCAGCACCGGACGCTCAATGCCCAGTTCGTTCAGGCAAGTGTCCGCCATGTGCATCGCGTCGGCTTGCAGCTTGGCCGCCGCTGCCTGTAGCTCGCCGCGTCGGTCGCGAGCTTGATCGAGAAGTTGGCGAGCGTGCCGCAGAAGTTCGTCGATTTCCCCGAGTCGTGCGCGCAGCTGATCTTTTTCAAACTGCAGCAGGCCCTCGCGAGCCTGACTGGCATTGCGCTCCGCCGCGAAGTCCGCGACCTGTTGTTCGAGTTGAATATTCTCGGCTTCGCGCTGTAATTTTTCCGCCGCCGAGGCTTCGATCTGCGAAGCAAGCCCGTGAACGCGCTCGCTCATATCGATGAAGAGAGAGTCGATGCGTCCCAGCACAGCAGTCGCCGAGCGATGCCTCTCCTCCAGCGCCGCCACACGCGCCACGCGCTGCGAGCTGGCTTGCGCCGCATCTTCCCGCCGCTGCCTCACTGCAGCCAGAGATTCCTGCGCGCTCGCAATTTGCTGTTCAAGTTGAGTGCGAGCTTCTTCCACCGTGGCGATCTCTGCGTGACGTGCTGCAATAATCGCTTCTTGTTCAGCCCGCTCGGTGGCGAGCCGCTGCAACTCCGCCTGAGCGATGTTCATGCGCTCGGCAACACGCGCCATTTCCGAATCAAGCTGTTGCAGCATGTGGCCAGAGGTCATTGACTGATGCTCGGCTTCCCGCTTTTCCCCTTCCAGACGTTCCAGCAGGGAACTGAAGTCTTTAATCTCTCGGCTCAGAGTAAGCACTCGCATCTCTTCTTCCCGCAGAGCGCGTTCCAGATCTTCCAGTTGGCGCAGCACTTCGCGCAGTTCACGCTTCATAGAGAGCGGTCCTTCGGAACGCTGCTTGCCGCCAGTCACGGTCACGTTGTGAAAGCATTCTCCAGATTGCGAGAGGAAGAACGCGTCGGGGTTTTCCAACGCGAGGCCACGCGCAACATCCGATCCAGGAACAATGTAACCATCGCGCAACTTCGGCAAGATGACTTCAAGCGACTTGCCGAAACCGTCGAGCACACGAATCGTGTTCTTCAGCGGAACGATGGAAGCTGTCGGCGGCGCACAGTGTGCGGCTTCGTCGACGATAAAGGAAAACTTGGCTTGCGAATCCTCAGGATGAACCAGAAATGTGGCGCGGCCATCGACGTCGCTGCGCAGCAGGCGCAGGCCTTCGTCCGCAGCGTCCCATGACTTGACCACAATGTAGTTCAACTCGTCGCGCAGAAAGTCTTCTACCACACGTTCAAAGCGCGGCTCGACTTCCAAAAAGTCCGCGAGCACGCCCACGGGAGCGAGCCCGCTCTGCATCACCCCCGACTGAAACAGTCGCCGGACTGATTCTGTAGAGTAGCCGTGTTCGGCAATGACTGCCTCCAGCGATCCTTTCTTGCCGAGAGCCGTGGCAAATTCTGCGCGCAGCCCGTCGAGATTCGCTTTCGCATTGGTTTCTTCCCGACGCTTGCTTTCGATCACGCGGCGAAGCTGGCTGATCTCTTCGCTGATTCCAGTTACGCGCTGCGTGACGGTTTCGAATTCGAGCGCGAGTTGTCCGCGCTGTCCGCCGAAAGCTTCCACCTGCAGGTTCGCATTGGTAATTTCTGCCTGCAGACGCCGCGCCTCGCGATCCGCACCGGCAAGCCGCTCTTCCGCTTGAGCCAGTTGGTTGCGCACCCGCGAAGCCGACGACACGGTGTCGAACATGGCGACGCGAGACTCTTCCTGCTGACGTTCAATTGCGGCAAGCGCCGAAGCTGCGGCTGCGACTTCCTGCTGCGAAAGTGCGAGTTCGTGTTGAGCCGTGGCCAGATCGCCCGCAGCGGATTCCAGCGCCTGCCGGTTGGAATCGCGTTCGGCCTCCAACGACATCAAACGATTCTGCGCTTGCGCCAACTCCGCTTCCGCCGATGCGGAACGAACTACCAGCTCGGCGCAGCGTTCGTCGTTATGTCGGCGGCGCGCTTGCGCCCGATCAATTTCCATCGCGAGTTCGCTCAACCGCTCGCGATTCTCGCGCAACTCAGTCTCGATCGCATAGCTGCGTTCGGTACCTTCGCCATGCTCGGACTCGAATTGCTGCACCGCTTCCGTGCGGTGCTTCATGTCCTCGGCCAGCGTGTTCAACTGCGCGTCAAGCTCCGTGCTCTCATGGTCAATTGCCGCAAACTTGCTGGCCAGCACGATGCGCAGTTGAGCCCGCATTTCTTCGCGCAACTTCGCATAGCGCTCGGCTTTGGAAGCCTGGCGCTTCAACGAATTCATCTGGCGCGTGACTTCCTCAAAAATATCGTTGATGCGGGAAAGGTTGAGCTTGGCATCTTCGAGGCGAGCTTCCGCGAGACGCTTCTTGGTTTTGAACTTGGTGATTCCGGCCGCTTCTTCAAGAATCGCGCGGCGATCGGTTGGCCTGCTGCTAAGGATTTGCCCAATGCGTCCCTGCTCGATCAGCGCATAGGTTTCCGGTCCCAGACCGGTGCCCATGAATAAATCCTGAATATCTCGCAGGCGGCACAATTTTCCGTTGAGCAAGTATTCGCTGTCGCCGGAGCGAAACAGGCGGCGCGTGACTACGATTTCGCCGGTCCGGAACTGCTGCTGGTTGAATTTTCTGCGGCGAATCTTCAACACGACCTGCGCCGGAGCGAGCACAGCAGCGGCCGTAATCGGCGTCACTGTGGCAAGCGATCCCGAAGGCAACGCGAACACGGGCTCGTCGTCGGGGAAAGCAACTGCAATCGTCGTTATTTTCGACCGCGGGATTTCGACTTCTTCCGTCTTTCCGGGCTGAGCATCTTCGACAGCGCGTTCGGTTTCCTCGGCGGCGCGAGCGCGGATGGCGGTCTCGTCCCAATCGTCCGCTGGCCGGCGTGAGGCCCCCACGCTGACCGGCAACTCATCCTGGATATCAATCTCGGTAGGCTCATTCGCTTCCGGCCCGGGATACTCCTCGGGATCGATCAGTGTCAGCGACACTTCGGCCATGCCTGTGGGCTTGCGATCGCGCGTGCCGGCGAAGATCACGTCTTCCATGCGCGATCCGCGCAGGGTCTTGGCCGATTGCTCGCCGAGCACCCAGGAAATGGCGTCGGCAATATTTGACTTGCCACAGCCGTTGGGGCCGATGATGGCAGCGATACCGTCGCCGTGGAACTTGAGGTCGGTGCGGTCGCAAAACGATTTGAACCCGAGTATCTGAAGCCGCTTCAGTTTAAGCAACGTGAACTCCTTGGGAAAACAGTTGCCAGTTGTCAGTGGCCAGCTGCCAGTTTTTGCCGTCGGCTGACATGTTTACTATATCGATACCTATGGCGCCTAAACCATGCTTGCTTGGACCTTCTCCGTCCCCGGCTGGATAGGGCGGGCACAAATTAGCCCTACTGTAACGGTGAAATCGGGGCGGGGTCAAGCAATATAACACTATATATTGTATGGCCTTAAGCCCGAGCGCGCTGGGTTGCACATGCATTGCAGCACATCGATGGTCTACGGGTAAGGGAGGACGAGGTGGGAGAATCGCGAGAGCAAGATAATAGTAGGCCGATGGCAGAGGAAAAACAACGAAAAGTGATGAGGTCCCAGATACTGGATAGAGCCGCCTCGCTGCGCTCGGCGGGACGGGCGAGGCGCCCGTCCCCACACGGGTTGTTTATTCCTTATTGCTCATAGGCCCCGATGTTGATCTGCCCGCTGCCGTTGATGCGCGGGTTACCGGCGTAGTCGGTGCTGCCATAAATCGAACTGCCACTACCGCAATACCCTGCGCTGCACGTGAGACTGGTGCTGCCGGCATTGACGGCGGGCGAATTGGAAGCCACGTCGAGGTTCGGAGGCGTGGAGTTGATATTGATAAACAAGGGATCTGCATTCGGGGAATTCTTGTCTTCTCCGCTGCCCGACTGATATGCGGCGTAGGTCTTGTAGGTCGATTTGCCTCCCCAGTCGATGGAAGTTCCCTGTACATATCCAGCCTTGGAGTAGTACAGGTTCCAGTTGTTCGTTGACGTCGAGCCGCTGACGTAGCTGTAGATCCAGACGTTCTGGCTGCCGGCATAGACGATGTTGTTTTCAAAGATGTTCCCGCTGCTGGGCGGGGCATGGTACTGGATCTGAAACTCTGCGCCCTGATTTTTCGTGTTGTTGTTGTACAGGGTGTTGTTGACGACCACGATGTGGTCGCTGCCACCGACGCCGCTGGCGTAGCCTCCAATGGAAACGCCGACGGCATTGGCGTCGTAAAAAAGATTATTGCGGATGGTCACATAGCTGGCATTGTGTCCCTTGTGTTCGCTGGCCGCTTCCATGTTCAGATCGCACTCGTAGATAGTGTTGCGCTCGATGATGGTGTAGGCGCAGCCGTCACAATAAATCCCGTCGGCGGCATACTGATTTCCGTATGCCGGGTTGCCATACGAGGTGATGTTGTAAATCGTGTTGCCACTGATTTCGCCGTATTTCGCCTGGTCGTTGCCGGTGGGCCCCACTTTTTCGAACCCAATCGCATCGATTCCGATGTTGTCGTTATCGTGCACGATGTTGTTCGTGATCGAAAAGTAGGTCACATTGCCATCCACGTTCATGGATTCGCTGTTGCCGGTCTTCAAGTTGTAAAGCTGGTTGCCGCTGATTGTCAGGTTGGTGATGGGGGTGCTTGACGTGCCGTACACGGCGATCCCAAATGCGTTGCCACTTGCCTCAGAAGTGGTTGTGATGTTGTGCACCAGATTGTTGAGCAACTGCACTCCGCTGCCCGAGCCCGTGACCCAGATGCCGGCCGGAGTCAGGCTCGCGCTCTTGGTAGTGTAGTTGCGAATTTCAAATCCGTTGACCGTGATGTAGCTCCGGTTCACGATGTTGATTAAGCCTTGCGTGCCGGAAACGCTGAGCCCGGTTCCATCGATCACTGCGGTCACACCCGGATAGCTGGCGAAGGTGATGGGATTTGCTGCGGTCCCGGATGCGGGAAATGTCACCGATTCGGTGTACACGCCCGCCTCGACGTATACCGTCGCTCCTGCTGAAACCGAATTCGCGGCGTGTTGAATGGTAAGCCAAGGCGCAGTGTAGCTGCCTGAATTGGTGTCCTTTCCGCTCTTTGACACATAGAAGGTTGAGCCGGATTGCGCAAGAAGTGAGGTTGAGGTGAAGACGGCCAAGGCGAAATACAGCTTCCAGAGAGGTTTCATTTCCAGTCTCCTTCGTTGCCTGACGGGTGTTTTGGAAATGGGATCATCGCGAAAATAGCGAGTTGTCGAAGTCCCGTGGATTCGAATGGGTCCAAGGTTAGATTAGTTGCGTTTAGTTGTCAATAGTTATGTTTAAGTTCGTTATCGTAACGAAATGCTTTCGTTTGATTGTTATCTTGAACGGCGGGCAGCCCGGCGCCAGCCCTCGAGCAGTCAAGGGAAAAGGGCGAGTGCCGGTTGAGCTTATCCGGTTCGCATGACTAGTGCAATCCGAACACGGCAAGGCTATTCCGTTACAATCATCCCCGCCATGTTGCGCACTCAACTCTACGCCGACCCCAACAATGTGTTTGTTCACGATGCTGTGCTGGCTTCCTGCCGGCAGCATGCGAAAAAGACTGCACTCGTGGACACGTCATGCGGGCGAAGGCTGAGCTATGCGGAATATGGAGAAATCGTAGAAGCCCTAGCGCGCGGGCTGGTTGGAGCCGGGCTGCGGCCGGGGGAAGTGGTCGCCATTTTCCTGTGCAACTGCTGGGAGTTCTGCGCGGCTTATCATGCGACGACGCTGGCCGGGGGAATTCCCACGTTGCTGAATCCTACCTATCGGGAGAGAGAGGTGCGGCATCAGTTGGGGAACTCCGGCGCCGCGCTGTTGATCACCGACGGGGCGAACATTGCGGGATTGAATCTCACCGGGTTGCCGAATCTGCGGCGAGTGTTCTGCACGCGGCAGCAGGGAAGAAGTGGAAGCGAACCCTTTTCTGACCTGCTAAAGCCGGTGAGCGCTGCACCGCCCCGAGCCGATCAGCGGTCCGAGAAGACTCTGGCGGCGCTACCTTACTCGAGCGGCACGACGGGTCTGCCTAAGGGCGTGATGCTTTCTCATTTGAACCTGGTTGCCAATGTGTATCAATTTCTGGGGCCGCGTGCGACTCCGCTAAACGCCAGCGACATAGTTCTTTGCTTCCTGCCGCTGTATCACATTTACGGTTTGAATGTGATGCTGAATCCCTCTCTGATGCTGGGAGCAACGCTGGTGTTGATGCCGCGATTCGGCGTTCCTCAACTTGTTCAGTTGATTACCGAGGAGGGCATCACCATGATGCCGCTGGTGCCTCCGGCGATGAATGCGCTATGCCTGGCGGCGGAGGCGGGACAGTTTCCCGGGGATCACAATGTGCGTTGGGTAAAGTCCGGGGCAGCGCCGCTGGCGCCGGACTTGCCACGCAGATTTACTGCGCTGACGGGCATTCTAGTTTGTCAGGGCTATGGCATGACTGAAGCTTCGCCAGTGACTCATGTGGGTTTCCTGGAGCCGGAACTATACCGGCCGGATTCGATTGGGCATCCGCTGGCGCAAACGGAATGCTGCGTGATTGGACAGGCGGACGTGGAGATTTCCGCGGGCGCAATGGCAGAGGTCCCGGAGGGTGAGCCCGGGGAACTTGTGATGCGCGGGCCGCAATTCATGATGGGTTACTGGAACGAGCCCGATGCGACCGCCGCGGTGTTGCGCGACGGATGGTATTGGTCTGGCGACATCGTTACTCGCGATAGTGAAGGTTTTTATCGCGTAGTCGACCGGCGGAAAGAGATGATCAAGTACAAAGGATTTCCCGTCGCGCCAGCGGAAGTGGAAGCGGTGCTGCTGGAACATCCTGCGGTGCGGGAGTGTGGAGTGGTGGGACGGCCCGATGCTGAGGCAGGTGAAATTCCGGTGGCATTCGTGGCGCTGCGCGACGGGTTTGCTTCGTGTAAAAAGATGGAAGAAGAGTTGAGTACGTTCGTTGCCGACCGGTTGACGCGCTACAAGCAGCCCCGCGAAGTTCATTTCGTGGAGGTCGTCCCCAAGACGGCTTCGGGAAAGATTCTGCGGCGCGAGTTGCGGCAGTTGATTCGCTGATTGCGCGGGAATCTGCCGCAAAGGCCGTGCCAGTCGCCGGAAGTGACGCGAATTTGACAATTCCATGACAATCCCCTGACAACCCTGCCCCCTACCGATCCCACACTAATGCTCGTGCAGGTTGCGGCTGTCTCCCCGGTCGTTCTGCCTCGTCCATGACTTCTACTTCCAGGAGGATCTTCATGAAACTATTGGTCAAGATCAAGGCTCTTGCCAGCGTAATCTCGCTGGTCGCGGCTTGCGGCCTATCCACCTACGCCCAGGAAAAAGGATTTAACAAGTCCGGCAACTTTCTGATTGCCGACCAATTCAACAATCGTGTGATTGAAGTCGATCGCCAGGGCAACATCGTCTGGCAATTCGGCCTGGGTCCGGCGGACTTCTCGGCGTCGTCGGTTATCGGCGTCAACGATGTGCAGCGCGTCGGCGATCTAACCCTGATGGCCGGTACCGGCACTCCCGGCGGCCAACCGGAAGCGCCCAACTGCACCATTCCCACCGGCTGCCCCGACAATCGGGTGTTGTTGGTTGACCAGTCCGGAAACATTGTTTGGCAATACGGGCAGTTTGGCGTCACTGGTAGTGGTTTCAATCAGCTCAACGTTCCCGTACAGAACACGTGGCTTCCCGACTCCGATGTGCTCATCACCGATCAAGCGAACGAGCGGGTCATTGAGGTCAATTCGGCCAAGCAAATCGTCTGGCAGTATGGCACCACAGGCGTCTCCGGCAACGGTCCCAATCAGCTCAACAATCCGAACTGCGCCGAGCTTTTGGCGAACGGTCACATTCTTATCTGCGACGAAAACAACAACCGCGCCATGGAGGTTACGCGCGCCCTCCAGATTGTCTGGCAATACGGCAGCGGTGACCCAAACAACGGCAATCCGGTGAGTGGCGTCGCTTTTGCAAGCCGGCTGGAGAATGGCAACACGCTTATTACGGATTCGGGTCACAACCGTATCGTCGAGATCGATCAAAATAAGAACGTCGTGTGGGAGTACTTCACCTGCACCGGTTCAGGCTGCAATCTGCCCAGGGGCACCGGTCCACTACCCACTCGTGCCGTGCGGCTGAAGAACAGTCACACCCTGATCAGCGACCAATACAACCACCGCGTCATCGAGGTGAACCACGATAAGCAGATCGTGCGCACCTTCGGCAAACTTGGCGACCTCAGTTACAACACGGTGAGCGTTGCCGATGGTGGACTCAACTCGCCCTACGACGCCAAGCGAGTCGGCGACTATACCGGGCTTACGCCGCCCTTCTGCAATGATGATGAGTGCGAAGGAGACGACTAGTTTCGAGCCCCCGTCCGAGCGGACCCACAGACCTCCGCGCCGACCGCGCGGAGGTTTTTTGGTTTCGGGAGGAAAGGAATGGAGGAAGACGAATCAGGTTATCCGCTCCTGGGGGCGTGCCTTCGTTGCGCTGCGGGAGAAAGACCCTATTTCTCCACGCCGCTCTCGCCCGCAATCTTGCGCGTCACCAGGAAACTCCAGATGGTTTCGTTCGCGTTAAGAGCGTTGCTGGTTTTGCCGATCTCTTTTTCGGCCATATATTGCTCGCCGCCTGGCCAGGTGTGGCCACCGTCCTTGACGGCGTAGAGTGCAACCTGAGCGTTCTCGCGGCAGCCATCAAAGAGGTAAACCTTGGTGTCTTTGCCACCCTTTTGTAGCGCGGGCAGCTTGCTCTCCGCAGGTTTTTCGGAACACCGGTTTAAGCGGCCCCACTCCTTGGCGCTGTCTTCGGCGGAAAGCAATTCCAACATGCCATCTTTGTAGCGGCCTCCGCCGTAATGAACAATGTGGTCGTCGGTGCCGTTCATCAAGAGAACGGGAATAGGACGGGACGGAATGCAGTTGAGGTTCTTGGGCATGGCCGCTGCCACCGTGGCAAAAGCTGCAATGCGATCGGCCGTATTGCAACCCATGCGCATGGCCATGAAGCCACCCTCTCCCAGACCGATGGCATAGATGCGGCGAGTGTCTACCGAGTAGTGAGTGGCAACTCTATCCAACACGCGATTGAGGAATGGGATATCTGCCGGACCGCGGGCAGCGCCTTCCCGACGTTGTGGATCGTTGCGCGGCCCCGGCCCGCGTCCATAGGGGCCGCGGCCGTAAGGGCCACGGCGGTAGTTTGGTGGTACGCCAGCTGCTCCCGCCCAGCGGCCGTTCAGCGCGTTGGGATAGACCACGATAATGCCGTCCTGGTCGGCGAACTGGTTGAAGTGGGTGAGGCGGGCCATTTCGGCGGCATCCTGATCGCGGCCGTGAAGCATGATGACAACAGGATAGTGCTGCTGCGAATCGTAACCTTGCGGCAGATGGATCACGAACGTGCGTGTATGTTCGTTGATCTGCACTTCTTCCTGCGCATCATGAGCCTGAGTTTGCGGCGCTTGAACTTGTGGCGTCTGCTTTTGTGGCTCTTTTTGCTCCTGTGGCGATTGGATGTCCTGCGCCTGCAAACGGCAAGTTAGGATCGCTGCACAGAGGCAAGCAGCGAACATCCATCGGATGAGTCCAGGGGATCCGAAATCATTCTTCATTCTCGCTCCAGTTATCTCGCGTTATTGAGTCCCAAAGAAAACTGCTTCAGAAAACCAGGAGCCTCTATGTTAACAACTCCGCCAAAATCGAACGGGGGAATCCCCTTTTCACTAAGGTTTCGACTGTATAACGAATTTCCCGTTCCGTGTCGAAATTTCATCCCTTGCCACGACCTCAGGTGGTTTCCGCTAGTGCCTGTAACTTGCTTGATCGGAAAGAGATAAGGGCTGGAGCTGCCTTGGCCCCAACGTTGCATTCCTTCCTGTGTGGCCTGATCGAAGCCGCACTCGTAATTAAGGAGGTGACGTCAATTTTATGAAACGCAAAAATCCCTTGATCCATTGCTTTTTCGCGTCGCTAGCTCTTGTTGGTGTGCTGCTTGTGTCGCCGGCAACCGTCAAATCACAGACGATGCCGCCGCAGGATCGCGATGACAGCATGAGCCGCTGGCAGCTCTCGAGCTTTGACAGTTTTCTCGACAGTCATCCCGAAGTTTCGGAACAGCTGCGGAAAGACCCGTCGCTGGTGAACAACGAAGACTTTGTGGAAAAGCATCCGGCGCTGCAACAGTATTTGCAGCAGCATCCCGAGATTCGCGAGCAGATCAGCCAGAATCCAAACGGCGTGATGCATCAGGAGCAGCGCTTCGACCGCCGCGAAGACCAGCCCCGCGATCGCGATATAACGCGAGGCGAACTGGCAAACATGGATCGCTTCATGGACAGCCATCCCGAGATCGCTGAACAACTGCGTAAAGATCCTTCCCTGGTGAACAACCGGGAGTTTGTCGAGAACCATCCTGCACTGCAGCAATTCCTCGCGGACCACCCCGGAGTGCGCGAAGAGTACCGGGAAAATCCCAATGCTTTCATGAACCGGGAAGAGCGCTTTGACCGCCGCGAAGATCAGCCCCGTGATCGCGACATAACGCGCGGGGAACTAGCGAACATGGACCGCTTCATGGACAGCCATCCGGAGATTGCAGAACAGTTGCGCAAGGATCCGTCGTTGGTGAACAACCAGAAGTTCGTTGAGAACCATCCAGCGTTGCAGGAGTTCCTGGCAAGTCACCCTGGAGTTCGCGAGGAGTACCGCGAAAACCCCAATGCTTTCATGAACCGGGAAGAGCGCTTCGACCGTCGCGAAGACCAGCCCCGTGATCGCGACATAACGCGTGGGGAACTGGTGAACATGGATCGCTTCATGGACAGCCATCCGGAGATTGCGGAACAGTTGCGCAAAAACCCATCGCTGGTAAACAACAAAGAGTTTGTGGAGAACCATCCGGCGTTGCAGCAGTTCCTCGCAAGTCATCCTGGAGTTCGCGAGGAGTATAGGGAAAACCCAAATGCGTTCATGAGCCAGGAGCAGCGCTTTGACCGCCGTGAAGACTCCAACATGCGGCGTGACCGCGACGTCACGGGCGGAGAACTCGCTAGCTTTAACGAGTTCATGGGAGGCCACGACAAGATTGCCGATGAACTCTCAAAGAATCCTTCGCTGGCCAACAACAAGGAATACCTGGAGAATCATCCGGCGTTGAAGGACTATTTGCAGGCGCACCCGAAGGTTCACGAAGAACTGAGCGAGAACCCGCAGAGTTTTCTGCAATCGGCGCAACAGTTCAACACCCACACTACGCCCAAAATGGGTGCTCAACCCAAGCCCAATAAGTAGCGTTAGGGTTTGATCAGGACGGGCCAACGGGGCCCGTCCTTTCTGGTCTTATCTGGTCTTACAACGCCGCCGTACGGAAGGACGAAAGGTGAGGAGGTTTCAATGGAGACTCGAATGAACAGCAAGAAGGTTTTCATCACACTGCTTGCTCTACTGCTTGCAGTTCCAGTATTTGCGCGGGAGAAGAAAAAACACCCGGATCGAGCGATGATTGAAAAGATGGAAGCCGTCCCATGCGGCGCGAAGGAAAAAGGCCTGACCGGTCTGGGCAGCATTTTTGGCTCAGTGGGCGTTACGCACGTTAATTCCGACGAAAAACTCTGCCCGCAATACATGCTACGGACCGACGATATGGAATATCACGTTCGCCCACTCGATCATAAGCACCCCGTCCTCCTGCCGGTCGGCCAGGAAGGTGAATTTAAAGTCAAGAATGACAAACTCGACATGCGAGTGGTCGATGGCGACCATAAGATGCGCCACTACCAGGTGGTCGCGATGAAGCCGATTGAACACGCTGAAACATCGTCTTTCGAGAACTCAAAGTACGCCGTGCCCCGCCGGGACTATTCCGATAAGCCCACCTCCGACAAGAACTACCAAGGGACGAATGTGGCCAAGCCTCCGGCTCAGCCAAACGATCATCCGCAATAGCAAGCAATAGGAAACGCAAAGGCCGCCGGGCTACACAGGCCGGCGGTTGTAGCGTTCCTACGCCGGCAGAATAACGAGATTATCCATTGAGCAGGTAGTTGTACTGGGCGTCAGTTAGCGGAACGACACTTAATCGTCCCTGCCGCACCAACGGAGAATCGGCGAAAAGTTTATTTGCCTTCATCTCCGCTAACGTAACCACTCGTGGCAGCGGCTTTCCCACCTTGATCTTCACTTGAGGATTCTTTACGTCCGACGCATCGACCGATATAACGGTCGCGGTTCCCACTGCACTCTTCTCGTCTCCGGTGTGATAGATCACCAGCTGCTCGCCGGGCTTCATGCCGCGAAGATTTTTTAGAGCAACGGGATTGGTGACCCCGTCCCAGGTAGTGGTCTTTTCGCGTTCTAAGTTGGCGAAGGAGTAAACGCTGGGCTCAGTCTTTAGAAGGTATGGCATGGCAAGATTCTACCCGGCGGTAGGACGTGATATCCAGCAGGAAAGTCTTTCGCTTCGCGGGTTCTACTGTGGCTTGGCATTGGGATCAGGAGACGGTGCTTTGGCCTTGGTGTCGTCGTTCTTGTCGCCCGGATGACTCTCGTAAATCGAATATTGACCCTGCGGGCGCTTGAGCTTCACGATGAATTCCATCTTGGCCTGGTTTACTTCGTAGTCTTCGCCGAAAGTCTGGAATCCTGAGGCCAGGACTTGCACGCGCAGCTTGCCGTACGGAATGCCGTCGAAGCTGGTCTTGCCCTCGGCATCGGTTTTCAGTTCAAGCCCCCCGCGGCCTTGCTTGCCCCGCGTGTTGACCGGGTGCATGATCACGGCCGCGTTGCGGACGGGTTTTCCGCTATCGTCTTTCAGAATTATGAAATTCAAGATCGCGGTCGGCTCGTCTTCTTTATCTTTCTGTGCGGAGGCGACACTGAGCAGAGCGAACAGTATCAGCAGGGAAGTAAAGGTCGCGAACTTGAACCTGAACGATTTCATGTAGCCATTCTAGCGAGTGTAGGAGGCGGTGGAAAGGACGAATTGAGCGAACCTACTTTTGGCTCCTGCTGCGGCGCCCGTCACGTATGCCCCCAGTGGCAAGTTGCAGCAGGTCCGTGGACACACGTGCGGTATTGTGGCGGGCCACGTCGCCCTCCTCCAGGTAATCTCCCAGTACCGGAATCACTCCTAAAGCTTCGATAGCTTCGAGATCGGCCACGATCTGGCAGCCGCCTTCAAGCGCGTATTTGGCTTTGAGTTGATCGGACACCGGAGCGCGATTGATCAACGCGTAGTCGAAAAGCTGCTGGTGCGCATGACGATTTAAAGCCCGGATATGATCAGCGGCGGTGAGACCGAGACTTTCATTCGCCTGTGTCATCAGATTGCAAATGTAGACCTTCGTCGCTGGCGAGTTGACAATGGCGCCGGCGATGCCGTGCACCAGCAGGTTTGGGATAAGACTGGTAAAGAGCGAGCCGGGACCAATGCTGATTATATCGGCGCGAGCAATGGCCTCAAGTGTTTGGGGCAAGGGATCGACATTGGGCGGAACGAGAAAAAGTTCCTGAATACGGACCTTGCTGGCTGTGATCCTGGTTTCGCCGCGGACGCGCGAGCCGTCTTCCATTAGAGCTTCGAGTTCGATGTTGGAAGTTGTGGCGGGATGAATGTGTCCGCGCGTGACCAGAATTTCCGACGAGAGCCGTACTGCTTCCGAAAAGTCACGGGTAATATCCGTCAACGCAGCGAGAAAAAGATTGCCGAAGCTGTGCCCCTCAAGCCCGGAGCCTTTCTCGAAGCGGTGCCGGAAGAGCTGGGAGAGCAGAGCCTCATCCTCACTGAGGGCGACGATACAGTTGCGGATATCACCGGGCGGAAGCATGTTGAGTTCTTTGCGCAGGCGGCCACTGGAGCCGCCGTCGTCGCTGACGGTGACGACGGCGCAAAGATCACGGATCACCGGAGAACCGGGCTGAGACGCCGCCATCTCCGAGGGAGTGAGAACGAAACGCTTGAGACCCTTCAGAAGAGTGGAAAGTCCGGTGCCACCGCCAATCGCAACAACGTGAAGGCCGCGCTCGCGCGTGGCTTTTTCCATCGAGAGTAGATCGGCGATCTTAGTACCGGTTTCCATCCGGGAATCTCGTGGTGCGGCCTAAAACGATTCGTCTTCCCGGAAATTGCTCTCTGGCTCAACCATGTCCGCGGCGGGATCCGGATATAAGAGTTCGGTAAAGCGAGGGTCTTCGGCCAGGTTGTGAAAATCGGAGTCATTGCGCGCCTGGAAGCGCAGGCTGGAATTCAGGCGTAGTGCCTCATCCAGATGTTTGAGAGAGTTTTCAACGTGACCTGTAAGGCAATCGAGTGCGGCCAGCCCATAGATCACGAAATCCGTCTTGGGAGCCTGCTTGAGCAGTTTCTCGATGTGCTCGCGGGCAGTGACGTAGTCGCCGACATTCATGAGAGAGACTGCGTAATCGTAATGCTCTTCGACGCTTTTGAACTGTTGCGTAGTGGAGCGCTCAAGGTGCTGGTTGCAGATGCTGAGATGAATGGCGGCACGGTCGGTAAGCTCCCGGCTGGGACCGGCGAGGACCTTCTCAAACAAGGGCTTTGCCTTCTCGAACTTGTGTTCCTGCAAAGCGCGAAGCCCGGCCTCATAGTTTTGCAGAGCTTGGGCGACACGTGGATCGTCCACGACCGATGATTTCTTAGGGTTAGCCTTCTGAGCCATGTGAAGAATTTTTCCTGTGCTCGGCGTAATAGAACTCCTCGACCCCTATGGTTCAAGGAGTCGCTACAAGTATCACCCAAAGGGCGGCTATAGGGCAATTGATGGGAGCAGTACCTAGCTCCAAGCAAAGCTCGTACGATGCCCTTCCCGCTTTTTCCAGATACTGGGTGCTCGGTACTGCATGCTTAGTTGATCGTCGCAGCCATCTCCAGGTCAATCGACTTCCACTCGCCCTTGATGATGCTGGCGCGGATCTGGGCCGGAGTCTTGCCTTTCTGATGCTGCTGGTAGGAATAGTAGAGCTCCTTCAAACATGTGGCGCAGCGGGCTCCATGCGTGTTTTCAAAGCAACTGCGCAGGCTGTTGTGGCCCATGCGGTCGCAATAGCAGTAGCAGGGCTGCTGGTGCAGGACCGCCGGGATCTTCGATGCCAGCTCATAGGCGTGGGTCTGATACGGATATTGCGCGTCTGCGCCCCAGAGCTCAGCTTTGCTCATGATGGCGGGCATCTTGGTTCCCTTGGGCGGCCCGGCATTGTAGGCGGGGATTCCGCTCTCTTCTTCACCTTGAGCTATCCATTGCGCTGACATGGTCAGCGTGACCGTGAAGAGAAAAAGCATCGTGAGTGCGCGATGGGCAAACTTGTTTTGGGAAAGGCGGCTCCGCGTCATGACGTCTCCTAGATGCTCTATTCTAACCCGCTTGCCTCCGCGCTGGTAAGAGAAGGAGGTACGTCCAAGGTTCGCGCGACAATTGGTCTCATACAATCAAATGCCGCGAAGGTGCGATCTGTATACAATAGGAAAGTCACATGCCAGAGACGCCACCCTTGGGAACGGAAAAAGATCAGATACCGGATGCGATCCCGGCAGAAGCAACTGCCGGTGCGCGCCTGCGTCCGGCGCTGGGAGTCTGGCTGCGCGATCTGATTATTTCGCTGGCTATCTCGGCCTTCATCATCGTCTTTATCTACCAACCGGTGAAGGTTGAAGGCACCAGTATGATGCCCTCGCTCGATGATCAGGAGCGAATCTTCGTCAACAAGTTTGTGTACCGGCTGGAACCGATTTCGCGGGGCGACATCGTCGTGTTCCGTTATCCGCGCGATCCTTCGAAAAGCTATATCAAGCGTGTGGTGGGCGCTGAGGGCGACCGTATCCGGATCGACGGCGGGCAAGTGTACGTGAACAACGAAGCGCTGGATGAAGATTACGTTCCGCCCGCCTTCGCCGACTCGCGTTCGTATCCTGAAACGGTGGTGCCGCCCCACTGCTACTTCGTCCTCGGAGATCACCGGTCGATGTCAAACGACAGCCGGGACTTTGGTCCGGTGAATCAGAGCTATATCTACGGCAAGGCGGTGTTTGGCTACTGGCCCATGGACAAGCTGGGCAGAGTGCGCTAGCCGGAGCGGACTTCCTCAATCGAGTATGGTTGACTCTCATATGCTGCGTTAAAGATGAAACCCGGAGGGAAGAGCAATTCGGCGCTTCTAATGAACGGCAACGGCGGCAACAAGGTGCTGGCGTTTCCGGAGCTGGACTTGACGGTTGTAATCACCAGGACAAACTACAACACACGCGGCATGCACGAGCAAACCGACAAAATACTGACCGATTACATTCTGGGAGCGGTTTCGCGCTGAGATCTCTTCAGTTGGGGTACCTTTTCGAAATCTTCGAGTTTTCCACACAGAAGCCGCGTTCGGTGCTTGGTGCCGAGCGCATTCCCTGATAAAATTCTGAAAATCCACACACTGGAGCGAGAATGCAGGCTACGCTTGCTCTCGAAGACGGTCGGGTCTTCCGAGGCAAAGGCTACGGCGCCAAGGGCGAGTGCTACGGCGAAGTCGTTTTTAATACTTCCATCACCGGCTACCAGGAAATTTTCACAGACCCATCGTATTCAGGACAGATTGTTGTCCTGACCAATCCTCAGATCGGCAACTACGGAACCAACCAGGAAGACAACGAGGCCACGCGTCCGTGGATCGAAGGGCTGATCGTGCGCGAGTTCTCGAAAGTGAGTTCGAACTGGCGCTCGCAGCAGGTGACCGACGAATACCTGGAGCAGTTCAAGGTGCCCGTGCTATCGGATATCGACACACGCGCGCTGGTACGGCACCTGCGCGACCACGGCGTGATGCGCGGCGTGGTCTCGACCATGGAGAGCGATGCCGAGAAGTTGGTGGCTAAGGCCAACTCGATTCCGAAGATGGACGGAACCGACTTGGCAAAAGTGGTGAGCACCAAGAACCCTTACGTGTGGGAAGTGGGCGAGCGCTCGCACGAACCGGTAGCGCAGGTGGGAGTTAAAGACGAACCCGCACGCTTTCATGTGGTGGCTTATGATTTTGGCATTAAGCAAAACATTCTAAGGAAGTTACGGGGTGAGGGATGCCGCGTGACTGTGGTCCCGGCGCAGACGCTGGCCGAGGATGTTCTGGCGCTGAAACCGGATGGAGTGTTTCTGTCGAACGGTCCGGGCGATCCCGAGCCGTGTACCTATGCGGTGGATTCAATAAAACGCCTGATGGGACGGCAGCCCATCTTTGGCATTTGCCTGGGACATCAACTCACCGGCATTGCTCTCGGCGGGAAAACCTTCAAGCTGAAGTTCGGACACCACGGCGGGAATCATCCCGTGAAGCAATTGGCCACGGGGAAGATCGAGATCACGGCGCACAACCATAACTTTGCGGTGGATCCGGATTCGTTGCCGGAGAGCGAAGTCGAACTCACGCACATGGATTTGAACGACTCGACCCTCGAAGGGCTGCGACATAGGAATCTGCCGCTGTTCAGCGTGCAGTATCACCCCGAAGCCGCCCCCGGGCCACATGATTCGCATTATCTGTTTAAGGATTTTGTGAAGATGATGGAGGAGTGGAAAGGATGAGGCTCCCTCGGGGTCTGCAAGTCGCCACCATCGGCGGGATGTTCTGCCTGCTTGTTTTGAGTTTTCCCTTGCCGGTGAGCGCTTGCCACTGGCTACCGGCGGAAAAGCTCCGGGTGGCTGATCACTTCGAGGTAGTTTTGCGAGATCGCGGAAGACCCATATCAGGCATGGCCGTTACTGTAGAACACTTTCGAAAGCGATCCGAGACGTGGGAGCAGGTTGCGCAGGCCGTAACCGACGAAACGGGAGTGGCCAGATTTGCGGGAATTCGCCCGGGTCCCTACTGGGTGAAGACCAACACACTCGTGGATAACGCTGCACAGGAAATTGAAGTGACTGCTAACGCGAGAAGGCCTGTTGAGCCAGCCATCGACCTTTCCTGGCCGAGCAAGAAGGTGATAGTCACTAGTAGTTTGAAGGGGCGTCTAAGCTCCTTTCCTAGTGATGAGGGTCCGCCTAAACCCCTCGGCGGCGTGGGCCTCACGCTCTTGGAATCACATTCGGGTCAAATCGTCGGTGCTGGAGTCACGGATAGCGACGGGGTTTTTGAGTTCACCGACGTCTCGCCCGGTTTGTACTTCCTCAGCGTGACGCGTGATGACAATAAGCAGCGTGATCCGCGTCTCTTGGGAAAGGGATTACAGGGGAACATACCGCTCGAATACAACCCTACAAATGCTCGGGTCCTAACGACGTTACAACTACAGCTCACCATACCTATGTGTGGCGGCCTTAGATACAGCGCTGCAGATTGAGCGATTAATGCCCAAACGCACTGACATCCCGACAACCCTGATCCTCGGCCTTCTTTTCTTTGCAGCTCTCATGTCGCGGGCGTTTGCTTGCTCTTACTTTCCACCGACCTACACGGTCGGGAAGAAGTTCACGGTCAAGGTCTCCAGTCTCGAAGGAGCTATATTCCCCGGCGTGCGCGTAATTCTGGTGCGAGCACATCGAGTTTCAAAGTTTGCCTTGACCGATGAAGAAGGAAGAGTTCACTTCGAGAACGTGGAACCTGGCGATTATTCGCTGGAGATCGATCAATTGGGGATTGCCGGTTGGGATACAGCTGGACTGAAAGTAGTCGATGGCCCGGACAAACAAGGTTTGGACAAACACGAGATTCAATTGCACTGGCCCAGTTCAGAGGTCTTGCAAGCGTCCGAGCTAAAGGGAATTTTCCTGGCCGGGGGAACTGCGAAGCCTATCGCAACGACCTCTCTACGGCTCGTCCATGGGCTGGACGGCTCGCTGGAGTCGAGGCTTCTGACGGACGAGACGGGCGGATTTGACCTAGGTTCTCCTGAGCCTGGACTGTACTTCATTAAAGTTGATCCAGCTCTTCCGGGGCCATGGGAGCCGCGAGGCACGATTCCCGTTGTTGTGAAGCCCGGTTCCGCGCGGGAACTGGTTGTGGCCTTGGCAGAGAGTTCCTGCGGTCTGGAGTACTCCGAGGTTTGCGGTGCGCCCGCAGTAACTGTGAGCCACGTTGAAGGTAATGTAACTGACCCGCAAGGCGCGGCGATCAGTCGCGCCAATGTCGAGTTGTTCCTATCCAAATCCAAGGACCAAGCGGCCTCAAAGACCGCGACGCCCAATAGCGACGGCCATTTCACCATGGCTGATGTTGCGCCGGGAGACTATGAGTTGCGGATTAGCTCAACTGGTTTTAGTCCGCTGTTCGTTCCGGTCACCGTTGGTCCTAAGGCTTCCGTCGATGGTCCGCTCCATCTCAAGTTAGGTGTGCTTGGCGGGGCATGCCCCAACTCGAAGATCGGGTCAAAGGCCGCACAGCAGGAGAGAGTAGCGAACTGATGCCCAAACGCACTGACATCTCAAAAATCCTGATCCTTGGCTCCGGGCCCATCGTCATCGGCCAGTCGGCGGAGTTCGATTACTCCGGCACGCAGGCCTGCAAGGCTCTCAAGTCCGAGGGCTATGAAGTGGTGCTGGCGAACTCTAATCCGGCGACCATCATGACCGACCCGGAGATTGCCGACCGCACTTATATTGAGCCGCTCACGCTTGAATATCTGGAAGAGATCATCCGCATTGAGCGGAAGCTCTCGCCGGGCGACGGTTTTGCCGTGTTGCCCACTGTTGGCGGACAGACCGCGCTCAACCTGGCGATCGAACTTTCCGACGGCGGCGTTCTCGAAAAATACAACGTCATCCTGATCGGCGCGAACGTGGAGGCGATCAAGAAAGCGGAAGACCGCCTTGTCTTCAAAGACGCCATGCAGCGGATTGGGCTCGACGTGCCAAAGTCGGCGCTGGTGAATAACACGAAAGATGGGCTGGAGTTTGCCGGCAAAATCGGCTTTCCCGTGATTGTGCGTCCGTCGTTCACGCTGGGTGGTTCGGGCGGCGGCATCGCCTACAACCGTGAAGAGATGGTCGAGGTTCTCGGACGCGGGCTGGATTTTTCTCCGGTGCACGAAGCATTGATTGAAGAGTCGGTGCTGGGATGGAAGGAATTCGAACTCGAGGTGATGCGCGACACCAAGGACAACGTCATCATCATCTGCTCCATCGAGAACTTCGATCCCATGGGCGTGCACACCGGCGACTCCATCACGGTTGCACCGGCGCAAACGCTGACCGACCGTGAGTATCAGGCCATGCGCGATGCCTCGATTGCGGTGATCCGCGAGATTGGCGTGGATACGGGCGGTTCGAACATTCAGTTCGGCGTGAATCCCGAGACAGGGCGGATGGTGGTGATCGAGATGAATCCACGGGTGTCGCGGTCGTCAGCGCTAGCTTCGAAGGCCACAGGCTTCCCCATTGCGAAGATTGCCGCGAAGCTCGCCGTAGGCTACACGCTTGACGAGATTCCCAACGACATCACGCGCAAGACCCCGGCGTGCTTTGAGCCGACGCTCGACTACGTGGTCGTGAAAATTCCGAAGTGGCAGTTCGAGAAATTTCCCGGCGCAGACGAGAGTCTGGGACCGCAGATGAAGTCGGTGGGCGAAGTGATGGCCATCGGCCGCACGTTCAAAGAAGCTCTGATGAAAGGCATCCGCTCGCTTGATACTGGTAAACGCGTGGGTGGTGAGAAGATCGAGCCTAAGATCCTGACGCAACGGCTGGTAACGCCCCACCCGGAGCGGCTGGCGTATGTGCAATACGCACTTCGGCAGGGCCATACGGTCAAACAGATCGCGAAGATGACGTCGATGGACCCGTGGTTCCTCTACCAGCTCAAAGAAATTAACGACATGCAGCTTGAGTTGGAGAAGCACCCGATGGAGTCGATCCCGAGCGAGGTGCTGCGCGACGCCAAGCGCATGGGTTTTTCTGATGGGCGCTTGGCCGGAGTTTGGCGGCTCGATGGGCAGGAGAAAGTCCGGCACCTTCGAAAGAAGCACGGAGTGATGCCGGTCTACAAACGTGTGGACACCTGCGCGGCGGAATTCGAAAGCTTCACGCCATATCTTTACTCGACCTACGAAGACGAAGACGAGGCCGCGCCCACCGACAAGAAGAAGGTAATCATCCTGGGCAGCGGCCCCAACCGCATCGGACAGGGAATTGAGTTCGATTACTGCTGCTGCCACGCGTCGTTCGCCCTCCACGAAGACGGGTACGAGACGATCATGATCAACTGCAATCCTGAGACGGTCTCGACTGACTATGACACCAGCGACCGTCTCTACTTCGAGCCGCTGACGTTTGAAGATGTGTGGGCGATTTATCAGCATGAAACCTCGAAGGGCGCGCCGGTGGGCGTGATCGTGCAGTTCGGCGGACAGACCCCGCTGAATCTGGCTTTGCCTCTCAAGAAAGCTGGCGTGAATATCATCGGCACGTCGCCCGAATCGATTGATCTCGCGGAAGATCGCAAACATTTCAACAAGTTGCTGGAAGAACTGCAAATTCCACAGGCCGCGGGAGTGATGGTGACTTCACTCGACGAAGCCATCGAAGGCGCAAAGCGTGTGGGATATCCGGTCGTGGTGCGGCCTTCGTATGTTCTAGGCGGCCGCGCCATGGTGATTGCTTACGACGAAGAATCAGTCGTGCGGTACATGAAAGAAGCGGTTGAGTATTCGCATGATCGTCCGGTGCTCATCGATCACTTCCTCGAGGATGCAATTGAACTTGATGTGGACGCGCTCTCCGACGGCGAAGACGTGGTGATCGGCGGCATCATGCAACACATCGAGGAGGCCGGGATTCACTCCGGCGATTCTTCGTGCGTGCTGCCAGCTGTAGACATTCCGCAACCCCTGATGGAGCGGATGCGCGACTACACGTTCAAGCTGGCGCGGGCGCTCAAAGTTGTAGGCCTGATGAATATTCAGTTCGCAATTCCGCGTGGCACAGACGGCTCCGGGAACGGCGTGGAAGGCGCGAAAGTCTACGTGCTGGAAGTAAACCCACGGGCTTCGCGCACCGTGCCGTATGTTTCAAAAGCCACGGGGGTTCCCTTGGCAAAAATTGCAGCTCGGCTGATGACTGGCCGCAAGCTGCGCGAATTCCTGCCGGAGAATATCGAACGGCGCTCCGACCTCGATACCGGAAGCTGCTACTACGTGAAGTCGCCGGTGTTCCCGTGGAATAAGTTTCCCGGTGTCGACACCGTCCTCGGACCAGAGATGAAATCTACCGGCGAAGTAATGGGCGTAGGCGACAGTTTCGGCGAAGCTTTTGCCAAAGCACAGTTGGCTGCGGGCCAAAAGTTACCGGTGCAGGGGACGGTATTCATCAGCGTTACCGACCACGACAAGCGCCACGTAGCGGAAGTCGCTCGGAAGTTTGTGGATATGGGCTTCAAACTGGTCGCTACTTCGGGCACGGCTGATGCGATTGAAGCAGCAGGAATGAAAGTGGATCGCGTCTACAAAGTTAAAGAAGGCCGTCCCAACGTAGTGGATTTCATCAAAGGACAGCGCGTTCATCTGATCGTTAACACTCCGACGGGACTTGAGCCCTGGTTCGATGAGCGCGCGATCCGGCGGGCCGCCGTAACGGCCCGCATTCCTACGATTACTACACTCTCGGCTGCGCGTGCGGCCGCTGAAGGGATTGCGGCTCTGCAGCGAGGCGAGTTAAATATCCGGGCCTTACAGCAACTGCACGCTGACCGCGGCGCGTTGCGGCGCTGACCGCACGCTTTCACGCGAGGTGATTTCAATGGCTAAGAATTCGGATCTAATTCGTAGATGGTTCGAAGAAGTGTGGAACCAAGGACGAGGCGAAACCATCCACGAGATGTGCTCGAAAGACGCCATCGGCTATGGCCAGGCGCAGCATGGGGCTAACATTCACGGCCCGGACCAGTTCGAGCAGTTTTGGCGCAGCTTCCGCGGCGCGTTTTCCGGGATGAAGATCGAAATTCATGACACTATCGAAGAAGCCGACAAAGTGGTCGCTCGATGGACAATGGCCATGAACCATACCGGACCCTTTCTCGGAATAAAACCCACGAACAAACAGGTCACGGTGAATGGCATGAGTATGCAGCAGTTCAAAAATGGACAAATCATCGCCGGCTGGGATAACTGGGATCAACTCGGTTTGCTGGTGCAGTTGGGGGCAGTGCCCGAGCCGAAGTTTATCTAACAGCCAAGCCTCTTTAAAGTGCCTGAACTGTCTTGGAGGTCGTCTTTCATACCTCCCTGAACGTGTGTTACACTGAGAACAAATGAGTAATACACTCACAATTCGCCTCCCGGAAGAATTGCTGGAACGGCTGAGGGAAAAATCTCGCAGCACGGGACTGCCAATGGGTCGTGTGGTACGTCAATCGCTGGAGGCTGCGCTGAAGCCGGATGGAAATCAGGCTTGGCGAAAGTACTCTGGAGTGGTCAAGGGAGGCCCTCCGGACGTCTCCTCGCGCAAGGGGTTTTCTCGCGGATGAAGGCCATCGCCGATACCGGCCTGCTGGTAGCTCTTGGCAGAGAGGCCGACCAGTATCATGATTGGGCCGCGGAAATAGCGAAGCAAATCTCATGGCCTGCCCTGACTTGCGAGGCCGTGCTCGCAGAGACTGCATTTCACTTACAGTCTAGCGAACACGTTTTTGGGTTGTTGAGAGACAAAGTGGTTCGCGTGGCATTCGACTGCACGCAACACCTGGAACAGATTCACGATCTAGCGGTGCGCTATGCCGACCGACGCCCCGACGTGGCCGACCTGTGCCTGATCCGCATGAGCGAACTTTATCCCAGGCATACACTTGTTACGGTCGACGATGACTTTCGAGTCTACCGTCGCAACAAGCGGGAATCCATTCCAATGCTGAGTCCGCCCAAGAAGTGATACGCTGGAGTTTCTATGCTTCTATACGGCATTTTCCCTCCGATTACGACGCCTTTATATCCCGGCGGCAACGTTTATTTTAAGAAACTTGAAAGCAATGTTGAGCGCTACTCGCGGACTCCCTGCGCCGGCATCGTGGTGCTCGGCTCGACCGGAGAGGCTATTCTGCTCTCCGATCAGGAGCGGCGCGATGTATTGAGATTGGCGCTCGAAACGTCGGCGCCGAACAAGGTACTGATCGCCGGTACTGGGAGTGAATCGGCACACGAAACGCTAAAACTCACTGAGTACGCCGCCGAGTTGGGGTACGACGTCGCCATGGTGCGCACCCCGCACTACTACAAAAAGCAGATGCAACCGACCAACATCCTGGCGTTCTATCGTATGGTTGCCGATCGCTCGCCGCTGCCGGTCATCGTCTATAACTTTCCTCAGGCGACCGGCTACGACATTCCTGCAGAACTGGTGATCGAACTGGCGGAGCACCCGAACTTGATTGGTATTAAGGAATCGAGCGGCGACGTAGAGAAAGTGCGCAGGATGGTGGAAGGCACGCGGCATATCCAGCGCAAGGCTACCGTGACTGAAGCATTTGAAGCAGTTACACCGCGAATGCTGGCGGCTGCAACGACGGCTTCGAATGGCGAGGGCGGAGAGCTGGTGCAGGTCGCGGGTCTGACCGGTTCCTCGAGTAGCAAACCTTCTTCGTCTGCAGTCACCATTGTTGGCAAGATGAAGACTCGCCAAAAAGAAGTTGGATTCCAGGTGTTGGTGGGTGCGGCACAGAAGTTGCATCCGTCGCTCGACGCTGGTGCCGTAGGAGCGATTCTTGCCTTCGCTTGCGTCGCGCCGACGTCATGCTACGAAATATACGCGGCGTGGAAAGAGGGCAACGCCGAACCGGCATGTCTGAAACAGGAGCGTATCTCGCGTGCCGCCCAGCGAGTGGTGGGCGAGTTGGGAATACCGGGCATCAAGTACGGGATGGACTTCAATGGATACTTCGGCGGAACTGCTCGGCTTCCGCTGTTGCCTCTCACGGGAGAGGTCAAGAATGAGGTCGAGCGACTGTTGGCGGATGTAAGGAACTAATTTGTACCGGTCGGCGACGCGGGCAACCCGCTCCTTGCTTTTGCTCTGCTTCTCCCATACATTACGCAGTCATATGTCGTCCCGCCAGTATCTGCGCGTTCTGCTTGCAGTTTTTCTCACGCTTTCCACGGCCTATGCGAAAGACCAGCCCGCACAGGTGATCACCTGGCCCGAATCCGGTACACCGGTTCTGCGCTTCAGTTTCGGTAAGTTCAAAGAGATCGGATCACTCGGCAATGAACGCACCTTCATGACTGATACTACAGCGGAGAATCTTTGGGGAAAGGCGATATCCAACGCCAGTTTTTCGCTTTACCTCTTCGACAAGAACAAAGTAAGAATCGGCGAGGGGATGATTAACTTGAGCAGTATGGGAGTGGGCGAGAGCGTTAAGTTTCAAACCACTATTGCAGCCTCCGGCTCACCCGCGTCGGTATCGCTGGTGGTGAAATACTTGCCGCCAGAACTCGGTCCCGCCCGTCCTCCTCGACTGGTCTCAATCACCGTCAACTCGGTTCCACAAGGCGCGGCGCTCAAAGTCGACGGCAGCGAGGCAGGTACCACTCCCAAGATTGTGCAGTTGACAACTGGGAAACACTTGCTGGAGTTCAATAAAGAAGGCTTTAATGCCGGCAGGTTTCCCATGGAGATCAGTTCCGATGACTCTTCCGGGGGGAGCGTCAGCTACGAACTCGGAGCATCGGCGCACGACACGATCGAACTCCGAGACGGAACTGTACTCAGCGGTGCAGGCGATTTCGGCGACTGAAATGGTGATTCGAACTGGCGGCAAGGATCTCTCCTATGACCGAAACCAGGTAAAAAGAGTACTTCTCGTGCAGCGAGGCGAGCCCCAGCCAGCGTCAGCCGTGCAGCCTGTTCAGACGCATCCGTGAAATGAGGGTGTTCGTCCGTGAACCGCTTCGGGTCCGAAACCTAGAAAGCGTGCGCTCCCATCCAAACTAGCGCTTGTGATCCGGATCACAGTTCCCGTATACTATTTTCGAACGAACGTTCGAATTAGACTCTGCAATGGCCAGTGCTACCTCCGCAACTCGAGTTTCCGCGCGCCGTCATCGTCCCATATCGGAAACGCGTTTCGACAAGCGCCTGGCGGAAATTCTTACTCACGCCACGGACGTCTTCTGTGAAAAGGGGTACGAGGGCGCCTCGATGCGCGACCTTTCGCGCGCCAGTGGAATGTCGCTGGCTGGGCTCTATTACTACTTCGAATCCAAAGAGCGGTTACTCTACCTGATCCAGAAGCACACCTTTTCCACCATCGTGCAGCGGCTGAAGCCTCGCCTGGCGGGGGTGAGCGACCCGGAAGAGCAAATCCGCATCTTCATTCTGAATCACCTGGAATATTTTCTTGCCAATCCAGCGAGCATGAAGGTGTTGTCGCACGAAGCGAACGCCTTGAAAAATGGCTTTGCTTCCGAAGTGGCTGCGATTAAACGCGAGTACTATCGAATCTGTGTAGGTTTACTGGACGATTTGAAAAGAGAGCGGGGATTGCAGTTCACGACGCGTATCGCCGTGCTTAGCTTGTTTGGCATGATGAATTGGATCTACACCTGGCATAATCCGCGGGTTGACGCGGACGCGCAGCAACTTGCGCGCGAGATAGGCGACGTCTTCCTTCATGGCGTCATGAACGGTTCCAAGGGACGCCGGAATGGGCGATGACATTTGAGTTACAAAATAGCGATATACACGAAGAACTAAGGAGCAAATATGGCGACTACAGTGCAACCCGCGACTGGCGAATCCACCAAGCAACTTGTTAACTACCGCACGGATGGCGGCGTAGCAGTGATCGAGATGTGCGATCCGCCCGCCAATACTTATACCTACGAGATGAACCGGCAACTGGATGAGGCAATCCTCCGTGCGCGCATGGAGAATGACGTTTACGTCATTCTGCTTACCGGGGCCGGCGACAAGTTTTTCTCCGCCGGTGCCAACATTAAGATGCTCTCCAGCGTGGATCCAACTTTCAAGTATTACTTCTGCCTGCACGCCAACGAGATGCTGCTGCGGCTGGAGCACACACCTAAGCTCGTAATCGCCGCGATTAACGGCCACTGCGTGGGCGGCGGACTGGAAATCGCCATGGCGGCCGACATTCGCATCGCGCGGAAAGATGCGGGCAAGATTGGTCTGCCGGAAGTGAACTTGGGAGTGCTTCCCGGCACCGGCGGCACACAACGGCTTTCGCGGCTTGTCGGCAAGAGCAAAGCTATCGAGTTGATGGTTACGGGCAACACGTTCTCATTTGAGGAAGCGCTCGAGTTCGGCATCATCAACGACATCTACGAGCGCGACGGCTTCATGGAGAACATGATGGAGTACGCCAAGCAGTTCTGTCCTCCGAACAAGGCTGCCAAGGCAGTTGGACGCATCAAGCGCGCGGTGCAGACCGGATGGGAGATTCCCATGGAGTCGGCGCTGGCTGTTGAGCGCGAGAACCAGCAGATACTTTTCCAGAGCGAAGATGCGAAGGAAGGGTTGGCCGCGTATGTGGAGAAGCGGCCGGCGGCATTCAAGGCGAAGTAAGTTGGATCGTGCGGGCAGATTCGTGTGGAGACGGGCGCTTTTGCCCGTCTCTGCCAAGTTTGTTTGCTGACTGAGGATCAAGGATGCTTGCTGCGAAAGTGAAGGTTGAACCCGGGCAGTTGCTGATCGACGGGCAGTGGGTCAACGGTGCGAAGACATTCGATACCATTAATCCGGCCACAGGTGAAGTGTTGGCACAGATTGCGGAGGGCTTTCCCGCTGATGTGGATAAGGCCGTCGATGCCGCGCGCCGGGCCCTTGAAGACCGGAACGGCCCGTGGCGAAAGATGTCGGCCAGCGAGCGGGGACGCTTGATCTGGAAGCTCGCCGATCTGCTGGAGAGGAATATCGACGAGTTCGCCGAACTGGAAACGCTCGACAACGGCAAGCCGATTTTCGAATCGCGCTACGTCGACATGCCGATGGTCGTTGACGTTCTGCGCTACTACGCGGGCCTGGCTACCAAAATTCACGGCGAAACCGTCAACACACTCGAAACCGCATTCACTTACACACTCCGCGAGCCTGTCGGAGTGGTGGGACTCATCGTTCCATGGAACTTCCCGCTGTTGTTGGCTTCATGGAAGGTCGGCCCGGCACTGGCCTGCGGAAATACGATTGTGTGGAAGCCGGCCAGTCAGACTTCGTTGACTACGTTGCGATTTGGAAAGCTGGCGATTGAGGCCGGCGTGCCGGCGGGCGTGATCAATATTGTCACCGGTCCCGGAGCGATCGGCAAAGCGATGGTGAAGCATCCGGGCATTGACAAGATCGCATTCACCGGTTCGACGGCCGTGGGCCAGGAAATCATGCGCAATGCAGCCGACACAGTGAAGCGCATCACGTTGGAGTTGGGTGGGAAATCTCCGAACATTGTCTTTGCCGATTCTGACATCGACAATGCGGTCAAAGGAGCGATCACGGGCATTTTTTATGGCAAGGGCGAAGTCTGCAACGCCGGTTCGCGTCTGTTTCTGGAAAGCAAGGTGAAGGACGAGTTCACGGAAAAGCTGATTGCTCGGGCAGCCAAAATGCGTCCGGCAGACCCGCTTGACCCGAAGACGCGGCTGGGAGCGATCGTCAGCCAGGACCAGATGCAGACGGTGCTGGGATACATCGAAGTCGGCAAGAAAGATGGGGCCAAGCTTGTGGCCGGTGGAAATCGCGTTTCGGTCGACGGCGGCAAAGGCTTCTTCATCGAACCCACCATCTTTGGAGACGTCAAGAACGACATGACCATCGCGCGGGAGGAAATCTTTGGTCCGGTGCTGTCGGTGCTGACTTTCGATGACGTTGATGAAGTGATCGAGCAGGCTAATAATAATCCTTACGGTCTAGCTGCCGCGGTTTGGACACGCGACGTTAAGAAAGCTCACAGCGTTTCGCGCAGGTTGAAAGCTGGGACTGTGTGGATCAATACGTACGGGCTGATGGATGCCTCGCTTCCGTTTGGAGGCTACAAGAGTTCAGGCTTCGGTCGTGAGTTGGGTGCGCACGCGATTGAACACTACACCGAGATGAAAACAGTTTGGCTGAATTTAGCGTAGGAGTGGAATTATGCCGGGAAAAGTAGCAAAGATCGGAACCTTCAGCGACTGGGAAGGCATGTTCAACGATTGGCGCAAAGATATTGGCGTCAATACGGCGGACATCGAAGCCTTTCATTTCGACACGCTCTATGGCGCGATCGATACCGAAGAGATCGAATTCGGCTCCTACAAAGGCCGCCGCAAGTGGGAGAACCTGCGCCAGATTCCCACGCAGCAGATGCGCGATGCGCTGATGAACATGATCGTCTATCAGGGTGACACGGAGTTTGCCAGCGTCGAGCAGCAGCGTAACCTGCTGGAAAACGCGCCCACCGACTGGGACCGCCGCGCCATCACCCGCGTCATGATCGAAGAGATGCGTCACGGCTGGCAGATGTGCGCTTTGCTGGTTGACCACTTCGGTTATTCCGGCAAGGTCGAAGCACAGAAGATGCTGGAGCGCCGCGCCTTCGAGAATAAGCGATTGCTGGGAGCGTTCAACGTCGATGTCGACAACTGGATGGACTTCTTTACCTACACCGACTTCGTCGATCGCGATGGGAAATTTCAGTTGCAGATGCTCAAATATTCCGCCTTCGCTCCGCTGGGACGCTCGATGTCCTACATGCTGCGCGAAGAAGCGTTCCACATGGGAACTGGCAACGACGGCCTGCGGCGCATTGTAGAAGCTGGCGTGATCCCGGGCTGGCTGATCCAGAAATATCTCAACAAGTGGATTTCCAGTTCCTACGATCTTTTTGGAACCGATCATTCTTCGTCCGCACACTGGGCCTATGTGTGGGGCGTCAAGGGTCGATACGATGAACCTAAGAATGAGACCGCGCCGGACCTTGATGATTTGAACGACTACAATCGCAATCTTTATCGCGACGAAGTGGCGGGTCTGATCGAGCGCTTCAACGGCGCTTTAAAGCCGGGCCAGCCGAAGCTGTACGCACCGCACATCAAGTTCAATCGAGAGATCGGACGCTGGGCAGGACAGAAGTTCCATGCGCAGACCGGGGAACAACTCGACGACCGCGCCTATGACGAACATTTGAAGGACTACGTGCCGTCGGCGACGGACAAGAAGCTTCTACTGGAGATCATCGGCACAGAAAAGAAATGGATCGCCGAGAAGACTGGCGCGCGGGATCCGCTGGCCAGCATCGGCGAGGTCAGGAAATCGGCGATTAATCTGTAGCTGCGCCGCGAGTGATCCAGGGGATAGCAATGGCAGTTGACATGGAAGCCAAACTTGCCCGAATAGCTGTCGACACCAGTTCATCGGTGGCGCGCATTGTCTTGCGCCATGCGCCGCTGAACGTCATCGACATTCCGATGATGGAGGAATTGGCGCAGACGCTGGCAGAGGTCGAAGCGCGTTCCGATATTTCTATCGTCGTCTTAGATGGCGAAGGGCGGGGGTTCTCGGCTGGGGTCGATGTGGCAGCCCATACTCCGGATAGAGTTGAGGCAATGCTGCTGAAATTCCACGCCGTCATCCGCCTGTTGGTGGCCAGTAAGAAGGTAACGGTTGCGGCTGTGCACGGGCCCTGCCTGGGTGGTGGCGCGGAGTTGGCCATGGTCTGCGACCTGGTCTACACCACCGCATCAGCACAGTGGGGATTCCCGGAAATCAAGCTCGGTTGTTATCCGCCGGTCGCGTGCACAGCATTGGTCGCACTGGGGGGACAAAAGCGTGCGGCGGAATTGATTCTTACGGGACGGACCATCAGCGGTACCGAGGCGGCGCAGATGGGACTGGCGAATCGTGCGGTTCCAAGCGAAGAACTGGCTGCAGTGGTTGAAGAAACTGTTCAGGAACTGTTGAAGTTAAGCCCCGCAGCGCTAGCTGTGACGAAGAAAGCGTTTTACGCGTGGGACGCGATGCACTTCGACAAGGGTCTGGCGCGGGCCGAGAAGATTTATCTAGAAGAGTTGATGAAAACGGCGGACGCGCACGAAGGCATCGGCGCCTTCATGGAGAAGCGCGAACCAAAGTGGACAGGGAAGTAGCGGCCGCGACTAGATGGACTACGAAATCACGCCCGAAGAAGTAAAGACGAAGATCGAGCAAGGCGAAGCGTTCACGCTGCTGGATGTCCGGGAGCCTTGGGAGTTCGAGACGTCGCACATGGCTGAAGCGCAACTGATGCCCATGGGGGATGTCCCATCCCGCGCCCACCAGGAATTGGATCCTGAGGATCACATTGTGGTGGTGTGCCATCACGGCGTGCGCTCGATGAACGTGACAGCATGGCTGCGGCAGCAGGGATTTGAAAAGGCGCAGTCGATGCGCGGTGGCATTGATGCGTGGTCCCGGCGGGTGGATGCGAAGGTGCCGACATACTGAGCCTTTAATGAAAAAAGAACTCATCGAACTTAGAGTCAACCGCCGCACCTACGAGCTTGCCATCGAGCCGAGCGCGCTCTTGCTCGATGTGCTAAGGCAAGACTTGGACCTGACTGGTTCCAAACGCGGTTGCGATGAGTCTTCTTGCGGAGCGTGTACGGTGCTAGTGGATGGTGTTGCCATGATGTCGTGCACGCTGCTGGCAGCAAGTTGCCAGGAGCAGGAGATCACAACGATCGAGGGAGTCAGCGAGCACGGCAGCCTGGCGGCGATTCAGAAAGCTTACGGCGATTGGGGCGGCGCGCAGTGCGGCTTTTGCACCCCGGGATTCATCATGACCGTGAAGTCGCTTCTGGCGGAGAATCCCGATCCGTCGGAAGCCGATGTTCGCACGGCCTTGAGCAGCAACCTGTGCCGCTGCACCGGGTACAGCCAGATGTATGCAGCGATCCGCTCGGCGATTGCGGCGGAACGGCAGGGGATGTCAGCCAAGTGAAGGAAAGCTGCTAGGAGAAAGCGGATTCCTCGCTTCGCGCGGAATGACAATGAGCAATTTCTCAATCATCGGCAAGGCCACGGCAATGATCGACGCGGCGGAGAAGACTACCGGCGGCGGTAAGTATACGGACGATTTAAGCGTGCCCGGCATGCTGATCGGTAAGATTCTGCATTCGCCGTATCCGCATGCGCGCATCCGGAGAATCGATACCAGCCGCGCCGAGAAACTGGATGGCGTGGTGGCCGTGGTCGTCGGCAAAGACGCTCCCAATCCTTACGGAATACTTCCCGTTGGCCACGACGAATACGCGCTCGCGCTCGACAAGGTGCGCTACGTCGGAGACAACGTGGCCTGCGTGGTTGCTGTTTCTGAGTCGATTGCCGAGCAGGCTCTGGAGCTTATCGATGTGGCATACGAAGTGCTTCCCGCCTACTTCGATCCCGAAGAGTCGATGAAGGCGAAGACCGATCTGATTCACGACAATAAGCCGGGCAATCTGGAGAAGGACTACCACCACGCCTTCGGCGATCCCGACAAGGGTTTTGCCGAGGCGGACCATATTGCCGAGGCGCGCTTCATTGCGAATGAAGTAACGCACGCGGCAATGGAACCTCATTCCACATTGGCCTCATTCGAACTCGATCCCCACACCGGCCAGCCGGGGCGTCTTACTGTCTGGTCTTCCACTCAGGTTCCGTACTACTTGCAGCACAAGCTTTCGTTGGTGCTGGAAATGCCGATGCAGCAGATCCGCGTGATCAAACCGCTGGTGGGCGGCGGCTTCGGCGGCAAGAGTGAAGTCATTCCTCTCGAGATCATCGCTGCAATCGCGGCGCGCAAAGCGCAGGCTCCGGTGAAGATCACCTATACGCGCGAGGAAGTTTTCTGGGCCCATCGCGGAAGGCCCCGCACAATTATCGATCTCAAGACTGGTATCAAGAATGACGGAAGCATCACCTCCGTGAAAGCGCGCGTGGTGCAGGACGGCGGCGCCTATTGCTCTTATGGAGTCGTAACCATTTTGTATTCCGGCGCGCTGTTGGGAGCGCTTTATGACATTCCCAACATTCAATATGACGGTTACCGCGTGCTCACCAATAAGCCCGCCTGTGGGGCGATGCGCGGACACGGCACCGTCAATGTTCGCTTCGCTTTCGAATCGCAACTGGACGAACTTGCTGCGACGATCGGAATGGATCCCGCCGTGATTCGGCAGCGGAACCTGCTCAAGCCGCCCTGTATCACGGTGAACGGTTTACGGGTGCAGAGTTATGGCTTGCCGGAATGCATCGAGAAAACTGTCGAGCGCTCGGGATGGAAGCTACGCAGAGGCAAACTGCCCAAGGGACGCGGTCTGGGCATTGCCTGCAGCCACTATGTAAGCGGAGCGGCGAATTCGATTATTCGCTCCGACATGCCGCATTCAACGGTCAATATCAAGATTGATCGCGATGGCGGCGTCGTTGTATATACCGGCGCGTCCGAAATCGGCCAGGGATCGGACACAATGACAGCGCAGGTCGCCGCCGAAGTGTTGGGGTGCTCGCTGGCTCGCGTGCGAGTAATCGCCGCTGACACCGATCTCACGCCCATCGATATTGGCTCTTATTCCAGCCGAGTTACCTTCATGGCCGGCAATGCGACGCTGCGGTCGGCGGAAGATGTGAAAAAAAGAATTGTGGCCGCGGCGGCAAAGAAGATGAATTGCGCCGCCGAGGAACTCATATTTCGCAACGATTTGGTCTTCAAGAAGGGAAGTACTCCGCCTTCGGTAAAGAGAGATCAGGCCGAAGAAGCGGAGGTAACGCAGGCGGGGGCTTCGGTTAGCGGACGCGTCGAAGGCCAGATTCTGCGCGGCTCATTGCAGCAGAAACGCAAAGAGGAAGGTCCAAAAGAGTGGATGACATTCGAGGAAGCCGTGGTCGCCGCGATTGATTTCCAGGGCACGCTCACGGGAACCGGGTCGTACGCTCCGCCACCGGAAACTCGCGGCGGCAAGCATAAGGGGGGCGGCGTAGGCCCATCGCCCGCGTACTCCTATTCGGCACAGGTCGCGGAAGTCAGCGTCGATGAAGACACCGGCGAAGTGACTGTACACAAAGTGTGGGCCGCACACGATTGCGGTCGCGCGTTGAATCCTGTCTCGGTGGAGGGACAGATTATTGGTTCCGTTTGGATGGGCATGGGCCAGGCGCTGACGGAAGAAATGGTTTGGAAAGACGGCATGCTGATGAACGCAGGTATGCTGGAATACCGCAGTCCATCGTCAGTGGAATCACCGGAAGTCGAACCAATCATTGTGGAGAGCATCGATCCGGAAGGACCATTTGGCGCGAAAGAATGCAGCGAAGGATCGCTGGCGGCGACCATCCCGGCAATTTCGAATGCGATTTACGATGCTGTCGGGGTGCGATTGCATGAATCACCATTTACGCCGGAGCGAGTGCTTGCAGCGCTGCGAGCGAAGCGAAAAGAAAAAGCGTTGAACTTAACCGAGGGCGTGGATCCTACTGCGCCCACTCGCTTTCGCGAGCATGGCGGGTCGCTATGTTTCAAGGGCAAAGGACCGGAGCGTCACGCACTTGATCCCGCACGTTGTGAAACACCTGCAGGAGCCGGGGGTGCGGGTTGAGTCTTCCGCAATTCAGACTACTGCGGCCACGGGTGGTCGAAGAGGCCGTTTCCATGCTTGCCAAACACGCAGGCAATATCCGGGTGCTGGCAGGCGGTACCGACTTGATACCTTCGATGCGGCAGAAATTGTTTGAACCAGAGTTTGTACTCGATCTGCGTGGCCTTGCCGAGTTGCGTGGCATCCGCCAGCAATCGGATGGTTCAGTTGAAGTCGGTGCGCTGACTGCACTCAGCGTGATTGAGAAATCGCCTTATCTGCATGAGCACTTTCCTGTGCTCACCGAAGCGGCTGCAACCGTCGCTTCGCCAGTACTTCGCAATATGGGAACGCTTGGCGGTAACATCTGTCTTGACACCCGCTGCCTTTGGTATAACCAGTCGTTGACTTGGCGGAAGGGATGCGGCTTCTGCATCAAAAAGGATGGCGACCTGTGTCACGTGGCTCCGGGTGGAAAGAAGTGCTGGGCTGCTTTTTCGGGCGATACTCCACCGGCGCTACTTTGTTTGAATGCGAAAATAGAAATTGCCAGCCCGAATGGTGTCCGGCGAATTGCGCTGGAAGACTTCTACACGGGAGACGGCGAGAATTATCGCAAGCTGCTCCCGAGCGAACTGGTGACGCGGGTCTTCTTGCCTGCGGAGTCATCGGATTATCGAGGCGTTTATCGCAAGCTTCGAGTTCGCGGCTCGATCGATTATCCTCTGGCGGGCGTGGCAGTGGTGATAAAGCGCACGAATGGGCATGTATCCGATGCGCGCATCGCGATGACAGCCGTTAACCCAGCGCCCTTACTAGTGCAACGAGCCGGCGAGATGCTGATAGGGAAAGTCATTGACGAAGCGTTGGCAGAAGCTGCCGGTGACGTAGCCGCGCGCACTGCCAAGCCTCTTACCACGTCAGCGCTCACGCCGGAATATCGGCGGGAAATGATTCGCGTCTTCACCAAGCGAGCTGTTCTGGCCGCGGCAGGGAATTAAAGAAAGACGATGACTTCCCTCGAATGATCACCGACTGCCACATCCACATCCAGCCGATGGAGATGTTCAAGCCGCACGCTCTTGAACTAATGAAGAAGAAGCGGCCGAACTTCGAACAGATTGTTGAGTTCTGCCGCTCGCCGAAGGCTTTCCTCCAATATCTGGACGCCTGCGGCGTTGATCGCGCAGTGCTCATCAACTACGTAGCGCCCGAAGTGATTGGCTTCACTAACGGCGTGAATCAGTTCATCGCCGACTACGTTAAGGAAGACCCCAAGCGCTTGCTCTCGTGCGGCAGTCTGCACCCGCGGCATACAACCAATGTACTCGCCGATATGGAGCAGATTTTGCGGCTTGGAATCCGAATGATCAAGATTCATCCGCCGCACCAGCTTCTGTTTCCGAACGATTATCTGAACGGCGTTAAGGAACTTGAAATCATCTACCGCGCAGCCGAAGCGAATGGCGTGCCCGTAATGTTTCATACGGGAACATCGATTTTTCCCGGAGCCCGCAACAAATACGGCGACCCCATGTATGTGGATGATGTGGCCGTCGACTTTCCGAAGCTAAAAATACTACTGGCGCACGGTGGGCGTCCGCTGTGGATGCAAACGGCGTTTTTTCTCATCCGCCGCCATCCAAACGTCTACCTCGATATCAGCGGTATTCCTCCCAAGACTCTGCTCAAGTATTTCCCCCGGCTGGACGAGATCGCGAACAAGACTCTATTTGGCACGGACTGGCCCGGTCCGGGCGTGCCGGATATTAAGAAGAATCTGGATGAATTTCGCGCACTCCCACTTGGCAAAGAAATGCAGGAACAGATCCTCAGCAAGACAGCGCTCAGCATCTGGCCAATCTGATGGGCCGGTGTTTACTAGTCCCTTCGCATTACCTTTCCTCCGGTAGATCAAGAGGAGCGACTACATCTGCTCGGCGACCCATAAAATCAACTTTTTAGTAAACGCCCACTAGTAGAACCCGGCAAAAGCGAGCGGGCAGTCGGTAGGAACGCGATCGCCTGCTGGACGGCATCTTTGCCGTAGAAAACCGAAGTCACGTAGGCCGTGTGGAACGGAATCGGTTTTTCGGGTATAAAAGAAAGTTGCACTCCCGCGCACCCCTAGCGTGGCTCCCGCAACCAATCTAGATAAGCGAGAGACTATGTCCAGCGTGACCAGCACTCCTGCCCCGAAAGGCCTGGAAGGCGTTGTCGCCACAAATTCCAGCATCTGTTATATCGACGGCGACCGCGGCGTTCTCGCCTATCGCGGAATTGACATTCACGAACTGGCCGATCGTTCCAACTTTGAAGAAACCTGTTATTTGCTCTGGTTCGGGAAGTTGCCGAATCCCAGCGAACTGAAAGACCTGCAGGCACGTTTGGCGCAGGAACGCCATCTCGACCCCGGCATCATTCAGTTGGTGCAAAGTGCTCCCAAGAGTGCGCTGCCCATGGATGTTTTGCGCACGGCGGTGTCAGCGCTGGCTTACTATGATGCCGACGAAAAGAACGGCGATCACGATGCCAATGTTCGTAAGGCCATCCGGCTGACCTCGCAGATCGCGATGATCGTTGCCGCCTACGACCGCATTCGGAAAGGCAAGGCGGTGGTCGAAGCGGACCACTCGCTTTCTCATGCCGCCAATTTTCTCCTGCAGTTAAATGGGACCAAGCCCTCCGCTACGGCCGAGCGCGCGCTCGATATTGCCCTCATTCTCCACGCGGACCACGAACTGAATGCCTCAACTTTCGCAGCCCGCGTGACCGCCGCCACGCTGGCGGACATGCATGCGGCGATTACATCCGCCATAGGAGCTCTGAAAGGGCCTCTGCACGGCGGAGCCAACGAAGCCGTTTACCGCATTCTGGAATCGATCCACAGCACGAAAGCCGATCCAATCGAATATGTCCGGAACATGCTGGCACAGAAAAAGAAAGTTCCCGGTTTCGGCCATCGGGTCTACAACACTGAAGATCCACGCGCTACGCACCTGCGCGTCATGTCACGCGATCTCGGCCGCTCCACCGGGCAGCCGCAGTGGTACGAAATGTCGGAAGCCATCGAGAAGTTCGTGAAGGCCGAAAAAAAGCTGAATGCCAATGTCGACTTCTACTCCGCTTCCACCTACCACGTGCTGGGCATCGACGAAGATTTGTTTACCCCTGTGTTCGCGGTCTCCCGTATCAGCGGCTGGGCCGCGCACGTCATCGAACAACTGGACGACAACCGCCTGATTCGCCCCCGTGCCGAATATATGGGGCCGGATTACCCTAACCATTACGTCGCGATGGAAAAACGCTGAGTGCCTGGTGGTTTTCCTGAGGCCCGGCGCGGCGTTCCGTTGTGAATGTCGCGACGCCTTGAACGGGCGTGGCTTTCAGCCGCGCCGTAAAAGCCTCTTAAAACCAGCCGCGGCTTTAGCCTCTACCGCAAAGCAGGTAGAATAAGCTATGTTCCGGATTTACCTCGATAACAACGCTACCACCCCGGTCCTGCCGGAGGTGCTCGAGGCCATGCGTCCGTACTTTGGCGAGCACTTTGGCAACGCATCGTCGATCCACCATCACGGGCAGGAGACCCGATCAGCGGTGGAACATGCGCGGGACTCCGTGGCGTCATTGTTGGGCTGCCAGTCATCGGAAGTTGTCTTCACCAGCGGTGGAACAGAGGGTGACAATCTGGCAATTGCTGGGCTTGCCAGCCCAGGCGATCACATCATTACCTCAAGCATCGAGCACCACGCCGTGTTGCTCACTTGCAAGCATCTGGAGGAGGCAGGCTGCGAGGTTACATGCGTGCCGGTGGATGTCCGCGGCCTCGTGGATCCCGACGATGTGCGGCGCGCTCTGCGGCCGAACACTAAGTTGATTTCGATCATGCTGGCCAACAACGAAACCGGAGTGCTGCAACCCGTTGAGGAAATTGGCAAGATTGCCGCGGAAGCTGATGTGTACTTTCACAATGACGCAGTACAGGCCGCGGGCAAGGTTCCAATTGATGTGCGCAGAACCCATTGCGACGCACTCTCGATTTCCAGCCACAAAATGCACGGGCCACAAGGTGTGGGCGCTCTGTTTGTGCGCAAGGGCACTCAACTTCAGCCGTTGTTTTACGGTGGCCGCCACGAGCGTTCACGTCGTGCTGGAACCGAAAACGTGCCGGGAATTGTCGCTCTAGGCAAAGCTGCGAAGATGGCGATGGAAGGATTCGCGCGTGGCGACGACAAGAAAATGTCCATCCTCCGCGATCGCTTGCAGCAGGGGATTCTCGCCCAGGTGGAGGATGCTTCGGTGAATGGCGAAGGTGTTCCGCGCGTGCCGAATACCACGAACATCGTTTTCGACCACATCGATGGTGAGTCGATGGTGATCTCTCTCGACCTCAAGGGTTTGGCTGTATCAACGGGCGCTGCCTGTTCGTCCGGGGCGATTGAGCCGTCACATGTGCTCACCGCGATGGGCCTGCGACCGGATCAAGCGCGAGCCAGCATTCGCTTCAGCCTGGGAAAGCAAAATACTGCGGAAGAGATTGATCTAGTGCTAGCCCTGGTGCCGGAAACTATCGCGAGATTGCGCGAATTGTCGCCGGCGTACCGGAAGGAAGTAATTCGTTCTTGAATATGTCGAACACCAAGACCATAGCCGTAGCCATGTCGGGTGGAGTCGATTCCTCTGCCGTTGCGGCCATGCTGCGCGCTGAGGGACACAACATCATCGGCCTGACCATGCAGCTCTGGAACCAGCGTCGCTTGGCCGGACACGAGGGCATGCCCGAGCAGGTCACGGGACGCTGCTGCTCGCTTGATGACGTTTACGACGCACGCCGCGTGGCCGAGCATATCGGCATTCCGTATTACGTGGTGAATCATGAAGAGCGGTTCGAACGCGATGTCGTGCGCCCGTTTGTTGCAGAGTATCTTTCGGGACGCACGCCGATCCCCTGCAGTCTGTGCAATAACCATCTGAAGTTTGATCAGCTACTCGTAGTTGCCCGGCAGATCGGCGCCGAGTCAGTTGCCACCGGCCACTACGCTCGCGTGGAGCACGACGACGCCCGCGGACGCTGGTTGCTCAAGCGTCCCGCCGATCGCAGCAAGGACCAGACGTATTTTCTCTTCGGACTAACTCAAGAGCAACTCAGCCGCACGCTGTTTCCTCTCGGCGGAATGACAAAGCCCGAGGTTCGCGAAGTGGCCCGCAAGCACGGTCTAGCTCTGGCAGAAAAACCCGACTCGCAGGAAATCTGCTTTGTTCCCGGCGGCGACTACAAGCGCTTCATCGATGCCTACCTTGCCGAGAGCGGCGAAGCCCTGCCTGAGACCGCAGGCGAACTCGTGACAGCTAACGGGGAAGTGATCGGCGAGCACAACGGCATTCACAACTTCACTGTTGGTCAACGCAGGGGTTTGGGCGTGGCTACCGGTTCGCCACTCTATGTAATTCAGATCAACGGAGCCGACAAGCAAGTGATCGTTGGCGGCGATGAGCATCTTTACTCACGCACGCTGCGCGGACGCCGCGTAAACCTGATCTCCGTCGATGACCTGCGTGAGCCGATGCGCGTCTCCGTTAAGATTCGTCACCGCCACGAGCCTGCTTCAGGCCAGCTCGAGAAGGTAAGCGACGACGAAATTCTGGTCACGTTTGATCAGCCTCAGCGCGCTATCACTCCGGGACAGGCTGCCGTTTTCTACGATGACGACATTGTCGTCGGAGGAGCCTGGATTGCCTAGATTAACGGTCGCGTAAATCAAAAAATCACACGCGACTGGGCCAAACTTCGGCCAGGGCAAGCGCTACTGCGATTCCAACCGAAACCTCCACGAAGCGATGTGAGGCCACAATCCACGCTGGGCGCTGGTGCGCAATTAACAGAACGATGCTCAGGGTAATCGCCGCAAACCGGTAGGCGCCGCGAAACCGTAGAAGCGCGCAGAGGATTCCGCAGAAGAAAATTGCGGCCGCGTACACCAGTGCGCTGCTAGGGAGAAACGTAGCGATCACGGCTCCTAACACTGCACCCAATGCAGTCCCAGCAAAGCGCTGCCAGGCTACGGTCCTCGGGTCGATGGTGGACTGAATTATTACAATCGCCGAGATCGGCGCCCAGTAAAACTCGGGAAGCTTCAGGAGGCGGGCCAGCAACAGAGCTGCTACGGCCGCAATCGTGGTGCGTGTTGCGTCAAGAAATGTGCCAAGCGTCAGCTTGTAGGCATTTGCCATGGTCAAAGTGATTGGGCAGGCAGACTGTCGGGTCGCGAATAATAGTGTAGTGCCTCGTGCACATTGATGCTCGTCGCGGGATGGCTTCACCGACCAGACGCAGAACAGGAAGTCTTAGCGGAAATTCACTTGGCCTGCGGACCGTCGAGCGATTGGAGAAATTCTGCTCCACTTGCTTTCAGCTTCTGCTCCAACCGTGCCGTGCAATCGCAGTCCCCGCACGCCCATGGCTCGCTTCCGTTCTCGTCGCGACACTTGCGTCGATCGTGCGCATCCTGAACTTTCGCAAGATCAAAGTATTGTTCCCAATAAGGGCGCTCTTCCTGCAGCGGCGTGGGACAGTAACAGATCTCCACCCAGCGTACGGTCTGATCAGCACACAGGCGCGCCTCCTTCATATTGCACAGATACTCGCCCTCGGCGACCGAGCCTTGACCAAGCGTTTTGTCGTTGATGGCCTGAAGCAAGTCAGCTTCACGACCGGGCTTTACGCGAGCTCGAACTAAGTAACGCATAATAGCAATTGCTGATTCTAAATTGTTGATTGAACGAAGGTGGGATCGGTGGTGTTAGGTTTTTAATCAGCAAACAACAATCAGCAATACTCAGATGAACATCTCATCCTGCGGCACGGGGCGCGAAGCGTCGCGGCTGTTGCCGTTTTTGCGCCCGCGATTTCCCAGCAAAAACTCGATGCCCGCGGTTACGCCCTGAATAATGCCCGAGACGCGGCGGACAGGAGAAGTCACCGTCTTGTGAACGATCTCGGACGTCGATTCCACCCGGTCGAGGGTACGAGTCAGAAGTTCATCGCCGCGAATGATTTGCAGGCGCGCGCGATCAACCACATCATTCACCGTCGCATCCACGCGCTGCACCTGCGAACGAATAGTGGAAGTTGTTTCTTCAACATTGCGCACAATCACTTCCAATTTGGGGCGGAGTTCTGTGAGCATCGCCTGCGCCGCTTCAATCGTAGGCAGGGCCTTGGTCTTCACCTCGGTTGATAGCGCCTCCAGACGGGCACTGGTCTTGCGCATGGTAAGGTACATGGCCGCCAGAAGGCCGGCTTGCAGAAGCACGGCCGCCCCGGTCAAGGCGATAAATAGCGGAGTCAGATTTTCCATATGCATACTCCCCAATTCAACCGCCGACTAAACTCTATGACTACAGGTTCTTCGGCGCTGCGGTTTCCGTGGTCGCCTCCTGATAGGCCTGGCGACCGGCCTCGTAAGCGGCGCGGAACTGATCTTTTTGCTGATTCACGACGTCTCGGCCGCGATCAACCCACTCCGAAGCTTGCTCGCGGGCCTCGCGGGCGCGTCCCCGAACGTACTCTCGTCCTTCTTCTGCTCGAGAACGCAGAGCTTCTCGGGTCTCGCTACCCGAACGCGGCGCGTACAACACTCCTACCACCGCCCCTAAGCCTAATCCGGCCAGGAACCAACCGAAACTGCTACCATCATGATCTGACATACGAACCTCCCAAGCTATTAGTGCCGACAATCGGATGGTAGCACCCGCATCCGGGAAATACAATTACAGCAAAACCCGCAAGTCGTGCAGCAAGAAACTGCACGCGCTGGCTTAATGCAACGGGGGTTAAGAAGTTTACTTCTGTGTGGGTGGAGTCGCTGGGGCTGGCGCTGGGGCAACCGGCTGCGTTTTGGCAGGCGCTGACTTCACGCCTTGCAGCACCGAGCTTGGCCCGCTGTGCTTGATGGCGTTAATGGAAAGCGTCACTGAAGTCAGCATGAAGAGCACCGCGGAAATCGTTGTTGCCCGTGAAAGAGTGGTCGCAGCCCCGCGCGGACCAAAGGCCGCTTGACTCCCCTGTCCGCCAAAGGCTGCCGAGATGTCGCCAGCTTTACCGCTTTGCAGTAGAACAACGATGATCAGAAACAAACATACGATGATGTGGACGGTGGTGACGAGAATAATAAGCATGGAATTGAAGGTCCCTGAAATTCAGCGATGAATGCAAAGGTTTAAAACGGGTAGTCGATTACTCCACAACGATGATAACACGTCGGTTACTTTCCTTGCATGGCGGCCCACCAGAAATCCATTGAATTCTGATCTCGTCGCCGCAAGGTAAAGTCGCGAAAATCCCTCTTTTGATTTTATCGCGAGGTGATGAAGAAATAAGCGCTCCTAGTAAGGCCAATCGCGCTCTCCGACCAACTCCCGTCACAATAGGCTACTGCAATTCTTTCGCTCTTTTCCTGACGGCCGCGAGCAGCGGCGGTGGCAGTTCCGAGTATCCTTCCTGAATCGCAAAGCGCTGGCCGTCCGTGTACATCCAGTCGAGCAGATCGGTGAGGGCCACCCCACGGCCAGAGTCGGCGGGCTTCACCCGCAGATAAATCCACGTGAAGCTGGTGATGGGGAAAGCTCCCGCTCCGGAAGCATTAGTCAACGAGGCAGAAAACTTGTTCCATTGCGGTTCTTCTACCGCCTCGCAGGCAGCCGAAATACTTTCCGAGGAAGCTCTTACAAATTTGCCCGCAGCGTTCAACACCGAAGCATGCGAAATGCTGCCTTTCACCGCATATTGATACTCTACGTAGCCGATCGCGCCGGGAGTGCTCTTCACCTTGTCGGCCATGTCGGCGCTGCGCTCGGCAGGCTCGCCTACCGGCCACTTGGGAGAAGCTGAGGTTCCAATCTGCCCTCGGAATTTCGAACTTGTCTTGGATAGAAATTCACTAAAAACGTAATTGGATCCTTTTCCTGCCGGACGGTTGACTACCTGGATCGGAAGGCTTGGTAGAGTGACATCTGGATTCAGTTTGGCGATCTGGGGTGCGTTCCACATCTTGATGTCGCCGAGGTAGATCGCCGATAACACTTCTCCAGAAAGGCGAAGCTCCTGGTGAACATCGGGAAGATTGAAGATGGGAACGATCCCAATGAGCACGATAGGCAGCTCAATCAGGTTTCCTTCCTTGCGTTCCTTCTCGGTGAGCTGAGCTTCTCCAGCACCGAAATCGCCGGAGCCGTGGGAGATCTGCTTGATACCTTCGCTCGTGCCGACCGGAAGATACCGCATCTGAATGTTGGCATTGTGCTTGGCGTATTCCTGGGTCCACCGAGTGTAAAGAGGCGCTGGCACGCTTGATCCGGATCCCACGAGGACTATTGCATTTTGCGCCGTCGCGGCTGCGCTGTAGAATCCAGCGACCAAAAAGGTCAACACAGTGACATAGAGCCGAAACGTAGCGGAGCTGCTCAGGGTTGTTCGAGAAGGTCGGTTCACCTGCATAGTATTCCTCCATCACCGCACATTATCGTTCTCTTAGCCTATCTTGTGCCCGTCAAAACAGCAGGTAACCATGGTAATTACAATCGGGTTCATGGCAGATACTGTGCAACGGCAAACTTGAAAGGGGCGATGTAAGATGCTGAGCGTCTAAATTCTTTATGTCGGGCCAGCCCATGTCGCGGGATCAGGTGGAAGCTTGGGCGCGAGAGCTCCTGTCCAGCTCCGCGACCGGAGCGATGGTTGCGCCACCTTTCTCGCAGCGTCCTGGATTCAATCTGGATGTAGCGTATGAAATAGAGGCAAAGCTGAAGCAGGTTCGTGAAGCGGATGGGCATCGCGCAGCTGGGCGCAAGGTTGGATATGCCAACAAAGCGATGTGGCGAGTCCTCAAACTTGAAACTCTGGTTTGGGGCCACATGTATGAGGACACAGTGCACTACGCGGCGGGGAACTCAGCCACGCTCGCGATTGACCAAGTTCGCTCTCTTAAGATCGAGCCGGAGATTGTTTTCGGTTTGAAGCAGGCACTCCCGGAAGGAGCGGATGCCGCAGCCGCGCTCGCTGCCACCGATTGGCTGGCGCTGGGCTTCGAAATCATTGATTGCCCCTTCCCCGAATGGAAGTTTCAGCCCAGCGATTTCGTCGCATCGTTTGGCCTTCACACGGCACTTGTTGTGGGTGAAAGGATACCTGTGCGGCCGGAGCTGACTGCTAAGCTGGCGGAGGAACTGCAGCGCTTCAAAGTAAGAGTGTCGAAGAACGGGGAGTTTGTGGAAGAAGGTTACGGGAAAAATTCGTTGAAGAGTCCGGCGTCGTGTCTGGCGGAGTTGAGCACAGCCATCACGCGTCGATTTCCGGACGAGCCTTTGATTGCGGGGGAAATTGTCAGCTCCGGTACGCTCACCGCCGGACATCCGACGACCACAGGAGATTTCTGGAAGGCTGAGGTCGAGGGAATCGATCTGCCCACCTTGACTCTGCGTCTGACTTAGCCTTGCGGATTTTGCGTTGGACGCACAAAAAACCGCGCTGCGTAAGCAGCGCGGTTAGAGTTTTTCCCAGAAGAGTTAAAACGCGAGTGGAACAAAAACGTTAGACTTTGGCGAATTTGCGGCGAATCACGCCCGCCAGTCCGACCAAGCCGGTTCCCATCAGCATCAGGCTGCTGGGTTCGGGAACGGCGCTGTAGCCGATGAATTCCTGCGGCGTGCCGCCCCAGCTCTGCGTACCGGCAACCGGCGTGTAAAGCAGAAGCCCGTTGTAGGCGCTGTTTGGGTCGGTGGCTGCGAGGGCGAGATAGGTGGCCTCAATGCCGGCTGCACCCGTGGTTGTGAACTGGGACTGAGCTTGCGCGTTCGATGAGAACAAGCCCCAGATTGCCCACTGGCCGTTAGTCGCGCTGACGGTACCGCCGAGGATGGCTTTGAAGATTAACCCGGCGGCCTTGTAGTCCAGAGTCATGCCCGATCCAAAAAGGCTGGTCGAAATGCCTTGCAGAAACGGAGACACAGTTGCGTTCCAGGTTTCACCCTGTCGAATGGTGTTGTCGTAACTGTCGCAAAGCAGATACGTCTTGGTGGTGCTGTCATTGATGTAGAACGCGTAGGGGTAAACGGCTCCTCCGCCGATTCCGCTGCCTGTTCCTTGAATGTAGGTCATTTTGACCGTGCTGGCGAAGGCTGAAGTGGCCAACATCAACGAGAAAACCAGAACGGAGAGTGTGAGTTGAAGACGACGTGAGCGCATGGATTTGCCTCCCAGCAAACTGAGGATCGCTGACCATCGTGCGGGCGACAGCGTATCCGGCTTTCCTTCGTTCGGGGGAGATATGCCAGCGAATCTCAGGGGAGAGATAAGGCGTTTACTGAAAACTGGCTGCGCCGCGAAGGGCGGCACTCCATGTCAACGGAAATACAACTGACTCCGGTAACATGCTGCAAGAGTACCAGTGGACGCGAGGCCTGAAAATGGCCCGTTCGTGGTGTTACTGGAGTCACACCCTCTTGCCCACAGCCGCGCGACGATGTCGCCACAAAAGAGGTGGTTGCCATCGACAAATTCCTGAGATAAATAGAGAAATCCACAGTTAATTTTGTGCAAACCTTTTCGCAGTCTGCTACCATCCCAACCAGAAGGCGGGAACTCCTTTAGTTTGTGGGGGCTCGCCTCCTGTGGTATAGGTGCTCGACCCGGCCCGATAGGTTCCGTGTTGGAGTGCCTCGAGTCCGTGAGTATGGACGGCCGCCGCAGGCAGGAGTAGTTTGTGCCGGATCCCGAGAACGGGAACGTCCACGTAGTGATAATGAGGCGGCGGCGAACCCGCCGTCACCGTCGTAATCGTCTGGTCCGCCGCTGGCTCGCCGTACTTGTTCTCGCAGTTTTTACCATCGGCGCGTCAGCTCTCGCGTTAATGTATTTCAGTCCCTCGTTGTTCCGCGCTGAACGGCCTGTCCCCGTTACACTCCGAGCGTCTGAACTTAGCAACCGCACCGCAACGGTCAATCAGATTCTTTCTCATACTCAGCCACCACGTCCGGTCTATCCCTATTCAGTTGTGCCCGGCGGGGTTGGAGATGTGAACGAGTTAAAGTGGGTGGCGGAGCACGACCCCATTGTCGGCGCCCATTATGCCGGTTTCAACTATGCTCGAGCGCAAGTGGTGCGCCTTACTCTCGCCCGAACCGTCTATGTGTCTTACCGCATCGGAAACCACATCTACTGGACTCGTCGAAGAGTGAAGCTGCACAAGGGCGAGAAGCTGATTACTGACGGACGAATTACAGCCCGCACCCGCTGCGCCAACCGCGTGGAAGAAACTCCGCAACAGCAGGAGGCTTCCGCAACCGAGCCTACACCGGAGAAGTTTGACCAGCCCGTTGGAGTCGGAGAAGGAACGGCCATGCAAGCGCCGCCTGCAGCTTTCCAATCGGCCTTGCTGAATCGGCCGCAAATCCCAGCCTTGGAGCCATCCGGCCCGTTGACTGCCTACAGTCCCTTTGGCGGCGGAGCATTCCTTCCCATCTCGCTTCCACCTTTGCCGGAGGGCCTCTGCGGGCCAACAAGTAAGAAAAAGGGCTCTACCGGAGTGGAAGGCGGAGGTGGTACTAATGGAAAGAAGAAAAAGCTTGGCCCCTGCGGGACCGGTGGTGGCCCAGGAACAGCGCCTGAACCTGGAACTTGGCTTCTGTTCGCCTCCGGTATAGTGGCCATCTTTTGGCAGGCTCGCCGCAAGCTTTCCCGTGCCTGAACTCTCGAAGGAGCTGAGCAGATGGTTCCGCTCAACCTGAATGCTTATGAGAACTTTTTGCTGGATCGTTTTTTCGGTCCTGGCCTGTTTCTTCCTCGTTCTGTCGACTGCGTCTGCCCAGAGAGTTGCCTACTACGTTTCAACCGCGGGCAGTGACTCTAATCCTGGCACCATCAATCTACCTCTCGCCACCGTTGCGGGAGTAGAGATGAAACTGGCTGAGAACTATCTCAATAATTGCCAGGCGCAAACGGCTCCGATCATCGTCCAGTTTCGACGTGGAACCTGGTACGACCAGGCGATCACGCTCAAGCACAGCGGTTGCGGTAGTGTCGCGCCCATAGTCTATGAAAACTTTCCTGGAGAGATTCCAGTTTTTTCGGGGGGAACGCGAATCACTAACTGGATCAACCTGGGCGGCTCCTCGTGGCAGGCGACGCTTCCTTCCAACACGGTGAACTTCGAGGCGCTTTACTACAACGGACAGAGGCGGCAGCGGGCGCGCCTGGGATCAAGCACCTCGGGCGTGTTGGGCAAATATTTCCGAATTTCTGCTCCGATTGCAGGTCACTACGATCGCTTTTACTACAACCCGAAGGATCCTATCTCGACCCGTTGGTCGAATTACGCTCCCACCACCGGTAATCCCTGCGGGCAGACTCCCGGTCCGATTGCTCTGCAAGGGGAAATCCAGGTTCTTGATTTCGAATTGTGGGATGTTTCCCGCCAACGCATCAGCTGCATTGATGAAACCAAACACATTATCTATTTGACCGGAAGCACGAGCAGCGGCTATTCGCACGGTTACATCGCTGGCCATCGATACCTGATCGAAAATATAAAGGACGATCTGAGCGTCCCGGGTCAGTGGTATCTCGATCGTTCTGTCGCCGGAGCCTGGGTACTACACTACCTTGCGGACAAGGGCGAACAGCCCAACCTGGACGCCGTCGTCATTCCGCAACAGGCTCAGGTCCTCACGGGCAGCAATCTCAATTACCGCAGCTTCGTCGGACTCACATTCGCGCACGACAACTATGTGGTGGACGCACAAGGCTATGCCGGCTCCCAAGTAGACGCCTTACTTCCAGCTGCCGTCCAGTGCATGGATTGCTCCGTTCTCACATTCGACAGCGACACGTTTACCAACACTACTGGGTATGCGCTGGGCCTCCCCACCGACAATCTAGGAGGGTCTACCGGCAATGTCGTGCAAAACAGCGCCTTCTACGATATCGGTGGCGGCGGAATCATGCTTGGCAAAATCGCGGAAGGTCCCGAAACCGACACCAATGTTCCGCAATTCGGCACCGTGCAAAATAACATTTTCCAGGGATACGGCAGAATGTTCCCTGGCTCCGGCGCCATCGCTCTGTTAATAGGGCACGATATGACGTTCGTCCACAATGACGTGACCGATGGCTACAGCCAGGGGATTATGGTTTGCTTCCCGGATACGACGATCATGTGCACCGGCACCTCCAACTCGCACGGCGCTTACAATGTTTCGGCAAACTACAATCACATATGGAATTTGGGGGGAGGAATTCTGAATGATTTCGGCGGCGTTTACTACGCTACCTATGCCGCAAACGGTGGTGTGATTACCGGCAACAAGATCCACGACTTCTCCGACGCTGAGGCGATCGGCGACGCCGATGGCTACGGAGCCAATGGAATTTATATAGACCGCGGTGGTCCCATTACGATAAGCAACAACCTGGTATACCGGGTTGTGAATGGTACCAGCGTTACTTTCGGGCCGACCAAAATTGGACAGGTCGTTGCGATTGATAACAACATCCTTGCTTACATCCGCAGAAGCGTAATCAATGTTTTTCAATGCCCCAAAAGAGGCTACTCCCAGTTTTCCTTCGGGACCAACATCGTCTACCAGGATCGGACGTACACGTCAGTGCCCGTCTCCGCAATTCAGAACGGGATCACCTATTTGGGCACTCCCGTAAGTTCGGTGCAAGCCTTTAGCAACAATGACTACTGGAACACGTCGGAGATTTTCTCCACCGACAATAACGCGTTCAACTCGGAGAACGCTTCCTGCAAGAGCAAAATGTTTTATAACCTGGCGGGATGGCAGGCTCTCGGGGAGGACCTAGGCAGCCTGTCACTGGACCCGGGTTTCAAGAATCCAAATTACCCAGTGGACGATTACTCCTTTATTTCAGGACCGCCGTCTACCGGCTTCGTCCCATTCAATACCACCGGCATCTGTGCGACCTGCCCAGGCCGAAATCTTCCGGTTCTGAAGCCACCGACGGTGCCTGAATCCTTCCCAACCGCGCCGTTCTCGCCCAGCGCTTTCTGATTGCGCGCACCGCAACCGGCTCCACCGGTTCTGCGCCGGTGCGCCCTGACGATGACCCAAAGTTGTAATCCTTCCGTAATCAGGAGCGCGCGAAATCGCTGCTAGAATCGCCCTAGCTCGCCTGCACATACCTAAAGGTTATTTATGAAGCGATCTCTCACCGCCGCCGGATTGCTGCTCGGCGCCGCATTCTCTTTTCCCGCGCCCGCCGCGGGCCAGGCCGTGCCTTCAATTCGCCGGGTGCAAGTGCTGCGTACTCGCGGCCAGGTCGAGATTGAGATTGAAGCCAGCGATCGTATCGTCCCGCATACCAACGTGCTCACCGGCCCCGACCGTCTCATCGTGGATTTCGTGAATGCCACGCCGGGCGCTCAATTACGCAACCAGGCGGTGAATCGGGACGAAGTAAAAGGCCTGCGCGTGGGATTGTTCTCTTCCAATCCGCCGGTCACGCGCGTGGTCGTTGATTTGAATGGCCCTCAGCCTTATCAGGTTTTTCCGGCGGGAAGAACTGTGATCGTGAAGGTGGGAGAAGCGGGCGTGGAAGCCGCCGGATCTCACAATAGCTCCGGCCCCACGCTGGTGAACACAAATTATCCCACATCGGCTGCGCATCTTTCAGTGCCCACAGCAGAACCTCCGAAGCCCGCGCTGATCGTTTCGTTTCAAAGCGGACTGCTTTCAATCAATTCCAACAAGGCCAACTTGTCGGAGATTCTCTTCGCCATCCACCAGAAAACCGGGGCCGAGATCGCTATTCCCGCAGGAGCCGAGCAGGAACAAGTGGTGGCCGAATTCGGTCCAGCACCCGCCGCAGAAGTTCTGTCTCACCTGCTGAATGGTACGAAGTTCAATTTCCTGATTCTCAGTTCCTCCACCGATCCGCAAGCCCTGGATCGCGTGATCCTCACTTCACGCCCCGAAGGACCAATGCCCCCACCAAGGCCGCAGGCTCGTGTGGTGGCCGAAGAAGAAGAGGAAGCCGAGGCTCAGCCCAGAGTCGCTCCGGTGGTCCGAGCGGTTTCGCCGCCGCCAGACGTGAATCAGAATCCCAACGCCCCGGCAGACCGTGCAGCTCAACCCGGCGCCGCAGTTCCCGCTGAAGGCAAGCCCACTCCGGGCGATAACGACGTTCCCGACTAGTCGGCCACCCCAACCATCGGCACCATGGGCCAGCGGCCCTATTGTGGTGTTGCGATATAGCTAGCGCCATAATCATCGGCTCCAGCAATCTCGTACGCGTCGTTCAGACCCGCCAAACCGAAGAGGGGCACGGACAGAGGGTCGAAATCCCCTCTATCATAGAGCAGGAGGGTACCTGAGCCCGCGACAACAGCTGTCCCGTTATTGTTGATGGCAAGAATCTCGGTGCCGCACGTTTGGCATAGATAGTCAATGATCGTGAACACTCCCTCGGGATACGAGTAAATGAACCCGTGCGTGTTGGTGGAGTTTGCATCGTAATAGAATCCCGCGACTTGACCAACCCCGTTCAAGCCGAGGACCGTGGTATTCACTGAACCGGGGGGATCGATTGTCACTGGGGGAGCGCCGTTGATCAACAGGAAACCATGGTAGAGGCAGTCGCTGCCCTCGTAGTTTCCGGCGATCCAGCCGGCGTCGTTAATGCCGATCGGGGAAGTGTCCGGTACGACGCACACGTCGCCTGGGTACTCAACCGTGGAAAAGGTACCGCCGCTGTAGAGAAACCCTCCGATCGCGTTGCCCGTTTGCTGCGCACCCACTGCCTGACCAAGGTTGTTACCCCCGACAACGCGGGTGTCAGTCGCACCTGGATAGGTCAGCGAGATGTAGTCATTGGGGCTCGTGTATATAAAGCCCTGAAACGCACACTGACCGACGCACGTATGGTAGAAGCCGAAGATTTGACCTTCGTCGTTCAAGCCTCTCACATATGTAATGGTCGCGCCGGGGAACGCGAAGTTCGTCACTGAATAGCCAGGGTCTCTGCTCCCCTGGGCACCGGCGACCTCGGCGTCTTCGATATCATCGTCAATTTTGAATGCGACGCCGCCGTAGCTGATGCTGTGAGTCCCTGCGTACTGGTGAATCCTCTGGTCGGACGTCCAGAGGCTACACGGAGGATCGCATAGGGGAGACAGCCCCCAAGTCGTCACCTTGTTGTTGTATTTTGCGATCCAGACGTTGCCGGGAATCGTTGCAGCGCTCGCCCAATCATTCGTGTTGTAGGGGGATCCATAGACTCCTGTGAAGAAGCCGTCGGCAAGTAACTGGCTGTCCCATCCGTTGACGAACGAGCTAACAGCGGGACCACACTGAGCTGAGTTATAGACCTCCATGTCGTAGTAGATAATTGTACTCGGTAGGTTGAGCTGGACCGGACCTGGGCCGCCTACGCTCGCCGCCGCTAGGTTAGCTTGGGTTTGTCCGTTGGAGTAGGCGGTAGTTGGATTCGAACTAAAGACGTGCGGGAAATGCGTACAAGGAGGCGGAAGGTTTGGATCGCAAGCGCAGGGTGCCTGCGGCCCAGCCCACAGCGGCATCAGTCCCCAGCCTTGCGCGATCACACCCTGCACCCAGTTGGCATCTAGGTTCGGATCCTTCGAATGACTGGCACCCCCATTGGCGTAAAAGCCAACGTCAACCAGAGGGCTGTAAGTCCACCAAGTGCCCATGTCGGCCACTAGGCCGACGAACTTCTGGTCGAACCCAAGGCCCGTGCTTATGTGGACCGGGGTGCCAGATGGTTCACCCTTCGGCATTGTCGCGAGCGGCGAATGAGCGTTGGCTGCAGCATGGGCCATGGTTCGCGGAAGACCCGGCGCGGTTGCATTCGACGAAGGTGGCGACGGAGGGAGCGCCATCCCTCTCGCTTTCGCATGCGGAGTGATGTCGGACCATGTGACTCCGGAATCAGCTGTACGCAGTAGCCTCGTGGCTAGGAAGCGCGCGTCCGCGACGAGCGCCCAGCCGGAACTGGGACTATCAAAGCTGAGCTGCAGGATTCCGGAATCCGGCGAGAGAACTTCCGCATCCGTCGTGGCGACCTTCTGCCCCGGTGCCACAGTCGTCAGCTTAAGGTGCGTGTGGTCCGAGGCCTCCAGCGCTACGAGCACCGAGTCGGCCATGGCGGACGGTGCCAGTTGACCTACAGACCTCTCTTTCAAACCCGAGAGAATCCTGTCGCTCTTCCAGGTCGTACCTCCGTCAACGGTGTCGAAAAGCACAAGCGCTGACTTAGAGCCATTGCTGCCTGAGTATGTCACCGGCAGGAAACCATGTTGGCTGTCCACAAACATCGGCAGATCATATGTAGGGTACACCGCCGGGCGCGCTTGGGCGGGAGGTTCCAGCGTGAACTGCTGCCAGCTCTTCGCGCCGTCCCGCGTCGCATATATTTCATCGCCGCAGGTCACCCAACCTTTTTCAGTGGTAACGAAACGGATACCTCCAGCTGTTCCGGATCCTCCTAGGGCCCGTTTCCACGTCTTGCCGCCGTCCGCTGTTGCTAGGAGGAGCCCGGGACGAAATGCTGCGCCCCCGACTAGCCCGAGGTTTAGCCAACCGTGCAGAGGATCTACGAAGTCTACGCGGCCGTCGCTTCCCGGGGTCATAGTCGCGGCCCTAAAATCCGGAATTGTGACGGGCGTGATCGACCAAGACTCTCCTGAGTTGCTGGTAGATGCAAGATCAAACCGTCTGCTGTCGGCTTGGTCCGAGGTGGCAAGGAGAGCCCAGCCGTGCGAAACATCCAAAAAGAACACCGACGCGATGTCCTCTGGCGAGGCAGTCTTCGGCGTAACGTCAGTCCAATCACCGCCGCCACTTGCTGTCCAGTACAAGCGTCGGCTGCTTGCTGCCCATCCGATATCGGGAGCGAGCAGCTTCAGGGACGTGATTTTGTCCGGTTGCTGCGCCGAGAGGGCGGTACCGAGACACAGTGTCACAAGGAGCGAAAGAGAAGCCACTCGCACAACTTGCATATAGCCTCCTGGTTTTGGAAATCGGACGAGACCGAGATCAAGAGCACGCACACAGAAGTTGAGCAAGAACGAACCTAGCTATCTTGGCATTGAGAAGCAAGGGATAGGCAATGATTGCGGCTATTATCCTTTGCGGCGAGCACAGCGTCAAGCAGAGAAAAGCAAGACGGATTGACACACACCAATCAGCCGGAGCGGGCCCGGATCTACGGTGACGTGATCAGCCGCACAGGCACGGGAGAAGTTCCCGTGACGTATGCGGTTCCGCTTGTTACGGCATTGCCGCAGCCCGCCACGTTCAGCACGGTTACGACCATGTTTCCAGTGGGGGGGTCGATGCTCTGAACGAAGACTTGCAGGTAGCCTGCGATGGTGACGAAGGGTTGGTTTTGACCGAACGCCAAGCCTGTGCTGCTGAAGTAGCCGATGGGCAGGGTCACGATGGAACTGCTTGAAGTAATGGTGTCACCGGTGTTTACCCCCACATTTTTCAGCAGATTACCGGCTCCGGCTTGTATCTGAAATGGAAACGTTGGAGTCGTCCCCCCCGCCAGGGAATCCGCGCCGCCAGTCGAGTGGGTCAGGCACTGCGCGGCTGTCGCCGTGTCACCTGTGCCTGAGCCGCCACCGGGATTTATGGTCATGTCGGCTTCTGTCGCAAGCGCAACCCCGCAGGAGTACACCGTAGTCTGGTCACATCCTCCAATCGCCTGCTGAAAAACAGTGGCGCTCGAGCAGGCAGGGACGGCGCCAGAGTTGGTGTTAACGAATGCCGGGATGTAATCCAAAAGGGTCGTGGTCGGAGCCGTAGGGGGATTGTCTATCATGTGGCCGCCGCCCGCCAAGTCCGGGGGATTGCAGTCGGTAAACGTACTCCAGCAGTCGGCGCGAATCGTGAAAGTCTCCCCGATCACTCCTGAGCCAAGCTGACTGATCCCGGGATTAGCGATGGTCCCGGTGGCGTCAACCAACGGGCCGCCGTTGCCTGGATCTTTGTTTGCGACGATCAGCGGCTTCACGCAGCGGGGCTGCACGGGAATCATCGAAGCCAAAACGCCAGACTGGGAAGGGTTGTAAACTTCGGCACTCGCTTTTGCGCCGACCGTGGTAGCGGAAAAATTGCTGCCGAACAACGAAAAAATCCGGGCAAAGAAGATTGGCAGGTTTGCGCTCTGTACCGTCACCGTAACAACAGGATTCACCGCGAAATTCGGCCCCGCATTTCTGCAGTCCAGGTTCGTCGCAGCGGTGCTTCCCGCGCCGTAGTAAACATTTATGGTCGGAGCCACAACACCGCTAATTAAATTTTGTTGACCCGCGTTTTTCGCCGCCACGCTGGCGGGGCTGGTGTCGCTGCCGCAAATATCACCCCAACTCCCGTCACTTGCGCCATTCGTGGGATCTCCCGTGATGCCTGAAATCGAAATCGTTCTCGCCCCCGCCAAGGCAGCTGCATCGGCGGCACGCTGGGCCTCAGCCTTGGCCTGGTAAAGCGTGCCCACATCGATGGACAGAGCCGCCATGGCGATGATGGCGACGAACGATCCTGCCACCAGCGCCATCGTGAAACCACGCTCCCCAGAGCGCAGTTTTGCGCTTTTTCGTGGGCGTCGTATTAGCGGTGGCAGCATTCCGGTTGCCTCAATTCTCGTTGAACGCCGTAGCCGTAGTCGTAAAACTAGTGGGGCCACTAAACCTCTGGCCAAGCAGACCGGCCACATTATTGAATTGCCACTTGTACGCGTAAGTGAGGGTGACTTGAGTTTCGATTAGACGGACGGTATTCGCGCCGGTACCGACCGTGGTAACCCATCCTCGATTGATCGTGAGCGTGATTCCGCTCCCCGGACAACCTGAACCAGTAGCGCTGAATGTCCAGGTAAGTTTAGACTGCGTCGCAGTCGTAACCCCCGCCAAACCGCAGTCGTTGATCTTCTCCGAGACCAGATAATTATCCACCACCCAGAAGGCATCCCACACCGAGGCTGGCACTGTGGCGCTGAGGTCATTCACCGGATCGGCGGCTGCCACGCGAGCTCCTTCTCGCGCGGCATTGCTCAGCTTCTGCTTCAGGGAGATTGCGCTGCTGAAATCAAAAATCCCCACCACGAAGAAGACCAGCAACGGTAGCGCCACCGCGAACTCCACAATCTGTGAGGCGCAATCGTCCGCCCAGCATCGTGGTAGCGTTGCCAGCAGTTCGGTCCACCGACTTGCGGCACGTATCATTGCGTCTCTAACCTCATTTGCGCCTGCCCAGGAAGGTACATGTTTCCGAGATCCAGGCTAGTGAGAGGGATGCGGAAATGGTACGCATATTGGTACCGCGCGCTCACCGATATGCCGCATGTGCCCATTCCGCCCTTGCTCGGGTACGACAACTGGATGTTTTCCTGCACACAAACGTTGGTGACGCTGCCGTCGCAACTGACCGGGTTTCCTCCTCCGCAGGAAGAGCTGGTGCTGCCACAAGAGCACAGTACGGGCGGGGTCCACTTGCTTGTTTGCACCAGACCATTTGTGTTCAAATGCGCCGCCAAGAGCGCATTCTGAACCGCGGTTTGGGCGTTCGCCGCAGGGGTCGCACCGCCCGGGCATGTCGTGCAAACGGAGGCCACAGCGGCTTCTGCCCCCTCCCGTGCCCCATGAGTGAGCGTGCCGTAAATACGGAAGGCTTGAGCGAACCAAAAGACGCCCATGAAAATCATGAAGAACAGGGGCACTATCATGGCAAATTCTGCGATCTCAGAACCACGCACACCGCGCACCAAACGCCAGAGTTTTCTTCTCGATTCCTTCATCGCCATCGTGCTCCCCAAATACTCACCACTCCGTACAGCAAAGTAGTCAAAGCCAATGCTACGCCATACGGCACTTTCAGTGATTGCGGATTATCCAGAGAAACCTCGGCTGACGGCATATGAAGAGTCAACATCGCTGCCAGAAGTCTGCCCATGTTGCGCAGCGTCTCCCTGAACCGCCCCTTGTAGATCACCAGCCCCAGCGCCATGATGCCGGCCACGAAGACCGAGCCCATCAGCAAATCCGCGAGCACCGCGGGACCGACAAATGATCCTAAAGCTCCAGCCAGCTTCCAATCGCCTGCTCCCAGACTGCGCAGAAAGACGAACGGTAACAACAGCAGCAGCCCAAGCCCGGCCCCTAGCAGGGAAGCCTTCAACCCGGCCAATCCGTTTAACAGCAGATTGGCAAGGATCCCGATCAGGAATCCCGGCACTGTGAGCCAGTTCGGGATGCGCCGGCTCTGCCAATCCATCCACCCGGCGATCAGTGCCAATGCGACCGCCAGTCCCAGTATGATCGGCTTCAAACCTTCTCCAATGTGCCCACTGCCGCGGATTTTCACATAGCCGAATCGCGAAGTCAACGAACGAAGAAGTTTCCAGAGTTTCGAGGTCTGAATGTTTCAAAGTTCAGACCTCGCCAACAACAAAGGCCCGGAATCGATCCGGACCTCGTTGTCATTGAGACCTTGAAACTCTGAAACCTTGAAACATAGCCTTGAGTCTACCGGTTGAAAGCGCCCGCGCCGTTATGCTCAGCCACAATCTTCTTGGCATTATCGGCCAGAGCCTTGGCTTGCGGCAGAAGTTCCAGACCCTTCACCACTTCCGGATCGGTTTCCGCTCGCACCTTCATGCCCTCATCCTGGCCGAAAGCATCCACAAAAATCTCAGCCTTGATGTTCGACCTGAGCCACTCGTTGTTGTCCACCAGATCGGCCTGAGTATAGGTAATGGTGGCGTCATCGAGCGACTTGCGGAATTCCTGCATCAGCGCGTCGTCAACTTCGAAGTTCTTTGTCGGATGATGATTCACGACATAGCGCTTGGCGAAGTTGAAGAACGCATAGTGCTGGAGCAGCGTGTCCTGAAAGTGATTGCTTTTGACAGGAGGAATCGCCACATCAGGGGTAATACCACCGCCGCCGTACACGGTGCGTCCGCTGTCAGTCAGCTTCACTTCACGGTTTACCGGGCTGGCCGATTCCGGGGCGCGGTTGTAGTAATAATCGTAGAGCGAAATGTTGCTGTAGTCGCGCTGGATCAGCCGTCCGCTGGGCGTGTAGTAGTGCGCCGTCGTCAGCGCCAGACCAGTATTCTCCGACAGCGGATACACGGTTTGCACCAACCCCTTGCCGAATGTGACTTCACCCACGATCAGCCCGCGATCGTGATCCTGAATTGCGCCAGAGACAATCTCTGCCGCCGAGGCCGTCAAGCGGTTGACCAGCACCACGAGCGGATAATCCTTGCCGCCATTCCCATGCTGAGCCACATACCGCTTTTCCGCGGAAGCGCGGCCATGATGAGAGACGATCAACTGATTCTTCTTCAGGAATTTGTCGGCTACGCCAACGCCTTCGCTGAGCAGACCGCCGGGGTTTCCCCGCAGATCGAGAATCAATCCCTTAAGATCGCCGAACTCATCCAGAGCCTTCGAGACTTCCTCTTCCGTAGTCTCGTTGAACCCAGTCACGTGCAGATAGCCGACGCCCGGGCGGATCAGGAAATGAACGTCCACGCTGTAGCGAGGAATTTCGTCGCGAATCAGCGTGAACTCCATCGGCTTCTCCACGCCCTCGCGCGAAATGCTGATGTGAACTGTGGTGCCCTTCGGCCCTTTCAGCATGTCGGCAACGTCGCCGGTCACCATGTTCTCAGTCGATTTGCCATCGACCGCAATGATCACGTCGCCGGGATGAATGCCAGCCTTATAAGCGGGCGTCCCCGTGAATGGGAAGATCACAATCACTTTATTGTTGCGCGGACCGACGGTCATGCCCACGCCGTAGTACTTGCCGCGCTGGTCCTCGCGCATCAGCGCGTAAGATTTTGGATCGAAGAAATTCGAGTGCGGATCCAGCGAGTGCAACATCCCCGGGATCGCCCCGTTATAGATAGCTTTATCCGGATTGACCGGCTCGGCGTAGTTCTCCTCGATAATCGAATAGACGTCGGTGAATTGTTTCAGGCTGTCTTTGACGTCGGAGTCGCTCGAAAGCGAGGACTGCTGTCCCGTGCGCTGGGCAAAGAGAATTCCCAGAAAACCGCACGCCAGAAGAAAGAATGCCACCAGGAAGAGGGATCGGCGTGAACTACGTGCCATCGTTAATTTTCCTTCGATTGAGGGGTTGTCGACCACCCCGGCTACCGCGCTGAATATACGCAGTATATCACCAGCTTTGACTGATCCGGACCGGGATAGTCACCATCGGTAACCATCCCGGAACCGCCCTTATAGTTCGATGCGGAGGACCGCGCTTAGGGTTCCTGACCCTCAAAAACTGGTCTTGAGACTAGGGAACGGCAAGCTCTTCCTGAGGCACGAGGCCGGCCGATTCAACGGGCGACGACGTGCTCGCAGCAACGGGCTTCTTGACCGAACCCAGAGCCTCGATTGTCCTATTGTGAGAACGAAGATTGCTATCGTCGCCGTCATCGTCGCCGGGCCCGTACGGGGGGTAGTTTCTCCTCGAATGCCAGAACGGAGGCGCGGAGCCGATAGCTCCTCCGATTAATGCCCCAATTCCTCCAGCGAATAAGCCTATGACAGCACGGGCGCTCGCTGATTGGTCTTGAGATTTGCTGGCTCCCAGCGCCGCGCCTGCGCCGAAACCGATCAGCGCTCCCAACGGTGAGAGTCCAGGCATCGGAGAGTGTGAACGATAAACTTGTCCCGGTGGTCGCATCCGCCCTGGGTGGAGCTGTGGATACTGGCGAGCCTGGCTAATCAGGCGGCCTTCGCTGGACGACCCTATGTTCGAATTTGAGCTAGATTCGATCTTGGCAGGCTCGGTCTTCGCTTCAATCCTAGCTGTGTCCGGGTCCTGCGGTTGCGGCGCCTCGGGTACATCCGCGCTTCCCGCCTGCGCAAAAGCAACAGTTCCCAACAACAGCCACATAAAGGGAGAAAAGATTTTTGTGTTTTTCATGAGCCGACGATAGCTCTCATCCTGCAAATGCTGTGCTGGTTTTGTGACAGTTTTCGGAGTGTCACACCGAGAATTGGACGGACTTGCCAGCATCGCTTTCAATTCGTCCCCACACATGGCCTGCAGGTCCCCGGTGATCTCGTTTCCAGGACTGCCTTCAATGTGCGCGGCATGTGTTTGGGAACCTCAAACACGGCGGCCTGCTCTACATGGTTTGAATCACGATACGAAATACGGAAAAAATGCTGGTGCCGCCGCATCTTGAGCATCCCGACCGCAATCGCTGGCAGCACGCCCAAATGCCTCGTCACTTCTTTCGAGTACTCGAAAGATTGGATGGCATTGTAGGGAATGGCCAGCTTGTTGCCGGAGTACTCGAAGATCAATTCCGTGTCGGACGTGGTGTCCAACCGCCCGATGACTCCGGCAGTTACGCCCGCTGCTGATCCCCCGACATAGATGACCTGACCTTCTTCCACCGCGAGCGCTGGAAAAGATAAGGTCAGGAGTAAACAGACCGCCAGAAGTTTCTGCATGCTGCACCTCCTCAGGTGTTGCTAGGTGCAGCGTAGAGAAAGTTTTGCGCTTTTACGGGCGCGCTGTGACACTTTCGAGAATGTCACACCCCTTCGAGCGGCTGGCTGATGAATTCTTCATAACGCCGCAGTTCGTCAATCGATGACTCAGCCAGCAACGAGAAGGGGATCGCGCGGCAACCGGGTGGCAGTTCTTTCGCCGTAATTGAATCGCACACCACTGCTGCCGTCTGCTTCAGTCCTCGCTGCCAGTTCGGCTTACGCACGTCGCTCAACACCAGACTGTCGGGATGAAATCCCGCGGCAGTCAGCATGGTGCGCGCCAGCTTCAGAAACTCCGACCATCTCGATGCGATCCCCACCAAAGCGCCCGACGGCGCTGGCAGCCATCGCCCCAACGAAGAAGTTACCGAGCGAAAACGCAACGGCAGCAGTTCCATTCCGTCCGGCAATGCCTGCCGCACGGCGACGGCGTGGTTGGTGAGTGCGACTGGAATGCTTCCTTCCAGCATCTTTCGCCAATCTGCCAATCCGCAACTCATCGCCGGCAGGCTCACCGACTGCTGTATCTCCGCCGCCACAATTCGCCGAAGTTCTTCATCCGGCTCAATCAGCAGAAAGTGGTCGGGCGGCTGCAACTCCAACCATTGGCGCAAACGAGCGCGCAACGCCGGAAGAGAAACCCCTTGCTTCCTCGCCGAGCGGAAGACGCCTGCAATCAACTGATCCAGTGCGAGCGCGGACGAAAGCTGCATCTCAGGCTTGTTAGCCCGCACAAAAACGCCGCTCCCGCGCCGGTGTTCAACCCATCGTTCCCGCGCCAACTGCCTGTAACCCGCACTCACGGTGTTGGGGTGCAGATGAAATCGCCGGGCCAGCTCTCGTGTGCTGGGCAACCGCTGGCCCGCCACAAGATCGTCTCCCAGAATTCCGAGCACGACTTGCGTCACCAACTGTTCGCGAATGCTGACTTTGCTTCCTCGCGCAAACCAGAGCTGCATGGCCGACATATTAAGCCAGCGGACGAGCCGTGCATAGCAGGAACGAGTTGGAGATAGTCTAAGGGTTGCTGAACGGCAATGGTGTCGCGGTGTCCGCCACCGCCGCCCCGCATTGCCGCGATTGCTCTGCCGCATTATGATGGGGCCATGAGTTTTTCCGACACCATCTTCCTGTTCTTCCTGGCCCTCATTCTCTTTGGGCCTAAGAAGTTGCCGGAAATGGCCCGCAAAGCCGGGCGCCTCATGGCCGAACTGCGGCGTGCCTCCAACGAATTCAGGTCGCAGATCGAGAGCGAGATTGCACATCTGGAAACCGAAAAGTCGCCGACTGTTTCCCCTACGGCCCCGCCTCAGGGCACAGTGGCTAGCCTCAGCCTGAATCCAGTCTCCTCTCAAGTGGCTCCGCACGAGTCTTCTGGAACGCTAGCCGGTCCCGCATCTGAAACTTCTCCGCAGACTCCGAACGCCGCCACGCCGGAGCCAGTGACATCATCGACATCGGAATCTTCCGCCGTACCCGTTGCTGATCCTGCCGCCTCGCAGGAATCGCATGTTTGAGTCTTTGGCCGACGCTTCCGGCGACGAGCAGAAGCGCGACGGAATGCCCACCATGGGTTTTCTTGATCACCTTGAAGAACTACGTCGCCGCCTCGTGTACTCCATCGCAGCCGTTGCCGTGGGCTTCTTCGTGTGCTGGTGGAAGGTTGAACGCATCTACGACGTGATGCAGCGTCCCATCATGGACGTGCTCCGCGCCAACGGCCTGTCGCAGCAACTGGTCTACCTGAATCCCACCGAACCCTTCAATCTTTACTTGAAGATTGCCGCGCTAGCCGGTCTGTTTCTTACTTCACCCTTCGTCCTCTATCAAGTCTGGATGTTCATCTCGCCTGGCCTTTACCGCAACGAAAAGCGCTACGTTGTCCCCTTCATGGTCTCCACCATAGCGCTGTTCACCACCGGCGGATATTTTGGCTACAAGGTCGTCTATCCGCAGGCGCTCGGCTTCCTGGTTCACTTCGGCCGCCAGTTCCAGCCTATGATCACGATCAGCGAATACACGTCGCTGTTCCTGAGCATCATCCTCGGCATGGGCCTGATCTTCGAGATGCCCATTCTTATTTTCTTCCTGGCTTTAATGGGCATCGTAAGCGCCAGCTTCATGCTGAAGAATTTTCGCTACGCGATACTACTGATTTTTATCGTTGCGGCCATCGTTACCCCGACTCCCGACATCCTCAGCATGTGCATATTCGCCGCGCCCATGGTCGCGCTTTACGGAATCAGCATTGGCATCGCCTGGCTCGTGCATCCCAAACAACGCCGTGCTCGAAGGGAAAAGAAAGCAAGCTGAGTTGTCATGCTCCGAGAGTTGACATCATTAGTAGAACTTATCATCCCGAGCAAAGCGAGGGATCTTGGGTTTTTTGCGGCTGCGAGGTCGTTCGCCAGCTACAGTTAGAGGGTTCATGAATTTGATAAAGATTCTCCCCATCCTGCTTCTTTCCGTTACCGTCTCGCTCTTTTCTTGCGACCGCGAGAAAGATACCGCCCCGGTCACGGCGCAGACTCCAGTTACTGCTGCCCGCACCGACACGGAACTGCCCAAGCTATCTCTCCCGCCAGAAAGTGGTCCACTCCCTGCCATCGACTCCGCCCGCGCATTTCAATACGTCAAAGAGATCGTCGCCTTCGGCCCCCGGCCCAACGGCAGCGCCAATCACAAAAAGGTCGAGGACTACTTTCTCGCTCATCTCAAGGGCGACGACGTCGAAAATGACATCTTCATTGCCGACACGCCCGAGGGCAAACTGCCGGTCCACAACATCATCGCCAAATTTCCCGGCACGAAAGATGGCATTATCGTCGTCGCCAGCCACTACGACACCAATTATCCCTTCCGCAACACGCCGTATGTGGGCGCCAACGACGGCGGCTCTTCCAGCGCCTTGCTCCTGGAACTTGCCAACCAGCTGCGCGGAAAAAAGCTCGAAAGCTATAGCGTTTGGCTAGTCTGGGACGATGCCGAAGAATCCATTAAGCCCGACAACGAACTTCCATTCCTCGACGACAGCCTGTACGGCATCAAGCACATCGCGGAAAAATGGGAAGCCGACGGTACCCTGAAGAAGATTAAGGCCTTTCTATTAGCTGACATGATCGGCGACGCCGATCTCAACATCGACCGTGATACAAACTCGACGCCCTGGCTCGAAGCCGTGGTGTACGAGGCTGCTAGCCGGCTGGGTTATCAATCCCATTTCTTCGGACGCACACTGCCCGGCGTCAGCGACGACCACATTCCCTTCGTCAAGCGCGGCGTGCCCTCCGCCGATCTTATCGACTTCAACTACGGCTACAACGACGTCTTCTGGCATACCACGCAAGACACCGTCGACAAACTCAGCCCCAAAAGTCTGGAGATCGTAGGCGGCACCATCCTCGAAACGATCCACATCCTCGACAAAATGGATCCACTCCCACCGAAGTAAGGTTTTCTTTGCGACCTTCGCAGTATTTCTTCGCGACCTTAGCGGTTAAGGTCTTTTGCTCTTTTCCCGCTTTTCATTTCTAATTCCTTCAACATGCAAAAACTGAAAGCCCTGTGGATATTCCTCAGCCTCACCTCTATCTGCTTCGCCGCAACACCCTCTGAAACGGACGACTCCACCCGCATCATTCAAGCTGCCCTGCAGCCGTCCTCTCTCGAGAGCAACCTGCGCCACCTTACCGACGAAGTGGGCGGCCGCATTCCCGGCACCCCCGCCATGCAGCGCTCCGTTGACTGGGGAGTGCAGATGTTCAAAGCCGCCGGTGCCGACAGCGTCCACACCGAAGAATTCACCATCCCATATTCATGGGCAGAAGGCTCGACCGAGATGACGGTCAGCGCCACCGGAACCGCGCTCGACCCTAAACTCACGCAGATTCCGAAAGTTGAATTCCGCGTTCGTTGCGTCTCAATCGCATGGGCCCCCGCGCTCGCCGCCGTAAAGCATGTACCTGTGATCGATGCCGGCAACGGCATGCCCGCCGACTTCGCTAAGGCGGGTGATATTTCCGGCAAGATCGTCCTCGTTCATTCCGTAGTCTTGAAAACCTGGGACGATCTCTTCGCCGAGTACACCAAAGCTCCGCCCGTGATCGCCGCCGCCGTGAAGGGAAAAGCCAAAGCCGTCGCCTTCATCGCCACCCGTGACCACGACATTCTTTATCGCCACACGAATTCTGCCGCAGGAGAAATCGACCGCATCCCGCAAGTGCTTGTCGCGCGCGAGGATGGCGAACGCATCGGACGCCTGCTCGCCTCCGGGCATCCGGTATGGGCCGACCTAAGCATTCCCAACCAAATCGGCGGCGCAATCAAGACTTCCAACGTCATCGCCGAAATCAAAGGCAGCGACAAGCCTGAGGAGTTCGTCATCCTCGGCGCACACCTGGACTCCTGGGAACTCGGCACCGGCGCCCTCGACAACGGCTGCAACGCCGCGCTGGTCGTGGACGCGTTGCGTGCCATCAAAGCCTCCGGATTGAAGCTGCACCGCTCCATCCGCTTCATTCTTTTTTCCGGTGAAGAAGAAGGCCTGCTCGGCTCCCGCGCCTATTCCCGCGCCCATCGTCCCGAACTCGACAAAGCCGCTGGTGTGATCATCTTCGATTCCGGCAGCGGCAAGACAACCGGTTTCTCTGACGGCGGTCGCAAAGACCTGCTCGACACCGCAAAGCGTCTGCTCGCTCCCCTGCAACAGTTCGGCCTTACCGAAGTGAAGACTGACATGGAATGGGGCACCGATCACTTCGATTTCATGCTCGAGGGTGTTCCCACCTTCGTCGCCGATCAGGACGAGGCCAATTATCTGGAAAACTACCACGCCATCTCCGACACCTACGACAAAGTAGATTTCGTCCAACTCAAGAAGCACGTAGCCGAGGCAGCTGCCTTCAGCTTTGCTCTCGCTAGTCTCCCGCAGCCGATCGGTCCCCGCTTCACCCGTCCGCAGATCGAGCAGGCGATGCGCGATACCAACAGCGTAGAAATGTTCAAAGCTTTCGGTCTATGGGACGATTGGGTGAGCGGAAAACTCGGACGGCAGAAGTAAACGAAATCTGATTCCCACAGGGATGCCCATTTGCTCTACTTCTGGATTCTCTTCAATGTGTTCGCGCTGGGCATGCTACTGCTGGATTTATTCGTTTTCCACCGCAGCGGCCGCATGGTGCGTTCCCGCGAAGCCCTGGCGTGGAGTGCCATGTGGATCGCCCTGGCCTTCGCTTTTGCAGGATTAGTTTTTTTCTGGCAAGGACGTCAGGTTGCCCTTGAATTTGTTACTGGCTACGTCCTCGAACTATCTCTTAGCGTCGACAATCTTTTCCTCTTTCTCGTAATCTTCCGCTATTTCTCCGTGCCGGAGCAGTACCAGCGCAGCGTTCTTTTTTGGGGAATTCTCGGCGCGCTGCTCATGCGAGGTGTCTTTATCCTTGCCGGAGTCGGCCTGATCCAGCGCTTCCACTGGATTGTTTATGTTTTGGGTGCGGGTCTTGTTTACAGCGGCATTCGCCTGGGACTTTCCGGAGAGCATCACGTCGATCCCGCCAGAAATCCGGCGGTCCGGGCCCTGCGCCGCTTGCTCCCCGTAACCGACGACTTTCACGGCGGACGCTTCTTTGTCCGAAGTTGGAAAGGGAAGCCGGGTCTTTACGCCACGCCGTTGTTAATCGTTCTGGCAGTGATCGAAACCACCGACTTGCTCTTTGCCGTCGATTCCATCCCCGCCGTCCTCGCGGTCACCCTCAACGCTTTCATCGTTTACACCTCCAACGTATTCGCGATTCTTGGCCTGCGCTCCATGTACTTCGCCGTCTCCGGCTTGATGAAGGTTTTTCGCTTCCTGCACACCGGCCTTGCCCTGGTTCTGATCCTGGTCGGCTCGAAGATGATTGCTGCCGATTACTTCCACAAGCACAACATCGATATTCCGACACACGTGACCTTGGCAGTGGTGGCGGGTGTGCTGACCATCTCGATCGTCGCTTCAGCAATGTTCCCAGGGCAGAAAAGCTCAAACAACTAGGACGTCGCCTACACAAACCGCAAACTCTTACCCTTGATCACGCCATGCTTCAGAAACTTCCTGTCGTCATGCCCGGGATAGTCCGTTCGATAATGCGTCCCACGGCTTTCCTCGCGCGCCAGTGCCGAGCGCACCACCAACAACGCCGTCACATGAAGATTGGCCGCCTCATATGCCCGCCGCGTACGCGGATGAGCCACTCTCGGCGATAAGCTTTCCAGCTTCTCGATCGCCTCTTGCATCCCCATCCGTGTCCGCACTACTCCGGCATCCTTCCACATCGTGTCTTGAATCTGGCCAATCAACTCTTCGCTTCCCGCATTGACCGGCCCATTCTGTGACGCTGCTATCCTCTCTCCACTCGGCCGCGTGCGCGCCTCTCTCAACCCTTCTCGCATGGCCTTTCCCGCACGCGCTCCGTATACCAACGCCTCCAGCAATGCATTCCCGGCCAACCGGTTCGCGCCGTGCACCCCCGTCGCGGCCGCTTCGCCTGCGGCATACAGGCCAGCCATGCTGCTCCTCCCATCGATGTCCGTCCGCACGCCGCCAATCGCAAAATGCGCCGCCGGACGAACTGGCATCATGTCTTCCGTGATATCGATGTTGTGCTTCATGCCGGCTGCATAAATCCGCGGAAAGCGCTTCTGTACTCTCGCCGCGTTCATGTGTGTCATGTCCAGATAAACCAGCGGATCTTTCGCCCGGCTGACTTCCATTTCATGCACGATGGCGCGCGCCACCACATCGGCCGGCGCCGTTTCCCCTAGCGGATGATACTTCCCCATAAAACGATCCAGTTCCATGTTCCGCAAATGCGCGCCTTCCCGGCGCAACACCTCCGGAAGCAGAAAACGTGGCGCCTTCTTCATGTACAACGCCGTGGGATGAAACTGGACAAATTCCATGTCGCTGATTTCCGCCCCCGCGCGAAAGGCCATCGCGACACCGTCTCCCGTAGCCGTATCAGGATTGGTAGTGTTGCGGTAAATTTGCCCCAGCCCTCCTGAAGCCAGCAGCACCGCGGAACAACCTACACCTTCCGGCAATCCCTTCTCGCCGATCAGCGAGAGCCCTGTCACCCGTTCGCCGTCAATCAGCAATTCGGCAGAAAATTGAAACTCCAGCACTGAGATGTTCTTGCACGTCTGTACTTTGGCATGCAATGCGCGCAACATTTCCTCGCCCGTCGAAGCTCCAGGAGCGCGCAAAACATGGCTGTGGCTGTAGGAAGCTTCCGTCTCAAAGACCAGCTTGCTGCCATGGCGGTCCAACTGCTTGCCCCAGGCCATCAACTCCTCAATCCGCTCAGCCCCCTCTTGCACCAGCGTCTTCACCGCCTGAGGCTGGCACAGCCCGTCGCCGGTAACTAGAGTGTCCTGCAAGTGCAGGATCACCTCATCCTCGTCGCTGAGTGCGGACGCGGTTTCTCCCTGCCCGGACGCTTTGCCCGGGGCCTCTTTCTTCGTCAGCAGCAACACCCTGCCCGCGTCCGCCAGTTCGATCGCGGCGCGCAAGCCCGCAACCCCGGCGCCAATCACTATAAAGTCGGTCTCGGCTGGAAGACCTTTCACAAAAGACCTTTCATGAAGAGGCAAATAGTACCACTTTCCCGGCCCGTGCGATAAAACTCCCAGCGCCAATACGCTATGATGGAATTCCCATGGCGCAAGTCACCATCCATGTCCCGCCCCGGCCTTATCAGGCCCGTATCGAGAACGGTTTGCTGGCACGGTCCGGAACTTTGCTGGCGGAATTACTGCCTCAGGCCAGCAAAGTTTTTGTGGTAACCGTTCCGCCGGTGCGCCGGCGCTGGGGAGCAAAGCTGTTGCGCTCACTGAAGGCTGCCGGTTTCAAGCCGCAGGTCCTCCAAATGCCGGATGGCGAGCCTGCCAAAAAGCTGCGCACCATCGAAACCTTGGCCGAAAGATTATCCCGCCTGGGTGCCGACCGCAAGGCCGTTCTGATCGCTCTCGGCGGCGGCGTAGTTGGCGACGTCACCGGTCTGCTCGCCTCTCTCTACATGCGGGGAGTGGAGCTGGTTCAGATTCCCACCACAGTCCTTGCCCAGGTGGATGCCTCTGTCGGCGGTAAAACTGCGGTCAACCTTGGAGCAGGGAAGAACCTCCTGGGGACCTACCATCATCCTCGCACCGTTCTTATCGATCCCGAACTCCTGCGCACTCTTTCCGATCGTCAGTTCCGCGCCGGACTTTACGAAGCGCTCAAATGCGGCATCATCGGAGATGTTGATCTCTTTTTGCGCTTTGAACAAAAGCGCGCGCAAATCCTGAAACGCGATCCCGTGGAAGTCGAAGGTCTGATCGCCCAGTCGGTGAAGTTGAAAGCCGAAGTGGTCTCAGCCGATGAGCACGAAGATGGATTACGCCGTGTGCTCAATCTGGGCCATACCATCGGCCACGCACTCGAAGCGGAGACCGGATACCGCACCCTGCTTCACGGCGAAGCTGTCGCATGGGGCATGATCGCCGCTACCAACATCGCCCTCACAGTCGGACGCACCGACAGCGTGACTGCTGGCCGCATAGCCGACGCCGTCCTCAGCCTAGGCCGCCTGCCGGAACTCAACGTTAGCGCCCGCAAGATCCTCGCGCGCCTTCAGTCCGACAAGAAAACACGAGGGGGAGTTGTGCACTTCGTGCTTCCCCGCGAAATCGGCAAAGTCGAAATCGCCGCCGACGTTCCCGACAAAGTGGTGATTAACGCCGTGGAAGAATTGCGCCGTCTCTCCCGCGGTGGATGGGGAAAATAAAATTGTTGATGGATGATTGTTGATTGCTGATTGAAAACCACCAAAGGCCGCTTCCCGCAGGTTTTAATCAACAATCAAAAAATCATCAATCAGAAATTCCGCCCATGTCCGACTCCTCCAAACTCGTAATCGGCGCCGCTCCCGAAGGCGCTCACAATCCCGACGCAGCCGCCCGCGCCGTCCGGGATATGTTCACCTCCATCGCTCCGCGCTACGACCTGCTCAATCATGTTCTGTCGTTCAACATCGATCGCCTGTGGTGGCGCCGCACCGCACGCACTTTCTCTCAAATCCTGGGCCAGCCCGATTGCCGCGTCTTGGATCTCTGCTGCGGCACCGGCGACATGACCTTCGCCCTGCGCAAGCAGGCAGGGAAGTGCACACCGCACATCATGGGCGCAGACTTTTCCCACGCCATGTTGCAACGCGCACGCTTGAAGTCACTCGAACCACTTTCCAGCAACAACCAATCCGCCCCGCAATGGATCGAGGCCGACGCGCTGCGTCTCCCGTTTCCCGACCAACATTTCAACCTCGTGACTTCAGCCTTTGGCTTTCGCAATCTCGCTGATTACGATGCCGGCCTCCGCGAGATCGTCCGTGTCCTGCGTCCCGGCGGCGAATGCGGCATCCTCGACTTCAGCGAGCCCAAAGGATTGATCAGCCATCTCTATCGCTTCTATTTCAAACAGGTTCTCCCGCGCGTGGGGACAGCTTTGTCTGGCGTACGCGGCCCGTATGCCTATCTTCCCAACTCAGTGGAACGCTTTCCCCAGCCGGAAGAAATGCTCTCCCGCATGCAGAACGCAGGATTCCGCGAAGCCACCTGGATCCCCTACACCTTCGGCATCGCCGGCCTCTTCCGCGGAAGGAAATGAGAAGGATACGCAGCCGTCGCGGGCCGATCGTTCTGAAAAGCGGGGATTCAATGGATACAGAGAGGAGAGGGGACACAAACGCGTGTAATACCGTGGAAGAGCGGCGCTTTCAGCGCCGCGTAAAACTCCAAAATTGATTCGGGCTTCAGCCCCTGTGCGCGTATCCGGAACCACGTCCTCGCTTCGAAGAATCTACTTCGCGCCCGCGCCCTGCGCCGCCGCCGCATTCTTCACGCCGTCCGCGAACGCATCCACAATCGTGTACCGCATCACGTGCTCATACTCCCCGCCCAGAAATCCCCGCAGCCGCTCCGTGTTCATAATGTACTCGCCTGTCATGTAAGGCAAAGCCTCCGGCGGAATCGCCGAGATGCCCCGCTTCCACAGAAAGCGCAGCACCACGCCCATCGCCCATTTTCCCGGCACGCGCACCAGTTTCGCCTGTGCCATCTCAATACACCGGCCAAAAGTAAGCGGCTCTCCACGTCCCGCGACATTCAAAACTGTCAGCCGCTTGGCCTCCGGATCGCGATGCAGAATATGCGCAATCAGCCGCGCCATGTCGTCCACGTGCACAAACTGAATCTTGTTATCAAGATACTGTTTCCCGTGCGGCATCATGCACGGCAGCCGCTTGCCCTCGCTGCGCATTTTCTCCGCCCGCGCGCTCTTGCCATTCACCGTCCCGCGAAACGCTCCCAGCAGATAATTCTCCACACTCGCTCCCGCGAAAATATGCGGACGCAAAATATAAACGCTGCATCCCCGCAACGCCGGAGCGCGCTGCTGCACCACTTCATCAGACTGTTTCTTATGAATCGCGTAAGGCAGTGTGTGCGCCGCCAGAACGGATTCCTCTGTCGCCGGCTCCGGCAAGCTTGGCCCATACGCGGAGACGCTGCTGGGAAATATGAATTGCTTGATCGGAGCATCCGCCGTGCGGTTCGCCTCGGTCACGGCCTCCATTACACGCGCCGTGCCCGCCACATTGATCTGCCACATGCGCTCCGTATCCAGCACGCCCGTGCGCACCGGATCGATCACGAACGCCAGATGAACTACCGCCACCGGCCGCGTATCGCGCAGTAATTCGTAGAGCGTGCGCGTGCTCGATTCCTCGCCCAGATCCAGCCGCTCGAACTGCAATGGCAGATCGGTCTGCGGCGGATGAATGTCCACCCCGATCACCGAGAAGTCCCCCAGCAGCGGCAGCAGCCTGGATCCCAGGTTTCCCGCAATGCCGGTGACCACGACAACAGGTTTTGCGCTGTCCATTGAACTCAGACCACCGAGCTTCCGGCTGGATAGGCTCGGGAAGGGTACGGCTTCAGCCGTGCCATCCCGGCCGGTAGAGATAGAGATAAGGGCTTCAGCCCCTGAGGCAACCTAATTCGGCTTCGTCGGAGGTGCCGCCGGAGGCGGCACCTGCGGTGCACCTTGAGGCGGTCCCTGCGCTCCCGGAGGCATCGGCATCCGCCCACGCGGCCCGCGCTGCGGCGGTCCCGCCGGTGCTGCCGGACCAAAGTAATCCTCATTTGGCACCGAGCTGAACGAGTTCGTGTACTCATCCATCATGGCCTTCTGCTTTTCATTCTTCAATTTGTTGTGGATCTCATCCTTCACCTGATCCAGCGGCAGAACTTCCTTGCTTACTACCTTGTAAACGTAGTGTCCACCGTTGTCGCTGATCACTGCCGAAACTTCGCCCGCCTTTAGATCAAACACTGCCGCGTGCGCCGGGGGCAGACCCGTCCGCCGCACCTTAGGCAAATTCACCGTCGGATTTTCCACCTTTTGCCCCGCCGCTTCGAACGCCTCTTTTTGCAACTTGACGATATCCTCGCCCTTCGCGGCTCGTTCTCGCAGACTGTCGGCCAGAGCATTCAACTCCTGCTCGCCCTTTTCCTGACGCGCTTTCTCCGCCGCTTCCTTTACCTTCTGCTGCTCTTCGGTCAGCTTCTCGCCCTCCTTCTCCTCATCTTTTTCCTCGGCTTGCGCCTGTTTGTAGCGCGGAATGAACAACCGGTCCAGCGAGAACTGCTCGTACGCCTCAGGACTCTTCTTGTAAGCCTCTTCCACCGTCGCCGCCGGAATCTTGTCCGCCTCTTCCTGCACCTGGCGTTGCAGTTCCGTCGTCAGAATCTGCATCTTCGCAATCTTCAACGTCTCCAGGTAGCGCGGACTCTTATCCAGCCCCTTCTTCTTCGCTGCCTCCGACATCGCCATGAACCGCGGCAGCGCCTGCTCCAGTTGCCGCTTTAGCTGCGGTGTGATGTTCGACGAAAGCCCGCTGGCAATCTTTTCAAACTGCGCCCGTGTCATCTCCGTCTTGCAATCCGCGGGCTTCTTCGCGGCAGGCGCAGCGGTCTTCCCAGTTGCCGCCGTCTTTGCCGCACCCGCCGTCGTAGCCGGACACACGCCCTTGATCGTCAGCACCACCGCAGACATGGGAACTTCCACAGGCGGCTTAGTCTCCGCCGCCGGAGCCTGTCCCGGCATCGCCATCCCCGGCATGGCCTGCGCCGGCGGAGCTTGCGGCGTCGGCGCTGCCGCCGGCTGCGCCTGTCCCCACGCCATCGTTCCTATCAACGCACCCATCAACGCACACACCAACCAACGCTTACGCATAAAAGATTCCTCCAGGATTGGTACCTCAGGAAGTTGCACAACCCGAACCTAGCATCCTAGCATAGCTCCGGCATTCAGAAGTAAAGCCGCACGTGAGATGGTGACCGCCCGGCCCGTGTGGGGCGGACACTCCTGTCCGCCCCTATCCACGGGGGAGCCCTAACTTTCCTACTGCAAGGGTCTAAGCTTATACACAGATCCCAAACCCGCACTGCCTCCGTTAATTGTTGTCCCGTAGAAATTGCCGAATTTATCCTTGACCAGTCCGGGCCCCATGAATACCGAGCCGCTGTTGTAAACCAAGGTTTCTACCCCACCGGAAGTCAGCTCGAATACCCCGAAATTCAAGACACCAAAGATGTTTCCTTTGGAATCCAGGGTAAGCGGCCCATAGGGATAGCTGCCGTCCGCGCAATTCGCCTTTGAGCAGAAGTTGTAGAGAGTCGAAAAGGTCCCGGTGGAGTTTATTTTGAACACGGTCCCGTAACTGTACACGCCGCCGATGACGCCTCCCCCGCCGGTCGTTCCGAACAGGTTGCCGGAAGCGTCCTGGCGCAAGGCGTTGGGATCAGAGCCGTCGGTTCCATTAAACGTGTGCAGAACCGAAAAGCCAGATACCGGCGACCACTTGTAAACCAATCCCCAGCTGGTCTGTCCGCCATCGCCGGCTTCTGTGCCGTAAATGTTGCCGGATTTGTCCATCACATAGTTTCCGCTGGCATAAAATCCGGTCGAAGCAAAGAAGTACAGCTTCGAGTTCTGCCCGTTGCTGATCTCATTCAGGCTTGTGTTGTTGTCGCATGTCGGGCCGCCGTTATACCCACAGTTCAGCCAGAAAAGGTCCCCCGCCGGGTTCAGCACGATCTGTGCGGGAACGTCCGGCGCAACATAAAGAGATGTGAAAGTGTACGTGCCGTTAGTTTGCGGGGTCAGTTCGAACAAGTCGCCGACATAGGACTTAACCAGCGCCCTAGTGTCTCCGTACAAATTTCCTTTTCTGTCCCGCACAAGATTAATCGGACTGACGGCATTCGTACTGTCGTTTCCATTGAAGCTGTAAAGCAGGCTGAGCACGCCGTTCGGAGTGACGCTGAAAACCGCGCCGTTGTTGAACGCCCCACCGCTGATCGACGTGCCAAACAACTTACCGCTTCCATCAATGATCAGCGCCGATGGAGTATTGGGGTCTGTGCCATTGTTAGTGAAGCTGTAGAGTGTACTGAATTTGTAGTTCTGAGCGGTTGCGGCTAGGGAGAGACTCAGCGCCAGACCAGCCAACGCACAAAGTGAAAATCCGTTTTGCATTTTTCCTCCTTCACATTTGGCGCGGACGAGGCAGGCCGTCGCGCCGTTGGCAGACTCATTTCGCTCACCTTCAACCGAGGAGGAGGGGAATAGCGGTTTGGGAATCCAAGCGAGTAACCCTTCTAACTCCAAATGATATGAAGTGTCAACCGGGAACTTACCTGAGTGACCTCAATCCGCGTCTGAAAATGCCTAAGGTCCTGATTTCCCCCCCGGACAATGCGGGACGACGACAAATACGGGGGACAGACGGGACGTTCACCTAATTTTGATTGCCGAGGAATCGGGATCACTCCCGTCCCCCGGTTTTCCGAACTAACCGTTTTCGACGCGCGCCTTTATATCCGCATACGCCGCCTCGACCAGCCTGCTCAGTTCTGCGGCGTTTGTGGCCGCTCCCGGTCTCAACTTCACATGGCGCATGAACTTGCCGGAGCCTTGCAGCAGGCACGCCGGATCCCGCAGCGCTGCGCCGTGAAAGAACCCCACATTTACGTGCGAGGTGAATACATCGACGTAGCCGAAGGGGGCGTCTCCCAAACATGCCACCGGACAGCCATCATGCAAAAGCTCCCGGACTTCGTCCCCGCATTTTCTCATCACCTCAAACCACTGCTGCGCCATAGCTCCCAATTCACCGGCATGCTCTTCCATCCACGCATCGATGGCAGGATCCCGCTCGACAGCGCCGTTAAATCGCAGCAATTCCGTTCTCATCGTCGCTCCACTTTCTGCCATCGAGATCTGTGGCTTCGGCATAGCGTTGTCTCATCCTGCCTTCTTTGCGTGATTCCTGAACGCGATTCTGCTTGACCCTGATCGCATCGAGCACTACCCTGAAAGAGGGAAATGTTCGCGGGTCAGCTTGAATAACCTAGCTAACTCCTTTGGACAGAAGATTTTACCCGTAACTTATTGCAGCCCATAGATTAAATCGCATTTTGGCGCTAACTCGATGATTCTAATAGACCGGGGGGGAGGGGGGTATACCCCAGCCCAACAAAAATCCCGTTTCGGAACGTTCGGCGCAACTCCCGGTTACCAGCGATAATCCCCTCATGTCCGGAACTCCGGCCCTCTATTCGCCCAACGCCATGCGCGCCGAAAAGCGCGCCGTCGCGGGCAACTCGGTCATCGCCGCGCTCCTCATCACCGCCGGCAAAATTGTCGTCGGCATCACCACCGGCAGCCTCGGCATCCTCTCCGAAGCCGCCCACTCCGCCCTCGATCTTGTCGCCGCGCTGCTCACCTACCTCTCCGTCGGAGTCTCCGACAAGCCCGCCGACGCTGACCACCAGTACGGCCACGGCAAAGTCGAAAACTTTTCCGCCTTCGTTGAAACCGGATTACTGCTGATCACATGCGTTTGGGTCATCTACGAAGCCGTCGTTCGCCTCTTCTTTCGCCGCGTCGAAGTCGAGCCTTCAGTCTGGGCTTTTGCGGTAATGCTGATATCGATGGTCGTCGATGTTTGGCGCTCGCGCGCTCTCGGGCGAATCGCCACCAAATACGACAGTCAAGCCCTCGAAGCCGACGCATTGCACTTCTCCACAGACGTTTGGTCCGCAGGAGTTGTCGTTGTCGGTTTAGTGCTGATTCTGCTTGGCCGAATCTATCACTTGGATTGGCTTCGCCTCGCCGATCCAATCGCAGCGCTCTTCGTCGCTGGAGTAATTGTCTCCGTAAGTTGGCGTTTGGCGCGACGCACGATTGATGCGCTTCTCGACGCAGCGCCAACCGGAATCCGCTCCCAGATCATCGACGCCGTTTCGCACGTCGATGGTGTTCTCGAAGTTGGACGCGTTCGCATTCGCCGAGCGGGAAATCGTTACTTCGCCGATCTCGCGGTCGGCTTCGCACGCACCGTAACCTTTCAGCGCTCCGAACAGTTGGTCGAAGCGGTAACAGCCGCAGTTCGCAACGTACTGAAAGACGCAGATGTAACAGTTCAGCCGCTTCCGCGCGCGCAGCGTTCGGAGAATATCTTCGACCGCATTCGCGCCGTCGCGACGCGACATAACCTCAACGTCCACGACATCAGCGTGCAGGATCTCAACGGACATCTTCACGTCGAACAGCACGTCGAGCTCGACGAAACGTTGACGCTAAAGACCGCTCATGATCAAGTCACGGAACTCGAAGCTGACATGCGCCGCGACGTTCCCGAAATAGCGGATATTCTTACCCATATCGAAAGCGAGCCCGCAACAATTGAAACCGGAGACGAAGTCGTCCGTGACGCCGACCTCGAGCAGCAACTGAAATCGCTAGCCACGCAGTTTCCAGAAATCGTCGACATGCACGACATCCAGATCAAGAAGGTTCGCGGACGACTTTACGTTTCCTGTCACTGCACGCTCTCCGACGATCTTTCTCTTGCCCGCGTGCACGACATTCAGACCGACCTCGAGATACGATTCAAGCAAGCCGCTCCGGAATTGTTCCGCGTATTGATTCATCCTGAGCCAAGCACCGATAACCGCAGATAACGAGGCCGTTGTGACATCCGTCACAGGCAGCAGGGAGCGAATTGTTGATTCTTGATTGCTGATTGTCGATTAAAAACATAGGCAGTGATCTCAAAGGATATCCGATGGAACAACAAGCCGAGGTTCTGAAGGAACGAAGCAAGCAGTTCGCACTGCGAATCATCCGAGTGATCCGATCCTTACCACCCGGACTAGAGGGAAGAGTTATCGGTCATCAACTGTTACGATCGGGCATTTCCGTTGCGGCCAACTATCGCGCAGTGTGCCGATCTCGGTCACGAGCGGAATTCCTTGCGAAGATGTCGATTGTGATCGAAGAGGCTGACGAGTCCGCCTTCTGGCTGGAACTGTTAGTCGACGCCGGATTAATATCGGCGGCTAAGCTAAGGGATCTGAAATCTGAAGCCAATCAGCTCGTTGCAATTTTCAATGCCTCACGAGTGACAGCACGGAAGGGTTCGCAATCAACAATCAGCAATCAAAAATCAACAATTCCACGTAAACTTGCTTCATGACGGAAGCAAAAACCACCTGGATTGAAAAACAGTGTTTCGATGGCATTGCCAGCAGTGGCCACAAAATTATCGTCGACGGCGACAAGGCAGCAGGGAACAGCCCGATGGAACTTGTGCTGATCGGACTCTGCGGCTGCACGGGTTACGATGTGGTCTCCATTCTGCAAAAGAAGCGCGAACCATTCACCAGCCTTGAAGTTCGCGCCGAGGCTGAGCGCGCCGCCGATCCACCTTCGGTATACACGCAAATCAAGCTGATCTACCGCGTTGGCGGGAAAGTTTCACATAAGGCGGTTGAAGACGCCGTGCGCCTGTCAAAAGAAAAATATTGTTCAGTATCGGCCATGCTGCAAAAGACGGCCAAGATTACGGCTGAGATCCAATACGTGAACGAGTAATTCCGCCAAGATGCCGGATCAACTGATTCAAGCTTGACCAGATATTCCACGCTGCTTGATCATCAAAGCGATTCTTCGAGGACGATTATTCCAAATTCCAACCAGCAAGCCTCACAACCGCATCCTCTGCGCGGTTACTTCTTCATCGCAGCCGCAGCTTTTCTTTGGGGAGTTTCCGCTGCCTTGGGCCGCGCCGTATTCACTGGGAGACTATCGTTGGGTGCCGCCGCTCTGCGTCCCATCGATCCCCTTATTCTCTCGCAGACGCGGACCACATTCTCTCTGTTGGTGCTATTGCCACTGCTGGTTGCTTCTCAAGGCTGGCAGCGCATCAAGCTGCCGGCGCGCGATCTTGCATACTGCTTTCTTTTAGGAACGCTTGGGGTTGCAGTCTCGAATTATTTTTATTACGTCGCGATCCAGAGAACGAGTGTTGCCATCGCCATCATCGTGCAGTACACCGCTCCGGTTTGGGTTCTGATTTATGTTGTGGCTCGCGGCCAGCAGAAACTTTCGCTGCAGAAGGTAATTGCTGTAGCGTTTGCGGTGGCAGGAATTGTTTTGGTCATCGGCATCACTGGACTAACACACACTCCAAGCCAAGCTCATGGTCTCGATTCTTACGGCGTGATCGCTGCGCTGCTCGCGTCGTTCTCTTTCGCCTTCTACAACGTCGCTGGGCACCGCATTCTTGGCCGCTATGATCGCTGGCGTGTCCTAGTCTGGACGCTCGCTGCAGCCGCAGCCTTCTGGCTGTTCGTTAACCCACCGTGGAAAGTCATCGCCGCTCATTACGTGCCTGCGCAGTGGATATTCCTGTTCGTATTCTCGATGATCTCGGTTCTCGGTGCGTTCTCACTTTATTTTCTGGGACTGCAGTACCTGGAGCCCACGCGCGCCATCGTCGCCAGTTGCCTGGAGCCAGTATTTTCTATTCTTCTGGCGGCGTTGCTGTTGGGAGAAGTACTGCGGCCGATCCAGACACTGGGAATCGTCTTCGTGCTCGCCGCCATTGTGATCGTGCAACGGCCGGGAAGTGCAGCTATAAGGGGAGAGGACGTTGTCGTCGAACCGATCGAGTGAAGCGTAAACTCGACCCGACCGCAGTTGTACTCTGGCTTGACGCCGTGTACAGTGGCGGTTTGGCGGGTGCGCTCATGCCGTTCTGTCAAACCTGCGGGCAGGAACAGCCGGGGAATGTGGGGGTTTGTCCGCGCTGTGGTTACCGTCAAAACCTGGCTTCGGTATCTGCTCCGAGCACGGTGCTTTTTCCGCAACGTGTTCCTGACCACCTGCGCGGCGTGGGCGGATGGCTATTGTTTCTCTGCATTGGCCTCACTTTCTTTGCACCCGTCAGTCAAGCGCTGATCGCGGCCAAGGCTTTGAGGAACTTGGCCACGTTGCGGCTCTCCATTCAGACGTTCCTTCGCATCGGGACGGTGGGGACAATCTATGGCGGCCTAGCCATCTTCAGTTGCATCGCCGGAGTGATGCTCTGGATGGAAAATCCACGCGGCGTGAGCGTAGCGAAGGCCTACTTTCTTGTTGCGGCGGTGTTGCCGATTCTCCTCTACTCAGCGTTGCGCTTTGCCGGAATGGAAGTTGATCTGCTGCGGATCGTACTTGGCCGCTTGGCCTCCTCTGCGATGTGGTACGCATATCTGAGCAGCTCGCGCCGGGTGAAACTCACGTATGGTGCTACCTGAAGCAAAGCAAGCGTTACTGTCGCGGGATGCACAATGCCCATCACTCCAGCTTCTTGCCCCGCGTCTCCGGTAATTGGGTGGTCATCAGTGCGGCTAGCAGATAGCCCGCCGCGCACAAATAAAACGCCCACCCTAAACCTTTCGCCTGACCAACTTTTCCAATTACCAACGGCGCGACGGAACTCATCGCGCGTGCGCCATTGTAGGTAAATCCCAGAGCACGCGCGCGCACGGATGTAGGGAAAATCTCGCTGCCGATGATTCCGGAACCGGAGAATATTCCGGTGCCGAAGAATGCCACGACTGTTCCCCAGGCCATCAGCACGGCGGCCGAGCGCGCCGCAGCATAGAGCGGAATCAGGAGCGCAGCCATCAGGCTGTAGATCAAGAACGCCTTGCGCCGGCCGAGGTGATCGGCAACCCACCCGAAACTCGCATAGCCGGGAAGCATGCCAAACAGATTTAGAACCACCAGCAGAGTCGTGGTTCCCATCACGCCAAAGCCACGTCCTCCTTGCGATACCGGAAGCGACAAGTAAGGGGGCATCCAGGTGAACAGGCCCCACCAGGCAAACATTCCGCAAAAATTAAACAGGAGGAGGGCAAAGGTGTGCCGGGCGTACGGCGGACGGAAGATTAAGGAAAACTTGCTCTCGCGAGACAACAGATCTGAACTTGCAGAGCCGTGGCTATCGGGGGGCTGGCCGCGAGTCTCACCGCGATTCTTCTGAGATTCCTGCCTCTTCCACAGCTCCGACTCCGGTACGCCGCGCCGAATCCACAGGGTCAGGAATGCTGGCAGAATTCCCACGAAGAAAACGGCACGCCATCCAAAGTAGCGCGAGACAGGGCCCGCCACCAGTGCTGCCGCTGCGAAACCCAAAGCCCATGAACTCTGCACTATGGAAATGGCTTTGGCGCGAAACTCTGCCGGCCAAGTCTCGGCCACCAGGGTTGTGCCCGTGTTCCATTCGCCACCCATGCCCAGGCCGAGGACGAAGCGAGCTGCCGCCAACATCGCGATGCTGGTCGCCAGGCCGGAGGCAAAAGAGCAAACGGAGTAGGTGAGGATGCTTGCCATGAGCGCCTGCTTGCGTCCAATGCGGTCGGCAAGGAAGCCAAACAGGACGCCGCCGATTCCGGAAGCCAGCAATGTCAGCGTGCTCAATAGTCCACCCACAACTTTGCTCATGCCAAAATCGCGCATGAGCAGCGCCAGGACCAGCGCGTAGAGCATGGTGTCGAAAGCGTCGAGCGCCCAGCCCAGGGCCGCAGCCAAGAGCGTTCTTCGCTGCCCTGGTGTGGCTTGCCGAAGGAGTTGGAGTGGACTGATCGTCATGCTGGGCGGATTGTATGGCACGGAGGGGAATTGTCAATTCCGAATTCGGCACAGCCGGCGCTCATTCCGCCGCAGATACTGGGTTATCTTTCCCGATACCCCAAGCACAGCTTTACAATGTTTTTACTTTTCGGTCAGCGATTCTTGGTTAGCCTTATCGTGTAGCGCTCAGGTCACGACGTTCGAAACTGGATGTGCCTATGAGATTTCAGCGTTTTGCAGTGCTGCCCGTTTTTCTCTTCACCTTTCTCACTCCATGCTTTGCCCACCATATGGCGGTTGTCGTGGACAAAGACAACAATGTGGGCAATGTCACAGCCGTTCACTTGGCAAAGATTTTGCGCTCGGAGGTGAAGAAGTGGCCGGATGGGAAGGCTGTAGTCCTTGTGCTGCACAAAGATTCCGCCGGTGAAAAAGAAACGCTGGAGCGCATGGCCAAGATAAGCGCCAGCGAATTGAAGGCGCTGATGGTGGCTCACAAGGACTCGATTCAGATTGTCGATTCGGACGCGGATGTGCTCAAGATTGTCCAATCCACACCGGGAGCGATCGGTTTGGTGGAGATTCACTCCGTCGACAACACCATCAATGTAGTGCGTGTGGATGGGAAACTGCCGATGGAATCAGGCTATTTGCCGCACTAGGATCAATTCGCTCCGTGGCAAGGAGGTACGCACATGCCCCGCAAGCTTCTAGTCCCACTGGTCATGGTCCTGCTACTGACGCCGATTGCGCAGGATAAAGCGAACAACTCAGCCGAGAAGAGCATGATTCTTGCGCTGGAAAATGCGTGGAACCAGGCCGAACTGCATCATGATGCCGGCGCGGTCGACGCCATCGTAGCGGAAACATTCATCAGTGTCGATCATCACGGCCATCTGCAAAACAGAGCGCAGTACATCGCCGACTTGAAAGACACTTCATTCAATCCCGAACAAATTTCGAATACCGATACCAGCGTTTACGTCTACGGGAACACGGCGATCGTTACCAGCGCTTATCGCACCAAGGGCACCGACGGTGGCAAGCCATTTGTGCACCACGGGCGCTTTACGGATACCTGGGTCAATATGAGCGGAAAGTGGAAATGCGTAGCGAACCAGGAAACGCTGGTCAGTGAGTGATGACGTGTGTGCGTCTTATCGAAGACGTAGCAGGTGAAAATACCTTCTCGCCTTCTTCACGTCGCGCGCGATCTGCTCGCGCAAGGCCTCGACGGATGGAAATTTAATCTCATCGCGGATGCGGTCAAGGAAGCAGATTTCGACTTCGCTCTCTGGCGTCAGTTCTATGGGATGAAAGTTGAGCAGGTGGGTCTCGATGGCAAACGAATCCGCGCCGAAGGTGGGACGATTGCCGATATTGGTAACGGAATCGAACCGCTCGCTTGCCACGCGCGTCCACGTGATGTAGACGCCATCTTTGGGAACAAGTTCTTCATAGCGGGCTAGGTTGATGGTGGGCACGGTGTATTTCGATCCGAGCCCTCGGCCGCGGCCGGGCGTGCCTAAAATGCAGAAAGGACGCGCCAGCAGATGCCGCGCTCGGCTCACTCTTCCTTCAGCTATCAGCTTGCGAATATGGCTGCTGGAAACGGGCTCGCCGCGCAACTTCTGCTCGGAATAGACTTTCACTTCGAAGCCCATCTCTTGCCCAAGTTGTGTGAGCAGGTTCACGTCTCCGGCGGCTTTGTGGCCGAAGCGGAAGTTGTAGCCTTCATGCACTTCGCGGGCGTGCAACTTCTTCTTCAAGATGCGTTCGGCGAACTGGCGGGGGGTCATTAGGGAAAGATCGCGTCCGAAGGGAAGCAGAAATACGACGTCGATGCCCGTGTTTTCGAGCAAGCGCAGCTTTTCGGGCACCGGAGTCAGCAGCTTCAGTCCGGAGTCTGGCCGCAGAATACGCGAAGGATGCGGCTCAAAAGTCACAGCCACAGCTTTCGCGCCGCTCTCCTTTGCCCGGCGCACAATCTCACCCAAGACGTGCGCGTGCGCTCGATGCACTCCGTCGAAGTTGCCGACGCTGACCAGCGAAGGGCCGAATCCGGGGGGAACGTCGTCGAGTTTATGAAAAGTCTGCATCATGTAGTGTGGGCGCCCTCGCCCGCATCGGTTGACTACGAAAATCCTATAAGCTTCGAAACATCCAAATGGACCATCGGTGCGTGAACTCCCCCGGCGTCAGGCGGGCGAGGGCGCCCGCGCTACACAATCAGATTTCAAACTCCAATTTCAAACCGTCATAAGCCAGCCGCACATGGGACGGCAGCATGGCGTTGGTCGCCTCATGCGGGAGGTCATGGCAAATGTGAGTGAAGAAAGCGCGCTTCGCCTTCACACGCTCGACAATGCGCAGAGAATTTTCCACGGTCGAGTGCGTGGGATGCGGCTTGTGGCGTAGCGCATCCAGAAAGAGAATGTCCAAACCTTCCAGTTGATGAAAAGACGCTTCCGGAATCTCGCTGTGATCGGTGAGGTAGGCGGCGCTGCCGAAGCGGAAGCCATAGATCTCCGTTTCACCATGAATCAAGCGTACCGGTACGAAGAGCGATCCGAACAGATGTACTGGCCCGTCAATCGGCCGCAGTTCAAGCTGGGGCAGGCCGCCATATTTGTAGTCGGGCTCGAAGATGTAGCCGAACATTTTGCGCAGAAAAGCGGCAGCATCGGGACGCGCGTAGAGCGGCAGCTTCTGCGGCTTGTGACGGTAGCTGAGCGGGCGCAGATCATCGATGCCTAGGATGTGGTCGGCGTGAGTGTGAGTATAGAAAACCGCGTCCAGGTGCGTGATGTGCTCGCGAATTGCTTGCGCGTAAAAGTCGGGGGTGGTATCGATCAGCACAACCTTGCCGCCGTACTCGATCATCACAGAAGGCCGCGTGCGGCGATCGTGCGGATCGCTGGAGTGGCAAACTTCGCAGTCGCAGCCGAGCGTGGGAACTCCCATTGAAGTCCCGCTGCCTAACACTGTGAGCGTGGCCTTCACGCGCGAACCCTCCCGTTGTTAGTTCGCGTGCTGTGCATTGTGATGCGAGGCAAGGACAGAATGATCATCGTCCGCCGGTTCCGGTCGCCGCGCCCGGTTGCGGCGGACGCGAGAGCGCGTTGGTTACCTCAACGTAGGCCATGCGGACTTCGTATAGGCTGTTTTGCAGGAACGCTTCCTCCTTCGGAGTCAGATTGCCTTTGGTCTTCTCGGCAAGCAGCGAGAGTGTGTCGATGGTCTGGCGCGCTCCGATGATGTCGATACGAGGCTGGCCGCCTTGTTCGTGCATCAATCCCAACTGCAGCATCGCCGTCATGTACAACGACGCCAGAAAGCGCTCGAAGGTCATCTCAAATTCTTTGGCGGAGCGTCCGCTGAGCTCGACGCGGGCGTCCAAGTCTTTCGCCGATGCGCTGTAAGCGTCAGCCTGTTCCTGCTGCTCGGCCACGGTTGGTGCAGGGGGAATTTCCTGCCCGGCAACACCGGCAGATTGCGCTGGAAACGGCGCTACCGGGTTGGCAGCGGCAGGCTCTTTGGCGGGCGGTGCTGCGGCGTCAGGCGTTGCAGCACGCGGCGTTTCCACCTCTTGCGAAACATCTTTGCGCAACTCGCCGTCTTCGGTAAACAAGCGGCGGTCAGTTACGGTGAAGCCGGAATCCTGTCTCTTCTCAGCCATAAGACCTTTTCCTTAGGTTAAATAGACCCATTGGGATGAACGACATCCAAAACGCAGTCGCTAGGCAGCTTCCACGAGCTTCTGTTCGGCATCATCGAGTGTCTTGGCACCAGCGTCGCGCAGAATCGTGGCTTCATAGTCCCTCGTCAGATTCGTGATGACACCCCACTCAATGTTTTCGCGAAGGTAGCGGATTCCGTTCATAAATACATGGCCATCCTTGTAACAGCGCGCGACACTCTCAACTGCCGCCTTGGATAGCTCCGCCGGAGTGGGACTGTTGAATATTGCTCTGAAGTCGGAGTACACCAAACGATAACCCAAATATTCAATGTCGTCCTTGATGTTGTTGGGATTGCTGGTCCCCTCCCTTTCAGCTAAGCGCTTTCTGACTTCCTTCAGATCGATCAATTGGTTCGCTGCATCTTTCTCACGGACAACGATCAACCCGCCATACACCGGCATGGAATCCTTGCTTCGTGTCAGTGTCGGAGCTCCACAGCGTCTCTGCGAGCAGCCAAGATATTCAACTCCAAAGGGCGTCTTACATCGGACCAGGGTCTCCATGTTTTGTCCGAACCAGTCGCCGGGATGAGCTAACAGCGACCCGTAGGCCAGTACTGCGATTTTCTTTGTATCGGCCATGGGTGGACCGCTCCTCAGTGTATCGCGAAGTTCTCGTCGTGTATCGAAACGGAGGGCAACGGCACTTGTGCCACCTTCGCACGGGCTCCCCCAATCGTCACCTCTCGCCCTGTCACGCCAACCTCTCGTCGAATGAATCCCAGAGCGACCGTTCGCTCACCAGAACTCGTGCGCAGAAGCGCAACACTGGTGATTTCGCCAACTTCCTTTCCGTCCGCAATAATCTTAGCTCCCGGTGCGATCACCGCGGCTCCTTCCACCAGAAAGCCGGTGAACTTGCGGTGCACGTTGCCGCGCGAGCGAATGCGCTCGACGATCTCCTGACCCACGTAGCAGCCTTTGTTGAAGTTGAGCGCGCGCGTTTGCTCGGTTTCCTGGGGCAGGTCGCGCTCGCGGATGTCGACGCCGTAAAGAGGAATGCCGCTTACGATTCGCTGCATTTCCAAAGCTTCGCTGCCCACGGGCGTCGCTCCGGCGGCAATCAGCGCCCGCCAGGTCTTGTACACATCGTTGGGCGCAAGCCAAACTTCGTAGGATTCCTGCGGCCCATCCTCGCCGCGGATCACCGTGCACTCCACGCAGCCGCAATTGCAATTGCAGCTCGGAGTAATTATCTGCAGAGGCTGCAAGTTGGGAACCTCAATCCCCGCGAGATTTAGAATGGCGCGCGCCCTTGGTCCGGCCAAGCCCAGCGCAGTTTGCCGCTCGCTGATGTCCGCTACTTCTACGTCGTCCATGATGATGTAATGGTCGAAGGTAGCGACGATCTTCTCAACCTGATTGCGATCGGTTTCGACGATGATGGACGCGCCCTGGTTGTAGGCGTACAGATCGCCGAGGATGCGGCCTTGCGGGTTGAGTAGAAAAGCGTAGACGCCGTGGCCAGTTGCGAGATCGCGAATGTTGTTGGTGACCATGCCGTTTAGCCAGCGTGTACGGTCACCACCGGTGAGGGAAATGCGGGCGCGGAAGCCGAGATCGTAGATTCCACAGCCGGTGTTAAGAGCCGCAAATTCCTGCTGAGGATCGGCGAAACGCGACGCACTCGTGGCTCCGCGATATTCGGCCACAGACACAGTTTGGGCGGCATTGCCAGATGGCGTCCGAATTGCGTCCAGCAGGGGAGTGGTAGGCATTGAACATTCGATTATAAGCGACGAACCTGAGATTCAATGCGAGGCTCATCCGAAAGTAGGTTCGCAATCGGCGCAAGTCACGCTATAATTCGGCCATGCCTCCTGCACCTGGCGCCACGAGAGCCGTCGGCATGGTTCCCGACGAGATGAAGTCCGAACCCAAGTCCAAGGGCCTAACCACTCCGCGCAAGAAAAAGCCGAAAGAGTTAGCCGTGATTACGGAATGCTGCACAGGATGCGCGGGCTCGCCGGCCTGCGTGGAGTATTGCCCGGTGGAAGATTGCATGTTCTGGGTGGCGGACGAAGACAGCACCCCGTTCGGGCGCATCGCAGTCGATCCCATTCTTTGTATCGGCTGCAAGAAGTGCTTGAGCAAAGGGCCGGACGGCTGCTTCCTCGACGGCTGCCCGTGGGATGCGATCGCTATGGTCGACACCGCGGAAGTGGAAAAAGAAGTTGGGGCGATGGCAATTTAAAGGCAGGGGTCAGGGGCTAGTGGTCAGTCGACGATCGCAACACTTCGATCCAGCTTTCTCGCCGTCGCATTAATTACTTCTTCACTGATTTCCCGGCTTTTGCCCTTCGCCGGAGTGTTCCGGGCCACCGTCAGGCTCGGGAAAGTCCGTATCAGCGCCTTTAATCCGCGGGTCTTGATCACGATGGCCCAGCTGTTCGGACAGAGGTAAATTGCCGTCGTGGTTATGCTCTTCGCCTTCGGTGGCGCCCTTGGCGCGGTCGGGATCGTTCTCTGAAATCTTCTTCGACACGTACAACTCCTAATCTGGAATTTATTGTCCGGGCCGCGCGGTCGCGGAGACCCCTAATTTCTTGAGCCGTTCCCGCGCCTGCAGCGCCTCATTCGAGCGAGGATAGCGCTGGATGACGTGGCGAAGCTCCGCCACTCCCTCATTCTGCTTGCCCAGTTCGATCAGCGAAAAGCCCTTCTTCAACTGCGCCGAAGCTGCTTTATTTCCGGTGGGAAAGTTCTGCAATACCTGGTCGTAGCTTTGCGCTGCCTGCTGATAGTTTCCCTGGCGGAATTGAATTTCGCCCAGATAGAAATAGCTGTTTCCGGCGAGATCGGTATTGGGATAGAACTTGATGTAGTCGGAAAATTCCTGCACGGCCAGATCGTTCTTGTCGCCGTTGTAATCGCGCAACGCATTGTTATAAAGCACATCCGGCGGCGGAGCTGAAGCCACAGCCTGCGCTTGAGCCTGGGTGGTGGCCTGCTGCGCCGCCAGGCTTTGTTGCGATGACTGCATATCTTCCAGTTGCTTGCTAACTTTGGCGAGGCGAGCTTTCAGCTCGTCAAGCGTGTCGTTGAGCGACTGGATCTGGCCGGAGAGCTGGTCGACGCGGCCAGCGGAGTCACCCTGCTGCTTTTGCAGCGTGGATTGCAGTGTATTGACCGCGGCGGTGGCTTTGTTGACCGCATCCGTATTCGTCTCGACCAGGTTCTTCATCACGCCCATGCGCTCATCAAAGCCGCGCTGCATGGCGGTCATCTGTTCCTGGAGTTGCTGCACTTGAGTTTGCAGCTGGATCATTTCTTTGCTCGCGCCCCAGGCTGGAGCAACCGCCAGCCAAAGGGTAGAGAGCAGGGCAAGAACAGCGGAATAGCGTCGTAGTGTCATAAGCGTAGGGTTCCTTGAATCATTCTAGACGTATTGCGGACGTTGCGGCGGAGGAAGAAGCATGGCTCGGTCCCATGACCGAGCCACGCGAGTAAACCGGCAACAAACGTTTACTTCTGATAGACGAAGTGGCCGCGGCGGTTCTGCTGCCAGCAGGCTTCGTTTGATTCCGAGCAGAACGGTTTTTCCTTGCCATAGCTAATCGTTTTGATGCGGCTGGCGTTGACTCCGGCCGCGATCAAGGCGCTCTTTACGGCGGAGGCGCGCTGGTCGCCTAATGCCAGGTTGTACTCGGTGGAACCGCGCTCATCGCAGTGTCCCTCAATTGTGAAGTTGATGCCGGAGTGCTGGTTGAGGAATTGCGCGTCGGCCTGCACCGAAGCCTGCTGGTCGCCACGCAAGTCAGCTTTGTCGTACTCGAAATAAATATCCTTGATGCTCTGCGCGAACAGATCGGCTTCGGTAACTGAAGGAGCCGATGGCGCGGGTGGAGGTGGCGGCTGGGTCACCGTCAGACGCGCGGTGGCCTCCTGCGTTCCGCCTGCGCCTTTCGCAGTCAGATGATAAGTAGCGGAATCGGTGGGCGATACCTGCTGCGATCCGCTGGGCTGAACGGCGCCAATGCCGTCAATGGAAACGTCCGTAGCATTGGATGTCTGCCAGGTCAGCGTGGCCGATTGCCCTTTTTCAACAGTATCCGGGCTCACGGAAATCGATGCGGTCGGTGACGCCGCGGGTGGCGGCGGCGGTGGTGGCGGCGGCGGTGCTGTTTTCTTGTGGCAAGCGCCGAGCATCATGACAGCGGCCAGGACAACTACAGTTGCTGCGGACTTCAAAGTTTTCTCTTTCATTTCAATCCTCTCCACGTTAATCTCCTGCGAATCCGAAATGTCTCCGAATTCAGACGAAGTGTTTTATTTCCAACTCCAGTTCGGTTGCGAGTTACGTCCAGTAAAAGTCAATTGATGCAATTTGGTGCCATCGGCCAGCATCATCCAAAGCTCGTCCTTCCCGGTCCGGTTGGATTGAAAAACGATATGCCGCCCGTCCGGCGCCCAGGATGGCGAATCGTGGGCGCCACCGTCATGCGTGAGCTGTACCCATTGCTTGCTGGCGACGTCCATCAGATAAATGTCGCGCGATCCGGGTTCGCCGGGGCCGTAATTGCGCTTCCATGCCATGGTGAGGAACTGGCCATTGGGCGACCAATTCGGATCGACCGCGTAGCCTTGATCGGTCATGCGCTGCTGGTTGGTGCCGTCGGCTTCCATAGTGTAGATCTGGGGCAGGCGGGTGCTGTCGTCGACAAAAGCGATCTGTGCGCCAGTCTTTCGATTCCATGTTGGGGAAACGTCCAACCCTCTGCCCGTGGTCATGGCATGAAGATTCGCTCCCGAAGCGTCGCAAACATAAATCTCGGAGTGGCCGCCTCGGGAGGAGGAAAGCGCCAGCCGGGTTCCGTCAGGCGACCATGCCGGGGAGAGATTGGTGCCGCCGAAATGAGGAAAACTGACGGTGCGGTTGAGATCGAGGGAGAACATGAGAATGTCCCAGCCGCCCTTAGTTAGAGAACTGAACGCCAGCCGCGAACCATCGGGCGAGATGCGAGGCGACAGCGACGTGGAGCCCAGGTGCGTGAGTTGGCGTTGGTTGGTCCCGTCATAGTCCATCACCCAGATTTCTTTGTGGCCGGAGCGATCGCTGACGAAATAAATCTTGCTCTCGGCAATTCCGGGTATGCCGCCACCCAGCCGGAAGATGATTTCATCCGCAAACTTGTGAGCAATCACGCGGACCGCGTCGTCGCTGGCTACATCGGAATACTGCTTGCCCAGCACCTGGGGCGAGGCGGTGTTCTTGACGTCGTAGAGCCATCCCTGCACGGTGACTTTTCCACTCGCAACGTTGAGATTGCCGAAGGCCAGCATGGAGGCATTAGGCGGAGGAGAACTCCAGAGTCCGAAGGTGATTTCAGCGGGCTGGCCTGGAACCTGGAGCGGATAAAAGCTTTTGGAGACAAGCTCGACGACGCCGGAATTGTCCAGGTCGCTCCAGAAAGTGTCGTTGAAAGTCTTGAGCAGTGTGCCGCTCTGAGCGTCAGCGGCGGCCTTGAAGTCGGGAACCGCCAGACGAACTTTTTCCACCCCCAGCCCGGAGCCGGTCCGCACCCAATCCTGAGCGAAGGCCGAAGGAAGCGCCGAGAATGCAAACAGTAGGATTAGAACTAAGACGTTCAACACGCTCTTCGGGTATGCGCCGGTGGCTGCAGAATGCGGGGCTTCTCTATTTATTTGGTCCATCCCTTTGGAGACGTTGTGCGAGCCGGGGCAGAAATGTACGGTATAAGACAATATCGTAGTCCGATATGTTCTCATTAGCAAGTTACGTTCCCTCATAATCTCGTATCTGGAACCTCAAGAATCAATCGGGCGGATGCCCTACAACGCTCTCTTCCCGCAATTGCGAACTCCCGGCGAACTATATATCGATGCCGTTCTGGCCCATAAGATCACAAGTTTATTTCCGGCTGTAATCGAACCAGTACTCAACCGAGATCTTGCTACCGTTGTACTCCGGCGGAAGCGGCCCAAAAGTATCGATCCTCTGCAACGCTCGCGTAGCCGACACATCAAGCGACGGCACGCCGCTCGATTGCTCCACCTGCACGTTGTAAGGGTGTCCGTCGCGGGCTACGTCAAAGGTGATGTAGACGCGCTGCCCGCCATTCACCTTGGGATCGACCTCATACTTCAGCCAGTTGTCCGAAATCTTCCGCTGAATGATCTGGACATACCACCCAAACTTCGTGCCGAAGTCGCCGCCACCTCCTGTGACGCCGAAGCCGCCTTTGGCGCCCCCCGCATTAAAGCTTCCATAGGGCCCGCTCACCGGGCCACCTTCGCCGAACGCCGCCTGATTGGTCTCTTCTTCCGGCGCGGGCTTCGGTTTTTCCTTGGTCGGCGTCGCAATCTTCTTCGGCTTGATCTTGGAATTCTTGCCCTGAATCTCTATCGCATCTGGCTCGGGTTTCTCCTCCGGCTTGGGCTGGGACTTGGTGATGCCTTTGGATTCGTTGGCCAGAACATTCTGCGTTTGTGCGTTGCTAGCGGGCAGGGGAACGGAGCTGACCAGCGTCACTCCCATGGCATCGCCGCCGCCTCCGGCACCCCAGCCTTCGCCGCGTGATCCCGTGAACACAACGGTGTAAAGCACGATCAGTACCGTGAGCCCCAAATGGAAGCCGGTGGACCAGGCGAGGGCACGCGGCCAACTATCGTGCTCGAAAAATATTTCAGGGTTTGGCGCCATTTTGTTCCAGAGGCTGCGTAACGATGCTCACATTGGTGATTCCCGATTGCTTCACCGCGTCCATAACCGTGGCGAAGGCGCCGAAGGGAACGTTCTCATCCGCCCGGATAAAGATGAACTGGTTGCGGGGATCGCGAATCTTCTGGCGCAACTTGACGGCAATCTGGTTGATATTGACCGCGTCATTGCCCAGGAACACGCGTTGATCTTTATTGATCGTGATCACCGTACGTTCTTCGGTGATCTCCTTGACGGTGCGAGTCTTGGGCACGCTCACTTCAATGCCCGACTGTAGAATCGGCGCCGTCACCATAAAGATGATCAGCAGCACCAGCACTACGTCGACCAGCGGAGTGATGTTGATATCGGCGAGCGCAGTTTGGGTACGGCCGTTGGAAGTTGTGAAGGCCATCAGCGCCTCACTTCAACCGCGGGCTGCGGCTGCATGCTCTCAATCGCATTCAAAACTTCGAGAGAGAAGTCGTCCCCGCGTGCGGCGAACACGCGAATGGAATTACCGATCAGGTTATAAGCGATCACGGCGGGAATGGCGGCGGCCAGTCCGGCGGCAGTCGTAATGAGCGCTTCGGAGATGCCGGGCGCAACGGCGCGCAGCGTAGCGCCGCCCGCGGTTCCCAGGCCATGAAAAGCATCAATGATTCCCCAAACGGTGCCGAACAGTCCGATGAATGGCGTGACGGCCGCGGTGATGGCGAGCCACGGAACATTGCGCTCCAGGCGTGTGATTTCCTCGGACGCTCCTATCTGCATGCCGCGCTGTACTGCGGTCAGGCTGCGTAGCGAAGCTCCGGGGCCGGCCAGTTGCCGTTTGTATTCCTGAAAGCCGCCTTCAAAGACTCCCACCAGCGGGCTGGGACGGAATTGATCCGCCACCGTGGCGATGTCCTGTAGCCGCTGCGCTTTACGAAACGCTCGCATGAAGCGTCCACTCTGCAGCCGCGCGCGCCGCAACAAACTCCACTTGGTAAGAATGATGGCCCAGGAAATCAAGCTGAAGGCCAGTAGGGTGAGCAGGACAAACTTCGCTACCGCACCGGTGGTCGAAAGCAGATCAAGAATTTCACCGCCAACAAAAGCTGCCAACAAAGAGGGAAATTGCATCGGGTTTAGAGAATTCCTTTTTTGGATTATAGATGATGCGGACTGTAAGCATTGACGGACGTATCCGAAGCATAACGTCTACGAAGATCTTCGCCCCGGTTTCGTCCGAGTCTTCTCAATAGAAGAAACTTGATTTCGCTATTCTCGCGAAAGGAGGACTTATGGCGCAGCTCGCGAACTGATCCCTCCCTGCACCCCTGATCCCCGCCTTTCATGCTATTCTTCGCAAAACTTCAACCTCGTTCCTCAAGGACGTCCTGTGCTGGTTGAGTTGCGTTTGGAGAATTACGCAGTCATCGACAACGCGGCGGTAGAGTTCGCCTCGGGCCTGAATCTTCTCACCGGCGAAACCGGCGCGGGCAAATCGATTTTGATTGATGCTCTGGCGCTGCTGTTAGGAGAGAAGGCATCCAGCGATGTAATTCGCGCCGGAGCGGAGCGTGCCGTTGTCTCCGCTGTTTTCGAAGGCGCGGGCTCCTCCGGAGACTTGATCGAGAGAGTACTGGCGGATCACGGCCTGGACGAATCGGACGATGGCTCGCTCATTGTGCGGCGCGAGATCGTAGCCGGCGGCAAGGGCCGCGTCTTCGTGAATAACCAGGCTGCAACGGTTGCCGTACTGCGGCAACTCGCGCCTCATCTGGCGACCATCCACGCGCAGAACGAATCGCTTCTGTCATTCGACGCGGCCACGCGCTTGCAACTGCTCGATGCCTTTTCTGGTAGCCAGATTGAGCCGGTCGCCAAAGCACATGAAGTATGGAAGAGAATCCGCCAGCGCATTGAAGAGTTGGAGCAGGGCGAGCAGGACCGCCTGCGCCTAGTGGATCTGTGGATCTTTCAGCGCCGGGAAATCGAAGAGGCCAAGCTGCTACCCGGTGAAGACGAGCAACTCGAAACCGAGAAGCGTGTACTGGCCAACGCGGAAAAAATTTATAACGCCGCCATGCAGGCCTTCGATCTGCTCTATGAAGGTGACGCCTCGACGTCAGCATCCCTGCGCGCCGCGCAGAAGCAGGTCCAGGAGTTGGCGCGCTTTGAGCCGAAGTTTCAGGAAGCTCTGGCCGCGCTTCAGACCGTGCGCATCAGCGTAGAAGATGTGGGAGCCACGCTGCGCGATTACGCCGGCGGCATTCATGCCTCGCCCGAACATCTGGCGGAAGTGGAAGACCGCCTCGCATTGCTTGATCGGTTAAAGCGCAAGTACGGCCCCACGCTGGAGGACGTAATCGCCTTCGGCGCCGATGTGGCCCGCAAGCTTTCCGAGATCGAAAACAAAGATGAAATTCTCCGCGACTTACGCGTCCAGCTTGCTAAAGCTGCCGCTGACTATCTGCAAGCCGCGCGCTCGCTTTCGAAAAAGCGCGAAGCGGCAGCGCGAAAGTTGGAAAAGCTGGTTGAGACTGAGATCAACGATCTCGCGATGAAGTCGAATTTCCAAATTCACCTCACGGCCGCCGAGCAGGAAGGGAACTGGACCTCAACTGGAATGGACGAGGTGGTCTACATGATCGCCACCAACCCCGGCGAGCCGCTGCGGCAGTTAGAACACGTTGCTTCGGGCGGAGAACTATCGCGCGTAATGCTGGCGCTAAAAGTCAGCGTGGAATCCGGATCGTCTCGTGTGGCGCGGGCGCCCTCGCCCGCGAAAGCCAGCTCCTCGAACCCCGCCGCTCGCACCGCAGCCCAGCGCACCATGGTCTTCGATGAAATCGATACCGGCATCGGAGGCGGCGCCGCCGAAGCTGTCGGCAAGAAGTTGAAGTCTCTGGCTCGCGCTAATCAGGTTCTCTGCGTTACTCATCTTCCACAAATCGCAACCTTCGCCGATCATCACTATGTCATCGAAAAGAAAGAAACCGGCGGCCGCACCCGCACCAACATCCGCCTCATCACCGGCGAGGCTCGCACGGAAGAGGTAGCCCGCATGCTCAGCGGCGCACGCCTTACTGAAACATCCCGCAAGCACGCCGAACAGATGATCAAATCAAACGCCTGACCCAGATCGACATCCCAGAGAGCCTTTCGGCTCTTGTTCCATGTCCGGCGCTTTTGTTATGGTTCTCCTCCTTCGTACTTACATGAATGGATGGAGGCTTCATTGAATAAGAACCGCCGCCGGAGCTGTTTACCCGTGGTAACTGTTTTCACGCTCTTTCTGGGAATGACTTCTCTCTCGTTTGCCTCGGACCCTGCCATCAACTGGCTCAAGATTCCATTGACCACCTCTCCTTCCGGTCGCGGCGCGATGGCTATGGTCTACGACGGCGTCAGTAAGAAAATCATCCTGTTCGGCGGTTTCGGCGCCACCAGCTACCTTAACGACACCTGGACGTGGGACGGCGTCAAGTGGACCCAGATCGCCACCGCCATCGCCCCCTCGCCGCGTGCCGCCTCTGGCATCGGCTTTGATCGGGTCACTGGGAAAGTGGTTCTCTTCGGGGGCTTCGACGGCACAAACTACCTCGGCGACACCTGGCTCTGGGATGGCGCGACGTACACCTGGACGCAAGCTAACCCGTCCACCAACCCCACCGCCGTCACCCTCCCCATGCTGTTCAACGATCCTCTCGATGGCCGCATCGATCAGTTTGGCGGCTTCGACGGCTTTCTTTATCAGGACATCACTTGGCGCTGGACCGGAACCGACTGGGTGCAGGTTCCAACCAGCACGATTCCGTACGCACGAGGCGCGGGAACCGCCGTCTATGACCCAGTGCACAAAAATGTCGTTCTATGGGGAGGCCTGGCCGATCTCAATCCGCTCAATACCTGGACTTTTGACGGCACAAACTGGACCGAGCAATTTCCCGTCACCCAGCCCGATATCACCTACTACCTGGGATCCACCTACGATCCTAGTCTGCAACAGGTCATCATCACGGGCGGCTTCGATAGCGCAAACCTGAGCGAGACCTGGGTCTGGACCGGATCTGATTGGCTAAAACTCGTCCCGAAGATCACACCTCCGGGGCGGGTATCTCTTGGCTTGGCCTACGATGAAGCCAGCCAGCAACTGATTATGTTCGGTGGCCAGAATTCCACAACCCTGCTCAACGGGACCTGGAAAGTGGTGAAGCGTTAGGGATTCTTAGCGGCGTCATTCCCGACGTCCCGCGTTTTCGCCAGCGGGACGAGGGATCTCCCGCGCATATATGGTCGCCCCAAAATCAAACCAAGCCATCGTCTGGTAGTCGGCAGCTTTGAAGATGGCTAACTATGCCACAAGGTGTCAAACTACTCCAGCCGCTCAAGCGTGTAGTACAGCGAAAAGGCGCTGCCGTCGTTTCCGCCCGTCACTGAATAATTGACCGGCGTTCCCGCTTTTGCTTCAAACACCAAGGTAGGACCACCTAGAGGCATGGGTGCGCCCACGCTAGTGAGTTGCGAGAACTGCCCGTATTGATCCCCGTATGCGAGGAGGAGTTGTTCCGCACTTTGTTGCCCGGAATCGTCGTTCCAATAGAAGTTGTATATCCAACTGCTAGCGATGCCTGTTGTAATTGTGGTGATGGTGCCGTATACGGACAACCGATAGAGGCCAGTCTGAGTGGGGGTGAAAATCGTGGTCGTCGGAATCACGGCGCTCTGATTGATGAGCTTTCCCTTCGCCACAATTGGCGGACTTATGGATGTGACAGCAACATTGCGTGCCTGAGCTAACGCGAACGTCGGCAGCAGCAGAACAGCTACGCATAAGGTCTTGTACATGGACATGCCTCCGGCGGGGAATTAGGGGAGCGCGAGATCATACCACGGAGCCAACAGAGTCCAAACAGCCAACCACTAGCCACAAGGCACTAGCTCAGCCAACCAGCGTGAGCTAGCAGTGGTCAGCCCTTTTCCACGGCAGACGGAAATTAGAACTTGACCATTTTCCCTAGGTTAGCTAACATAGATTAGCTAACCTAGGGCTCTTATGGAAACCATCACAATTCACAAAGCCAAGACACAACTCTCCAAGCTCATTGAAAAGGCTTTGCAGGGCGAGGAAATCGTAATCGCCCGTGGGAAACAGCCAGTCGTGAAACTGGTCGCGATTCCCAACAATCTTCCCGCGCGCAAACCGGGTGCTCTCAAAGGAAAGATCTCTTACTCTGCCGATGCCTTCGACCCACTGACTGATCAGGAACTGAAAGATTTAGGTTTCGAGTGATCGCTCACCCGCCGGGAAAATGAAGTTTCTCCTCGACACGCACGCTTTGGTTTGGTGGCTGGAAGATGCGGAGCGACTTTCTGCCAAGGCTACACAAATAATCGGAAACCCCGAGCATACAATCCTGATCTCAGCCGTCGTGGGCTGGGAGCTTGCGATCAAGGTGAAAACCGGCAAGATGAAACCGCGGTCAATCCTCGATGGGCTGAATCGGATTCTGGAGCGGGAGTCGTTCTCCGAATTGCCCATTACGCTTGACACAGCAGTCCGCGCGGGCTCGCTTCCACTCCACCATCGAGACCCATTTGACCGGTTGCTCGCGGCCCAGGCTCAATCCTTGAATGTGCCCGTGCTCAGTGCAGACGCCATTCTTGACCGGTACGATATTAGGCGGTTGTGGTAGGCGAACCATTCGCTGCACAAAATCCCCATCCACTGCTAATCCCCGCCGTTTCTGTGGCTTACGTTGACCAGGAAGATGCTTTCCGGTAGTTTATAGGTATCGCCACAATGGGATTCGTGTACCCTTACCATGCAGATTTCGGGCCTGATTTTGCATCCTGAAGGGCCGGTAACGGGTCTCATAAAGATCAAACAACGGGAGTGCGATTTGCCAAATAGCTCGGGAAAGACTCTGCTGTTGCTCAAGCCGCGAGGATTCTGTGCCGGCGTAGTCCGGGCCATCGACGTGGTCCGAATTGCCCTTGAGGCCTTTGGCCCGCCGATTTATGTCCGGAAAGAGATCGTCCACAACAGCTTTGTGGTCGACGAACTGCGCGGCAAAGGCGCCATCTTCGTCGACAGCGAAGACGAAGTCCCCAACGGCGAGCGCGTCATTTACAGCGCCCACGGTGTATCGCCCGAAGTCCGCGAGCACAGCGCCCGCCGCGGCCTTCGCGTCATCGATGCCACCTGTCCCCTCGTCACCAAGGTTCACGTCGAAGCAGTGAAGTTTGCCAAGGAAGGCTATTCGCTCATCCTGATTGGCCACCACGATCACGATGAAGTGGTGGGCACCCTGGGTGAGGCTCCTCTGGTTACACAGGTCGTGGGAAATCCTGAACAGGTGACGTCGCTGACGGTGCCCGATCCCAATCGCGTCGCATATCTCACGCAGACCACGCTCAGCCTCGACGAGACCAAAGACATCATCGCCGCGTTGAAAAAGAAGTTCCCCAACATCAAAGGCCCGGCGGCCCAGGATATCTGCTACGCCACGGAAAACCGCCAGGTCGCAGTCAAGGAAGTCGCCTCCGACGCAGACTTGCTACTGGTGGTGGGCTCGGAAAACAGTTCAAACTCAAATCGTCTGGTCGAAGTAGCTCGGAACCTGGGTACGAATTCGCACCTGATCGACAGTTACGAAGACATTCAGCCCGAGTGGTTGGTGGACGTAAAGACCATCGCGCTCACGGCTGGCGCATCCGCCCCAGAGTGTCTGGTGGAAGAGGCTATGAAGTTTCTCGCCACCAAGGGTTTCGACAACGTGCAGGAACTCGAAGTGATGCCGGAAAACGTACGCTTCGGGCTGCCGCCGGAGATTGTCGAGGCCATTGCCGCCGCTCCGGCCACCGCCACCGCGGATTAACGCCAGTTGTACCGGCGTCATCCTGAGCGTAGCCGTTCTTCAGGCGAAGCGAAGGATCTCGATTGAATCGGACGATCCGGAAAGGTAGATCGCATCGCTGTAACACGGAGCACATTGATGGACATAAACTCCCCCGGTGCAAACCTAGCCTCCGAACCGCAACTGCGGTTTGGAAAAATCGATGGCTTGGCCAGCCGCGTGGGCGCAGCCGTGTCCGCGGCCCGCAAGTTTCTTTTCTCCACCCAGCATGAGGATGGCTATTGGTGCGGCGAACTCGAAGCCGACACCACGCTTGAATCCGATTACATTCTGCTGCACACCCTGCTGGGTACCGGCGATCAAGAGCGCTTCCAGAAGGCCGCGAACTGGATCATCCAGCATCAGAATGAAGACGGCGGTTGGAGCATCTACGCCGCCGGCCCGTCGAATATCAGCGCCTCGGTGAAAGCCTACTTCGGATTAAAGTTAGCCGGGTACAACGCCGATCATCCCGTCCTGCAGCGCGCCCGCAAAAAAATTCTCGAACTCGGCGGCGTCACCGAAGTCAACACTTTCACCAAGATCTATCTCTGCTTTTTCGGCCAGTACGATTACGACGCCGTCCCCGCGATTCCGCCTGAGATCGTTCTCTTTCCCAACTGGTTCTGGTTTAACATCTACGAAATCTCTTCCTGGTCGCGCGCCATCCTGGTGCCGCTCTCCATCTGCTACGCCAAGAAGCCATTCAAGAAAATTCCCCGCGAGATGGGCGTTGAAGAACTCTTCGTCGGCGGCATGACCAAGTCCCGGATGCACCTGCGCTGGTCGCAGAGGTTTATTTCCTGGCGTAATTTCTTTCTCTGCCTCGACCGCCTCACGCATTGGTTCGAGCGCGTGCACATCCGCCCGCTGCGCTCCATCGCTTTAAAGAAGGCCGAGAAGTGGATGCTCGAACGCTTCGAGATGAGCGACGGCCTGGGCGCAATTTATCCCTCTATGATGAACGCCATCATCGCACTGCGCTGCCAGGGATATTCTCTCGACGATCCCCAGGTTATCCGCGCCCTCGACGAATTCGAAAAACTTGGCATCGAAGAACGCGTGAACGGCGAAGACACTTTCCGCATGCAGCCCTGCATGTCTCCCGTCTGGGATACCGCCTACGCCATGTTCGCCCTCGGCGAAGCCGGCGTGCCGGCCAACGATCCGCGCATGGTTAAGTGCGCGGACTGGATATTGCAAAAGCAAGTCCGCAATCCTGGCGACTGGCAAATCAAAAACAAGCACGGCAAGCCCGCTGGATGGTATTTCGAATTCAACAACGAGTTCTATCCCGACGTCGACGACAGCGCCATGGTCTGCCTCGCTCTCAGCCGCGTCGAGCATCCCAACGGACGTTACCAGCGCGAATCGGTTCAGCGCGCCATTGACTGGATTCTCTCCATGCAGTGCAAGAACGGCGGCTTTGCTTCCTTCGACAAAGATAACGACAAGATGGTTTTCCAGCACATCCCGTTTGCCGATCACAATGCCATGCTCGATCCCGCGACCGTCGACATCACCGGCCGCATTCTCGAAATGATGGCGACCTACGGCTACGATAAAAATCATCCCGCCGTGAGGCGTGCCATCCAATTCATTCGCGATGAGCAGGAGCCCGATGGCAGCTGGTTCGGCCGCTGGGGTGTGAACTACATTTACGGCACCGCGCTCGTACTGCGCGGCCTCGAAGCCATTGGCATGGATAACCACGAGCCCTGCATTCAGCAAGCTGCGGAGTGGTTGCGCATGGTTCAAAATCCCGACGGCGGCTGGGGCGAAAGCGTCGGCTCCTACGATGATCCCGCTCTGCGCGGCGTCGGCGAGAGCACGCCTTCGCAGACCGCCTGGGCGATCCTCGGCATCCTCGCCGTCGCTGACATCCGCAGCGACTCCGTTGCCCGCGGCATCGCCTACCTGCTGCGCACGCAAAAAGAAGATGGCTCCTGGGACGAGCCCCTCTTCACCGGCACTGGCTTCCCGCGCGTGTTCTACCTGAAGTATCACCTCTACCGCCAATACTTCCCGCTCCTCGCGCTTACGACGTACGCCAAAGTGATGGAGAAGGCGGAGAACTAATTCTCATCTCAGTTGCCAGTCCGCGAGGCGAACATAAGAACCCGAAACCGATCGTGTCTTGAGCGCGAACTGGATTGTCTGGCGAAGTACTCACACTCGTACAATATTCCCGGGGGTGCGGTCGTTTATCCCGTTTGGCAGAAACTATGACAACTGGCAACTGGCAACTGGCAACTGAGAACTGCTCTTGAAAGCATTCGTCACAGGTGCAACCGGATTCCTTGGCTCCCACGTGGCCCGCGCCTTGGCCGATCAGGGTGCCGACCTTTGTCTGCTCGTCCGCTCCACCAGCAATCTGAAAAATTTGGAAGGCCTGCCCGCCGAAACTGCCACCGGCGATCTCCGCGATCCCGCATCCCTGGAAAAAGCCATGCAAGGTTGCGACACCGTCTTCCACGTCGCCGCCGATTACCGCCTCTGGCTGCGCGACCCCGAGGAAATGTATCGCTCAAATGTAGAAGGCACTCGCGCGATTCTCGATGCCGCCCGCAAGAACGCCGTCCGCTCTGTGGTTTACACGTCCAGCGTCGCCACCATGGGCTTCACCGGCAACGGCCGCCCCGCGGATGAAGATTCTCCCGTCTCCCTCGCCGACATGATTGGCCACTACAAGCGCTCGAAATTCATGGCGGAACAAATTGCGCTCGAAGCTGGCCGCAGTGGCATGCGCGTCATCACGGTAAATCCGACAACCCCGGTCGGTGAGCAAGACATCAAGCCCACTCCCACCGGACGCATCGTCGTCGACTTTCTCAAACGCAAATTTCCCGCCTACGTCGAAACCGGATTGAACCTGGTCGACGTTCGCGCCTGCGCCCGCGGCCACGTTGCCGCCCTCGAAAAAGGCAAGAGCGGCGAGCGTTATATTCTGGGCGGAGAGAATCTGACGTTGAAACAAATCCTCGACAAGCTCGGCGCCATCTCCGGCCTGCCGTCGCCCACAGTGAAGCTGCCGTACTTCGTCGCCTATGCCGCGGGCGCAGTCGATCAGACATTCTCCGGCCTGCTGCTGGGTCGCGAACCTCGCGCGACCATTGAAACCGTCCGCATGGGCAAGAAAAAAATGTGGGCCAGTTCCGCCAAAGCCGAGCGCGATCTGGGATGGCAAACGATCCCCGTCGATGACGCTTTACGCCGCGCAGTGGATTGGTTCCGGGCCAACGGCTATGTCTAAAACCGCCCTCATCGCCGCGCTCCAACGCGAAATCAGCGGATACATCCGCCACTTCACCCGCGTCGAACGCACTCACGAAGGCCGCACCTTCGTCTTCTTTGAGCAGGACGATCTTGTCGTCGTCTGCGGAGGCATCGGTGCGGAACCCGCCCGCAGAGCCGCCGAAGCCGTCATCGCGATCTATCGTCCCGCGCAACTTCACTCCGTCGGTTTCGCCGGCGCCCTCACCTCCCATCTCCACGTAGGAGACATCGTTATCCCCGCCGTCGTCATCGACGCCCGCGACGGCAGCCGCGTCACTATCGAAAGCGGCAACGGCACCCTGGTAACCTTCATGGCCGTGGCCACCGCAGCGCAAAAAGCGAACCTGGCGCAAGCTTACGCCGCCCAAGCTGTGGATATGGAAGCCGCCGCAGTCGCGGCCGCCGCCCACGCTCACAACCTCCATTTCCGCGCAACAAAAGTAATCTCTGACGGGTTACATTTTGAAATGCCGGAGACCGCCCGCTTCATCGATGCTCACGGCCGTTTCAAGACCACCGCTTTTGCCCTGCACGTTGCGCTACGTCCATGGCTGTGGCCGCGCGTGACTACACTGGCAAGCAACAGCAGCAAGGCAGCAAGAGCCCTCGCCAAGCATTTGAAGCAATCTTGCGACTCTTTTGGTAACACCGCCGTACCCGAGATAATTGAAACGAACACGCACTAGCTTTCATCTAACTTCCGATGGAAATTGCCGGACAAATCGTGATCGACGACCGCAGCCATTCGATCCCAGCCACCATGTTGGCTGCCGTCTATCGCGGCTTAAACGATGTCCGCCTCGAAACCGTTCCCGTCCCCGCAATCGGTTCCGGCGAACTCCTGCTCCGCGTCCACACCTGCGGCATCTGCGGCACCGACCTCAAAAAAATCGCCACCGGCTCGCACTCCGCCCCACGCATCTTCGGCCATGAAACCTCCGGCATGGTGGCCGCAGTCGGCGCAGATGTAAAAAACTTCTCTCCCGGCGATCGAGTCGTTGTCTTCCACCACATCCCCTGCCGCCAGTGTTATTACTGCCGCCACAAAACTTTCGCCCAGTGCGAGACCTACAAAAAAGTCGGATGCACCGCCGGCTTCGAACCCTCCGGCGGAGGCTTCGCGGAGTACGTCCGCGTCATGGATTGGATCGTCGAGCAGGGAACTGTCAGGATTCCCGCCGGCATCTCTTTCGAGCAGGCCTGCTTTGTCGAGCCGGTCAATACCTGCATGAAGGGGATCGCAGCCCTGCGCCTCGAACCCGGCGAGACCGTTCTGGCCATCGGCCAGGGCCCCATCGGCATCATACTGAGTGTGCTGGCGCGCCGGGCGGGGGCCACGGTTATCACTTCCGATTTGTATGCCGAGAGGCTTAGAATAGCTGAAAGCCTTGGTTTCGAAAATTTGATTGACGCGTCGCAGCAGGATGCAGTGCGCTCTGTGCGGGAGCGGACAGAAGGTCGAGGCGCTGACGCTGTACTCTTGGCTGTCAGCAGCAATTCCTTGATCCGTCCCGCCATGGAAGCGGCGCGCCCTGGGGGGCGGATACTTTTATTTGCCCAAACCCAGCGCGGAGAAGTAGTTGTGGATCCGGCCGCGATTTGCGTCGATGAGAAGGCGCTGGTCGGCTCCTACAGCGCTTCTGTGGATTTGCAGGAAGAATCTGTGCAGTTTGTTATGAATCGTGAAATGGATCTGGAGCAGTTGATCAGTCACCGTTTTCCGCTGCAGGATGCCGCCCGGGCCTTGGAACTCGCGGCTCATCCGCAGCCCGCATCGATGAAAATCGTGATTCAGCCCGGGCTTTCCTGGGAAGGAAGTCAGCAGTGAACGGAAAAATGACAGCCGCCGTCTTGTACGGCAAAGAAGATCTCAAGATTGAACGAGTCCCCATCCCTCGCGTGGAAAAAGGCGAGGTTCTGGTCAAGGTGCAGGTGGCGCTCACCTGCGGCACCGACCTCAAGGTCTATCAGCGCGGCTATCACGCCCGCATGATCGTGCCCCCCGCGCTCTTCGGCCACGAACTCGCCGGAGTCATCGAGGAAGTGGGCGAAGGCGTTCACGCCTTCAAGAAGGGCATGCGCGTCGTTGCGCTCAACTCGGCGCCCTGCCAGATGTGCTTCTATTGCTCCAAGCACCAGGAAAATCTCTGCGAAGACCTGCTCTTCAATAACGGAGCCTACGCCGAATACATCCGCGTCCCGCGCCGCATCGTCGAAGCCAACATGCTGGTCATCCCGCAGAACGTCAGTTTCGAAGATGCGGCCATGACCGAGCCGTTGGCTTGCGTACTGCGCGGCCTGCACGAAACCGGCGTCGAGATCGGCGACACCGTCACGATTATCGGCGGCGGCCCCATCGGATTAATGTTTGTTCAGGTCGCCCGCGCCATTGGCTGCAACGTGATCGCGGTGGTCAAGCGCGACGAGCAAGTGGTCGCCGCCAAGCACATGGGCGCGCACGAAATCGTGCAGACCACCAAAGTGCCGGACGTGATCGAAGCCGTGCGCGCGCTCACCCCGCAGAAGCGCGGATGCGACGTTGTGATCGAAGCCGTAGGCCGTCCCGAAGCCTGGGAGTGGACCGTGGAGATGGTTCGCAAAGGCGGCACCGTAAACTTTTTCGGCGGATGCGCCAGCGGCTCCAAAGTGCAGCTCGATACCAACCGCCTGCACTATTCCGAGATTACCCTGAAGGCCACGTTCCATCACACGCCGGAAACCGTGCGCCGCGCCTTCGGCCTGATCGCCGCCAAAAAGATTCGCCCCACGGACTACATCACCGGCGAAGCTCCTTTATCGAGCCTGCAAAAAGTGCTTCGCCACATGTTGAACCGCGGCGGCGACATCAAAACGGCCATCATTCCCGGCCATTGAAAAGTAGCGCCGGCATCCTGCCGGCTGTCCCGAGGGCGTCTCGCCCTCGGCTTAGCAGGCGTAACGTATGCAAACGGTATTGCGGCGAAATGCGTCGAAGCTTTGATAGAGAAGGGTGACAATCGGGAAGGGTGTTGATCGGGAAGGGCACGGCTTCAGTCGTGCCGTAGAATAGACGAATCGATTGCGGCTTCAGCCGCTGAGGTACGTTCCCGAAGACCTCATAAAATTTCTTTGCGCCCTTAGCGGAGTTCTTCGCGCTCTTAGCGGTTAAAAGCTTTTCTCTTTTTTGTTCAAAGCTTCCAACCGCAAAGGACGGTGAAAGAATTCGTGACTGAATTGTTATTGAATGACCCCAACCACTACTGAGTCGCCCGTCGTACCCACCGCTGCCGCCGGTTGGTCCCGCCTGCCCGCCGACTACGCCATCCCCGCATCCGCCCCTTCCCTGGAACAATCCCGCGAATACTGCCGCCGCCTCGCCCGCACCCACTATGAAAATTTCTCCGTCGCCACCTGGTTCCTTCCCAAACACCTCCGTCAGGATTTCCTGAACGTCTACGCCTACTGCCGCATCTCTGACGATCTCGGCGACGAAGTCGGCGATCCAGCGTTGTCACTCTCTTTACTCGACCAATGGCAAACCGAGCTCGACGCCTGCTATGCCGGCTCGCCCCGCCACCCAGTATTTGTGGCGCTCGCAGAAACCGTGCGCAAGTTCGAAATTCCCAAACACGAGTTTTCCGATCTCCTGATTGCCTTCCGCCGGGACCAGACCGTCACTCGCTTCGAGACTTTCGCCGATGTCCTCGCCTACTGCCGCTACTCGGCAAATCCCGTCGGCCATCTCGTCCTCTACCTCTGCGGCTACAACGACACCGAACGCCAGCACCTCTCCGACTTCACCTGCTCCGCGCTTCAGTTGGCAAACTTCTGGCAGGACGTCACCCTGGACTACGCCAAAGGCCGAGTCTATCTCCCGCTCGAAGACCTGCGCCGCTATTCGGTAACCGAAGAAGATCTCGCGCAAAACCGCAACACTCCCGCATTCCGCGAGATGATAAAGTTCGAAGTAGAGCGCGCCCGCGAGTGGTTTGCTCGTGGTCTTCCTCTGGTAGGAAAAGTAAACAAAGAGTTGGCTGTTGACCTCGAACTCTTCACCCGCGGTGGTCAGGAAATATTAAACGCCATCGAGCGCCAAGAGTTCGCCGTTCTCGGCCGCCGCCCCGTAATTTCCAGACCTCGCAAGCTGGCTATGGTGGCGCGCGCCGCCATAGGGAAACTCTTATGAGCGCAGGAGCGCAGCCCGTCCTCATGCCGTGGACTCCCGCCCCTGCGCAGCTCGCCATGGCGTATTCCGTCTGCCGCGGCATCACGCGCACCAACGCGAAAAATTTTTACTACGCATTTCTCGTCCTGCCCAAGCGCAAGCGTCAGGCTCTCTGTGCCGTCTACGCTTTCATGCGCCGCTGCGATGACATCACCGACGACGCTAGCCTCGGCTTCGAAGAACGCCGCTTCAAGCTCGAAACCTGGCTCGCTGCCCTCCACCGCGCCCAGCAAGGCGAGCCCACCGACGATCCCATCCTGCTCGCCCTCACCGACGCCCAACGCCGCTACACCATCCCCGCCGGCCTGCTCGACGAACTCGCCATGGGCACCGCCATGGATGTAGTCGCCCCCGACGGAGAAAATCAAAGCACCGCAATTCCCGGCCTCACCATCCAGTACCGTACCTTCGACGACTTGAAAGTCTATTGCTACAGAGTCGCTTCCGTCGTGGGCTTGGTCTGCATCCACATCTTCGGATATCGCGATCCCGCCGCCGAGCCTCTCGCCGAGCAGTGCGGCCTCGCCTTCCAGCTCACCAACATCATTCGCGACGTCAAAGAAGACGCCGCCATGGGTCGCGTCTATCTGCCGGAAGAAGATCTCGCCAAGTTCGGATTGTCCGCTGCTGACCTGATCTCTGCTCCTGACCCAGCACGCCTTCGCCCGCTGCTCGCGTTTGAAGCCGAACGCGCCCGCGAACTCTATCAATCCGGCGAGCAACTCATTCCTTACATCGCCGAAGACAGCCAGCCCGCACTTTGGGTGCTGATCAACATCTATCGCAAACTGCTGGAAAAAATCTCCGAGCGCCAGTACGACGTCTTCAGCGCCAAAGTCAGCCTCACCGTCAGCGAAAAACTCCGCGTCCTGGGGAGAGGTTTCCTGCAGCGCATCACCTGATACCATCGGAAGAATTGCTGATTTCTGATTGTTGATTGAAGACTGCGCGAGCAAAGGTCTTTCATTCAACAATCAGAAATCAACAATCAGCAATTTATTTCGATCTCGCATGACCTCGAACCCTCAACAACCCACCGTAGCCATCGCCGGCGGCGGCCTCGCCGGACTCGCAGCTGCCTGCGCCCTCGCCGACTCCGGCTTCCGCGTCACTCTCTTCGAACGCCGCCCCTACCTCGGGGGACGCGCCTCCTCCTACGAGCATCCCGGCACCGGCGAAGTCGTCGACAACTGCCAGCACGTCCTGTTCCGCGTCTGCACCAACCTCGTTGAGTTCTACCACCGCATCGGTGTCGCCGACCAAATCCGCTGGTACGAAGACATGACTTTCATCGAGCCCGGCGGCCGCAGCAGCGTGATGCACTCCTCTCCACTCCCGGCACCTCTGCACACCGCTCCATCGTTTCTGCGCTTTCCATTTCTAAACCTCAAAGACAAACTGGCCATCTCCCGCGCCATCGCCGCGCTTACCCTCACTCCGCAGCCCGATACCGGCCGCTCCTTCCTCGACTGGTGCCATCGCCACCATCAAACCGAAACCGCCATTGAGCGTTTCTGGAAACCAATTCTCGTCAGCGCCCTCAGCGAATATCTCGACCTCATCTCGATTTCCTACGCCGCTCAGGTCGTTCGCGAATCCATGAAGTCCCCCGCCGCGCGCCACATGGGCGTTCCCACCATTCCTCTCACTGACCTCTATAACCGCGCCGGAGACTACATCCGCGCTCTCTCTGGCGAAATTCTGCTGCGCACTTCGCTGGAGTCTTTTTCTCCCGGCCCCTCGCACGTCCGCGTTCGCACCAACGACTCTGAAGGGAACTACGACCACCTCGTCCTCGCTCTCCCCTTCGAGAACCTCGACCGCGTTCTTCCGCAAACGCCCGAAGCTGCGCCGCTGCGCGAACATCTCTCACACTTTACGCACGCCCCTATTACTGGTATTCATCTCTGGTTCGACCGCCAAATCACCGACCTCGACCACGCCGTCCTCCTCGACCGCACAATTCAATGGATGTTCCACAAATCGCGCCTACTTGCTACTCGCGCATCCGTCATAGAAAACGGCAGCTACATCGAACTCGTGGTCAGCGCCTCCAAATCTCTCATCGACAAATCCCGCGCCGAGATCGTTGACCTCGCCCTGAAAGAAGTCCGCGAGTTTTTCCCCGCAGCTCGCGATGCTAATCTGGTCAAATCCACGGTGATCAAAGAGGTTCACGCGACGTACTCGCCGCGACCTGGTATCGACGCGCATCGTCCGCCGCAAACAACCGCCTGGCCGCGAGTCTTCCTCGCGGGAGACTTCACTGCGACTGGTTGGCCCGCAACGATGGAAGGGGCGGTGCGCAGCGGATATCTCGCGGCTGAAAGTTTAGTAAGTAATACAGGAAGGAAAAAACAATTCGTCGTGCCCGACCTTCACGCCACCGGCTTCATGCGCTTCTTCGGCGCATAGCCGTTAGCGTTGCCCGATTCGTTCTCCGATCATCTTCACCACAAATCTCGGAGCGTGACTCTTCACCAAATGCTGGATCCCCGGCTGAAACTCGTGAAACAGATTCATCCCCGCATCGTTCCCCACCGTCGAGCCCAAAGCGCTGAACGGTTCCGTAGCCGATCGTCTCCAATACGGACGCGATGCTGTACTCGCCGCCACCGCAGTCAGCGCCCGCAGAAAATAAGCCGTGTTCACGCGGTCTCTGCCGGACTCATCCCGCGTGAAAAAAATCCGCGACGCCGCATTGGTTGCCCGTCCCATCATCGTGCCACTGTCAGAAGCTCGCTCACTCGACCCCCGCCGCGGCACCGCAGGATTCAAGTACTTTCCCAGAAATGTGCTGGATCGTTCCTGATTTGACACACGCGTGTCCGGTGATACAAACGCGCTCTGCCGCCACTCGTTCACACTGCCCATGGCGCCGAGTTCCACCGACGATCGGGCTCCATCCGTGAAGTCGATAGCCGCAAGCCGCGCTGAAGGCGCATCTGGAAGGGATTGATTAGCGTCCTGGCATGCTCCGCCGCAGGTGACTAGTAACATGAACAAACCCGCGGATGCGAATGGCTTCAGCATACTTCAACCTGCCAGCGGGCCCGGGAGAGGGCTGCCTGACCTCAACGTAGCACTCCACATGCCATACTGCTGAGCAACACCGCTCACTTTGGGCCTTATATTTGTTGAAGAAGCAACCGCTTCGGTTGTGAAGTTACTAACGACTATCCGCCATTCCCCGCGTCCAGCGCGCTTTCTCAGAAAGAGTGCAACCTATTGACCCAAAATGAGTAAATCTTTCACGCACCGCGGAATCCGCTTCCTACGGTGCTTTCCGTATGTCCAACTTTGGCCGCAGGTTCATGCTCGCTGTCTGCAGCTTATAGAGGATCTGCCCCGCTTGCTTGTGATCGATCTCTCCCGATACCAGCCGTGTCATGACTTGCGCCAGAGCGCGCTGCACGGATACCAGATCCTCAAGCGGCGCGGATTCAAACCATCGCTGGCGCGCGAGCTCTGCGCTTTTCTTCGCGCGCCGGGCTTGCTCGCGCTGGTGAGTGAAGCAGTACCGCCTCCCTCGCATCGCAGGGCATCCGCAGCGGGCGGCGTTGTCCATCCGGTGCTGGCATAGCGGGACTATGGCCCGCACTGTGGCCCGAACTAGCGCTGGAACTATGGCTGTTCCCATGTTTCTCTCCGAGTCGTCGGTTGAGGCGGGTGCGGCTGCTGGTTTACTTTTAGGTAATGGGGTACCCCTCCCCTCCCCCCATTTTGTAAAATCTTTAGAATCATGGACTTTGCGGTTTTTTGTCGCCAAATACTTGATTCCAAATGATTTATATGCTTAGTTCCTTTGAATCATGCACTTACGTGACCTCGGCTTGACCGCAAAGAAATTTGGCGATCCGTACCCTACTCTTTGTGCGAGCAATGATGGAATGATTAGCTGTTGGGCGCAAGGTCAGATATCACAAGGGCGTTGTGGAAAAAGTTAAGGTTAAGGATGAGTTGCCGCCAGGGACGCGGGTACTGAGCGGAGGCGGCCGAATGAAAATAAATTTGGAAGCTCCCGGTTGCCCGTCCGGATTTTTGTCCCCTGGGATCACTCCCGGAGGGGCTTGAGTTCTCACGTAGACCTGTAAGTCCGGGATAAGCCCCAAAAATAGCAAACGAGTCCCGCAGGGACGACACCAACTATCCTTAACGAAAAGGTGGGCTATACTCGACCATGTTCTAAGGCAAACGCTCAGAAGGCAAGCGCCGGAGGAAAAAGCATGTTTCACCTAATCTGGTACGTTCTCGTCGGACTGATCGCGGGGGTTATCGCGAAAGATGTGATGCACGTCCATATGACGATCTTCTGGACCATCGTGCTCGGCATCATCGGATCGATCCTCGGCGGCGGCCTTACCCACATGTTTTCCCGCCCCTCCAACGAACGCTATCATCCCGCCGGCCTGATTGTTTCCATACTCGGCGCGATCCTGGTTCTCTTTATTTGCTTCAAGCTCAAGATCCATTTTCCCCAGGTCAACCCCTTCTGATTTTGACCTTGCTCGGCAAGGGCACGACTCAGAGGTTGTGGAAAGAGTCTGGTTTGGGGCGGAGCAGCGGGAGCTGGCCCACGCTTGCTTTTTTGCCGGCACCAATCTGATAGTGGCCACCTGCCGTTTATGTCTTGCCAACCGTCGCAAGCACGGTTATACTTTTGGTATGAAAACGGCGGTCTCCATTCCCAACGACCTTTTCGACGTGGCGGAACGCCTGGCGCGGCGCACGCGGAAGTCGCGGAGCCGCCTGTTCAGCGATGCCTTACGCGAGTACGTGGCGCGCCGCTCGCCCGACAAAGTCACCGAGGCCATGGATCAGGCTCTGGCTGAAATGGGTGAGAGTAACGATCCCTTCGTAGCGGCGGCTTCCCGCAGGCGGCTGGAGCAGAGCGAGTGGTGATCTCGCAAGGCGAGATCTGGTGGGCGGATTTGCCCGCCCCGACCGGTTCAGGCCCAGGCTTCCGTAGGCCGGTAGCAGTTGTTCAAGGCGACGCGCTCAACCAGAGCCGAATCTCCACAGTGGTTTGCATTCCGCTGACAAGCAATCTGAAGTGGGCTCTTGCTCCGGGCAACGTCAGCTTATCCGCGCGGGTTACCGGACTGCCAAAAGATTCGGTCGCCAATGTGTCGCAAATCATTTCTCTCGACAAATCACTGCTGACGGAACGCGTCGGCAAACTGCCGCGGCCCAAGTTGGAGTTACTTTTTTCGGGGATTGATCTGGTGCTGGGCAGGTAGAAATTTGTCCCGGCAAATCCAAGTCTCAATTCATGCGTAGTTGAGATAGAGGCAGACGCCGTGCTTCTCGCAAAGGACGCTCACCTACCCACTTCTCGCGCAAAAGGCGCGCGAGAAATGGGTCACCCGGCGATAGGAATCGCCGTAGACAGATTCTTAAGCTCTGCAATGGAGCAATGGAGGGGGAGAAATGAGCACTCGCAGCAAGGACCGGCATCATAAAGCTATATCGCTACCAACATCAAGACATCGAAGAGCGGTGACGATTCTTGGAGCACTCATCGTATTCGTTACGTTTATTACGAAGGATGCGATAAGGGAGAACCTAAAGGATCTAAACAGCTCGCTCGCAGAAGCCGACAACCTCTTCACACTCCAAGAAGATATTGGGCTGGTGCAGTTGCACTTGGTGAAGGTGGAAGAGAACATCATCGAGATTGCCGCTAAGCAGAGCGCGTCGGATTCGAAGAGAGCGGCGACTCGAGACTATGCGGTTGAGATTAGGAATACGCTGTCGAGGATGAAGGACAGAGACGCCGCGCTGCAAGACGAGTTCGACCGAATTTCGAGATTGGTAGGAAGGATGCCCGTTAGCAAATCTGCGGCTGTTAGAGGCTCTTTCGCCAAAATGCAGGAGGAGATTTCCATATTCCACCGCGAAGCAGAAGACAAGGAGAAGGAAGTAAGTGAGGGAGCTCAGGATGCGGATGCGCTTGATGAGGCCCGGGCGGGCCTTGTATTCTTGCTCGCTGGCGAAGTTCCTATTATCAGAATGGGGAGCCAAGTGCTCGACTTGGCACGCAAAGAGGAACGGGACATCGAGGCCGCTTATCAGCGCTACACGCGACTCGCTTTCGTATTGTATGCGCTAGGATGGAGCCTAAGCTTATACGGAACACTCTCCGGCCTCCCCGTCTCAGGCGGCGGTGAATAGACGCTTATGGCCGGTGGCCCGCCTTAACGATCTTTGCGTGCGCCATTTGAAGAGCTAGAGGAAGAAAAGGATAAAAACCACCGAAAATGCTAGGGTCGGCGAAGAGCATGTCGGACTAGATTTGCCAATCTTGCACTCAGGTCATAGGGCGTTTATTCTAGCCGCGTCCTTATACTGTGGACCACGACAACCTCATCGCCGCGTGCAAAGACGAACTTCAGTTAGTCCTTGGTTTCTTCGCGCGCGTAGAATCGAAATCCTCGGTCGTCCTTGCCATTGATACAGGAATGATGGGGTTCCTAGCGGCAAATGCTCCGCCATTCAGCTGCGTTTCAAGGTGGATGTGGCTCTCTGGCTGCCCTGCCGTCTTGCTCTTGGCGGCGAGTATCATCATGTTGTATAGGGGCAGCTTTCCTAGCTTAAGCGGCGGCCAAGCTTCGTTGATTTATTTCAGAGAAATAGCAAAGCGTACTGAACATAAGTTCGTGGAAGAATTTTCGGCGCAAACCGAAAAGCAGCATGCGAACGATTTGCTAGGTCAGGTCTGGCGGAATTCCCAAATTCTGAGTGCTAAATTTGACTTCTTGAAATGGGCATTTGCTCTGATGGCGGTTGCGATTCCGTTCTGGATTATCACCCTTGCGCTTTTCGCAGCTCGTAATGCCCGCGATCATTCAACTCTTTTCAGACCTTAACGCATGGCGCTGATTGATGATCTGAGATCGGAGACGGATGCAATAGTCCGAGGCGCTTGGAAGCGCCGGGACGGGGAGGTCATTCCGGAGAGTCAGGACGTTGCATTAGTGAATGAGGGCGTCGACCTCGAAGCAACATTCCTTTACGCAGACCTTGCTGACTCGACGGAGCTCGCGCTCCAAAACGAGACCATCGCCGCCGAAGTGGTAAAGGCGTATCTTATGGGCACAACTCGAATCATTCGATCGCTGGGCGGAGAGATACGTAGTTTCGATGGAGATCGAGTGATGGGCATTTTTTTCAAAGGGGCGAAGAACACAGCAGCGGCGGAGGCTGCGTTAAAGATAAGCTACTTTTTTTCAAAGATCCTGAGCCCGGCTTTTACTGGTTTTTACAAAGCTCGTACGCTTTCTCTATCTCAAGGCGTTGGCGTGGACACAAGCAAGGTTATGGCCGTGCGTACCGGGATTAGAAACAACAATGACCTTGTCTGGATTGGCCGCGCTCCGAACGTCGCCGCAAAATTGAGCGCAATACGGGAACCGGGCTATTCGTCGTACCTCTCTCAGACCGTGTTCAATGGGATGCTTGACGACAGCAAGTTTGGGGGAGACCCGCGTCGGCTGATGTGGGAGACGAGATCATGGGAAAAAGGGAAAGCTTACGGTGTCGGTACGGTCCATAGGTCGAACTGGACGTGGACGCCATGACGCTCAAGCCTTTCGGCAGGGGTCCACTCAAGCCCGGTTTTGGCTTGAGTGGGGATGTTCACACGTCACAGACTTGGTCCGGCGAACAAAACATAGGTTGTCCTCATGCCATGGGGACTAACGCGTTTTCACGAGGGTGGTCATGCGAGCGGGCTTGGCGCCTGAGAAGCGCCAACGCATTCTCACGAGGCTGACTGGGCTGGGAGAATTCCCTGAGGTAGCACAGGAGGCACCAGCGGTGCAGGGGTCCTTCGACTGCGAAACTACTTCGCTTCGCGAAGCAGTTCCTTCGCTCAGGATGACAGAGCTAATAGCCACTTACTCTTTGATTGCGAAGGATTTGCTGAAGGCGCTCCATTCCTCACTATCGTCTATGCCTTCAATGGTGGACTGCATGACTACGAACACCGTATGGGAGTTCTGTATGAGGAGCCACGCTCGGCGGAGCCGGGGAGGGTCATTGGCGGTTTCCACTTCGAAGTAGGCGAAAATGTGTCCATGATGGGTGCCATCCTGACGACTCTTTAAGGTCTCGCCCTTCTTCGTAAGCGCCTTGACGTAGAAATCGAGGGATGCGGTATCCACGTCAATCTCGCCGTTGATGGTTCGATATGCCACTGTCTGCTCAACACGATTCGCTTTAGAAGCGTAGAAAATATCCATACTGGTCTTCTGCACATTGGGCTCGCTCCAGGTCTCAACCGGACCGTTGAAGGTGGCTGAGAACTGAGCGGTGGAGTAGGGCGTGGGTGTCGGCGCAGGAGGACATGGGCTTGTTGCCGTGGGTCGACACGGGGCTTGTGCTCCGGGAACTTGTGCTCCGGCAGGAACGGCAAGCAGAAGAACCGCCACGGCCAGCAGTTTCTTAGGTGTGAAGTTCATTTAGCGTTTTCCTCTGCTCGAAAATCTGCGGGGTGAGCCGAGCATCCTCAACCCGAGGGGTACTCGTCGGCGCACAAATACGCGCACGGTCGAGGCTTGCGAAAAAAGGATTGAATCCGGCAAAAATCAAGGATCGATTGAGTCGGCGTTCATGTCAACGTTACTAATGAGGGCTGGCAGTGACCCAGAGTTAGGCCACGCCCTCCGGACGACGCCATCGGGAAGAAACCGTCATAACAGTTCTGGGATAGAAACCGGGGACAGACGGGACGATTCCTATTCTCGGGCCCGGATGCGTTAGTGCAGAAAATGGGGAACGTCCCGTCTGTCCCGGAATTTCTCCCTTATCTCCACCTCGTGCGTAAGATGCGGCCAAATTCAAACTGAGGCACTACCCGCCACCCCGCGGCGTTAGACTTTCTTCGTCCAATCCTGCAAAATACTGAGTCTTAATACTTCAGGAGCATTCATTGACCATTCCCGCTCGCGCCAGAGTCAAAATCAGCGCCCTCGGCACCTATGTGCCGCCTAAACTTCTCACCAACGCCGACCTCGAAAAGATGGTCGACACTACGAACGACTGGATCATGGCCCGCGTCGGCATCCGCGAGCGCCACATCGTCGAAAAGGGCGTGGCCACCAGCGACCTAGCCGTCGAAGCGGCGAAGAAAGCCCTGGCCCAGCGCGGCCTCTCCGCCAGTGACATGGACGCCATCATCGTCGGCACCGTCACCCCCGACATGCTCTTTCCTTCGACGGCCTGCCTGGTACAGCACAAGCTGGGCGCAACCGGCGTTTGGGGATTCGATCTCTCCGCCGCCTGCTCCGCTTTCATCTACGCCGTGCAGACCGGCGCACAATTCATCGCCTCTGGCGCGCACAAGCGAGTTCTCGTGATCGGCGCCGACGTCATGTCTTCCATCATCGACTACGCCGACCGCGCCACTTGCGTCATCTTCGGCGATGGCGCGGGCGCTGTGATTCTCGAGCCTGCAGAAAATGAGTCCGAAGGCCTGATCGATTTCATCCACGAAGTCGACGGCTCCGGCGGATGCTTCCTGCAAATGCCCGGCGGGGGCAGCCTCAATCCCTCTACTCGTGAAACCGTCGACAAGAAAATGCACTACGTTCATCAGGACGGCCAGCAGGTCTTCAAATTTGCCGTCCGAAAACAAACCGAAGCCTGCCTCAAACTGCTCGAACGCAATGGCCTCAAGGGCTCTGACATCGACGCATTTATTCCGCATCAGGCCAATCTGCGCATCATCAATGCCACTGCCGAGCGCCTCGGCCTGCGTCCCGAAAGCGTGGTCGTCAACATCGAGCGCTACGGCAACACAACCGCCGGCACCATCCCTTTGGCGATGAATACGGCGATCGAAGAAGGCAAGCTGAAGAAGGGAAGCCTGGTCATGATGGCTTCAGTAGGCGCAGGTTTCACCGTGGGAGCGGCGCTGCTGCGCTGGGCCTACTAGATAATACCTATTGACGAGCCCCAAACTCGCTTCTAACATTCGGGCGGTCATTGCAAGTATCCCCAGGACTTGCGATCCAAGGAGGTCTGCAATGTATTCGTCTGCCCGCTGCAACCCTCACTGTAGTCTCCTTCTCCTTCTGCTCGTCACAGCATCAATGGCTCAAGCTCAGGGATGGGCCAACCCTGCCCGGAGTGTCGGAGGCATAGGTTCTGACTACGGAGCCGCCTATAAGGCCAATGCAGCCGGCGAGCGTTTCATGACCGGATTTTTCTCCGACAGCGTGACTATCGGTGCAAGAGTTCTCACGTCGCAGGGCGATGGCGATATCTTTCTTGCCAAAGAAGGCACTTGGGTAGTCCAGATAGGCGGGAGTGGACTGGATGAGGGAACGGATATTGCGTTCGACGCCGCGGGAAATATTTACCTGACTGGCTGGTTTACCGACAGTGCAAAGTTCTCCTCAACCAGCGGCCCTGGCGTCACCGTGAGCGGTCTGTCTGAGACCCCTTTTCTAGCCAAATACGACCCGTCCGGCGTTCTGCAATGGGTGCAGACAGGCGTGGACACTTTCACTGCCATTAACCGCGGTCATGGCGTGGCCGTCGACCCGGCGACCGGAGCGGTCTTCCTGATGGGCATTACTCAGGGAGACGCCACCTTTTCGTCGGCGAATGGTTCGAGCCACGTGGTTCCCGGGGTCAGTAGCTGGCACATGTTCCTGGTGCGCTATGACAGGGACGGAAACTTCCAATGGGGTGAAACCAACGCGGCTGCGCCCAACAGCATTCCTCGCGGAATCGCCATCGATGCCAACGATAATGTCTATGTGACGGGATGGTTCGAGGGGTCTTCGACGTTCTCGAGCGCCGACGGCAACACTCTGAGCATGACCGGCTTCAGCCAACCGGTGCAAACGCCACCGGATTATCCCGACGATGCCTTCGTGGTGAAATACGACGCCAACGGCAACGTGAAATGGGCCAGCGATATCGGCGGCTATAAAGCGATGGGGCTCTCCTTGGCCGTCAGCAGCGCGGGCAATGTCAGCGTGACAGGCTTCGTCGGGAACATTGGCGGCGGGACAGTTCAGCAAGGCGAGACGGTCGTCACTTCTCAACCAGCGGGCACGACCACTAGCTTGGGGAGTGGCCACTACACCAATCCTTATAATCGGGATTTGATCGTGCTTACGTATGACCCCTCCGGGACATTGCTGACCCCGATCCGCAAAGGCGGAGTCAATCACGAAGCTGGCTCCGGAATCGGTTCTAGCGGCAGTGACCTATATGTGGCCGTTGACACGGAGAACACATCCACATCGGCCAATACGCTCATGGTAGCCAAGTACACGGGAACCAGCGCCGACTGGGCAAGAAGCGCTCCGGGAGCAGGTACGGACGCTTTCGAGCAGGGCACGAAGCTCTCTGTGACGCCTGGAGGACAAGTTTTAGTGACGGGATGGTTCACCGGGAGCGCGACATTTGGCGGAGTTACGCTCGAAAGCCAGGGCGCCGAAGATATGTTTTTCGCCCGCCTGCTCACCCCGAATTAGCCGAGCGCGGCGAACAGTAGCGCCAGCGTCCCGCAGGCTGTCCCTTCGGCAGGTTCAGGGCAGGGCGTCCTCGCCCCCGCTGCTCCAATAAACAATTCTGCGCCAACCTCTTTCCCGTGACGTTCGTAACGTTTCCCCGCGCATTTCGATAGCGCGCGCCTTCGCCCCGCTGCTATGTTCTCGCAGCGTCCGCCTCACGTGGGGATGAGCGGACCGGCAAGACAATGGTTCGTTCAACTTGCTGTTGCATCCTTCTCGCGCTCGCAGCTCTGGGGCAGAGCGCTGCTCAGAAGTCGAAAGACGATTCACAACAGACCAAACTGCTGGTCATGGAACACCTGTGGAATGAAGCTCAGGTGAATCGCGATGCCCGCGCACTCGATTTCATGATCGCCACTGATTTCGTCAATACCGAGTACGACAGCGAAGTCAGCGACAAAGCCAAGTTCCTCGCCGACATTAAAGACCCGCAATTCAATCTCGCCAGCCTTACTATTCAAGACCTCAAAGTCAGCATGTACGCCGATTCGGCTGTCGTTGTTGGCATCTACCACACCAAGGGAAGTTATCAAGGCAAGCCCTACGAGCACTGGGGCCGCTTCACCGACAGCTGGGTTTTCACCGAAGGCCGCTGGCAGTGCGCCGCCAGTCACACCAGCCTGCTGAAGAAATAGTTCGTACTCGATCCGCGTTACTCCACTCGCACCCATAAAAACTATTTATGGCTAAAGTTGCTTCCTGAATGTGTGCTTGCTGATCTAAGCGAGTGCGAGTCCTTGTCGCTCGCAACAACCCAAATGAATTTGAAGCCGCACCCACACCGCTGGAAGACCCTGCTGGCCTTCGCCATCATTTATTTCGTCTGGGGATCGACATTCCTTGCCATCCGCGTAGGCGTGCATGAAGTTCCACCGCTGCTTCTCGCCGCCATGCGCTTCTTTGCCGCGGGCATCGTCCTCTACGTCTGGATGCTCGTCCGAGGCGCCGCTTCGCCCACCCGAAGGGAGTGGATTTCCATCACGCTCCTGGCTTCCATGATCTTCGTTGTGGATTACGGCCTGGTGTTCTGGGCGGAGCAGCGCGTCCCTTCCGGAATTACCGCCGTCATGCTGGCGACCATTCCTGTATTCATCGCGCTCGCTGAAATCCTCATCCTGCGGACGCAGAAGCTGACTGTCCGCCTGGGAGTTGCGCTTTTGGTTGGCCTTGCTGGAGTAGCGGTTCTCGTGAGCCGCTCGGTAGGCTTCGGTGAGGCTCCCATTGAAAAAGCAGGCGCCATCGGCTTGGTGATTGCCTCTATCAATTGGTCGGTGGCATCTGTTCTCACCCGAAGATTGCCGTTGCCGGAATCGAAAGTCATGAGCTCCGGAGCACAAATGCTGGCCGGCGGCATCCTGCTCGCCGCCGCTGCAGCAGCCTTCGGCGAGTTTCGAAATTTTCATCTCCAGGCCGTTTCCACTCGTGCATGGTTGGCGCTGCTCTACCTGATCATCGCAGGCTCCATCGTCGGTTTCACCGCCTATGTCTGGCTTATCCACCACGAGTCTCCGACGAAAGTCGGAACCTACGCGTATGTAAATCCGGTAGTGGCAGTTTTGCTCGGATATTTTCTGGGCGGGGAAGCGCTCGGCCCCCGAACCATCGTTGGAACGTTGTTGGTGCTCGTGAGCGTGGTTGTGATCACGACCACCGCGAAGCAGGCGAAGCCCGCGCGGCTAACTCAGGAAACCGAACTGGCTGAGCAGTAGGATCGCCACCCTTAGGCGCCCAGGGCCTTACCAGATTTCCTTCCCGACGGCAGGTCCCCAGTCAATTTTCCCGTGACGGTTCTCCGGAGTGATCTGCGCAACCAGCTCTTCCAAGGTTGGAATCCGCTCGGCGCTGCGCAACTCGATGTGTCCGTCCACGACTTCGATCGAAACCGCATCGCCTTCCTCCAGACGAGCCTGTTCAGCCACGGCTTTGGGAATTCGTACCGTCAGGCTGTTCCCCCGCTTCGCTACTCGTACTGTAGTCATCTCGACGCCAACCCTTCCATCTCCGTGCCTCAGTGTCTCCGTGGTAGATTTTTTGTTGGCTAAGGCCTAGTCATCTTCTCCGGCCTCACCAACTGATCAAACTCCTCTCCCGTAAGATACCCCAGCTTCAGCGCCGCCTCGCGCAGGCTGCTGTGCTCCACGTGCGCCGTGTGCGCAATCTCGGCAGCCTTGTCGTATCCCACTTTCGGGGCCAGCGCCGTTACCAGCATCAGCGAGTTCTTCACGTACCAATCCACCTTGGCGCGATCGACCTCGATGCCTTTGATCATGTACTCGACGTAGCCATGACACGCGTCGGAGATTAACGTGACCGAGTGCAGGAAGTTGTAAATGATCACCGGCTTATAGACGTTCAGCTCAAAATTTCCCTGCGAGCCGCCAAACCCCACGGCAGCGGTTGCACCATGCACCTGCACGCAGACCATGGTCATGGCTTCGCATTGTGTGGGATTCACCTTGCCCGGCATGATCGACGAGCCCGGCTCATTTTCCGGAATCGAAAGCTCGCCCAGACCGCATCGCGGTCCGGAAGCCAGCCAGCGGATATCGTTCGAAATTTTCATCAGTGATGCCGCCAAAGTTTCCATTGCACCCTGGGCGAACACAATCTCGTCATGCGCCGAGAGCGCCGCAAATTTATTCCCATGCGAACGGAAGGGAAGTCGCGTGAGTTCGGCAATCTTCTTTGCCGCCCGCTCCGCGAACTCGGGATGCGTATTCAAACCCGTGCCCACCGCCGTTCCACCGATCGCCAGATCGTAAAGCCCTTCCAGCGCCTGCTCCAGCCGCTTGATGTCCCGCTCTAGCAGCGCAGCCCACCCGCCGAACTCCTGCCCAAAAGTCAAAGGCACGGCGTCCTGCAAATGCGTTCGCCCAATCTTCACTATGTCGTGAAATTCTTTAGCTTTTGCTGCGATCGCGTCATGCACGCTCTTGATTGCCGGAATCAGCGCGTTCTTCACCCGGTCCGCCGCCGCAATGTGCATCGCCGCCGGAAACGTATCGTTCGAAGACTGCGACATGTTCACGTGATCGTTCGGATGAATGGGCTCCTTCGATCCCAGTTCGCCGCCCGCAATTTCAATAGCGCGGTTCGCAATTACTTCATTTACATTCATGTTGGTCTGCGTCCCGCTGCCCGTCTGCCAGACGCGCAGCGGAAACTGGTTGTCCAGCTTGCCCGCAATCACTTCGTCGGCAGCCTGCACAATCAGCCTGGCCTTGTCCGGCGGCAGCTTGCCGAGATCTTGATTCACCAGCGTGCACGCCTTCTTCAGAACCCCGAATGCATGAATCAACTCCGGCGGCATGGTGTCGCGCCCAATGTTGAAGTGCAACAGCGAGCGCTGCGTCTGCGCCCCCCAGTAAACACTCGCCGGGACTTCAATCTTCCCCATGCTGTCGGATTCGGTGCGCGTGCGCGCGGCAGGTTCGATAATAGTAGACATAATGAAACCTCCAGTGCGTCGGCCCGAAGCGGGATGAGCTAAGGTTTCCGGCGCGTACGAGAACCCAGTATTATACGGCGGCGTCAGCGCCCACTTGCGGGATAGTATCCACTCGGATACAATGAGGCGACTTGAATACATTGCTGCGGTCGTCCGATTTCGATGCCTGGCTGTCCAGTCTGGCCGACCAAAAAGCAAAAGCCAGAATCCTGGCGCGTCTGCTTAGCGCGGCGCTGGGCAACTTCGGCGATTGCGAACCCGTCGGCGAAGGTGTTTCCGAGATGCGCATTCATGTCGGAGCGGGGTATCGCGTTTATTACACCCGAACAGGATCGACCGTCTATGTTTTGTTGGCTGGCGGGCTAAAGGCATCCCAGGCGAAAGACATCGCTAAAGCGAAACGAATGGCTCGTGATCTCAAAAGGGCGAAACCATGAAGAAAAAGAAAACAACTTACAAAGCATTCGACGCGGCGGCCTATCTCGATAACGACTCAGTCATCGCGGAATACCTGACGGCGGCTGCCGAAGACCCAAACCCCGATGTATTCGTCGCCGCGCTCGGCGACGTGGCCAAAGCGCGTGGCATCGCGCAGATCGCCAAAGCCTCAGGACTTGGCCGGGAGAGCCTGTACAAAACCCTGACCGCGGGCGCACACCCACGCTTCGAAACGATCAATTCTGTTCTGCACGCCCTGGGCGTGAAGTTCGCTGTGGTTTCTGAATCCGAGAATTAGCGCCGAAGCAAAGTTAGGTCGGAGCCGCGGTGCCACGCCGAAATTGCCATTTCAATTCTGTAAACATTGGAACTTAGCCTGAAGTTCGTCCAGCCTCATTCGCGGCGTCAAACGCAGCTTTGTGATCTCGCGCCCACTCTTCCGGCTTTCTTCTCCCCGCATGCTAGAATCCTTGGTTTCTGACTTCCGCCGCAAGTGAGGCGGAGCTGTCTTCGCAGAGCTTCATGCCCACCATTCTCGCCGCTGCCGACGTTGAAACTCTACCTAAAGCACAAGCCCTTCCGCGTTCCGAGGTTCACACCGACGTCCTGGTGATCGGAGCCGGTCCCACCGGCTTGGCCTGCGCCATCGAAGCGCAGAAGGTTGGCCTCAAGGTCATCGTGCTGGATAAAGGCTGCCTGGTGAATTCTCTTTTTCACTACCCGGCGGGAATGTTGTTTTTCACGACTCCCGAATTGCTTGAGATCGGCGAGATCCCTTTCACCACCGCGCACCAGAAACCCACGCGCGAAGAAGCTCTCGAGTACTACCGCAAAGTTACCGAACACTACCATCTCGATATTCGCCAGTACGAGTGGGTGAAAACCGTAATGGGCGAGGACGGAAATTTCAGCATCACCGCCACCGACCGCTCCGGACGCCCGCACGACTACCGCGCGAAAAAGGTCATCGTCTCCACCGGCTACTACGATCTGGCCAACCAGCTCGGACTGCCCGGCGAAGACTTGCCCAAGGTCTCGCACTATTACGCCGAAGCTCACCCCTACTACGACACGGATGTTCTCGTTATCGGCGGGAAGAATTCCGCCGCCATCGCCGCGCTCGACCTATGGCGTCACGGCGCGCGCGTCACGCTGGTCTACCGCGGCGCGCAGTTGCATCATCACGTCAAGTATTGGATTAAGCCTGACCTGGAAAACCGTATAAAAAATGGAGATATTGATGCCTACTTTAATAGCCACGTACAGGAAATCGGCATCGACTACGCCGTCATCGTCACCCCGCGCGGCCCCATGCGCCTGAAGAATGACTTCGTGCTCGCGCTAATCGGCTACCATCCTGACTACGATTTTCTTCGCAGTATGGGGATCGAACTCTCGGCCGATCAGTGCCGTCCCGTCTGCGATCCGGTCACGCTCGAGAGCAATGTGATGGGGATTTACGTAGCCGGAGTGATCGTTGCCGGATCGCGCACCAACGAAATCTTCATCGAAAACGGCCGCTTCCACGGCAAACAAATCGCCGACGACCTGCGGCGCAAACTGCGGCCGGAGGGCAGCGGTCACGCTACCACCGCTTTATAGGCAATCTCACAATCCCCGGCTATTTCAGCAAATACTCCTTCACAAACATCACCGTAGCGTAAAACTCAAAATCCCGGTTCTTCTTCTTATGGAAGCCGTGCCCTTCATCTTTGCCCAGCAGCCACCAGACCGGAGTCCCATTCTGCCGCACCACCGCAACCATCTGCGCCGACTCACTGGCCGGAACCCGAGGATCGTTCGCGCCCGCGACCACAAACAGCGGCTTCGTAATATTCTTCGCGTTGTTCGCCGGAGCGATTTTTTCCAGGAACTCCCGCATCTTCGGATCGCGCTCATCCCCGTACTCCACCCGCCGCAAATCCTGCCGGTAGCCGGAGGTATGTTCGAGAAACGTCACCAGATTCGACGGCCCCACAATATCCACGGAGCAACAGATGCGGTCGTTGTAGTTGGTCGCCACCGCCAGCGTCATGAATCCGCCATAACTCCCGCCGGTGATCATCACCTTGCCCGCATCCAGATCCGGCTGCGTCTTAATCCAGTCGAGCAGAGTGCTAATGTCTTTGTACGATCCTTCCCGCAAGAATCCGTTATCGAGTTTCTGAAACGACTTGCCGTATCCCGTCGACCCGCGCACGTTGGGATAAATCATGGCGATGCCCAGTTCGTTAATGTAGTAATTATCGTGGCCCAGAAAATCTGGACGCACCTGCCCCTCCGGCCCGCCATGAATGTCGATGATCACCGGATGTTTGCCGATGAACTTTGCCGAAGGCTTGTACAGAAACGCCGAGATGGACCGCTCATCCCACGACTTCCAGTGGATCAACTGCGGCTCGGCGAATCCCGAAGTATTGAGCCCGCCCGTCTCGGAATACGTCCAGCGCTCCAGCTTGCCGCTGGCCATGTCGAGTGAGTACGCGTCGTAATCCTGGCTCGCCGTGCTCAGGCTGAAACCTAATTCACGACTGTTATTGCGCCACGTGATGCCATAAATCACCCCGATCGGAACCTTGGGCACCGCAACCTCTTTGTTGGACTTGGTGTCGAGCACGTGCAGCACGCTGATTCCGTCCTCATTCGCCTCAAACGCAATCGAGCGCCCATCTTTCGACAAATCGAATTCATCCACATCCCATTTGAGATTCGGCGTCAGCACCGTCGTCTTGCGACTCGCCAAGTCAAGATAGACCAGCCGCTCGAATTCCGAGTCCTGATCGCTTGTGAAATAAACGCCTTTGCCATCTTTCGCAAAGCGCGCATTGCTGTAGGCCACGGTCTCAGCGGCCTTGGGAGTCAGCAAGTCCTTCTTGCCTGTGGCCACATCCACCAGCCACACATAGCTCTCCGCCGCCGACACTCCATTGACCAGCAGCAACTGCTTGCCATCGGTCGACCAGTCGGAGACCGCCCATCCGCCGCTCTCGTTTTGCGTCACCATGCGCGCGCTGCCCGGATCGTTTGCCCCGACTACCCAAATATCCACATCGTTTCCGTTACGTTTGGTGGAACCGTAAGCGATGCGGTCGCCTTGATAGGACCAGTGCGGGTCCGTATTGCGTGACTTGCCGTCGGTGAGCAGCGTGATGTTCCCGCTGGCGAGATCGTAGCGATACAGTTGAAAGAACTCGCCGCCGCCCACGTCTTTCGTGAACAGAAACGACTCGCCGTGAACCGGCTCGTACATGCCGCCACCAACGCGGTCGGGGAAGAACGTAAGCTGCGTGCGCGCGCCGCTGGGAAACTTCACCTGGTGCACCTGCGCCGTATCTCCAAAGCGCGTCCCGATTAGCATCTCGCGGCGCGCCGGATGCCAACTGGAAAAGTCTGCCGAGCGAAACTCGCTGTAGCGTCCCGCGGCCTCGGCAATCGCGCCCGGAATCTTCGGAATTCCTTCCGCCACCAGATTCTCGTTGGGAACAACTTCGTCGCTCTGCGCGAAGGCAAGCGCAGAGAAAAGAACAACGGCAAGCACACGCAAGCAGGATGTCATGAGCACACTCCGTGTTGTCGGACGAACCGCACCGCATTCGGTTAGCGTATCGCGCGCCATCTTAGGCGGTTGACGAAACAGGAGTCAACCGCAGCGTGGTGCTTTTGGTTTTCTTCGCGTCCTTCGCGGATCTTCTTCGCGGTCTTAGCGGTTAAGAGCTTTTGACCGCAAAGCTCGCAAAGACCTGCCGCTAAGGTCGCAAAGAAAGATCTTTGCTAACCTAACTGTTCCCATGGACCCCCAGCCCGAGCAAGCCACGCCCACCGTCTCGCTGTCTTCCTATCTGGGGCTGCTGCGCGGCAACCGCAACTTCCGCCGGCTGTGGCTGGCGCAAATAGTCAGCGAGCTTGGCGACTGGTTCTACACGCTCTCCATCTACACCCTGCTGCTGCAGTTGACCGGACGTGCCAGTTCGGTAGCACTCGCACTGGTGTTGCAAGTCCTGCCGCAGACTTTCATTGGCCCGGTGGCCGGAGTGGTGAACGACCGGTTGCGCCGCAAGCACGTCATGATCGCCGCCGACCTGGTGCGCTTCGCCGTGGTGCTGGCCATGCTGCTGGTACGCTCGCGCTCGATGGTGTGGATGGTTTATCCGCTGCTGCTCGCGGAAACGCTGATGGCCGCATTCTTCGAACCGGCGCGCAATGCGGTGATTCCCAACATCGCGGCCAAAGGCGAAATCCTTATCGCCAACACACTTTCGTCGGCTACGTGGTCGGTAAACCTGTTAATCGGCGCCTCCGTCGGAGGCGTGGTCGCCGCCTTCTTCGGACGTGATGCCGTCTTCATCTTAAACGCGCTTTCTTTTCTCGCCTCAGCCGCGCTGATCGCCGGAATGCGCTTTGCCGAGCCCCATGCAGAATCCGCCGCCCCGCTGCGCCCGCGCGATCTGGTGGATTACTCGCCGATCCTCGAAGGCATTCGGTATGTCCGCCGCCACCGCACGTTGCTGCCCGCAGTGTTCGCGAAGGCGGGAGAATTAATGATTGGCCCCAGTTGGGTCATCTTCACCGTGATGGGCGCGCACGAGTTCGCGCTGCATTGGCGGAACATCGATGCTGCGCGGGGATCGATGTTGGGCATGAGCATTCTGCTTGGCGGCCGTGGCCTGGGAGCGCTGGCAGGGCCAGTGCTCGGAGCGCGCTGGGCCGGACGCAGCGACCGCCGCCTCCAACTCGGCATTCTCTTCGGCTATCTCATCATCGCCCTGGGCTACGGAGCTCTCGGCAACAGCCGCACCGTGTGGACGGCCGCCGCCTGCGCCATGCTCGCGCACGCGGGCGGATCAACTGTCTGGGTCTTCTCGACAACATTGCTGCAACTTCACACCGACGATAAATTTCGCGGCCGCGTCTTCTCCGCCGATCTTGGCTTTGCCATGCTCACCATCGCCATTGGCGCCTTCCTCTGCGGCCGTCTGCTCGATGCCGGCATCACTGCGCGCACGGTCGCGACGTGGACAGGATTCGTCATGCTGATTCCAGCAACGTTGTGGGCTATAACAATTCGAGGTAAATCGGTTTGAAAGGGCGCGGTTCAAGCCGCGCCGCTCACGGTTTTCCGGGCAGGGAAGCCATGGGGTACCGTGGAAGAGCGGCGCTTCAGCGCCGCGTTGAGCGTTACAAATGATTTGGGCTTTAGCCCCCAGACATCTTATCCCGCTAATCGGTCAATCTTCGCGGCCATGATGAAGTCACTCTCGGTCAGTCCGTCCACCTTGTGAGTCCACATCGTAATCTCGGCTTTGCCCCAGGCCAGCAGAATATCCGGATGATGTCCTTGCTTCTCCGCCAGCGCCCCCACGCGATTCACAAACTTGAGCGCCTGCTTGAAATCAGGAAACGCGAACGCACGCGTGATGTGGTGCTGCTTGACCACGCTCCACTTGGGAACCTGCCTGTGCAGCGCCTTGAGTTCTTTGCCCTTGAGCGCCGGCACGCCGCCGGTGCAGGGAATGCATTTCTTGTCGGCTAGTTTCTTGGTCATGGAGAAGATTGTACTTTCAAGGCTGGCAAGTGTCAGAACAAAGTGTCAAGATCCCGGGCGCCATGGACCACTCGCAGAATGATGATCGCAGCCTCTTCCGCGCGATAAAAGATCAAATGTTTAGGAAATCCTTCGATTGGCATGCGGCGGATATCTTGAAGTTCTTTCGCGCGGAAACTGCTCTTAGCGCCTGAGCGTGGATTCTTCTCGATTCGAATCAGAGCGGACACAACCTCGCTCTCCCATCGCATTGCTAGTTCCTCACCGGAACGGTGTTGGTACCAGTCAGCCCCACAATGTCGACAGCCGCAGCCTCGCTGAGCCAAACCTTGGCATGCACGGATCACTTCTTGCCAGCGTGTTTACGAAGCACGGCAAGAAGGCCTTTCTTGCGTACTTCGGTCAGAGATAATTCGATCATCGGTCCTTTGGCCGCTGCGATGAGGTCCTGTTCCAGAGAATGGAGCCGCCGTTCCTTGTCCTGGCGAATCAGCTCGCGGACGTACTCGCTGGGAGTACCCCAGTCTCCAGATGCGACTTGCCCCTCGACGTATTCCTTCAACGGTTCGGGCAGAGAGATGTTTAGCGATGTCATAGCCATACCTTCATATTATGACAGTTTATGAAGGCGCAGCAAGATATCTATACTCCACAGGCTCGAGGTCGATTAGCCCTAAAACGGAATATCTTCATCCGTGATCGGCCCTGACCCGGCATTCGCGTGCTCGGGCTCGGGCATGCGCTGGTCGAAGTTGTTGCCACCGCCGCTGCTGCTGCTGGAAGATGCGCCGCGTGAGCTTTCCTTGAAGTCTCCGCCACCACCGCCTTCGCCGCGACCGCCCAGCAAAATCAGATCACTGGCCACCACTTCGGTCATGTATTTTTTCTGGCCGCTGGTCTTGTCGTCCCAGGAGCGCGTTTGCAGGCGGCCTTCGATGTAAACCTTGCCGCCCTTCTTCAAATACTCGCCTGCAATCTCCGCGAGGCGCTGCCAGAGCACCACGTTGTGCCACTCGGTGCGGTCCTGCCACTCGCCGCTCTTGTCTTTGAAGCGCTCGTTGGTGGCGATGGTGATCTTGGCCACGGGCGTGCCCTGCGGCGTGTACTTAATTTCTGGGTCTTTCCCTAAATTGCCAATTAGTTGAACCCGGTTCAGACTCTTGCCTGCCATGGGGAGCTCCTTGAGAGGGCTTCAGTATACGCGAAGCCATAGCGTGGAAAAGGGGTTAGAAGAGGGAATCTCTTTGGATGGCCCGTTCTGGGAAGCAGTGGCCTAGAGTCAATGATTAGCTGGGCCAGTACCCAGTACCTAGTACCTAGAAAACGCATCGAGAAATCGAGATTGCTTTGCATTGGGAACCCTGATCCCAAACCCCTGAGCCCTGTTTTCAATCACTTCCACCTACTTTCAACAACTTCCAACAGAAATCAACGACTTAGCTGGAAGTTAACGCTAAGGCGATTTCCCGGCGATTCTAGAGGCTCGGCCGGCTGGGAGGATGTCCGGTCCACCCGGACGCTAAAAGTTCACGTACGGCCTTCCTAGGTGCCCTAGCGTCGATTTTATACCTAGGTCAGATCGGCGATCGACCGGTTGTCTCGCGCTCTTTGTTCGCCTGTGGGCTATAGCTATTAGCGAATACTAGAGTTAAACTGCTCATTCTGCTTGCCTTGTGGTACCTTTTCTCCCGTGGACTCACAAAAAGACCCGCAACAACCTTCCAAAAAACGTATCGCCGTCATCCCCGGAGATGGGATCGGACAGGAAGTCATCCCCCAGGCTCTCAAGGTCATCCTGGCCTCGGGAGCTAACGTTGAGATCAGCGAACTCGACTGGAGCGCCGACCGCTATCTCCGGGACGGCACCACTGTCCCCGCCGATGGCTTCGCCATGCTTGGGCGTGACTTCGATGCGATCTTAGCCGGGGCCTTTGGCGATCCTCGAGTCAAGACGAACATCCATGCCAAAGAGATTCTTCTCGGCATGCGCTTCAAGATGGATCTCTACGCTAACGTCCGGCCTGTTCGTCTTCTCGATGCCTCACTGTGCCCGCTGAAAGGTGTTGAGCCAAAAGACGTCGACTTCGTCGTGATCCGCGAGAACACCGAAGGCGTCTACACCGATTCCGGCGGAGTGTTTAAGCAGGGCACGCCCGATGAGATCGCGATTCAGGAAGACATCAACACGCGCAAGGGCGTGGAGCGCATCATCCGCTACGCCTTCGAATATTGCGAGCGCAACACCAAGCTTGATGGCTCGCCGCGCGGGCGAGTCCTGATGTGTGACAAGTCGAATGCCATGACTCATGCCGGCGGATTGTGGCAGCACGTATTCAAGGAAGTGAGTGGCGAGCATCCGCAGATTGCCACGCAGCATGTGTACGTGGACGCGCTGTGTATGCAGATGGTGCGCGATCCGCGCGGGTTTGACGTGATCGTGACGAATAACATGTTCGGCGACATCATCACCGACCTCGCCGCCGGATTGCAGGGCGGCCTGGGCATGGCGGCCAGCGGAAATATTCATCCCGGGCAAACTTCGATGTTCGAGCCGGTGCATGGGTCGGCTCCGCCGATCGCGGGGAAGAACGTCGCAAATCCCTTCGGCGCGATTTTGACTGCGGCCATGATGCTGGGGCATCTGGGGATGACGCGCGAAGCAGAGAAGATTGAAGCGGCCGTGCTCGAAGCGGTGCGGGAGAAAAAGACTACGCCGGACGTCGGCGGGATGCTGGGGACGCGGGAAGCGGGGGAGTGGGTGGCGGAGCGGGTCAGCCGCGCTTTGTCATCCTGAGCGAAGCGAACCGATTCGCGAATGCGAATCGGTTCGCGCAGTCGAAGGATCCCTATACGCTTTCAGACTGTCGAGCACGTGTCAGGGAATTCTCCCCGTGCTGCCGCACTGCCGCCGTCCACAGTCTGGGTGGGAATTCCTTGACGTGACTTTCGCAGCGTCGGCGTGAAGGGGTCCTTCGACTTCGCCAGGATGACAGGGCGTTAGCGCGATGCTTACGGAGTGATTTCAAAGACGACCCCAAGGTTGTTTGCCCCACCGTAGGTGGTTACGCCAAAAAGATTGCCAGAACTGTCGATCGCCACTCCGCCGGGTGGGTTCATCCCGTTGCTGCCGGTAAATTCTTCCAGAATGTGCGAGGTCCAGTGCGGCGAGCCGGGGCTGAGTTCGAAGACAAATCCGCAAGTGCTGAAACACTTTGTCGAGTTCTCGTTCTTGCTGTAATAGCTGGCGCTGTATAAATTGCCGGCGGAATCGAAGGTGATCGCCTGATAAGGCTCGAGAACTTGCGGTCCTACAAAGCTATAAAGATCGTTTGTGGCCAGCGACGTGAGATTGATGGTGGTGACGCCGGTGTTTCCGTTGCCGCCTCGAGCCATCGTCATGTAAAGAGTTCGGGTTGTCGAATCAAGAAACAGCCCGCCGGTGGGTGTTTGTAGCCTCTTGGTATTGAAGACAGGAAAGCGATGCAGCACGTTCTGCGTCCAGACGCCGCCGGAATTCACCAGTTGAAACACCACTCCCGCTCCGTTGCAGCAGGTTATGCCGCCAAAGGTGGATACGCCATAAAGGTTTCCGGCGTTGTCGAAGATGATCCCGCTGGGCTCAGTGGCGAAAGTCGTACCACCGCTCGGGAAGCTGTAGACCAGGGAATATTGCCAGCCGGTAGACCCGGGCGAGAGTTCGAAGACCGTGCCGCCGGCTGTCTTGCCGCCCTGCTCGGTTACGCCCCACAGGTTGCCGGAGGGATCAAACACCAGCTTTCCCGTGGGAGAGCCGCCGTCGCCGCGGATCGACCCGAAATAGTGCAGGACGGTCTCATCCCAAGCGCCATTTTGGTTAGGGCTTAGCTCATAAACGATTCCAGAGCTTGTCGGTCCGCCGGAGAAGGTGTACCCAAAAAGATTTCCAGCTGCGTCAATGGTCAGCGGTCCCACCGGGCCAGAGCCGTCATTTGCGGCCGAACCCTGGAAGTTGTAAATCACGCTTTCAGTCCAGCCGCCCGAGGAGGGCGAGAGGCGGTACACGGTTCCACAACCGTTCCCGCACGGGCCATTGCCGCCGTTGTTGGTCGTGCCATAGAGGTTTCCGGCGGCATCGAAGGTTACGCCACCAAGGGGGTTGGCGCCGTCCGCGCTACCGCCGCTAAAGCTGTGGATGACAGTGTTGGAGGCGATGGCGTGCGCGCCAGGGAAGATCACGGCAACGAAGCCGAGCAGCAGTGGCCGGGCAAGTCGGGAGATAGATCGAGATTTCAGCATGAAGGTTTCCTCGGGAAGAATGGGTACTTAGTTCAGAACCAGCTTTAGAGGGAGGAATAAAACGAGACCGAATTTTACTCAAAGACCAAATGCTTGGCAAGCCGAAAAGGAACGTCATACCGATAGTTCGGAGTGAGAATTCCTGGAGAAGCTATCGGCGGCGGCTGCGTGAAGTGGGTCCCTCGACTCAGCAGGTGCTTGCGCTGAGCGCGCAAGCGCTTACTCCGCTCAGGATGACAAGGCTTCAGGATTTTCTTCCCGCCAGCAGCGCCAACTCCCGCCACTTCCAGTGACAGTCCACATCCGCGAAGCCAATTTCGCGCAGCCATTGCAACTGGGTTTCGACATCCAGCAGTTTGTTGGATGGATCTTCGGTCTCAAGGGTGTAGCCGATGCTGTGCAGGAATTCCTCGTGCAGGCGCGGCGTCGGCGAGGCTACGTGCTCCAGATTGCAGAAGACGCCGCCGGGGTTAAGCAGGCTGTAGATTTCGGCATAAAGCGCACGCTTGCGTTCGTGAACCAGGTGATGGATGGCGAAACTGGAAACGACCGCGTCGAACTTGCCGAGCGCGGGGAGTGAGTGGTCAAGGTTATGGGAGACGATGGCGACGGAGGAATCTCCGGCGAAGCGCTTGCCGGCAGCTTCCAGCATGGCGGGGGAGAAGTCGATGGCTACAGCTTCTACTTTGGCCCGGCTATCCCTGACAGGCTGGCGTGCTGCCAATTCGGATTTGACCAGCGCGAGCAACCGTCCGTCGCCGGTGCCGAGATCGAGGACGCGGCGCGCTGTCTCCGGGATAAACTCCAAAAGCGTTGCTTCGCCTTCGGTGCGGTGAGGGAGGGAATCGGCGCGGCCCAGGTATTCGCTGGCATGTTCCGCGGAAGTCCAGAGATTCAGGGGAGCGTTGGTCATGTTTGTCCTTGAAGAGAGTATAGGCAAACAGGGTAGACTCGATCCTAATGGAAACGGTTGAACTGCCGGGCGTGAGAGTCTTGAGGCTGCTTTTGACGGTTGTGCTGCTGGCGGGGCTTGCCGGTGGGAATTGGGCTTGGGCACAGGGTCAGGTGCAGTCTTCGCGGAACCAGCAAAATCAAGAGCAAAGTCAAAAGCAGTCGGACAAGAGTGTCCGACCCACACAAACAGAGCCAATACAGGAAAATCCAAAACCAGATCAAAAGCCTGCCGGCGAGGACGCCAGCGCTACCAAACCTTTGCCGCCAAGAGAAGAAGTTAAGATTACGCCGCGGCAGGCGGAGGAGCTGTTTCATTCTGTCGATGAGATTCTGGCGTTTGACAGCAAGCGCACGGGGCTGCCGGTGAAGAAGCAGGTGAAGCGGCGGTTGACCAGCCGCGATGAAGTGGTTGGCTATTTGACCAAGCACATGAAGGACGAAGACGTGAAGCGTCTGCAGCGGTCGGAGCTGGTGCTGAAGAAGTTTGGGCTGCTGCCGCGTGATTTTGATTTGGAAAAGCTGATGGTTTCGTTGCTGCGTGAGCAGGTGGCGGGATATTACGATCCCAAGACGAAGACGGTGAATCTGTTGGATTGGGTTCCGATTGAGGAGCAGGAGCCGGTGATGGCGCATGAACTCACGCATGCGCTGCAGGACCAGACAGTCAATCTTGATAAGTGGATGAAGAAGGGCGAGAAGGATTTAGGCGAGACTAAGAAAAATCCTACGCCGGAAGACATTGAGAATGATGAGATGGATACCGCGCGTGAAGCGGTGATCGAGGGCCAGGCGGAGACGGCAATGCTGGAGTACGAGCTCGCGCCCGCCGGGCGCTCGATTGCCGACTCGCCCGATCTGGTCGCGAACATGGTCGAGCAGATGGCGACCGGGACCGACGATTCTAAAGTTTTTAAAGATGCGCCCATCTTTTTGAAAGAGTCGCTGACATTTCCTTACAGTTACGGTTTGAGGTTTGAGATCGCGCTGATGGAGAAAGGCGGCAAGGAAAAGGCTTTTACCGCTGTGCTGGCGCATCCTCCGCACACCACGCGGCAGATTATGCAGCCGGAAACTTATATGGCGGACGAGAAAATTGAGCCCATGCGCGTGCCCGAGTTCAAGCACGATTTCAAGGATTACGTGAAGTTCGATATTGGAGCGATGGGCGAGTTCGATGTGGCAGTGTTAATCGAGCAGTATGCGGGAAAGGAATTGTCGAAGCGGCTGTATCCGGAGTGGCGGGGTGGGTATTACTATGCAGCGCGTCCCAAGGGCAATGCGGCGGCGCCCTTGGGGCTGATGTATGTGTCGCGTTGGTCGAGCCCGGAAAAGGCGGCAGAGTTTGCCGGGATTTATGCGCGGTCACTCGGACAGCGATATAAGAAAGCGGAAGAGATAAAGGAGTCTGCGGCGGCCGGGGATTCTGAGGAAGAAAAGCCGGCGCGCAAGGTCGAGTTGCTGTTAGGAAGGCACGCGTGGAATACGGACGAAGGCACGGTGCTGATTGAGGCAAAGGGCGATACCGTGCTGGTAAGCGAGAGTTTGGATGCGGCAACGACGGACACGCTGGAGAGGGAAGTGTTTGGTGGCGGAAAATAATGGTTCGTGGCGCGGGAGATCCCTCGTCCCGCTGGTGAAAGCGCGGGCCTTCGGGATGACGCCAGATACTCGTAACGATTGGCGATCCGAAGAGTCCCTAACTAAAGTTCCTAGCGCTTCTTCTTGTTCGAGGTATCCTCACCGGGCGCTTCACCCAGGAAATGCTGCACGGTCGCCGCGAAATTGATCTGTTTACCGTCACGTCCGATGATTAGCCTGCGTTCCTTGCCGGGTTCGCCTCCGAGCATCAACCAGACTTGTCCCAAGGTGATGCCGGGGACCGCGATACCGTCGACCGCAAGGAGTTGATCTCCTGGCTGAACTACTGGCACTGACGGCTTGCCGTCGTAGTCGGCGACGCCGAGGATGGTGAAGCGATAGTCGTCTTCGGGGCGGAGGATTAGGCCGATGACGTCGAACTCGGGGAAGTTGAATAAGCGGCCGATATCGAAATAGACAGTGAAGTGGGCGTAGTCGAGACCAACGCGGTAGTTCGCCAGGACATCCGCGCCGATGAGGCCCGCGGTGGGAATGCCGGCGCGCTTCTCGAAGAAGGCCATCCAATCTTTGGTGAACTCGACGACAGGCAGGTTGGTAAGGAAGAGTGGGCCGTACTGGATGCGGTCGATGCGCATCAACTTCCACTGCGGTTCGCTATCGAATCCCCACATATTGGCTGGGCCAACTGCGCCCGTCATGTGCGGCCAGGCGGGATGGGCGGCGGCCAAATTGTCGAATAGTTCCGGGTCGAGAAGGCTGATGGACGCGCCGACATCGAGGGCGAGATTGTATTTCTTTCTTTCGATCTGGCTGGGAATCTGGACGAGACCGTTCTCCGAATTCACGAGTACTTTCGTCTTGCTGCCGTTGAACTTCAGGGTGCCGGGCGGGGCAAGAGTGAATTCGTGTCCAGGAAAGTTAATAAGCACGTCGTAATTGCGGAGGAGTGTCGACGGGATATTGATCTCGGCGTTCATTCCCGCGAATGCGACGGCCGCGGCAGTCGGGGGTCGGAGGGGGATTTTGGCTACCTTTATTGTGTTTAAAGAAATCTTTAGTCCGCCGATTGCGATTTCGCGGGGCGGGGGAGAGGAGCATTCCTTTTCTCCGCAGGTGACGTTCAATCCGAGCAGGGTGGCGACGCGACGGGAGAGATACAGATCGGGATTGCCGTTGTCGACCCATCCGCGAATGCGCTGGGTTGTGCCGTCCGGGAGGGTGAGGTCGACGTCGATGACGACGCGGTTGTGATCGAGAGTGACGGGAACGGTTACGGATTTCGCCGGAGGTGGGTTTTGGGCGAGGGCAGCGGCGGTGAGTGCCAAGATAACCAGGTACTGGAACTTCATTTCACGATTGTAGCGTTTCAAACAAATCTTAAACACGGAGGACGCAGAGGTTCACAGGGGGTCTTGTATAATCACGAGTTCGGTTAAGCCGTTTAGAGTTCTCTGTAGACGCGCTTTTTGGAGGGTTGGTGGCACAGGCGGAGATTGGGATTATCGGCGGCAGCGGGTTGTATGCCATGCCGGGGCTGAGCAAGGTGAAAGAAGTGCGGGTGAAGACGCCGTTTGGCGCGCCTTCCGACGCTTACGTGTGCGGTGTGCTGGAAGGACGCAAGGTGGCATTTCTGGCGCGGCACGGGCGTGGGCATCGCATTCTTCCCAGCGAGCTAAATTTCCGCGCGAACATTCATGGGTTCAAGCAGTTGGGAGTCGAGCGAATTGTTTCGGTTTCGGCCGTTGGCTCGTTGAAAGAAGAGCACAAGCCGCTCGACTTTGTGATTCCCGATCAGTTTTTTGATCGCACGCGGCATCGCATCGACACTTTCTTCGGTGGCGGAGTGGTGGCGCACATCGCATTTGCCGATCCGGTATGTGGAGAATTGGCAGGAGTGGTGAAAGCGGCCTGCGACAAAGTCAGCGTCACGGGCAAGTGTGGCGGAACTTATTTGTGCATGGAAGGGCCGCAGTTCTCGACCAAGGCGGAGTCGAATGTGTACCGCGGGCTGGGCATGGATGTGATCGGAATGACCAACCTGCAGGAGGCGAAGCTGGCCCGCGAAGCCGAGCTTTGCTACGTCACGGTGGCGATGGTCACGGATTACGATTGCTGGCATCCGCATCATGATTCGGTGACGGTGGATCAGATCGTTGCCGTGCTGATGAAGAATGCCGACAATGCCGCGAAGGTATTGCGCGCGACCGTGGCTGCAATGCCGCGAGATAGATCGTGCAAGTGCGGGTCGGCTTTGGCGCACGCGATTATGACGGACCGGAAGAAGATTCCGGCGGCGACGAAGAAGAGGCTGAAGCTGATTATTGGGAAGTACTTGAAGTAGTGTTAAAGCTTTAAACCGCGGAGAGCGCAGAGAAATGCCGCGGAGGGCGCGGAGGAAACCTTTGAGAGAAGTTTTGGGGCGGCGATGAGCATTGTCGTAGTCGGATCGGTTGCGTTTGACGATATTGCGTCGCCTTCGGGTAGCGTGACGGGGATTCTGGGCGGGGCGGCGACTTATTTTTCGCTGGCTGCCAGCTACTTCACACAGGTGCGTATGGTAGCGGTGGTGGGAGACGATTTTGGGGCCGAGCACGAAGGCGTCCTGAAGAAGCGCGGTGTAGATACGCGTGGGATTGAGCGAGCGGCGGGCAAGACTTTTCGGTGGGGCGGAACTTATAGCGACAACTTGAGCGAGGCCAAGACTACTTTTACCGATCTGAATGTGTTCGAAAAGTTTCAGCCGCGGATTCCGAAAGAGTACGAAGACAGCGGATTTTTATTCCTGGCAAACATTCAGCCTACGTTGCAGGCTGACGTGCGCCGAAAGATGAGCGGTGTGAGGCTCACCGGCTGCGACACCATGAATTACTGGATCAACGGCGCGCGTCAGGAATTGATGCAGACCTTGAAACTGGTGAACGTGCTGCTGATTAACGACACGGAGACGAAGATGCTGGCGCAGGAGAGCAATCTGCCGCGGGCCGCTCAAAAGGTGCTGGCCATGGGGCCGCAGGCGCTGGTGATCAAGCACGGCGAATATGGGGCAACGATTTTCTTCCGCGAGGGAGCGTTCGGGATTGGGCGGCATCCATTCCGCGCGCCGACGTTGCCGCTGGATGAAGTGAAAGATCCTACCGGCGCGGGCGACTCGTTTGCCGGGGGATTTATGGGCTACGTGGCGTCCCAGGAAGAATTGAATCGTGAAGTGCTGAAGCGGGCGCTCTTTTACGGCGGTGTGATGGGATCGTTTGCCGTGGAAAGTTTTGGCACGGAGCGGTTGCAGGCGTTGACCCGCGATGAGATTGACGAACGTTTTCAGATTTTCCGCGAACTGACCCACCTCGAATGAAGCCGCAGAAGCCGTGGAAGCCGTATTCCGAGAATGAAGTGGTGCGGCTGGTGTGGCTTGCAATTTTTATCTCGGTATTTTCCTTTCTCTACTACAACCGGCAAGGCGATGTGCTGCTCTACGGAGATGCCGTGGCGCATATCAATATCGCGCGGCGCGTCTTCGATTCGAAAACTCCAGGGCTGTTGCAGTTGGGAACAGTGTGGCTTCCGTTGCCGCATTTGCTGATTCTGCCGTTTGTCGTGTCGAAGAATATGTGGCAGAGCGGCATGGGCGGGTCGTTCCCGTCGATGGCGGGATTTGTGCTGGGAGTGTTGGGCATCTTCCGGTTGGTGCGGACAGTCTTGAGCGGTGGTGGATCGCTGGACGAAACGGGGAAGACCGCGGCGTGGTGTGCTGCGATTTCGTATGCGGCGAACCCAAATCTGATTTATATGCAGGCCACGGCGATGGGAGAGGCGCTGTATCTGGCGTTCTTCATATGGAGTGCAGTGTTTTTTGCGGAGTATATGGTGGGCAGTGGGCCGCGGACTTTGTTGCGATGCGGGCTTTGTCTTTTTGCGGCTTGCTTGACGCGCTATGACGGATGGTTTTTGAGTGCGGTCGTGGTGGGGGCGGTTTTAGTTTTCCCGTTTCTCGCAAAAGAGGCGAGAAACGGCGCACCCCAGGGTTTAGGTCCGAAGTCTCCGATTTCAAAATCTCGGGCTCCGAAGTCTTCGCCGCGAGCGCCTTTGCTTCCAACTACTCAATCAGTGATTCTTAAATTTGTTTTGCTGGCGGCGGCTGGGCCAGTGTTGTGGATGGGATACAACGCTGTCGTCTATCGCGATCCGCTGGAGTTTGCCAACGGTCCTTATTCGGCGCGGGCGATCAATCAGAAGACTGGGACAGTGAATCCGTCACAGGGGAATTTGCTGGCGGCGGGTTCTTATTTCCTCAAGGCGGCAGAACTGAATGTGAGCGAGGTTAAGTGGCTGGGACGATTGTGGCTGCTGCTCGCGCTAATGGGAAGTTTGGCGGTGGTTTTCAACAACCGAGGACGCGCCTTACTGTTGCTCTGGACTCCGCTGCCGTTTTACGCACTGTCGGTGGCATATGGCAGTGTGCCGATTTTCGTGCCGACATGGTGGCCGTTTTCGAATTACAACGTGCGCTATGGGTTGCAATTGCTTCCGGCGTTTGCGGTATTTGTGCCGCTGGGGGTTTCCTGGATCGCGCAGACTGCTTCCCGGTTTGGCAGAGTTCCGCGTCAGTGGAGTCAGTGGGCCGGTGTCGCAGTCTTACCCGCTGTTCTGGTGCTGGCGGCTGCAAGCTATAGCGTGATCTGGCGCGCGGATCCCATCTGTTACCGCGAAGCTGCCATTAACATGCGCGGGCGCGTGGCGATAGAGAGGCAACTGGCGGGCTGGTTCAAGTCGCTGCCGGCTGATTCCACGCTGTTGATGTACTTGGGCGAGCACGTCGGAGCGCTGGAACAGGCCGGGATTCCGTTGCAGCGAGTGATCAATGAAGGCAATCATCGAGTGTGGATGCGTCCGGTCGATCCTGACGGTTTGTGGGAGCGGGCGCTGGCCGACCCGGCGGGATACGCGGATTATGTGGTGGGCTTTGAAGGTGACGATGTGTGGACCGCAGCAAAGCTGCGGCATCTGGCGGCGCTGGTAGAGATTCATACGAGCGGTCAGCCAGCGGCAGCGATCTTCCAAGGGCGCAGAGAGGAACGCGCGCCGTAACGCTAACACCGCATCCGCACCGCGGTAATCATCGGGGTTAACGCGGAAGCGGAGGGCGGGCGGTTTGCGGTGATAAAATCCGGCCATCCGCAAGGTTGCTGAAATTCTGATTCCACGAATGAACTGGCAACATATTTTCGACTTGCTGCACGGGGAGATGGCCAGCGGTTTTGTGGCGACCTCTCTCACGCGTCTGGTGCTGGCCGCGATTCTGGGCGGGCTGATAGGGCTGGAGCGCGAGTTGAAGCATCGGCCCGCCGGGCTGCGGACTACCATGTTCATCTGCTTCGGCGCAGCCATGTTCACGGTGCTTTCGGGTGCACTCGCGGGGGTGCCGGCGGATGCAGCCCGCATTGCGGCGCAGATTATCCCCGGCATTGGATTTATTGGGGCGGGATCGATTCTGCATACGCGCGGCCTTACCAGTGGATTGACGACGGCGGCAACGCTGTTCGTTGTGGCATCGGTCGGAATGGCCGCAGGTGGCGGACTTTACGTTACGGCTGTCTTCGCCACCGCTGTGGTTCTGATTGCACTGTTTACCCTTGGACATCTGGAGCGAACGTTTAACGTGAAGACCCTGTTGATCAGCTACGAAGTTACGGGCGCCAGCGTCGATGAGATCACGCACGAGGTCAACCGCATCCTCGAACATAAACATCGGCTGATGCAAAACGTGGAGAGCGGCAGCACCAAGGAGCACATCCGCCTGCACTTTGATGTCGCCGGATGCAACCGCGACCATAAGGAGTTACTGCGCGAACTGAAGGCTTCCGAAGTGCTGGAAGGCGCAACTTCGTTGGGGCCGGTGGAGTTGGAGTGAGCCTCCCATCTGCGGTGATTCCTTTTGTGAAGGCCAGCGCTTGCGGGAATGATTTTCTGCTGGTCGATGCTGCGAACGTAGAAAGCGCTGCGCAGACTGATCTGGCGGCGATTACGCAGCGCATGTGCGACCGGCACGAGGGCGTGGGCGCGGATGGAGTGGAGTGGATTTATCCGCATGCGGCCGCGGACGTTGAAATTCGGCTGATTAATGCGGACGGATCCGAGGCGGAGATTTCCGGCAATGGCACGCGCTGTGTAGCGGCGTACATTTGTGCGGAGCGAGGGAAAGAGAAGATCACGATCCAGACCGGGGCGGGGTTGAAGACTTGCATATTGACGGGACGGAGTGACGCCGACTATGAGTTTGAAGTTGAGATGGGCGAGGCCATGGTGGGAGCCGAGTTGGCGGTGAAGTTGGGTGAGGGCGAGGTGCGAGGGATTCCGGTGTCGATGGGAAATCCGCATTATGTTGTGTTCGTGAATAAGTTTTCCGAGAAGTGGCAGGAAGAGGCGGCGGCGATTCAGCGCAGTGGTGTTTTTCCTGACGGCGTGAATGTAGAGTTCGTCGCGGCCGATGGGAAGCATGATGTGAGCGCGCGTTTTTTTGAACGCGGTGTGGGAGAGACGCAATCCTCGGGGACTGGATCCTGCGCTTCGGCGGTGGCGGCGATGACGACGGGCAGAGCGGAATCGCCGGTGCGGGTGCACGCTCCGGGCGGAATTCAAACGGTGCGGCGCGATGGGAGTATGGTGTTCCTCCGCGGTTCGGCGCGATTGGTGTGCCGGGGGGAGTTTTTTGAGAGTTAGTTCTTTTTCGTTCTTAGTGGCGGCAATTTACTTTTCTGACAGGCTTCTGACGGCATGTCTTCTTCTAAAGTTTCGTGCGTGAAGCCTCCCGCTCTCAAGCTGGGCGATACGGTGGGCATTGTCGCGCCCGCCAGCAATGTGAAGCGCGCCGATCTTGAGGCGGGATGCGAAGGCTTACGGCGCGCGGGATATCGTCCGTTTTATTTCGATTCCATCCTCGAACAAGATCTGTACTTTGCCGGTTCAGGGCAGCGCCGAGTGCACGAACTGGAAGACATGTTCTTGCGTGAAGAGGTGCGGGCCATTGTTTGTGCGCGAGGAGGTTACGGTGCGAATTATCTTCTGCCCACGTTGGACCTGGAGAAGATCAAGACGCATCCCAAGATTCTTGTTGGCTACAGCGATTTGACTGCACTGCTGACTTATTTTTCTGACGTTGCGGGGCTAGTGACATTCCACGGGCCGATGGTGGCGAAGGATTGGGCGCGTGATGGCGGAGTGGATGTGGCCTCGTGGCGGGCGGCGCTCTGTGGCACGTCGGGGTGGGAACTGGCTCTGGGCGATGGTTCTGGAGTGACTGGGCTAGCCGAGGGCGACGCCGAGGGCGTTCTTTATGGCGGGTGCCTTTCGATCCTGGTGGCGTCGCTCGGCACACCCTACGAAATCCGCACGGCAGGCACCATACTTTTTCTGGAAGACGTGGCGGAAAAGCCTTATCAGATCGATCGCATGCTGATGCAGTTGAAGCTTGCCGGAAAGTTCGAGGGCGTGCGGGGAATTGTTTTTGGTGAGATGCGCGATTGCCAGCAGAATGTAGATCAGGGATACACGCTGGAGGAGGTCGTGCTGCGGATTGTTGGAGATTTGGGAGTTCCGGTGGCTTACGGAGTGCGTTCGGGGCATGTGACGGCGGGGAACATTACGCTGCCGATCGGGGTGCGAGCTGGGTTGACGGTGCGCGGGGGACAGGTGAGTTTGAAGATTCTGGAAGCGGCGGTTTCGTGAGCAGGCGAGCTACAGCGCGCAAAAAGCAAAGTCAAAAGCTAACCGCTGAGGACACGGAGAACTTCCGCGGAGGTCGCTGAGAAACCTATGGACGAGAAGAAGCACATTCATTTGATTGGGATTTGTGGAACCGCTATGGCTTCGCTGGCGGGGATGCTGAAGCAGCGCGGGTTTCGGGTGACGGGATCGGATGCGGCGGCGTATCCGCCGATGTCTGATTTTTTGGGCGAGTTGGGAATTTCGGTGGCGCAACCGTTTGATGCGCGGAACCTGGAGCCGCATCCTGATCTGGTGGTGGTGGGCAATGCAATTTCGCGTGGGAATGCCGAACTGGAGCAGGTGCTGGACCAGCGCATTCCGTTTTGCTCGCTTCCGCAATTGCTGCACGAAGAGTTTTTGCGGGGCAAGGAAGTGCTGGTAGTCGCCGGAACGCACGGCAAGACGACGACAACTTCGATGCTGGCATGGATCTTTCACACCGCGGGAATGCAACCGTCTTTTTTGATTGGTGGAATCGCGGAGAATTTTGGTTCCAGCTTTCATTTAGGACAGGGAAAGCATTTCATTCTGGAAGGCGATGAGTACGACACGGCATTTTTCGATAAGGGCCCGAAGTTCCTGCACTACTTTCCGGATTCCGTGATCCTCACTTCGGTGGAGTTCGACCACGCCGATATCTACAAAGATCTGGATGCGGTGGAGACGGCGTTCAAGCGGCTGGTGAATTTGATCCCGCGGCGTGGCCGGATTGTGGCCTTCGATGGTGCTGCCGGTGACAGTGGCGAGAGCCCGAGCCTGGAACGCTGCTTGAACAAGGCATTCTGCCCGGTAGAGCGCTATGGAGCGGGAGCGCGGGCGAATTGGCGCATTACGAATGTTGTGTTTGAGGCGGGCAAGACTTTGTGGTCGGTGCTGCACGATGGACGTCCGTGGGCGGATCTCGAGTTTACGCTGGCTGGAGAATACAACGTGTGGAATGCGACGGCGGCTGCGGCGCTGGCTCACGAGTACGGCATTTCGAAAGAAGAAATTGGGGCGGCGCTGAAAACTTTCAAGAGCGTGAAGCGGCGACTGGAAGTGAAGGCGCAGGTGAACGGCATCACCATCATCGACGATTTCGCGCATCATCCCACGGCGATTGCGGGCACGCTGAAGGCGTTGCGTTCGCGTTATGCGGGGGCGCGGTTGTGGGCGATCCTGGAGCCGCGCTCGAATACGCTACGCCGGCGCGTGCTGCAGGCGGAGTTGGCGCGGAGTCTGGCGTTGGCCGACGAGGTTGTCGTGGCCGGCGTCTTCCGGTCGGAAGCAGTGCCGGTGAATGAGCGTCTGGACTTGTCGGAGCTAGCGGCGGAAGTTCAGAAACATGGCCGTCGGACTCGGCTGCTGGCAGACGCGGACGAAATCGTGCAGACGGTTGCTTCTGAGATGCGGAGTGGTGACGTGGTAGCCATTCTTTCTAATGGCGGCTTTGGGGGGATTTATGAGAAGTTGCCGGCGCGGCTGCGGGTGCTGGCTGGCGGCGTTGAGGGCGCTAATTCGGCGAATGTGGCGGGGAAGTGAGCGGTTGCAATTGGGTTGATGCAGCAGAATCTTATCGAGAGGATCTTCGGGAGAATGCCTGTCAAGGCTGAGAACTGTTGTCGGGGTAGGGATCCTTCGACTTCGCAAAGGCTTCGCATTCGCGAAGCCTTTGCTGCGCTCAGGATGACAGTTTATTTCTTGTTCTACATCATTTTTTTCTTTTCAGTATGTTCCACCTTCGCGGTTACCCAATCGCGGGCGCCTGTCGCTTACACCATCTCACTTGCGAATCCTGAGCAACACTTGAGTCAAGTGCAGATCTCTCTGCCCGCAGGCTCACCCCGGCGCGAGTTGCAGCTTCCGGTTTGGAATGCTTTGTATCAAGTGCGGGACTTCGCACAGTACGTGAACTGGGTGAGCGCCAAAGACCGGGCTGGCCATACGCTGGCGGTGCGCGCGCTGGATAAGAGCCGGTGGCAGATTGCCGCCGCGCAGGACGGAGCTATTGTTGAGTACCAGATATTTGTGGATTCTCCCGGGCCCTTCGGAGCGCAGTTCAATTCGCATCATGCATTTCTGAATCTGGCGCAGATTTTGATGTACCCCGTGGATGCGCGGAACGGTCCCGTAGCGGTGCATTTCAGCCAACTTCCAAACGGATGGCGCGTGGCTACACCGCTGGCCTCAACTTCAGAAGGCGGCTTTACTGCCGACAGTTATGACCGGCTGGTGGATTCTCCAGTGGAGATCGGAGATTTTAAAGAGTCTGACTTCGAGGAGAGTAGCGCACATTATCGCGTGATCGTGGATGCAGAGCCTGGCGATTACGAGATGGAAAAAGTTACTGCCATGCTGCACAAGATTGTGCTGGCCGCGACCAGTTGGATGGGTGACCGTCCCTTCGATAGCTACATGTTTCTGTATCACTTTCCGCGCGGGCCAGGAGGTGGTGGCATGGAGCATGCGTACTCGACCGCGATTGCGCTGAACGCGGACGTGCTGGCAAAAGCTCCTGAAATGCTGTCTTCGGTGACGGCGCACGAGTTTTTTCATCTGTGGAATGTGAAGCGTATCCGGCCGCAGACTTTGGAGCCGGTGGACTACACAAAAGAGAATTACACACGGGCGCTTTGGTTCAGTGAGGGATGCACGAGCACGGCCGCGGACTTCATCGAGTTGCGCGCAGGATTGCTGGACGAGGCGCACTTCGAGCAGGAGTTGGCGTCGGCGATCGGCGAGTTAGAGCGACGTCCTGCGCACCTCACGCAGTCTGCGGAAGAGTCCAGTCTGGATGCGTGGCTGGAGGGCGACGCGTATTACCGGCGCCCCGAGCGCAGCATCTCTTATTACAACAAAGGCGAACTACTGGGGATCACGCTGGATTTGGCGGTCCGCGAGGCCAGCCATGGGCGGGCGACGTTGCGCGAAGTGTTTCAGTGGATGAATCAGAATTATGCGAAGCGAGGGCGATACTTCGCGGATTCCGACGGGGTGCGTGAGGCGGCCGAGGCGGTGAGCCATGCAGACTTTAAATGGTTCTTTGAGAAATACGTCGGCGGCACAGAAGAGATTCCGTGGAATGATTTTTTCCGCAGTGTGGGACTGCGTGTGATGGAGAAAACGAACACGATCGCTGACGCCGGTTTCGGGGCGTCGCGAAATTTTGATGGTCCAATGACGGTTGTAGCCGTGACTGCGGGCGGTGAGGCCGAGCACGCCGGGCTGCAATCCGGAGATACAATTCTGGAAATCAACGGAAAAATTTCAGGGCAGGAAGCTTCGAAGGAGATAGCGCGGCTGAATCCGGGCGATAATATCGCTGTCAAAGTCCGCAGCCGGCGCGGCACGGAGCGCGAATTGAAGCTTAAAGTGGGAAGCCGCGAAGAAATGTCTTATGAGGTGAAGGATATGGACACGATTACGCCGGAACAGCGGACGCGGCGGGCAGCGTGGTTGAAGGGCGAGGCGGAAGCTCCACAGGACGCGCGGTAGTGTGGAAACGGGCCGCCTCTTAGGCGCTGCACGAAATGCGGGCGAGGACGCCCCCAGGACAGCCGCCGGGACGGCGCGCTACAAAACGGCCCTACGAGACAAGAATGATCCGAACCATTGCCATGCTGGTGTTCTGGGGATTGGCCGCGCCGGTGGCGGCGCTGATCGGCTTTCCCTGGACGTTTATTACGGGCGACATTCGTTTGCTCTACCGCATGTTCATGTTCGGCGCATGGAACGGAGTGCGGCTTACCGGCGTGCGTGTGCAGGTTGTGGGCCTTGATCGACTCGATCCCGCGCGTAACTACATCTTCATGTCGAACCATGTGTCGAACCTGGATCCGCCGATCACGATCCCGCTCATTCCGCGGCGCACTTCGGTAATGGTGAAGAAAGAATTGTTCAGCTATCCGATTCTGGGGCGCGCCATGCGCATGGGATCGCTGGTACCAGTGGACCGCGGCAACCGCGACGCGGGCATCGAGGCGGTGCGAGTATCGAAGCAGGTTGTCGAGCAGGGGCTGAACATGACGATTTATGTGGAAGGGCATCGCTCCTTCGACGGCAAGCTACTGCCATTCAAGAAAGGGCCGTTTTATCTGGCGATGGAGTGCGGAGTTGCGGTGGTGCCGGTGACCATTGCGGGCACGAACTACGTGATGCCGAAGGGAAGGTTTGCGATCAAGCCAGGTTTAGTCACAGTAATTTTTCATTCACCGATCGAGCCGAAAGATTTCGGCAGCCGCGACTTTTTGATGGAGAGAGTGCGGGCGGTGATTGAGAGCGGTTTGCAGCAAGAAAATAGATTGAGGAATTAAAGATCGAGGAAGTAAAGATTATTCCTTCGGAGTTTTTGCCCGCAGGGCTCGCACCATCTCCGGCAGCCTGGGTAGGATCGCGGAATACTTCAGCCACAATTTGTGATCGACGGCTGGTGCGCCGCTGACCAGCGCTCCGGCAGCGATATTATTGGCGACGCCGCTTTGTGGAGTGACGATAGCGGCTTCGCCCACCTTGCAGTGGCCGACCACTCCGACCTGCCCCGTCAAGATCACACGATTGCCTATTTCCGTGGAGCCGCCGAGGCCGACTTGCGAGCAGAGCAGGGCATCGTCGCCGACTTGCGATCCGTGGCCGACTTGCACCAGGTTGTCAATCTTGACTCCACGACCGATGTGGGTTTCGCCGACGCTGGCGCGGTCGATGCAGGAGTTGGCCTGGACTTCCACATCGTCTTCGATCACAACTGGGGCGGGCTGCGGAATTTTGTACCACTTGCCGTCGTGCTGCTTGGCGAAGCCGAAGCCGTCGGAGCCGATGACGACTCCGTTGTGCAGCAGGACGTTATTGCCGATGCGGCAGTTCTCGCGAACCACGGCGTGCGAATGGGCGAAGAAATTGTTGCCGATTTTGACTCCGCGATAAATCACAGCATGCGCCAGCAGCACGGCATGATCGCCGATCTCGACGTGCTCGTCGACGACAACATAGGGACCGAGGTGAGCATTGCGTCCAATCTTGGCGGTTTTATGGACAATTGCCGTCGCATGAATTCCGGGAGCGTAGCGCAGCGGTTGGTGGAAGAGTTCGAGGGCGCGCGCGAAGCTGTGGTAGGGATCCGCGACGCGCAGCGTGGCGGCAGGAATGGCGGGAAAGTCGAGGGCTACGATTACCGCGGCGGCCTTGGTGAGCCGCGCTGCGGGCGCATATTTGGGATTGGCGACGAAGGTGATTTCAGCTGCGCCGGCTTGCTCGATGCCGTTGAGGCCGGTGATCTCGGCATCGGCGGAGCTGTTTTCGAGGCGCGCGTTGAGGGCGGAGGCGATTTGGGAGAGTTTCATGGTGAATGGATGGACGCGAGTAAATCGTACATCCAAGTCGTTCACATTGTGGAATTCTCCCGCAAAATAAATCCCAGCCGAAGCTGGCGGAAGCCAGACCAGACGGGCGGATCAGGCGGATTTCGGATGAAAATATTTTTTCCGATCCGGCGGAAAGCCTTGTCCAGCACGGATTTCGCAAAAGTGGACTTCGCAAAATCTTGTTTTCAAAGAACTTAAATACCAAAATCTTGAGAACAAAGCGCTTAGCGGGTCAGATTTCGCACTGGGCGGACCGTCACTGCCTCGACAATGATCTCGCAATTGAATTTTGGGCGCAAGGTCAGATGTCACACGGGGGCTGTGGAAATCTCGGGCCCGTGCTTGATTGCGCGGTCGCGCAATCTGTAACCCCGTCTGAGTAAACGACCGCCATCCGATAGGTCCCGCCAACCAGGGATGGGGCTGTCCGATCCGATGGAATTGCGCGCTGCGATGGTTTCCGGAGTGCCGAGGAAGATGGCGTAGCTTCGCAGCGGCAAGCGTTCGTGGTACCCGCCCCTTCGCAAAGAACGCGAAGGAACGGGGCACCAACTGAGGTGATTGTGCCAGCAAGATCAAAAGCCTGGGCCACCCGCCGATCTACTGCACCACCACCAGGGTGAGCTTTGTGTTGTGAGTCAAAGTGGTTGAGCCTGAAGTGAATGTGCCGGTCAACATCAAATCGTAGGTGCCGGGCTGAGTGCCACCCCCGCTGCCGCCGCTGCTGCTGCTTCCGCCGCCACATGCCGACATTGTGACTCCAATAGAAAGCAGACAGAGGAACACCAATCCGTAGAGGATTTGCGGACTGCGCTCGCGCCGCCACCTAGCCAAGCTCAGCAACGTCGCCAATGCCAGTGTGCCGGGGAACGCCAGCCATGGAAGTGTGCCGCCATAGGGCGGGCGGCTGAACGGTGGGGTGACGCCCGCCGAACCTTTCGCAGTTGTTATGGTGACGTTCACGGCGGCTGCTGTGGATCCGTTGAGGACAACTGAACTAGATGAGAGAGCGCAGGTGGACAGGGCCGGTGCTCCGCTACAACTCATGGCTACGGTCTGATTGAAGCCGCCACCGGGTGTGACCGCCAATGTGTAGCTGGCGGTTTGTCCCGGCGCGACGGTCGCCGTGGATGGGCCAGACGGAGCAAGGGAGAAATCTTGTCCCGTGCCGCTGAGGGTCACGGTTTGCGGGCTGCCGCCTGCATTGTCAGTGAGCGTCAAAGTTCCGGATATGGTGCCGGTGGCAGTGGGGTCGAAGAAGATCCCGATGGCGCAACTCGAACCGGGCGCGACACTGCTTCCACAAGCGTTGAGCGAACCAAAATCGGCGGGGCTGGTTGTGACGCTGCTGATCGTGAGCGCCGCACTCCCGGTGTTTGATACAGTGACGCTTTGCGGAAGACCGGTGGTACCGACATATTGACTTGGAAAGGCAAGGTTTGTCGGAGACAACTGGGCTACAGATCCAAGTGGAGTGCTGCCGGTGAGGCTTATGTTTTGCGGACCGCCAAGTGCGTTGCCTGAGATCTGTAAAAGTGCACTCCGAGTTCCATAGCCCAGTGGGGTGAATGTCACGCTGATCTGGCAACTGCCGTTGACCGCAAGTGTGGCGCCGCAGGTGGTGGCGCTTTCGGCAAAGTCGCCAGCGTTCGTCCCGGTGATGGTGCTGCCCGACAAGTCCAACGTGGCCAGCCCGGTATTGGTTAAAGTTATGGCTTGGGCGCTACTGGTGGTTCCCACTGCTTGTACGCCGAAGGTAAGGCCGGGTGCTGAGAGGGTGATTGCCGGGAAGGCACCTTGGACGAAGAAAAGCAAAGCAGCTGGAAATGGGGAAGCGATGCCCGTGTCGGAGACCATCAAGGCGTCTACTTTGCCATCGCCGTTGAAATCGCCCGTGCCCACCCATGATGGACTTTCGGAGTTGATGGACACCGGGAAATTTACTTGGCTCTGAAAGGTGCCGCCCACGTTCCCATAGTCAACAGACAAGGAAGAGATGGCTGAATTCGGTAGCCCATTGTAGCGCGTGAACACCAAATCCGGAATTGCATCTCCATTGACATCGGCAACCAACGGGCCGGCGGGTGTTTCGTAGTCCGTGGGGTAGTTCACGATTGGCTGAAAGGTGCCATCGCCGTTGCCAAAGACCGTCGAAATAAAGAAGTCTGGGGTGGGTTGGTTTGCGACGGCAAGATCGAGTTTGCCGTCCCCGTTTAAATCGGCTACCGCCCTAACCTCCAGACCGCCCAGGGTTACAACTCGCTGGGGTATATTAAACGTGCCATCAGCGTTCCCAAACGCAATGTAAACACCGGCGTTGCTATCGCCGCTAGCATCATCGAATACTAAGTCCAGGCTTCCATCCCTATTCAAGTCCCCAACAAACAGCTGAGTTTGGCTTCCAAAGTTTAATGTGTAGGCCGTGGGACTCTGAAAGGATCCGTCGCCGTTCCCAAAGAGTATCGATAGGAGACTTGTCGCGTTGTACTCGGTGCTAAAGAGTGCAATGTCGAGCTTGCCGTCGCGGTTGAAATCTGCCACTGCCATAAGTAGGGGCGGCATAGATCCGGCGGGATAGTTCACCGCCGGTTGGAGCGTGCCGTCGCCATTGCCGATAAAGATGGAAATTGTATTGGTTCCGTCTTGGCCGTTCGCTAAGGCGAGGTCGAGTTTCCCATCGCTATTGAAATCAGCGGCCACCAGGGAATATGGATCCTGACTGCTACCTGTGGCTGGTGGGCTGACGGGCGTGCAGTTGGGCGTCTGAAACGATGAGTCCCCATTCCCGAGTTCAATGCAGAGCAAGTAGCCAGTTGTGCCGAACGCCAGGAAGGCGACGTCCTGCTTGCCGTCGTTATTGAAATCCGCAAGGACGGGATTTGCCAAAGAGGTGGGGGTCAAGCCCGTACCAGCGAAGTTTTGAGAGTACTGCGTGAACACGACATTTGTGCTGGGAGCCGTGACGCTGAAGAATTGAACGTTCGATGTACCGCCGCCTGGAGCTGGGTTTGTGACAGTCACAAAAGCTGTACCGGCCGAGGATATTAAGGACGCTGGTACGGTCGCAGTTAGCTGCGAAACGGTGACAACGTTCGTGGCCAGAGGAGTGCCATTCCAGTTCACCACCGAACCGGAAGCGAAACCGGTGCCGTTGACAGTCAGCGTGAAGCCGGCGGAGCCTGGTGCGGCGGTCATCGGCTCGAGCGGCTGATTAACGAACGGGACACGATTGGTTTGTGCCAGAATCGAGGCGCTGGCCAGGAGCACGAACAGCCAAACAAGCCGTATGGATTTCGTAGCGGTCCCCCGGTGCCATTGTCCTCTTGCCAGACTGAATGGTCAATTGGTTAAAGAGTTTCGGTAAGTGGGGGCCGGCAGGCCTTTGATTTTTGTGCCGGCTTGACAAATTATTTCGGCAACCTCGGTCGGTTCGGGGATCACTCCTCGAACATCGGTACTTGACGTTGGTCGTCCGTGGGACCTCGGCGGGGGCGGCGGGTGGCGCCGATTACGGCTAGCACCGTCAGCGAGTCGAGGGCGGTGCGGGGGACGAAAATGCGTTGCGTGTTCGAGCGTTGGTCTGGTGGGTTGACGAGATAGCCTTCGGGCAGATTTTGGGTTAGGTCGGAGGGCATTAGGCCCTCGAGGATTTCGTTGTCCTTGAAGCGGAGGCGGACCCAGAGGCCTTCGGAGCGGGGGCGGGAGGTGAAGGTTTTGCGGGTGAGGGATTCGGAGTCGCCGAACTCGCGGACGAAGTAGACGCCCTTGATCTCGCGGAGGTCCATGGCAATGACGGTGCCGTTGGTGTTGAGCAGTTCGAGCTTGCCTTCGTTCACGAATTGAGTGGGCGAGACGTAGCCGGAGACGGAATCGCGGTCCATCTTGCGGACGATTACTTTCTTGTGGGTCGATGGCATGGGGTCGTTGGTCGTCGGCGCTTGTCGTCGGGCTTCGGCAGGAGCGGAGAGGAGTGCCGTCCCTTCGGGACTCGTTCCCCTCTCTACCTTACCCCGGACTTACGTCCGGGGCTAATGAATGTCGTCGCTTCGCGACTGGACTACAGAATCCCGCCTCATTCTCGCACTAATTTGGAAGAAATCACTGGAATCCACGTTGGCAGTAGCCAAATCGTAAACGTTGTGTTATTCCTTTAAGTTGCCTTGGCAGCACTCAAGCCGGTATAAGTGTTTTGTATTGTGTGGCTTGTATCGGGTTCGGAGCGCAAAAGCCGGGCGTGGGCCGAGTTCTCCTGTGGAAATCCTGTGGAGATTGCAGTAGCGGGCCGGGTGTGACAGGAATGCTCGGGATGCCACAGCTTTGTGGTGGCGCAGTTTGCATCGCTTGAAGACGAATGGCTGATTACATATACACCATGGAAATCCGGTTGACGCCGGATCAGATGAAGGGCGTCAACCTGGTGCAAGAAGTAGCCCGCAACGCGGGAGTGACGCTCTACCTGACGGGTGGGGCGATACGGGATATCATCAGCGGGTTCACCATCCGCGACCTGGATTTCACGGTTCAGGGTAATCCTCTAAAACTGCAAAAAGATTTTGAACGGGCGGGCGCGCAACTGGCCGGCCACGATGAGGATGTCCGCACGCTGTTTCTGGTGCTGCCGGGAAACGTGCGGGCCGAGATCGGTATGGCGCGAACGGAAGTATATGAGAAGGTGGGCCGGGCTCCGACCATAGCGCCCGCCAGCATTCAGGAGGATCTGCGCCGCCGCGACTTCACCGTAAATGCCATGGCGCTGTCGCTGAATGAAGGATCGCGCGGGTTGCTGCTCGATCCGTTCAATGGCGTGGCGGATATTGAAGCCAAGCTGCTGCGCATTCTGCACAACTATTCGTTTGTAGAAGATCCTTCGCGGCTGATTCGCGCAACGCGCTTTGCTGCGCGATTTCACTGGCCGCTGGAGGAGCGCACGCAACAGCGCTTCGACGCCGCCAAGGAAAATAAATACATCGAGCACATTTCGCGGAGCGCGATCGGGCACGAGATTGCGCAGCTGGCGCATGAAGATGATCCGCTAAGCGTGATCCGCGCGCTGGAAAAAGAAGACTGGCTGAAGGTGCTGCATCCACATTGGTCCTCGGCGAAGGTCGATACCAACGGCTTGGCAACTTTGATGAAGACGCGCCAACAGATGGTGGATTTGGGCTACACGGTTGATCCGTCCGCGGCGGTGATGCACTTCTTGACGGCGAAGCTTTCGGATAAAGACATTTCGGAGTTGCAGCGGCTGATCCCGCGCAAGGATCTGATCGCGGCGTGGCGCGACATAGAGACTCATGCCAAGGACCTGGCGAAACGGTTGACCGGGAAAGAAGCGGCGACGCCATCGCGCACGTGGAATCTGTTGTCGTCGGCGCGGCCGGAGATGATTTTGTTTCTGGCAGTGACGGCACGGCAGCAGGCGGTCGAGCAGAAGATCAAGAATTTCCTGACCAAGTGGCGGCAAGTGCAGCAGCGGCTTCCGCTGCCGGAGATGACGGAGTTGCTGATTACGCCAGCGCTGCCGGAATATCCGAAAATTGCGCGTGAAGTTTTCATGCTATTGCTCGATGGAAAACTTCGTTCGCGGACTGAGACTCTTAAGTTCTTGAAGCCATTTGCGCCGCCGCCCCCGCCACCTCCACCGCCACCCCGGCGCGGACGTGGACCGAAAGCGGCGGCTGCGGCGGCGGGAGCGACGCCTGCTGCCGCGACGGCTCCGGGCAAGAAGGGCGAAGTTGCGAAAGGCAAAGGGAAAACTGTTGCCGCGCCAGCGCCCGCAGCTCCGGCACCGCCTTCTCCTCCTGCTGCGAAGGCCGTTGCGAAGGAGAAGCCTGCTAAGCCTGCCAAGCCCAGCAAGTCGAAGCCGAAGCCGAAGAAGACTTCACCCAAGAAACCGGCCGCACCGGCGAAGAAAAAGGCGGCAGGAAAAAAAGCCAAGAAGCGATAAATAACTCTGTGCCAGCAGGCGCTGAGAATCATTTCCAGCGCATTCGAACGACGTATTTCGAACCGTGAGGCTATCTCCATGAGAAGAGCGGGGAAGATCCTGCGAGTGGGATTGGTTGTGCTGCTGGTGGCGCTGGTCGTTGGAATCCACTTCACGATTGGCTGGCGGCCATTTATTGGGCCGAGGAAGCGCGCGGTTACCGACCGGAAGTTTGGACAGACTCCGGAGCGCGTGGCCCGGGGCCGCTACCTGGCTGTGGGGCTGTTGGGATGTGAGATGTGCCACTCCAAAAAGGACTGGAGCCAGCATGGTGCGCCCACGATTGAGGGAACGCAATTCGCCGGGCAGATGATGAACATCGAAGGTTTTCCCGGAGCGGCGAACGCACCCAATATTACGCCGGATCGCGAAACTGGGGGAGGCACGTGGACCGACGATGAATTCGCGCGGGCAATTCGCGAAGGCATTGGGCATGACGAGCGCACCATTTTCCCGATGATGCCGTATTCGGAATACAAGAATCTGTCCGATGAAGACGTGGCTTCGGTTGCGGTGTATCTGCGATCACTGCCGCCGGTAAAAAATCCCGTGCCTCCGACAAAAGTGAATTTTCCAGTAAATTTGCTGGTTCGCAGTGCGCCTGAACCGGTGACGGAAGCCGTTCATGTTCCAAATTTCAATGATCGGCTTGCGACCGGCAAGTATTTGGTGAGTCTTGGGTGTGGCTGCCACCGGGCTGCGGAGTCCATTGACTTTGGCGGCGGGGAAACCCTTAAGGGGCCGTGGGGAGAAGCAACCAGCGCCAACATCACGGCAGACGCTTCCGGCATTGGGTATTTCGACGAGGCAACTTTCATCAGAGTGTTGCGCACCGGGTATGTAGGTGCGCGAAAGTTGAATTCCATCATGCCGTTCGGGCAATTCAAAAACCTTACTGACGACGATCTGAAGGCGATTTTCGCGTATTTGCGGACGGTGAAACCCGTAAAACATCGTGTGGACAACACCCTGCCTGCAACCTATTGCAAAGTCTGCAAGGGAAAGCATGGGGCGGGGGATCAAAATTAACCGTCATCCCGGTCCGAGCGGGACTATAATTTAGGAGATGCGTCCCCTTGTTGCCATGGCGGGGTTTGTTTTGCTGGTGGGGTTGACGCCAGTTGTGGCGCAGCACGGCGGAGGACATGTTTCTGCCGGGGGCCACAGCGGATTTTCCGGACATAGCGGATTTAGCGGACACTCGAGTGGTCCCGCGGGTCACAGTTTCGGTGGTGTGCACTCGGGATCAGGTTTCGTGGGACATTCTTCGGCGCCGCCATCCACACGAGCCTTCTCCCATGCGCCACGCTCGTCTGCACCGCTCTCTACTAGAAATTTCAATCATTTCCGCGGGCCGCGTGAACGAAGGCACGGATTCAGAAACAATTGCTACGGATGCGGATGGGGCTGGGGGTATGGATATCCGTACGCTTATCCGTACTTAGGCGGGGGCATTGATCCTTATTGGTGGTGGGATTCCGGTTCGTCCAATGATCAAGGGCAGCAAGGTCAGACGGAATCGGCAGACGACATGAACGCTCGCAATTATGAAGCGCAGCCGGGCGATCAGGATGCATATGCGCCGTCGTCTCCCGCGCCACGCCAGGAAGAGCTCACGGAAGCATCGCCGCCTACCGTGCTGGTGTTCCGCGATCAACACCGGCAGGAAGTGCAGAATTACGCCATTGTCGGCCAAACGTTGTGGAGCTTCGCTCCGCAGCATACGCAGAAAATTCCGCTCGCCGACCTCGATCTTCCAGCGACTTCCAAGGCCAATGATGAGCGCGGCGTGGATTTTCACGTGCCGGGCACAGGGCAAGGGCAATAAGGGATACCCCCGGTTCTCCTTCAATTGCAAGGCAATCGTCGTATTCCACCGCTTGTGGATAACTCCACCCTTGCGCAGGCGCGCTTTCCCGCTAGAATGGCCGCAACTACCGTAAACTTGAACTGAGCCTATGTCCCAATTCGTCCACCTGCACCTGCATACCGATTACTCGATGTTGGATGGCGCCTGCGACGTCGAAAAACTTTGCCAGCGCGTGAAGCAGATGGGCATGCCCGCCGTGGCCATGACGGACCACGGCAATATTTTCGGCGCGGTCCACTTTGTGAATGCGGCGAATCATGAAGGCGTGAAGCCCATCGTGGGCTGCGAATTGTACGTCTGCAAGAAAGACGATCACGACATCAAGCGCACCCCTCCCGACGGCGATACTTACAACCATCTTCTGGTGCTGGCGCAAAACGAAGAAGGCTACCGCAATCTGATGAAGATCACGTCAGAGGCCTCGCTGCACGGCTTTTATTACAAGCCGCGAGTGAGCAAACAGTTTCTGGCAGAGCATTCCAAAGGGCTGATCGGACTTTCAGGATGCCTGAAAGGTGAAGTCGCCGAGCGACTTGTGGAAGGGAAGTACGATGCGGCGCGCGCCGCGGCGGGAACCTTCGCCGATATTTTCGGCAAAGAAAACTTTTATCTGGAAATTCAGGATCAGGGATTGGCGATGGAGCACAAGATCCATCCCGGACTCTTTCAACTGGAGAAAGATCTCGGGCTGCCGCTGGTGGCGACGAATGACAGCCACTATCTTTGCGAGGACGATGCCCATGCCCAGGACACCATGTTGTGTATCCAGATGGGCAAGTCGATTCACGATACGCAGCGGATGAAATTTGAGGGGACGCAGTTTTTCGTCAAGAGCCACGACGAAATGTACCGCGTCTTCAAGGACTCGCCAGAGGTCTTGACGCGGACGCTCGATATTGCCGAACGCTGCAGCCTGCGGTTGGAGAAAGTAGCAACGCCCTTTCCGCAATTCGAAGTGCCGGCCGGCTACACCATCGACAGTTACTTTGTTCACGTCTCGCGCGCGGGCTTCGCGCGCCGCATGGAGGCGCTGCGTCCTCTGCACGAGCAAGGCAAGTTGAAGCATCCGATCTGGGATTACGAGCAGCGTTTGGAACGGGAACTCGAGATCATTCAGCAGATGAAGTTTCCCGGATATTTTCTGATCGTCTGGGACTTCATCCGTTATGCCAAGGATCACGATATTCCGGTGGGACCGGGGCGGGGATCGGCTGCGGGTTCGCTGGTTTCCTACGCTCTTGGCATCACGGACATCGACCCGTTGCAGCACGAGTTGCTTTTCGAGCGCTTTCTGAATCCTGAGCGCGTGTCCATGCCCGATATCGACATTGATTTCTGCATGAACCGCCGCGGCGAAGTCATCAATTATGTCACGCAGAAATATGGCCGCGACAATGTCGCCCAGATCATTACCTTCGGCACCATGGCGGCCAAGGCCGCGATTAAAGACGTTGGCCGCGCGATGGACATTCCGTATGCCGATGTCGACCGCATTGCCAAGATGGTGCCCACGCAGCTCAATATCACGCTCGATCAGGCCATCCAGGATTCTCCGCAACTGCGCGAAGCCATGGAGAAAGACGGCCAGATCCGCGAATTGATGGAGACGGCGAAGAAGTTGGAAGGGATGGTGCGGAACTCAGGAGTCCATGCCGCCGGGGTGGTGATTTCGCCGCGCCCGCTCACGGAACTCGTCCCCCTTCATAAGACCAAGAACGACGAAATCGTTACCGCCTTTGACATGGTCGCCATCGAAAAGTTGGGTTTGCTGAAGATGGATTTTCTGGGGCTGACCACGCTGACGATTCTGTCTGACTCGTTGAAGCTGATCATGCAGACGCGGGGGACGCCGATCGCTCTCGAAAACGTTCCGCTGGATGATGCCGAGACTTATCAAAAAGTCTTCTACAAGGGATTGACCTCCGGCGTGTTCCAGTTTGAATCGCACGGCATGCGGGACGTATTGCGGAAGTATCAACCGAATTCGATTGAGGATCTTACGGCGCTGAACGCGCTCTATCGGCCCGGTCCGATTCAGGGCGGAATGATCGACGACTTTGTCGACCGCAAGCATGGGCGCAAGAAAGTCGAGTACGAACTGCCCGAGTTGAAAGAAATTCTGGCGGAAACGCTGGGTGTGATTGTGTATCAGGAACAGGTGATGCAGATCGCAAACCGTCTGGCAGGATACTCGCTGGGTGAGGCCGATTTGCTGCGGCGCGCCATGGGCAAGAAGAAAGCCGAAGAAATGGCACAGCAGCGCGAGCGATTTGTGGAAGGCGCGGCGCAGCGCAAATTTCCGCCGAAGAAGATTGAGAAGATTTTCGATCTCATGGCGCAGTTTGCCGGGTACGGATTCAATAAGTCGCATTCGGCAGCGTACGCGCTGTTGGCCTATCACACGGCATATTTGAAGACGCATTATCCCGTCGAGTTCATGGCGGCGTTGCTGACCTCGGTCACCGGCAGCACGGATGACGTGGTGAAGTACATCAACGAGTGCCGCGAGATGGGGATTTCCGTGGAGGCGCCGGACATCAATGTTTCGGATGCGAACTTCACCCCGCACGGCGAAGCAATTCGTTTTGGTCTGGCGGCGGTGAAGAATGTCGGCGGCAACGCGATTGAATCGATTGTGACGGCGAGAAAAAATCTGGGCCGGTTTAAATCGATTTACGAATTCTGCGAGAACGTCGATCTGCGGCTGCTTAACAAGCGTGTGCTGGAATCGCTGATCAAGAGCGGCGCGATGGATTCGCTGGGCCGGCGCGCACAACTGATGGCGGTTCTGGATCGTGCCATGGAACGCGCGCAGAAGACGCAACGCGACGTGGAATCAGGTCAGCACGGGCTGTTTGGCGTGTTTCAGCAGGAAGAGACTGAAGCGCACAATGACCGGCTGCCCAACATTCCAGATTGGGATGAGCAGGCGCGACTGGCAGCGGAAAAAGAAATTCTTGGCTTCTTCATCAGCGGACATCCTCTGGAAAAATATAAAGACAAGCTGGCGGACTTGCAGGCACTGCGGATCGATGAGATCAGCTCCATGACCAAATCCACGGCCAAGGAAGAGACTATTGCGACAGCGGGAATTATCTGCAATGTGCGCGTGCTGAAATCCAAGCGCGGAGATTTCTACGCTCAGGCCACGCTGGAGGATATGTCAGGGTCGATCGATATGATCGTATTTCCCGAGGCGTACAAGCGTATTGGTGAGAAAGTAAAGCTGGAAGTGCCGGTGCTGGTGAAGGCGGGAGTGCGAATCGAGGAGGGAACCAATCCTAAAATTACGGCGGCAGAAATTATGCCGCTGGAGGATGCCAAGGTTCCGCTGCCGCGTGCGATTCGCATTCGGTTGCCGCTTGAGACCGCGGGCGAGGCCACCGTCGACGATTTGCACGTCCTCTTCAGCGAGCGCAAGGGTGAAGCGCGGGTGTTGTTTGACGTGGAACGTGCCGGGGATTTCATGGTGGTGATGGAAGCGGAAGGTTATAATGTGCTGCCTGATCGCAACTTCATCGCCCGGGTGGAACAGTTGTGCGGACGAGGCAGTGTCCGCGTGATCAGCTAAACTCATGAACGCGACTCAAAAGGCGAAGCAGGAACTCGACCGGATCGAGCGCCAGGTGGCGTTGATCGAAGCGGATTCCGGGCAGACAGACGAGACCCGGCGAAAGTTGGAGAAACTGCAGGAGCGCGTAAGCACTCTCAGAGAGGAAATGAAAGGCCTGCAAAGCGCCTGGCAAAAAACGGAGTTAGCGCGCCATCCGCAGCGGCCGCAGACGCTCGATTACATCGAGCGCGTATTCACCGACTTCAGCGAGATTCATGGCGACCGCAGTTTCGGCGACGATGCCGCGGTAATTTGCGGCATGGCGCGTTTCCATGGCGATGAAGTTCTGGTGATCGGCACGCAGAAGGGGCGGGATATGAAGCAGCGTGTCCACCGTAATTTCGGCACGCCTCATCCGGAGGGATATCGCAAGGCGTTGCGGATAATGAAAGTCGCAGAAAAATTTCGCAGGCCGATCTTCACGCTGGTGGATACCGACGGCGCTTATCCGGGGATCCATGCGGAGGAGCGCGGGCAGGCCGAGGCGATCGCACACAACTTGCGGGAGATGGCCGGTCTGGAAGTTCCGATTATTGCGACGGTGATTGGAGTGGGAGGCAGCGGCGGAGCGTTGGCCATTGCCGTGGCCGACCGGGTTCTGATGATGGAGAACTCGATTTATTCGGTGATTTCGCCCGAGGGCTGCGCTGCCATCATGTGGCGGGATGCGACCAAGAAGGAACTGGCGGCCGAGGCCATGCGAATTACCGCTACCGATCTCAAGGAACTGGATTGCATCGACGATATCGTTCCTGAGCCCGAAGGCGGGGCGCATCAGGACTACGAAACCGCGGCGAGTTTGCTCGACGCCAGTTTGCACAAACACTACGCCGAGATTAAAAGAGTCGCGCCTGCGGAATTGGTCGCCTCACGATATAATAAGTTCCGCACGATCGCCCAGTTTTTTCAAAGCGAGTCTTGAGTCCGGAGTGATCTTCCTCGTTCCCAAATAGGTTCCTCCTGGCTTGGGACGGGCAATTTGGTGTGCCTCCGCGCGGCCGCCGCCGTATAATTATAAGTTCCCCTCGAGTTAAGTTTGGGCGGCTTGCTCCGCTCTTAATCAGAAGGAAGGTGTAGGGATGGCCACGACGGATGTTGCGCCCCACGATAAAGGCGGGCAACTGGGACGCAAGCGCATTGTCAATGACATGAGCATTCAGGTTGGCACGGTGAATGGCTCGGGTTCGCAGAGTTCCAATACAGTTTTGTTGCGCGCCATTTTTCAGATGGGCGTGCCGATCTCAGGCAAGAATCTTTTTCCCTCAAATATCGCCGGCCTGCCCACGTGGTATACGATCCGGGCGAACAAAGACGGCTACATCGGGCGGAAGAAGGAAATTGATTTCCTGGTTGCGATGAATGCGGAAACGGCTCAGGACGACGTCATGTCGCTGGAAGCGGGCGCGTCTGTGCTGTATGACGAACCCCTGGCTCTCGATAAGCTGCGTAGCGATCTGATCTTCTATTCCGTTCCCTACGACAAAATTGTGGCGACCGTGTGTCCCGAAGCCAAGCTGCGAAAGCTGGTCAAGAACATGGTGTACGTGGGCGTGGTGGCGCAACTGCTTGAAATCGAAATGGGCGAGGTGGAGAAGGCGATCCGCAAGCAGTTTGCGACCAAGGTGAAGGCAGCGAATCTGAACCTGGCGGCGGCGCAGGCGGGATTCGATTATGCCAAGTCGAACTTGCAGAAGCGCGGGGCACACTACATCGAGCGCATGAATGCGACCGCCGGGAAGATTATTGTCGACGGGAATTCCGCCGCAGCGTTGGGCTGCATGTTTGCCGGCTGCACGGTCGTGACCTGGTACCCGATCACGCCATCATCTTCGTTGGTCGAGACGATGATCGAGTACATGAAGGAGTACCGCATCGGCCCTGATGGCAAGGCGACGTTCGCTATCGTGCAGGCGGAAGATGAACTGGCGGCGATTGGAATGGTGATTGGCGCCGGATGGGCGGGTGCGCGAAGCATGACGGCCACGGCGGGTCCGGGAATTTCGTTGATGTCAGAGTTTGCCGGGCTGGCTTATTACGCGGAAATTCCGGGAGTGATCTGGGATATCCAGCGCGTAGGCCCCTCGACTGGTTTGCCCACCCGCACGTCTCAGGGCGACATTCTCTCCACTGCGTTTCTTTCCCACGGCGACACCAAACACATCATGCTGATTCCGCATTCTGTGGCAGAGTGCTTCAGTATGGCTTCGGAGGCGTTCAATCTTGCCGAACAATTCCAGACTCTGGTGTTTGTCATGTCCGATCTGGATCTGGGGATGAACAATTGGATGTCGGATCCATTTGAATATCCGACTACGCCAATTAAGCGCGGCAAGGTCCTGGATAAGGAGGATCTCGACAAGCTGGGCGGCTTTGCCCGCTACAAAGATTTGGATGGCGATGGAGTGGGTTACCGCACGCTGCCGGGAACGGATCATCCGGCTGCGGCGTATTTCACGCGAGGCAGCGGACACAATGATAAATCCAACTACAGCGAGCGGCCCGACGATTACGAGAACAACATGGAGCGGCTGAACCGGAAATTTGAATCGGCACGTTCGTTTGTTCCGCGGCCGGAAATTCTGAAAGGCGATAAGGCAAAGATCGGGATCATCGCCTACGGCACTTCGCATTGGGGAATCGTCGAAAGCCGGGACCAGTTGCGTAATGAGTACGGCATTGAAACCGACTACCTGCGGTTGCGAGCGTATCCGTTCACTCGCGAAGTGCATGATTTTATCGAACAGCATGAGCGGGTGTATGTGGTTGAGCAAAACCGTGACGCGCAAATGCTCACGCTGCTGAAGCTCGACCTGAAGCCGGAGTTGACCACGCGGCTGCGCAGCATCAGCCATCTCGACGGACTGCCGCTCGATGCGCGCTCCGTAACCGACGAACTGAGCACCATGGAGGGTAAGTAATGGCGACCACGCCCGCTGAACCGAGATCTTCCGAACCAAAGACCAACCGCATCGGCTTGACCGTAATCGATTACAAGGGTGGCAAGACCACGCTCTGCGCCGGGTGCGGCCACAATGCAATTTCCGAGCGCATAATCGAAGCCATGTATGACATGGGCGTGCAGCCGGAGCGCGTGGCAAAGCTGAGCGGCATTGGATGCTCGTCAAAGAGTCCCGCGTACTTCATGAACCGCTCGCATAGCTTCAATTCCGTGCATGGGCGCATGCCATCCGTTGCCACGGGCACGATGCTGGCCAACCGCAATCTGATCGCGCTCGGCGTGAGCGGCGATGGGGACACTGCTTCGATCGGCATCGGCCAATTCGTGCACCTCATGCGGCGTAATCTTCCCATGATTTACATCATTGAAGACAACGGGGTCTACGGGCTGACGAAAGGGCAGTTTTCGGCGACCGCAGATTTGGGATCGAAGCTGAAGTCAGGTGTCATCAACGACCTTCCGCCGATCGATACCTGCGGTCTGGCCATTGAGTTGGGCGCCACGTTCGTCGGGCGGTCGTTCTCCGGCGACAAGCGCCAGCTAAGCACCATGCTGAAGGCGGCCATCGCGCACAAAGGCACGGTGATGCTGGATGTGGTCTCGCCCTGCGTGACGTTTAACGATCACGAGGGCTCAACCAAGAGCTACAAGTACGTGAAAGACCACGAGGAGAGTCTGCAGGAGATGAGCTTCGTGCCTCACTTCGAGGAAATTGACGTGGAGTACGATCCCGGAACCACGGTCAACGTCACCATGCATGATGGTTCGAGCCTGCGGTTGCGCAAGCTGGAAGAGGATTACGATCCGACGCACAGAATTGATGCGATGAAGCGTCTTTCCGAGGCTCACGATAGGGGCGAGGTTTTGACCGGAGTGTTTTACGTGAACACAAAATCGCCGAGCTTCCTCGATATGCTCAACATGGTTGATGAACCGCTGGCCACGCTGCCAGATTCGCTGACGCGGCCGGGCAGGGAAGTGCTGGAAGCGGCGATGGAAGAACTGCGGTAGAGCTTTTGGCTGCCGGGCTTCGGCAAAATCGTTTTCCGCCGCCTACTTTGAACTGCTTGGCTGCATCCCGAGGCCCGCACCGTAATACTCCGCCAGCGCATGCCTTTCATCCTCGGTAAGGAGCCTCGCAATCGTGCGCATAGGCTCATTGATGTCGTTGGCGCGGGTGTGGTCCGCGAATGCCTCGAGCTGGTTCAGGACGTAGTCAGTATTCTGCGTGGCCAGCGACGGGGCTCCAGGGCGATACGCGACCGGCCCATGACACGCCTGGCACGGCGGGATGCCACGCTCGCCGTCTCCGAAGGAAACCAAATGGGAGGCGGCTATCGCGTGTTGGGCGTCGGGACGCGCCTGGGGAAAAACCCGGTTGTCCTGGGGATCAGCAAAAACCGGAAGGCGCGAGTAATAAGCGGCTACATCGGCCTGTTCCCGGGACGAAAGCGATTGGGCAATGGGAACCATGGCATGCGACAAGCGCTTGGAAGTTCGAAAATCCTCCAACTGTTTCCAGAGCGAAAGTTTGTCCATCCCTGCCAGGTTTGAAATGGAAGCTGTCGCACTGAAGCCTTCGCTGCCATGACAGTGATCACAGCGCTTGGCAAGAAGCATTCCTTGAAATGCATCACCTGAAGAAGCGGCAGCGACCGTTTCAGGTGTCCAGGATACATTTGAAGGAATGTGGTCAGGGTTATCTCCAGCATGCAGCAATAAAGCACTCGCGGCCAGCACGAGCAAAACAGTAACGCACAGAACCATGCCCGAAGAAAAAGGGGAAAGAAGCTTCGCGAGAAATGTGAGTTGATTATTGCGCGTCACAGTTCCCCCTCTCGTCCGGACGCAAAGCCGGGAACTGATCTCGCGGCACCACTTTCATCTCTGATCGCATGGCATAGTGGCCGGCGCCGCAAAATTCGCGGCAGGTGGTTTTGTAATCACCGGGGCGCGGAAATTGGAGTTGGGCCTCGCTGATCGTACCGGGCAAGACTTTCACCGCATGGTCTGTGCCGTTGAAGGTAAGGGAGTGTACCGCGTCAGCGCTGGTGATGCGGAGGTGAACCGGAGCTCCGGCCGGGATCAGAATACAGTGCGGGACGAATAAATATTGTTGAGCGATCATGCGCACGGTGACTGAGCCGTCGGGCTCCTGCTGCGTTCCAAGGTTGTTTTCGACAAATTCCCCGGCTTGATGAAGGGACAACGGATCGACATGGTGGGAGCCTCTTAGGAAGCGGATCAGAGGCTCATCGATCTGATAGTAGCGCGTCAGGGGAATCACGCAGAGAACCAGCGTCGTGACCACGAAGATGCGAAGCTTTCGCCAGTTCACAGTTCGCTCTCGCTCCGAATCGCTTAGGCTTCCAGTTCTTTCAACACTGCGCTGCAACGCTCGCAAACGGTGGGGTAGTTCTTGTTCTCGCCGACATGGGTTGAATAATTCCAGCAACGATCGCACTTTGCGCCGTCGGCTTTCTTTACCTCGATATGGATGCCGCTGGTGCCGTTGCCAGAGCCTTGCGCCAGATGCACGGCGGAAACGATGAACAGATAGCGCAGCTGATCTTTATAGCGCGCGAGCAACGAGTAGGACGGGTCGGCTGCCGTGATGGTTAGCTGCGCCTCCAGCGGTTTGCCGATCATCTTTTCGTTGCGCGCTGTGTCCAGAGCCTTCATTACTTCTTCGCGGATTCCAAGCAGTGCGGTCCAGTCCTGGTGCTGAGCCGGGTCGTCGACTGGCGTACCTTCGCCGAGTAGTTCGGCTACAGAAGGGAATTGAGCCAAATGAACGCTTTCCGCACGGCCGGTGACGGCAGGCAAATGTCCCCATACTTCCTCAGAAGTGAAGGTCATGATGGGAGCGAGCAGGCGCGCCATGGCCTCGCCGATACGCCAGATGGCGGTTTGCGCGCTGCGGCGGGCCTGCGACTTGGGCGCCGAAATGTAAAGCCGGTCTTTCAGTACATCGAAATAAAAAGCGCTGAGCTCAGTAACGCAGAAATAATTCACGCGGTGGTAGATTCGGTGAAAGGCAAACTCGTCATACCAGCGCTGCACATCCGCCGCCAAAGTGGCAGTCAGGCGCAGCATGTACTGGTCGATGTCCTCCAACTTTTCAAAGGGCACTGCGTCGCCATGCGGATTGAAGTCGTAGAGATTGCTGAGCACGTAACGGAATAAATTGTTGCGGATGGTGCGATACGTTTCCGCGACGCGCTGCATTAGCAACTCGGAACCGACGACATCTTCGCGAAAGTCGACCGACGCCACCCATAGCCGAACGATCTCGCCGCCGAGACGGTTGGCGATATCCACCGGGTCTACGTCGTTGCCGCGTGACTTTGACATGGCCTGGCCTTTTTCGTCGAGCGTCCATCCGGGTGTGACCACGCCCTTGTAGGGCGGTGTTCCATGCGTGCCCATCGCGCACAGCAGTGACGACTGGAACCAGCCGCGGTATTGATCCCCGCCTTCGAGGTAAAGGTCGGAAGGCCAGGGATACGTCGGCTCATCGGCAACCAGCGCGAGATAGCTTGCGCCGGATTCCAGCCACACGTCGAAGATGTCGGTTTCTCTTTCGAATTTGGTGCTGCCGCAGTGCGGACACTTCGTTCCTGACGGAAGAATTGTGTCTGACTCCGGCGTGAACCAGGCATCGGCACCGGAGCGCGCGAAGAGTTCGACGACCTTCTGATTTACGGCATGATCATTGAGCGGCTTGCCGCAACTCTCGCATAGAAAGACGGCAATGGGCACGCCCCATACCCGCTGACGTGAGATGCACCAGTCTGGACGGGTGGCGATCATATTCGAGAGCCGCTCCTCGCCCCACGCGGGGTCCCATTTCACACGCTTGATTTCTTCCAGCGTGCGAGTGAGCAGCGTGTCGTCTTTCGAACCTCGACCGCCCGATTTGCCGCCCGGCATGGGCGTCTCCATCGAGATAAACCATTGCTCGGTCGCGCGGAAGATCACGGGATTGTGGCAGCGCCAGCAATGCGGATAAGAATGCTCTGTCTTCTCGGCATGCAGAAGTGCGCCCCGGCTCTTTAGAAGATCCACGATCGGCTGATTCGCTTCCCACACGCGCTTGCCGGTGTATTCCGCCAGGCCGTTGCGCAGAATGCCTTTCTCATCGACGTTGCTGGTAGCGTCGAGGCCGTACTTAACGCCAGTGATGAAGTCTTCAGCGCCGTGCGAAGGCGCGGTGTGTACAACGCCGGTTCCAGTATCCATGGTGACGTAATCGGCCAGCACACCGAGAATCTTGCGATCCAGAAAGGGATGCTGAAAATTCAACCGCTCCAGTTTCCTGCCGGGGAAGTGTGCGAGCTCACGCGGCTGTGAAAGATTGCATTTCTCCACGACATCTTTCGCCAGCTTTGAGGCCACGATATAAACCTCGCCGCCGGATTCCAATCCCACATATTCTTCATCTGGATGAAAGGCCACCGCCATGGACGCTGGCAGAGTCCAGGGGGTAGTGGTCCAGATGATGGTTGAAACTTTCTTTCCTGCCAGCGCCGCATCGATCTTTGATGGATCATCGAGCAACCCGTACTTCACCCAGACGGTTGGGCTGGTATGGTTCTCGTACTCGACCTCGGCCTCGGCCAAGGCGGTCTCGTCGTGCATGCACCAATAAACGGCGCGCAGGCCTTTGTATACGAATCCATTTTCGTAAAAAGAAAAGAAGGTGGAAAGTACGACCGACTCGTACTGCGGATTCATCGTGGCGTACGGACGGTCAAATCGCCCGAAGACGCCGATGCGCTTGAACTGCGTGCGTTGCAGATCAAGGAACTTCTGCGCGTATTTGCGGCATTCCGCGCGCACGTCGGTGGGGCGCATCTGCAGCTTCTTGCCGCCCAGTTCTTTATCCACCTTGATTTCAATGGGCAAGCCGTGGCAATCCCATCCCGGCACGTAAGGGGCGTCAAAGCCGGACATGGTCTTCGATTTAACGATGAAATCCTTCAGGCACTTGTTCAGTGCCGTTCCCATGTGGATTGGTCCGCTGGTGTAGGGCGGGCCGTCGTGCAGAATGTAGGTAGGCGAGCCTTTTCGCACCTCGCGGATGCGGTCATAGATTCGCATTTCCTCCCAGCGGGCCAGCATTTTGGGCTCGTTCTGGGGCAGGTTGGCCTTCATGGGGAAGGCGGTCTTTGGCAAATTGATGGTGGCTTTCAGTTCGAGCGGCACCCGGTTGGAGTCTCCCAAATGATTGAATCTTTTCATTATAGGGAGCGGCGCGGGGAACGTCTACGCGCCCGGAGTGATAGAAGGCGCACGTCCACAGGAACTTGGAATACACTGGGTAAAGCGGGAAGGAAAGGGTACAATTTTAGAAGAGGATGGGGTTCAGTGAGGGATTCGGCTTGTAGGAGCGGCCAGCGCCGCATCCAAGACATTGGAAGCAGAGAGAGTTAAGATGGTGCAAGGCAACTTGTTGGAAAGACTGCTCATCTGTGTAAGAGAGGGATCGCCGGCAATCTAGCCCCGTCCACCAATCGGCAGAAAAACCAAAAAATCGCGAAATAAATGGCATCAGGAGAACTCAACCCGCAGGTCCCTTCAAACTCTGGCAATGAGCCGGAGCTGCACCTGCTGCTCGCTCCTGACACCTTTGAGCCGTTGTATAAGTCATTGTTCCGCGGCTTGGACGAATTCTTTTTCCCCAAGAAGCTTCCTCCACTCAAGCTGGAATCCAAGCCCGAGCCGGTAAAGGATATTTGGGGGTTCTACAATTACAAAAAGAATGGCGCTTTGGGTTCGACGGTGGCGCACGTAATTGTGATCGGTTTGATTATCGGGGGTACGATTCTGGGGCGGCGGTTGGTGACCAAAGTCGAGGCTAAGCCGCAGGTTTCGACCAAGCTAATCGACCCCGGCGACTTCATCCCGCTGAAACCCGCCAAGACGCAGGCCGGGGGCGGCGGCGGTGGTGGTGACCGCGACATTTTACAGGCCTCTCAAGGAAAGCTTCCCAAGTTTTCGCTGAAGCCGCAACTCGCTCCACCATCTGCGGTCATTCGCAATATGAATCCCAAGCTCGCGGTCGAACCGACGGTCATCGTGCCACCAGACATCAAAGTCACGGCCATGAACAATATGCCGAATCTCGGAGACCCGAAATCCAGCGCCGTGATCCCATCGAACGGAACTGGGTCGGGCAGCGGCATCGGGTCAGGATCCGGCGGTGGCGTCGGTTCCGGCAATGGGCGCGGAGTTGGGCCGGGCGATGAGGCGGGTATGGGCGGCGGAGTCTTCCGCATCGGCAAAGGAGTCACTCCGCCACGGGTGATTTATCAGACCGATCCTGAGTTTTCCGAAGAAGCGCGCAAGGCGAAGTATCAAGGTACCTGCGTCCTCGGCCTAATTGTAGACGCCAATGGCCGCCCGACCGCGATTCGCGTGATCAATGCGCTCGGTATGGGCCTGGATGAGAAAGCCATCGAGTCAGTCAAGAATTGGAAATTCGAACCCGGCAAAAAGGATGGGCATGACGTGTCGGTAGAGATAGCCGTAGAAGTCGACTTCCACTTGTACTGAGACTACGTTCGTAGCTCCCGTTGAGACGCCCGCTCAGAAGCGCTTTTCCGCAGCACAGCGAAGTGCAGCCGCACTCGCTTTTTGAACCCCAACCTTTCGTACAATTCAATCGCCCGCACGTTGTCTTCCCGGACATGTAGCATCGGTGTCTCTCCGCGGCTGCGGATACGCTGCATCACTTCCGACATCAAGATGCGGGCGTAGCCGTGGCCGGTGTGTGCGGGGTGCGTACAAACGGCGCTCACTTCGGTCCAACCCGGCACTTTCATCCGTTCGCCCGCCATGGCTACCAGTTTTCCTTCGCGACGAATTCCCAGGTAAGTGCCCAGTTCATGGGTGCGCTTTCCAAATGGGCCGGGCTTGGTAAGCGCCGTGAGTTCGATCATTTCTGTTGAGTTCGCGTCTCCGAGTTCGACTAGTTTGGAATCAGGCTCATGGCGCGAGGTTGCGGATGAGCTCCCGTTTTCGCAGACCATCTGCAGCAGAGGAGCGCCGACAACAAACTTCCACCCGCTGCGAGCTTGGTAAGGCTCGTCCAGAAAGACCGCAACCGTTCCAAGGTCGCCCAGCAATCTGGCAAGGGCCTCATAGCCTTCCGGTGCGGGCTCGCAAAAACCGCCCAGTGCAGTGACCTCGGGCATAAACCTGCGAGCCTGTCCACAAGACTCGGCAAACATGGTTTGCCGTGTGGTCAGCGCCTGCCAAATCACGTTATCGAGAGGATGCATGAGCCTACGCCTGCCATTTCTGATTGGACTAGTGAGGACTGCACTTGGACACAGTAATTCTGCGCCGCGAAAGCGCGCTATCCGGACCTTGCGCATAAACCGAATGGTCAAGAAAGGCGGTGGATGGATTGAACCTGCCTCTACTCCTTTAAGTCTACGTGCTGAACATTTTCGATAGTATGGCCGAGAAAACGTTCGCCCAGCTTGCGAAATTTTTCTACCGAGTCAGTGGCGAAAAATTTCAGACGCGGCAGAGATCGCCGTTCTTCTTTTTCGCTGACGGACGGCATGGGCGGCAAAAGATTCCGCAAGTGTGCCGCGACAGCGTGTGCCGTGGACTCCGCAGAGTCCACGATGCTTACATGCGACGGCGCTACTCGGCGCAGCAGAGGCTTCAGCAGCGGGTAGTGTGTGCACCCCAGGACGAGAACATCTGCGTCGTGGAAACCGTCAGCGAATGCCTCGCTGAGATAAATGCGAGCAACTTCTTCCGTGACGGAGTGCTCCACCCACCCCTCTTCGACCAGCGGAACCAGCAGCGGACACGCCTTCTCCCTTGCGTTCAAGCTCCGCGCCTCTAAGGCCCTGCGATAGGCATGGCTGCTAACGGTGGCCTCGGTGCCAACGACCACGACTTTCTTATTCTTACTGACGACGGAAGCGGCATCAGCCCCGGGTTCAATTACTCCTACGACCGGCACATGAACTGCGGCGGTGATCCGGTCAAGCGCCAGCGCAGTGGCGGTATTGCAGGCGATCACCAGCAATTCGGCACCGTGACTCTCGAGATAGTGGGCCGCTTCAACTGCATAACGCCCCACCGTTTCCACGGACTTGGAGCCGTAGGGAAGACGCGCTGTATCTCCGAAGTAGAGGTAGTCGGCTTCTGGGATGAGTTCAAGTAAAGCTTTAAGAACGGTAAGACCGCCGAAACCAGAATCGAATACGCCGATGGTGGGACGCCCGGAGGTCATGTCTGATGAGTGCATACCGATAATACCAGCGCGCCGCATGATCGCGGCATGCCATAGGAATCAAGATTTTTACTTAAAGAAGTTATGGGCGCTTGTGTGCTGTCGCACTCGAAAGCTCGGCGGTATTGAGCTCAGAAACTCTTCCGCAGCACGCCCCCGGCGGGATCGGCGCTCCGTGCGGGCAGGTACGCGGGTGTCCAAGGAAAGTGCAGATCTTGTCGGTCGCTTCCGGCGAAAGGATGTGCTCGAATTTGCAGGCCTGTTGCTCGATTTCCGATTCGCTGTCCATGGCCAGACTGTCGGTGAAGAGGCGCTCAGCCAGCCGGTGGCGGCGGATGATGCCGCCCGCACGCTCGCGGCCGCGTGGGGTCAATTCAACTATCAGCGTGCCATCGCCCATCGATGTGGACACAGGCTTGAGAGCATCGTGACACGGATTTACGAAGGGTTTGTGATCATGCGGGTGAGGCGGATGCGGTGCCGAGACCACCAGCCCCATCTGAATCATTTTTTCGATTGCCAGGCTGACCGGGAGCGCGCCGTGGACCTCCATGCGCTCGACCTCGGCGATTTCGCCGTGCTCATCCAGCGCCCACAGCTCTTCCAGCACCTCGTCAAACTGCTCTTCGTCCGCCATCGCAAAAACTTCCTGCGAAGCGATCTTGCCATGATGGAACTCGATGCGCCGGTCGGCGAGGCGCGCCACCACGGGATCGTGCGTCACCATTACGATGGTGCGTCCCTGTTGATGAAACTCGCGCAGCAGGCGCAGAACCAGTTCTTCATTCAAGGCGTCGAGATTGCCCGTGGGTTCGTCCGCCAGAATAATCTTGGGATCGTTGATCAAAGCCCGGGCAATGCACACCCTTTGTTGCTCTCCGCCGGAAAGCTGTGAGGGCAGGTGGTGTGCTCGCTCGCCCAGACCTACCCGCGTGAGAGCCTCAATCGCTTCTTTTTCGTCGGTCATGCTGTGAAAATACTGCGCCAGCATGACGTTTTCCACCGCGGTAAGAAATGGAATGAGATGAAATTGCTGAAAGATAAATCCAATCTTCTCCGCGCGAACCCGGTTTAGTTCGCCCGCGGAAATGCCCGCCACATTCTGGCTATCAAGCCAGATCTCGCCAGAAGTGGGGCGATCGAGGCATCCAATCAGGTTGACGAGTGTGGATTTACCCGATCCCGACGGCCCCATGATGGAGAGCCATTCGCCCTTCGCGACATGCAGAGAAATGTGATCCAGCGCATGAATCGCGGTGCTTTGCGCGTCCTTGCTTAGACCGTCCTTGCCATTCTCATTGCCCCCGGCCTTGGCGGGGTAGAGTTTGGTTACGTCTTTGATCTGAATCATTTCACTCTCCCCTCAGGATGACCGCCGGCTGCACGCGGCGCAACAGCGAAATCGGGAGAATCGCTGAAAGCAGCGTCACTACCATGCTACCAGCCAGAACGACCGGCAACACACTGAACCGCGGCATGACGGGAGCGTGAAAGTTAACCCGGCCAATCCAGGCAGCAATGCCGATGCCTAAGATAAATCCGATCACAGCCCCGGTTGCCCCCAGCGCCGCGGCTTCTGCTGCGAAGAATCCATTCAACAAGCGGTCGGAGGCTCCGAGCGCTTTCATGATGGCGAAATCGCGCCGGCGGTCGAACACCCATCCCATCAGAGTAGACAGCACACACAAGGCCGCAGTCAGAATGATGAGCGCCGCTGCCGCGAGAAGTGTAGCGCGAGTCTTCCCGAGCACGCGGGCCTCACCTTCCATAATTTGCCGGACCGGTCGCACATCTGCCGTTGGAATTGCATCTTGTATCTGGTGCATGATAGCGGTGATCTCTTCCGGAGACCCGGTAACCGCAATCTCCAGGGTAGAGGGTTGTACTCCGGTCCACGAAACAAAGTCTGCCAGGGACAGATACACCCGGCTGTCTTCGGCTGCCCCAGTCTGCACTGTTCCCGCAGCGGATAGATGAATAGAACGTCCCTGAAAGCTCAGGTCGAAGGGCTGGTTTCTCGGAGAGACGACAGGCAAGGCTCTCACGCCCACCAGCGCCTGCTGCGGCGCCGACGGCCAACTGCTTACTGACCACCAGCGGTCGAGTTGTTTTACGCGATCGAAGTCTGTGCCGACAACCACCACCGGCTGACCATCGCTGGTGCGCGCTACTAACAACGCGAACGGCGCAACCACACCTCGATTGCCGAGAACGGATTCGACCTGAGTAAGTGCGTCGGCAGGAAGGGAAGCGCCGTCCCTGCCCACGAGAATAATGTTCGCGCCGTAGTTGCGGAACTCGCGTCGCAGCTTGGCCTGCACATCGACGTAAAGGTTCAGCATTGCCGTGGCCACCGCAGCAGCTATGACCATGGCGAACAGCGCAGCGGCGGCACGTCCGCGGCGAAGTACGGCCGCGCGCAGCAGCATCCGTAGAAACATGGACGTGTGCTGCCCCTGTGCACGGCCTGTGGCAACTCGCCGGGCAGAATTGGAAACGGTGGCGCTCACAGTTCCCCTCGTAAAGCGAAGACGGGATCCAGCCCCACCGCTTTGCGGATGGCGGCGGCACTGCCTGCGAACGTAACGATCACAGCAATCACCAGAATCACCGGGAGGAGCACAGGCGGAATCGTGATCTGCGAATCAAAAATGGAGCGGCCGATCTGCCGCGCCAGCAATCCTCCGGCGACAAAGCCTACGAAACCGCCAATCAGCGCCAACAGTGTAGCCTCGGCAAAAAAGATGGATGCCACCGCGAGTCTGCCCGCACCTAAAGCTTTCATCAGGCCAACCTCGGCACGGCGCTCGAAGATGGCGGTTGCCATGGCGGCAGAAACCGCCAATGCCGAAGCAAACAGAGCGGCCAGTGTGATCAGAAAAATCAGGCCCTCAATGCGCCTGAGCACTGCGCCTTCGTTCTGCGCCACCTGGCGAATCTGTTCCGCATGAGAGTGCGGAATCGCTTCCTGCAACTGAAAAGCAATCGACTGCGGATATGGCGAACAATACCAACGGTCGTATACCGGCCCAGACATACTCTTAGGATCCCGGCGGGCAAAAGCGTCCTCGGGCTTGGTGAGCGCGCTAACGTAGACGCGGCGAACTGCGCCGGGTCTGCCCAGAATTTCCTGAGCAAGAGCAATTGGAGCAACCATCTGATCGTCTTCGCTGCCGCCGGTAGAGAGAATTCCACTCACACGCACGCTTCGGCCAGAGAGAATAATGCTGTCACCGGGCGTCACCGGGTGTCGTTCCCACAGCCGCTCTCCAATCAGAACATCACGAGAGTTGTCACCCGGCCATGCGCCCAAAACTTTCCACCAGGAATGCGTCGAGCGCACCCCGGTGTTGAACTCTTCCTTGCCAAAGGCAACTTGCTTGGCAAAGTAGGTGCCAAGCAGGGTGAGATTCTCCGTCTTTCCGCCACGCTCCAGGGTTACGTTCACCGGCAACATGGGGGCAAATCCGGTGATGTTGTTGTGCCAGAAAGTACCCTTGATCTTGGGCAGGTCGGCTTCGTTCAGGAAAGCGCCATCGCTGGGCGGCTTCAAATTGACGCCGCCAATTTCCACGTCAAGCGTATCTTCCTGAGGAGTCACCAGAAGGTTGGCGCCAATGGTGCGCAGCTCGCGGTTGATCTTGTCGCCGATGTCAGTGGCGACTGCAATCATGGCGGTGGCCACGGTAACGCCCAGCGTGATGGCCGCGCCCGCCAGAAATTTGCGCCGCTTCTGCCGCCGGAAGGATTCGTACACCAGGCGAACGAACATCTATTGTTTCTCGAACACGTGGCTGCCGGCCGCGATGTCCGCCTCCTGAATGATCACGGAGTCGGCAGTCTGCGTAGCCTTCAGAGGAATTGGATTGCAGCCGCCCGCCGCGCCTACCGACTGCGGATTAATCGGCGCGGAGCAGTTCTTGCAAACGACTCCATTGCCTGATTTGTAAAAGCCGACCGCGCCACAAATTTGGCAGGCGTCGAACACGGTGGCAACTTTGCCATCCGGTTTCTGATACAGCCAGAATCGAATCGCCGTACCATTTTCCGCCGCCTGATAGCGGTGCAAATCTCCGTCGGAGACTTGGGCCAGCGGAATCTTCACCTGTCCGTTGGTAAACGTGATTTCAGCCGCTGGTGAGAGCGCGCTTACGCTCTTGGTGTAGATAAACTCCGCCGTCATCAGGGCGATGAAGACAAAAGAAAAACCATAGACCGAAGCCATCCACAAGCGCTCTTTACGGGTTGTCCACTGCGCTTTGCGTCGTTCTGCTGGCGAGGCGGCGTCTGGTACAGGTTCCCGCCGCTTGGCGTCAAACAACACCATCAAAGCCGCCAGCGCGAAAATGGTGACGAAAAAGAAAAGATCGTTCCGCACAATTGGCCCAATGATCGCCATTTCGCGCTTGGAGGACGGGATCACACCACTCTCGGATAACTCGTGCAGTCCAGCCACCACCAACTGCACCGCCACCAGAAACAAAATGGCAGTCGTGACGCGGAAGAACTTCTGTAAATTGATGCGGACACTCCCCTTGACGAACATCACTCCGAAAGCCACCGCCGCCACCACTCCCCCGAGGGTGCCGAGAAAGCTCATCAGTTCGGTGGAGTTCAATGAAACGGCCGAGAGAATCAGCACGGTCTCCGCGCCTTCGCGCAGCACCATCAGGAATACGAAGAAAAACAAGCCAATCCACGCATCGTTGCCCGCCAGCAGCCCGACCTTGCCCTCGATCTCGCCTTTCAGTTTTCGTCCCGTCTTCATCATGAAAATAACCATGGTGACGACGAAGAAGGCGGCGACCAGCATGATCCAGCCTTCGAAAACATCTTCGTTCCAGTTCAGCCGGGAAATCACGATCGCCACTCCAATGCTTCCCAGGAAGGCCGCCGCCAGCGCGGCATAGACGGTTTTGCGAAGATCGTGGCGACCAATCTTTCCCAGATAGGCCAGCGTGATGCCGACAATGAGGGCAGCCTCCACCCCTTCGCGCAGCGTAATGATGAAAGCCTGAAGCATTTAGAGCGACCCTGCCAAGTTGAAAATGAATTTCAATTTCAACTTCAAGGATAAGCCGTCGGCGGCGGGACAGTCAATCCGCAGCATCACAAGCGTGCGTGATCGGCATCACATGGGGAAATATGGGATTAAACGGGATTGCCAGTCGTTGACTTGCTGAGTGGAGACTTTGTGACAGCTACCCCGCGATGAAAACCCATCTCACGTGGATTCCGACAAAGAACTGCCAAGGACCATACACTGGTTAACGTCCGCCAAAGCCGAAAATGGCTACTTGAGGACGAGCCCGGAGGGGAAGATGCAAGTCGAGATAGCAGACGACCTTTATGAAAAGTATCGACAGTTGGTCAATGAACATTATCTGGCCGCTGACGTTCCGTCGCGTTTGCAACAACTCATTGAAAGCGACCTTCGCTCACGGGGTGTGGGCTATGAAAAAGACCCCCTTACGGGTTGCAAAACGCGGGGACAGATTTTTGAGGATATTCGTCGTGCAACAACTGAGGGCCAGCAGCCGTTCTACCGAGGCGATTTCGCTTGCATTGACATCGAGGACTTTAGGACCTATCTGGATAACACAGGCCTCGTAGCCGGAGATGAAGTTCTCAAAGGCATTGGCAAACAGTTACGGGAGGCTTATTCGGAAGCGAACGTATATCGCTTTGGCGGAGATGAGTTTGTGATCGAACTGGGAGATCGGACATACAGTCCACCCCAAACACCTGCCGGAATTAGCCTGAAGCATTCCCTCGTCAAGGTCGTCGCAAAGAAAAACCAGCGGCGAAATCATTACGTCAATCGGGTAATCGTATTCCATCTCGACAAAGGAATTATTGAGGCCACACAGACAGGGACCGAGATTGCCTGCGAGATAGTAACCTCCTAGGAATGTTGCTTACGGCATTTGGCACACTCGCCGCGAGTGAACGCGAATCCTGCATCTGATTCTAGCGATGCACCGCGGTCGGCGAAAACTCATTACACTCACAACCTCTTCAAAAAAGCCTCCGCCCTTTCTAACTCCGGAAACAACTTTTCCTCCGCCTGAAACTCCGCCGAGTGCACGCACCTCCGGCTCCCGCGCAGCCTTACCGGATGTTTCAAGTGCAGCATCTCGTGGTAAACGATGTATTCCACGGCGTAACGCGGAACCAGAAACTGATCGAAGATGCGGCTGATGACGATGGCATTGTGCGCCGGATCGTAGTGTCCCAGAATGCGGCGAGTCTTGGTCGGACTCCAGCTCATGCGCGGACGCCCCATCAATCCATGAAAGAAGCGGCGGTTCAGGTCTTCGAACACTGCATCGAGATCGTAAACGCGCCCCTGCGGAGGATGCAGCTGTTTGCGTCCGCGCATCTGCCGCACCAGATGCGCCTTGTTCACCACTTCGTGGCTGCCCACGTATCTTCGATAGCGAGCCGACGCGCTGCGGTCGACGGGCTTACGGTACATCTTCGCCAGCAGGATATGGGCGATAGCGCGCACCACGGCTTCCGGCGCACCTTCCAGTAGATCGGAAAGCCTTACCAGCAACCTGCCTTCACGCAGCCGAATGGTGTTGTTCACATTGGCGAAGGCAAAGAAATCAATCTTCAACTCAGGCGGCGGAACGTCCGGACGCAGCCGCCGGTGTTCCTGATGGAAGATTTCGAGCAGTCCCTCACGCACGGTGACCCTAGATTAGCACGGAGGAAAAAGATTGACTCTCTCGGAACGATTCATTCCGGCCTTCCTCCGCTCTGCTTGGCATCGAATTTCTTCCTATGCTTCGATGCCTCCTCCTGCTCCACAAGCAGTTTGCGGTGCTCCTCCGCCGAAGTGTCCAGAGTTTCAATGGCAGTGGTCAGAACGAACTCATACTGGCTTGCTTCTTGCTGCGGGACGTCAGCCGCATCCTTCAAGCCCCGCAGCTTGGCCTGGAACTCGGTGTCGGCCTCAATGATTAATTTCAAAGGCTTGCGAATGTCGTTCTTGCGGTCGACGTAGGTATCAATGTTGTCGTTCAGCTCGTCGTAGATCAGCAGAAAGTCGTCCAGCCGGTCATGCGTTTCCCGCGCACGGTTCTTCGTCTTGGGGTCGCTGCGCACCTGTTCCAGCGCCACCAGCCGTTCCCGCGCGAACCTCACATAGAGTGAAAGCCGCTGCTGGGGCTCCCAACTGGCATCGCGGATCTGATCGATCTCCGCCCTGGTGAAGGGATCCCGGTGGCGTTGCGCCTCTGCCACGTTGGCCACCAGGAGCAAGGAGCCCAGACAAATCCCGGTCAGAACCCGCCCTCGATATCGAATGAAAATCATTTGTTGCCAACTTTCGGAAACATCGCGACCAGCAGATCATCGCGAATCCGCTGCAACCGCTCGATCGTGGTTTGCACTTCCGTCTGCTCTTCATGCGTGACCGCGTGCTTCATATCAGCCAGCTTTCGAGTCATTTTCCGAATGGTGATCTCACTTTGTTTTTCGTGCTTGCGTGATTGAATCGCATAGTCCCGTGCCAACTCTGAGAATGCGACTACATCAGTCAGCGCAGCCTTTGCCTGCTCGCTATCGCCCATATCGAACAATCTGCCGGCCGCTCCCAATTGCCGCTCGGCAATTTGCAAGCATAAGGGCGGCCGGTCTACGATCCTGGCATTCGCCACCTTTTCTTTCAGTTCCTTGGTACGAGCGTCTTCGGTGCCCTTGACCTGAGCAGCCGCCCCCAGCGCCAACAGCACCGTGCCCACCGCAAGTACCAGCCGGAATCGTGATTGCACCAATGCAAACATCATGGCCGTTCGTGATCTATTTCTTCGGTTCAATGGCGATGAGCCGGTGCGTTGCCTGCCACTCTTGATCAGGATACTTCCCCCCGGCGACCTTGAGAAAGAGATGGAAATTGACCGACGCATTCTTGAAATCGCGCAAATGATCGTAGGCCGAAGCCCTCAGGAAATAGGTCATCGGAGTCTCCGGCAGCAGCTTGGCCCTGAAATCCAGGGCACGAATCACAAGGGGATACTCCTTGGTTTCGTTAGCGGCAAATGCCAGATCGTAATACGCCGCACCAAAGTCCGGCTTCAGCTTCACGGCGCCGAGGAACTCGTGTTGCGCTTCCGGAGATTTCTTCTGCCACAACAGTGCTTTGCCCAGCCCATCATGAAGCTCCGCGTCGTCAGGATGAGCAGCCAGCAACTGTCGATAAGCCGCCTCCGCGAGTTCATGCTTTCCGGCAGTGGCATATAGTTCTGCCAGTTCGCGCTGCGCCATCTCCTCGCCCGGCGCAAGCTTCACTCCCGCCTGCAATTCCGCGATAGCGGCATCATTCTTGCCTTCAGCAGCAAGAACGCGCCCTAACTGAATATGAACCGCAGCAGAGTCGGCGTCTTCGGCCAACAACTTGCGCAGATAATCTTCTGCCTCGGGGAAGCGGTGGCCGCGCATGTAGATGTTGGCTAGACCAATGGCCGCGTCGGAGGACTTCGGGTCGAGCGCCAGCACCTGCTTGTATTCCTGCTCGGCATCGGCAAACTTATTTTCCTGTTCGAGAAGATGGCCAGCGGAAAGATGCGCGTCAACTTCCTTGGGCTGAAGGAGGGCTGCCTGCTGATAAGCCGCAAGCGCTTCATCCGGCTTCGTCTTGGCAACCGTCTGCCCCAGTGCGAGCCAAGCCCGGTATTGTCCTTCGGTGGTGTTGCTGGTTGGCTTCAACCGCGTCGCAGTCCGCAGAAACTCTTCCGCGTCGGCGTGCCCTATCTTGGCAAGCTGCACCCCAAGATTTAGGTTCGATTCGAAAACATCGGGCTTCGCCGCCACCGACTTCCGGTAAGCCGTGATCGACTCGTCTACATGGCCCAGCTCATTCTCGACAAATCCAAGATCGAACCAGGCCACGTAGTTGCCAGGCTCCCGCCCGACGAGTTTACGAAGCAGGGGCTCCGCAGCGGCATAATCATGCTTTTCGATCGCGCTTTCTGCGCGAGTGAGTTCCTCTGGCGGGGAATCTTCAACCGGAATCTGAATGTGATGAACCGGCTTTCGAGGCTGACTGCTTGACGAATGCTGTGACAAAGATTTCTCGGAAGCCGAAGGTTGTCCCGCGACCGGCCCAGCATCCTGCGCCAGTGAGCACAGACCCGCTGCCAGCGTCAGCAACACGCCCCCGAAATGCTTACTTGCTCGCATTGGAACGCGAAGGTCCATGACCGTTGCCATTCAGCAGTCTAGCCAGATATTTGCCCGTGTAAGAGCCGGGGATTCGTGCAATCGCTTCCGGCGGACCCACGCCCACAATCTTTCCGCCACGCGCGCCGCCTTCCGGCCCCAGATCGATCACCCAGTCCGCCGTCTTGATGACTTCCAGATTATGCTCAATTACCAGAATTGAGCCCTCTGCCTCGATAAGACGGCGAAAGGCGGCCAGGAGTTTGCTCACGTCGTCAAAATGAAGTCCGGTCGTGGGCTCGTCAAAGATGTAGAGCAGACGACGACGCCGGCGAACTTCATCCGACCCCGCATTGCCATACCTTCCAATTTCACGGCCGGCAGGTTGCAAGTGCGCGGCCAGCTTCATGCGTTGCGCCTCTCCCCCCGACAATGTTGTCGCTGACTGACCCAATCTCAAGTATCCCAGGCCAACCTCATCCAGCACGCGCAGCTTGTCGGTTAACTTGGGCACTTCCGCAAAAAACTTGAGTGCTTCCTTCACCGTAAGACTTAGCACTTCGTGAATATTCTTGCCCCGGTAGCGAACCTCGAGGACCTGCGCCTTATACCGAGTGCCTTTGCACTCTTCGCAAATCAGTTCCACGTCGGCCAGGAACTGCATTTCCACCGTAACCGTGCCATCGCCCTGGCAAATTTCGCAGCGTCCGCCGGGAATGTTGAAGGAAAAGTGTCCCGAGGCAAAGCCGCGCTTCTTGGCCTCAGGCAGCGATGCAAACAGATCGCGGATGACGTCAAACGCCTTGATGTACGTCACCGGATTCGACCGCGGCGTCCTCCCGATCGGCGATTGATCGACCAGCACCACTTCGTCGATGTACTGGTCGCCCTCCAGGCTTTCCCAGGTCGCCGCAGCGCCCGCTGTGCCGCTCATCGACTGATGTTTAGCCTCCGCTAAAGCTTTATAAAGCACCTGATGCAGCAAGGTAGACTTGCCAGACCCCGAAACTCCCGTGATGGCTACCAGCATTCCCAGGGGAATGCAGATATCGATGCCTTTTAGGTTGTTCGCTCGTACGCCCTTAATCCCAATGTGCTGCGCTCCCGGCAAGCGCCGCACCGCAGGGATTTGAATGCGCAAATCGTCGGACAGATAGCGGCCCGTGAGCGACGCCGGGTTTCGCAGAATCTCTTCATACGTTCCCGCCGCCACCAGCTTGCCGCCATTCTCTCCCGCCCCCGGCCCGAGATCGAGAATCCGGTCCGCCGTACGCATGATGTCAGGATCGTGCTCCACCACCAGGATCGTATTTCCCAGATCGCGCAGGTCTTGCAATATCTTGATCAGCCGGTGCGTGTCGCGGCTATGCAGTCCGATCGAAGGCTCATCCAGCACGTAAAGCGTTCCCACCAGCCGCGATCCCAGCGACGTAGCCAATTGAATGCGTTGCGCTTCGCCTCCCGAAAGCGTGGACGACAAACGATCAAGCGTCAGATATTCCAAGCCTACATCATTCAGGAACCGCAAACGCTCGCGGGTTTCCTGCAAGAGCCGCTCCGCAATCTCCGCTTCCTCCGGGCTCAACTGAACGCCTTCAAAGAACTTGGCCGCGTCCTCCACCGTCAGGCTGCACACTTCGCAAATATTTTTCCCGTCGATCTTGACCTGGCGTGCCTCCACCCGAAGCCGCGATCCCCTGCACTCCGGACAGGTTGAATATCCCCGATAGCGGCTCAAAAATACGCGGATGTGCAGCTTGTACTTCTTTCGCTCCAGATACTGAAAGAATCCGCGTATCCCAAGAAACTTGTCGTCGCCTTCCTGAATGAGTTCTTGCTGCGCCTCGTCGAGCTCCGACCATGGCACGTCGAGCGGGATTTCTTCCTGCTTGGCGAAGCGCTTCATGTCGGTGAACACAGGCCGGTATTTCGGCTTGTTCCACGGATCAATCGCGCCCTCGCCTAATGATTTGTTCTTGTCCGGGATCACCAGGTTTAGATCGAAGTCGATCGTGTTGCCGAATCCCTGGCAGCGCGGGCACGCCCCGTAAGGATTATTGAAGGAAAAGAGTCGCGGCTCCGGCTCCTCGTAGCGCAGGTTGCACTTCTTGCACTCGAAGCGCTGCGCAAACCGTAAAACCCGTGTGGCGCGGACCTGCCCTGAGCGAGAGTCGCAGGGGCCTTCGCCCGCGGAAGCTAGGGAATCAACTCTCGCAGGCAGCTCAAAGATCACCTCACCCGTTTCCCGATACGCCGTTTCCACCGCATCCACAATGCGCGCTCGCGACTCGGCGGAAATCGTCAGCCGGTCCACCAGCATATAGACCGGCTGATCGAAGCGAATATCGAGCAGCGATTCCGGCGTGGAAAACTCAAACACCTGACCCGCTTGATAAAGACGATTGAAGCCGGCCTTGCGCAAGTCAAACAGACGAGCCTTCACCTGCTCGGTAAGGCCTGTCTCCGGCGTAGAAACTTTCTTGGACTTCCGGCCGCGCGGCTTCTTTTCCGCCTCTGGCGTCGGCGCCGCAACCAACTTCAATGGAAAGAGAACCTGCACTCGCGTCTCGGGATCCAGCGCCAGAACGGCATCCGCAACTTCATCTACCGTGTCTTTCTTCACTTCGCAGCCGCAGTTCAAGCAGTACGTCCGGCCAACTCGGGCAAACAGCAGTCGCAGATAGTCGAAAATCTCAGTCGCCGTTGCCACTGTCGATCTGGGATTGCGCGTAGTATTCTTCTGCCGGATCGCCACCGCCGGGGCGATGCCATCGATGGAATCGACGTCCGGCTTCTCAATGCGCTCCAGAAACTGCCGCGCATAGGCTGAGAGCGACTCCACATACCGCCTCTGTCCCTCGGCATAGATAGTGTCAAAGGCCAGAGAAGATTTGCCGGAACCGGACACTCCCGTGACCACGGTCAGCGTGTTATGCACCACCTCAAAATCAATGTTCTTGAGGTTGTGCACGCGCGCGCCGCGAACCAGAATGCTATCCGTTGCTAGGGAGTCGGGCATCGGCTAAAGACCCGGCAGCCGCCCCGTCGCCCGCCGGGAGTATTCCCAGCGTCCTCAGAGCGCTCTGCCGAATCTTTTATTATAAAGCAGAGTTTTACGCGGACGCGCGGTCCGTCTCGTTCGATGGGATTAGTTCCAGTTGCCGGGAGCGGGGAACGAAGAGAATTGCCAGCAGAGAGCCAATGCCCAGTCCTGCCATCAGAAAGGTAACTGCCGTGGGAAGGTCGTATGATCGAGATTGCATAAGTCCTCGTTATTGCCTGGCAATGGATACTGCACAGGGCTTGCCAATCTACCCGGAACCCTCTGTCGATTGCAAACAAGCATGTTAGGGAAAGGGCCTTCTGGCGCGGGGTGAAATTTCAACCAGCCAGCGAGAAACTCTTGCCGGGCGCACTCCAGGAAGCGTCAACTCAGGGATTTCCTGTAGATTCCCTGCTTTGAAAGCGGAAACAGATCTGAAAGAGGAAACAGAGATGTAAGGTCCAGCACCGCGGCGTGATCGAGTTTCAAACGCGCGAGGCTCAGTCGCGGTCCTGATCCCGCCGCTTTCCGTAGCGCAATGCAAGACCGAATCCAAACACCATAATTCCAACCGGAGGCAGCAACAGTACCAGCACCGCCTTGTTTAGCGCCTGCTGGCCTTCCTTGGGCGTGCTCTTGGCGGCCGCGTTGCACATCGCACAACCCTGTCCCCAAGCCGGCATAGTGCAAACAAGCAGCACCGCCAACGTTGCCAGTCCTCGAGCTTTAGCCAGGAAGTTCATTACCCTGAATCCTACTTCACGCCCAGATGTAAAATCCGGTTCGCGTCCGGAAAAAAGAAAAAGAACATAATTACGAAGCAGCCCGTTACTGAGATCACCAGCATCCATCGCATGATCGCCGTCTCAAACTTCAAGTGCATGAAGTAGCCAATGATCAACGCCGACTTGATCACCGACAGCACCAGCAGCACTTCCAGCATGCGCACCGGCTCAAATATCTGCCGGTAACCCAGCCAGACCTCGACCCCGGTCAGAACCAGCAGCGCGCCCCAAACCCAGAAATACTGTCCCTTGCTGTCGTCATGCTTCGCCACGTCGTGCATCGCATATCCCTCTCTTAAGAGTTTGTCATCCTGAGCGCGTTCTTTGCGCGAAGGATCTCCGAAACCCCTGCACCTGCCTGCACTGGTTCTGCCTGTGCTAGTGAATCTTGGTCGACATCAAATAAACCAGCGGGAAAATAAACATCCACACCAAATCGACAAAGTGCCAGTACAGTCCCGAGACTTCCACATCCTGCGCGTCGTAATCCTTCGGTTTCAGAAACAATATGACGGCGCAAACAATCAATCCGACCAGCAGCACGTGGACGCCGTAATGAAAAACATTGTCCGATGGAATCAGAAAATATCCCGCCAGCCAAAGCACGCCGAGAATCGGCAGGAACCATTTGCGCAGCGCCACCACGCCCAGATAAATCACTCCGATGGTGACGTGCAGCATGTGCATTGCCGTCAGCCCGAAGAAAGTCGCCGCAAACTGCGGCACCCCGGTAGAAATCTTGGCGAACTCTCCCTCTTCCTGCCCAGCCGGCTTGGGGAATCCCGGCAGACTCAATCCTTCGTGAATCAGCTTCGTCCATTCCATGCCATGAAGAACGATGAACGCAGTGCCAAACGCCATGGTGGCCAGTAGCCATAGCCGCGTCCAGGAGCGGTCACTGCGTTGCGCCGCAAACACCGCCATCACCATGGTCAGCGAACTGGAGAGCAGGCACGCGGTCATGATGGTTGCATTGATAATGCTGTCTTTGCCAAACGGTGTGGGCCACGCGGTGTAGATGCGGTTGTAACTGAAGGCAAACAGCAGCGCCCCGAAGGTGAGCGAGTCAGAGGCCAGGAACAGCCACATTCCCACCTTTTTCGAATAGGCCCCGAACAGCGGAGTTTCAAACTCGCCCGCACTTCCGTGTGCGGCCGCGGCATGATGTTGCAGCGTGGCGTCAGCCATTCCCCAGTTTCCCCTTTCGCGTTCCTTTGTCATCCTGAGGCGGGCGTCTCTTGCCCGACGAAGGATCTGGGCGAGCCGCGCGAAGCGTCGCGTCTTTTGCGACGCAATATTCGCGCGTTCGGCTCGCTACCTTGCAAAAGCTAAGAGAGCAAAGACATAAATCCACAACACCGCCATAAAATGCCAGTACCAGGCCGCAACATCGACCACGATTCGCCGGCCCTCAATCGGTTTGTGCAGTAGGGAAGCGACGCTCGCCCACATCAGCGCAATCACTCCTCCCACCAGATGCAACGCATGCGCTCCCGTCAACAAATAAATGAACGAGCTGTCGGGATTGGTATTGACCAGAAATCCCCGTGCCTTGAGTTCGCCCCAGGCCATCCACTGCCCCACCAGGAAAGCAAAACCAAGAACAACTGTGATGCCCAGCCAGGGGAAGCCCCGTTCTTCACCTAGCGAGACCCCAGGGATAGATTCCACCGGAGCCAGCGCCGCACGCCGGGCAATCTGCCGCCGCGCAAACTCAATGGTCAAACTACTGATAAGCAGTATCGCAGTGTTGACGCCCAGCAGTTGCCACGGCAACTGCACCCCGCCCCAGTCGCGAAGATAGGTACGGGTAGCATCGTCGAAGGTTGGCAGTCCTCGCCGCACGATCAGCGCGCTGGTCAGCGAAACAAAAACCATGCCGACGGTTGCAATCGCGCACAGTAATCCCAGCCGGGCCCGCCGCAGCCGCGCGCGGTAATTTGGCAGCCCCGAATCCGAAGACCCGCCATCGTCTCCTCCGCCATTGGGCGGCCGCGGCACACTTCCTCCACGTCCTAACTGCCCGATTGGGGTGCTTGGGGTATACGTCGCCATAAAAAGTCTAGTGCCCACCCGCTGCGACCGGCGGATCCGTCTGCATCACGAAATCCCGCGCTGCGCCCGGAACTCCGTATTCATAAGGCCCGTTATGCACCACCGGTGTTACGCCACCAAAATTGTCGTGCGGCGGCGGAGTCGCCGTCGTCCATTCCAGAGTAGTCGCGTCCCAGGGATTGTCACTGGCCTTCGGTCCTTTGAACATGCTCCAGAACAGATTGATGACAAAAATGAACTGCGCACCAATCGTGATGATCGCCGCATAGGTCATGAACTGATGCAGAGGCTGCAGCTTCGCCAGATACGCCACTTCCGTATATTGCGAGTAGCGCCGTGTACCTCCGGCGATACCGAGATAGTGCATCGGCATGAAGATCGCGTAGGTTCCGATCAGCGTGAGGAAGAAGTGCACTCTTCCCCAAGTCTCATTCATCATGCGGCCAAACATTTTCGGGAACCAGTAATACGTAGCTGCAAACATTCCGAAGATCGCCGCCACGCCCATGATTAAGTGGAAGTGTCCGACCACAAAATAAGTATCGTGCAGCTGAATGTCGAGCACTGGCTGCGCCAGGAATGGCCCGCTCAATCCGCCCGAGACGAAGAGGGAAACGAATCCGATCGCATACAGCATGGGTGTATGGAATCGAATGCGCGCTTTATACATCGTCCCCAGCCAGTTAAATGTCTTGATAGCCGAGGGCACGCCGATGCACATGGTGAGCAGCGAGAAGGCAAACGCCGAATACGGGCTCATGCCGCTCATGAACATGTGATGACCCCAGACCATGAAGCCGAAGAATCCGATGGCGAGCATGGCGTAGACCATCGCCTTGTATCCGAAAATGGGTTTGCGCGAGAACGTCGACAGCACCTGCGACGCCACCCCCATGCCCGGGAGAATCGCAATGTAAACCTCAGGATGTCCGAAGAACCAGAACAGATGCTGCCAAAGCAGAGGTGAGCCGCCCTTGTGCCCCATGATCTGCCCGTTGACCACAACCAGCGGCACGTAAAAACTCGTCCCGAGATTGCGATCCATCAGTAATAAAATTCCCGCCGATAGCAGCACTCCGAACGCCAGCAAACCAAGAATCGCCGTGATAAACCACGACCACACGGTCAACGGCATGCGCATCATGGTCATGCCCTTGGCCCGCATATCGAGCGTCGTCGTCAAAAAGTTCAGCGCGCCCATCAGCGACGCCAGACAGAAAATCGCAATGCTGGTGATCCACAGATCGGCGCCAAGCCCTTCTCCCGGACCAGCCTGTTGCACCGCGCTCAGCGGCGGATATCCCGTCCAGCCATGCAGTGGCGCTCCGCCTGAAACAAAAAATGCCGCGAGAATGACGACGAAGCCAAGAAATGTCGTCCAGAACGACATCATGTTCAAGACTGGAAACGCCATATCCGGCGCACCAATCTGAATCGGCAGAAAGTAATTTCCAAATCCGCCTTGCGGCGCCGTCGTCAGCACGAAGAACACCATGATGGTGCCGTGCATGGTGAGAAGCGCCAGGTATTGCTCCGGCTTAATCTCTCCCACGATCGGCAGGTTCGCCAGCGGCCACACCAGATGGATGCGCATCAGCAGCGACAGAAACATCCCTACAAACACCGCCGTGAGCGCCAGGAAGAAATACTGCAGACCGATGACTTTGTGATCGAGGCTGAATATATATTTTCGAATGAACCCTTGAGGACCCGCATGCGCGTGAGCGGTTGCCGACGTTGACATTATTGTTTCTCCGCCTCCCGTGCCGTCAGCCACTTGTCAAAATCTTCCTGGCTGACGACGTGAACCATACCGTGCATCTTGTAGTGACCCAGGCCGCAGAGTTCGGCGCACGCAATTTCGTACTCGCCAATCGCCGTCGGCTTGAAGTGCATGTGAATATTGAGGCCCGGAACCGCGTCCTGCTTGAAGCGCAGGTTGGGCACAAAAAAGCTGTGGATCACGTCGACCGAACGCAGACTCACATCGACCTCGCGGTCTACAGGCAGATACATCGTTCCGGTCACCACGTCATCTTTCGACGCCGGGTCGGAAGGGTTGAGCCCCACCGCGGCCTCGCCACCGGCCGAAGGGTCCATCAACTTCGGGCTGGTGCCGCCGTAAGTGCCGTCCGGCCCCGAATAGCGGAAGTACCAGGCAAACTGCATACCGGTAACTTCAACCTGCACCGCGCCCGGACCCGCCCCTTCAAATCGCTGGCTCGCCCAAACGCTGCTGCCCATCAGGTTCAACCCAACGAACAGAACTGTCGTCAAGATCGTCCAAACCACTTCCAGCTTGACGTTACCGTGCGAATAGTCGGCCGGTGGAGCAGAGGGTTGCTCGCGATACTTCCAGGCGAAGTAGCCCAGCGACAATTGCGCCGCCAGAAAAACAATTCCCATCAATACCAACGTGAGGGTGAATTGTCCGTCGATAAATCCGGTAGCCGCGGAAGCTCCCACCGGCAGCCACCAGGTCTTGGCGACAAAGAAGTATGTGCTGGCCAAAGTGATCAGCCAGATTACGACCAGTAAAGCGAGGCCCATTCCCCAGTCCTCCCGGTAACGCAACGACAAGAATGACAAAACACGACGCAAAACAAATTCAATCTGTCGCGCCCCACAGCGCGTTCAACAGTCGGCGGCGAGTTTACCACAGCCGCTTGAGGATATTGCTGACTAAAAAATCAGCCACGGATTTCACGAATTCTCACGGATAAAACAAAACCAAAAATAAATTCTATTCCTCATCGATCTACTCTGTGCTCCCTGTGTCCGGAGCCTGCCCTGAGCGAAGCCGAAGGGTGTTAAAAATTTTGATTTTTCTTAATCAGTGCAAATCCGTGAAAATCCGTGGCTAAACGTCATTTCTCCCTCCACTCTGGTACTCTCCCCGGAGTCCACGGCGCTCCCGCAGCCTCCATATCCTTCTCTAGCTTAGTCAGATCAACCTCAACTAAAGCATGAAGCTTAGCCAACTGCTCTGCGAACTCCGCTGCCGCAATGTTGTAATCGTCCACATGACTCTGTGTCGGCTTGGCGAGCGAGAAGCGCTCACCCTCCATAATTGCCTGCATTCGGTTATTGATCGAGGAAGCCACTGGCTCATTCCGCTTCTCCATTTCGGAATCACCGTCCAAGACGCGCCTGATTTCCCGATTTCTCTTCTGAATCGAATCTGCCACCGCGCTCAATTCTTTCTCCGCCCCCGGAGTCTCTCGCAACGCCCCGCGAATAGCCTTGAGCCGTGCCTCAACCTCTTCCGTCGTATGCAGCGCTCCCGAAACCGCCCGGTACATCCCCGCCACCTTGCGCAAGAATTCTTCCTGCGCCGCATGATCCAGCGCGTTCATTGTTCCGGCACCATCCGCCACCACTTTAAACTTCTGCCCTGAACCTAACTCGGTAACCGCTCCTCCAACCTTCTGAAACATTCGCACCGAATAATTTCCTGTAATCACCAGCGGCCCCTTCGCCGCTGCCGGAGGAAAGTCCTCGCCCTCGTCGGCGTGCTCTCGCAAAGACACGGCTGGATATCGCAGATCCCACGCCGTCCGCTGAAAGCCCGCCTCTATACTCCCCTCAACCCGCCGGATCGGCGCGCCCGACTCGTCATACACCATGAAATAAACTTCCGGCTTCGCCTCCTCCGCCTCAGCCCGCAACTCATCATTCGTCGGATAAGCGAGCGTCTGATTTTTCTTCGCCGCCTCCTTCTCCGCCTCGTGACGTTTTTCCTTTTTCGTTTTTAACTTTTCCTTGAAATAAGTGGTAAACACAGCGCCGTACGGCGGATTCTCCGCCGTATAAAACGACTCTCCCTGATATCCCTTCTTCGGCCCGCCCAGCGGATGCCGCTCGATGTATAGCAACGCATCCTTCACCGGAAACAAAGCCGCAGCTTGTTCCAGCGCCTCCGCCTTGATCAGCCGCAGCGCCGAAATATCATCGAGCACATAAAACCCGCGCCCAAACGTCGCAATCACCAGATCACCCTCGCGTGCCTGAATCACCATGTCGCGCACCGCGATCGTCGGCAGCCCGCCCTTCAACTGTACCCAGTGCGCTCCGCCATCGACGGTAAAGAACGCTCCATACTCAGTCCCCGCAAACCACAAGTTACCGTTCACGGTATCTTCGGCAAAGGCCAGCACCGGTCCGTTCTCTGGCAGATTTCCCGCAATCGATGTCCAAGTCTTTCCAGAATCCGTCGATCGCAATAAATAAGGTTTGAAGTCGGAATTCTTATGATTGTCGAATGACGCATAAACCACGTTCGCATCATGCGATGAAGCCGCCAGCCGGCTCACATAAGTCGTATCCGGAATACCTGGGAATTTCTCCGACTTCGTCCAACTCTGTCCGCCATCCCCTGTAGTCTGAATCAGCCCATCATCGGTGCCCACATAAATGAGCCCTTCTTTTTTCGGAGACTCCGCCAGAGCCACAATATTTCCATACAACGAGGTCGACGCATTCTTCGCCACCGCATCCGGCTCCCACACCTTACCCATTACTTGCAGCTTGTTGCGGTCAATCTGTCGCGTCAGGTCTCCGCTGATGGCCTTCCACGTGTCGCCGCGGTCATCACTACGAAATAATTTATTGGCGGCAAAATACAACCGCGTATGCGAGTGTGGACTGATAATGATCGGCGAATCCCAATTCCACCGCAGCGGCGGCTCGCCCTTGCCCTCCTGCGGCTGCAAAACCAGTTCTTGCCCCGTGGGTTTGTCGTACCGAACCAGCACGCCATACTGCGATTCCGAATAAATCGTATTCGGATCCACCGGATCGACCACCGACCGGAACCCATCGCCACCCGTCGTGACGAACCAGTCCGAATTCACAATGCCGTTGATATTCCGCGTGCGCGCTGGCCCGCACCAGGAAAAATAATCCTGCGTTCCGCCGCACACGTTATAGAAGGGAAGCGCGTTATCTACGGCGACATCGTAGAACTGCACCGTCGGCAAGTTCGCCTTAAACTGCCATGCCTTGGCGTCGTCCCAGGTTTCATAAAGGCCGCCATCGGACCCCAATAGCGCGTGCTTCGTATTCTCCGGATCGATCCAGATGGCGTGATTGTCTCCGTGATGATTGTTTTCCTCTACCTTGTGCAGCGTCTTGCCGCCATCGAGCGATTCGCGCAGAGTCACATTCATCACAAAGATTCGGTCCACATTCTTCGGATCAGCCACCACTCGCGCGTAGTACATCGCCCCCGCATCGAATTCATTCTTCCGATCCCAGGTCGCACCGCGATCGTCCGACCGGAAAATTCCGCCCTTGCTATCTGCCGCTTCAATCGTGGCGTACACCACGTTCGGGTCAGCCGGCGAAACCGCCAGCCCGATCCTTCCCATGTCAACCGAAGGCAGCCCGTTCTTCAACTTGTTCCACGTCGCGCCCGCGTCCGTTGACTTATAAATCGCGCTCTCCGGCCCGCCATCGATCAAAGTAAAAACATGCCTCCGCCGCTGATAGGCCGCCGCATAAATAATGTCCGGATTCGACGGATCAATCGCCACATCCACCACGCCCGTGTTCTCGCTGATGGTCAGCACCGCTTTCCAGTTCTTCCCGCCGTCGACAGACTTATAAAGTCCGCGATCGCCGCCCGGTCCCCACAGTGGTCCCTCCGCGGCCACATACACAACTTTCGAATCCCGCGGATCGATCACCACCCGCCCAATATGCTCCGACTTCTTCAGCCCCAGATTCTGCCAATTCTTCCCGCCATCATCCGACCGATAAATTCCATCTCCATAAGAAACGCTGCGCTGCGAATTGCTCTCACCCGTGCCGACCCACACCACGGACGCATCATTCGGATCAAGCGCCACCCACCCGATGGAATACGACCCTTCTTTATCAAACACCGGAGTCCACGTCGTCCCATCATTCACCGTCTTCCACACTCCGCCCGAAGCCACGCCCACGTAGTACTCAACCTTATTCTTCGGATTCACCGCAATCGACATCACCCTTCCAGAAGCTACTGCCGGCCCAATCGAGCGGAACTTCAACCCGGAGAAAGTGTCGGCATTCATGCCGGGCTTTTTCTCTTCATCCTTCTTTGCGGGAGCGGGTGCAGCTTTGGATTCCTCCTTCTTCGAACCCTTCTGGCTCTTCGGCGAAGTCGGCACCGCCTGCGGCTTTTTATCAGCATCGGGTTCCTGCGCGGCGGCAAGCAGGTTTGATTGAAGAGCGATTAGCAGAGATAGAAACGCGGCGGCTTTGAATTTCACAGAGCGCTCCAAAACAAAGATTTCCGAAACCGATATGTATACAGGAATTCCTGCCAACTTAGAAGCACCCTTGTCATCCTGAGCGAAGGGAGTGCTTCGCGAATGCGAAGCACTCCCGCAGTCGAAGGATCCCTATCGGCGTACACACTTGTGGAGTCGGTGGGATTTTCTCCGCAGCCTCCGCGGCCTTTCTCAGCGTTCTCGGCGGTTAGAAGCTTTTGATCTTGACTGTCACCCGCCTCTCCAGCAGGTTAAAATCCCTTGCATGCCCTCCAAGCCCCAAGGCCACGAAACCCGCTACCACAAAATGCAAAAGAACAATTGCTTCGTCTGCGGCCAAAACAACAAAGAAGGCATGCGCCTGAAATTCATCCTCGACGAGCAACGCCAAACCTTCATCTGCCACTTCCGCCTCCCCAACCGCTACACCGGCCCGCCCGGCCACTGCCACGGTGGCATCATCGCCAGCATCCTCGACGACGCCATGGGCAAAGTAAACAAGCTCCGTCACGTAGTAGCGCTCACGCGAGAGATGACGGTCGAATATCTGAAACCCGTCCCCCTGCACAAACCTCTGCGCGTGGAAGGCCGCGAAATCGAAGTCCGCGGCACCAAGCACATCAATGCCGCCGAAATCCTGAACGAGAAAAACGAAGTCCTGGCCCGCAGCCGCGGCATCTTCATCGCCATCGACCCCGAAAAAATGTTCGCCAAGTATGTCGAACGCTAGCCCCGTAGGGGCGACAGATAATAGCCCAGAGCCTGCCCTGAGCGAAGCCGAAGGGACGTAAGTCCTGGGTAAGCGAAGAAAGAAGGGAACCGATTGTCCCCGCAGGGGACCGCGACTGCCGATACCCGATCTGCGCCACGCTACCGCGAATCCCCCCATCCCTGTAAAATAAGACTAGCTTCGCCGCAGCCCGATAGCCAAAGCCCGAAGCCCGGGATGTCCGCGAAAAAGAAAAGGTTCCCCATGTCAAAACACAACGGCAGTTCCCAAAACAACGGCACCACCTCCCTCCGCTTAAAAACCGGCCTCGCCGAGATGCTCAAAGGCGGGGTAATTATGGATGTGACGAATGCGGAGCAGGCGTCCATTGCTGAGAAGGCTGGAGCGGTTGCGGTGATGGCGCTGGAGCGCGTGCCGGCGCAGATCCGCGCCGAAGGCGGCGTGGCGCGGATGGCTTCGCCTAAGAAGATTCGCGAGATCATGGCGACTGTGTCCATCCCGGTGATGGCGAAGTGCCGTATTGGACATTTTGCTGAGGCGCAGATTTTGCAGGAGCTCGGCGTTGATTACATTGACGAATCCGAAGTGCTTACGCCCGCCGACGAGGCTCACCATGTCGACAAGCACGCCTTTAAAGTTCCATTCGTTTGCGGCGCGCGCAATCTCGGGGAAGCGCTGCGCCGCATTGCCGAAGGGGCGGCCATGATCCGTACCAAAGGGGAGGCCGGCACCGGCGACGTGGTCCACGCCGTCAAGCACATTCGCCAGATCGTGCAGGAGATACGCATCCTCACCGTGCTCGGCGAAGAAGAACTTTACGCCAAAGCCAAAGAGCACGGCGCGCCCTACGAACTGATACAGATGGTGGCCAAAACAGGGAAGCTGCCGGTACCGAATTTCTCCGCCGGAGGCATCGCCACCCCCGCCGACGCCAGCCTGGTCATGCAGCTCGGCGCCGAAGCCGTCTTCGTTGGCAGCGGCATCTTCATGAAAGACAGCACCACCTTCGCCGACCCCGCCGAGGCCGAAAAGCGTGCCCGCGCCATCGTCAAAGCCGCCACCCACTTCAACGACCCTAAAGTGTTACTTGAAGTCAGCGAAGATCTGGCGGGAGCGATGAAAGGGCTGGCTGTGGCCGGGATGGATGAGGCGCAGATGCTGCAGACTAGAGGGTGGTAGGGATTGGTTTTTTCTCAAGTCGAGCTTTAAGCTTGGACCCTTCGGAGGCCCGAGCACGAGCAGCGATGTAGAAGCTTCCGACCGACAAGGAGACGGCGCGTTGGAGCAGAGCCTCACCAAGGTGTAACAAACTTTTCTTGCCCGGCAAATGTGCCGGAAACGGGTCAGTGCTTTGACTAATGTCCGACGCTAGAAGAATTGCTCGGCCTCGTTGAAACGATGTTGTAGCGGTCTCGCTGTGAGACCCGAGAAACGCCTGTTCGCAGATCCGGCATGCGTCAAACGAGGCATAAGCTCGCTGGCAATCCGCGACTGCGCCATTTTTTTCCGCTCGCCGTAGATAGAGCGACCCCATACCTCTTATGGATTCTTCGCTTGTGAAGTCCTGACGTACGATGTCTGCGATGTGTTCGGCTAGTCGGGCTTCCTCCTGTTGTAGCGCGTGTAGATTGTGGATAACGGTTGGAACGTAAAGATCTACGCCTCCTATCACTGAGGTATACGTGCCATCAACCAGAGACCAGTTTATCTCCTGATCTAATTCAAAGGCGATGTTGTCCCTCAGCATTGCCACCTCTACCGCTATCTTGCGAAAGTTTGCCACCTGAGGCAGGAAAGATGCCGCCTCAGACAGGAGGTCTGCTCGACCTGCTGCAGAACCATCTGCCTTCTCGATGACGGCTTCGTATCTAGCTGATGAGAGGAGACAGTGCATCAGACCCAGCATCGCAACGCGCCGCCGCTCCCCGTCCGGGGAGATGTCTACCAGCTTCCGGAATGAGCGAATGGCATTCGGGTAATCCCACATATACCGATAGACTTCAGCTTTCTCCGCCAATACGGATTGATCATCGGGCCACAATCTTTCCGCATCCTCCAAATATCGAAGGCTTGGGGTCACGTCTTGCATGTGGTCGCCGTGTATCGCCATCAGTCTTTGGTATTGCGCCTCCCTTCGAGCGAGCGCCAGGAATAGCTCCGCAAACGGCCCTGATCGAGATTTAATCGACAGCAGTTGTTTGCGACGCACAGCATGTTTCAAGGTCAGGGTCGCTCGGCGAGTTGCGTTATCGAGGTCCTCCCAGCCCCGATCTCCCTTATGTGTCGTCCTCGCCCACTGTTCCAGGCTTCCTTCCTCTTGCCATTCTCGTTCTCGACACCAAACTGCTAGCCCTCCTTCTTCGCTGCCCCAGGGTTGGATCTCCAGCCAAGCCCAGCATCTTCGAAGCTCCCTGTACAGCGGTGTGCTTTTCCAGTTCGCGGAGGCAGTGCCCGAATCTATAGACCATCTGTTTTCGAGGTTCGGGAGTTGATTTCGATCCTGTAGGCGCAGGTTCAGCTGCCACGCCTCCGCAGAAGGGCGCGAGTTCAACGCAACGGAAACAAGTCGTCTGGCACGCTCTAGGTGCCGGCTTGCATCACGAAACTCACCGACAGCGTCTAAGCACGTTGCCGCGAACGCTGTCGTGCGGGCCAACGCAAGCAGTGGCCTCGCGTCACCGGCGTTCGCAAACGTCGCACACTCACTCTCGGCCGGTGCAAGTAAGCCGAGAGCTCTTTTGACCAGCTCAAGGCGTTCATCGGGGTCTGCCGAGAGTGATGCCACGAAACGAGCCAGGGCGCATGCTTGAGCCCGTATGGCGAGAGGCCAGCTCGAAACACCTGAATATAGCTCCTTCATTGTTAGCAACGCTTCATTCAGCGCTCGAGTTCGACTTCCGGCATCGGCTAGCTGTTCGATCAGCCGGCTCACGGAACGCAAATAAAAACTTACTCGATAAGTGTCTTCGGCAGAGTTGGCCAGGGCGAAGCGAGCGAATTGCGAAGCATCGTCTAAACGCTCTACCTTTGTTGGTCTTTCAGTTGTGAGCCTCGCTTCAATAGTTGAAAGATGCGATCGAAGCGTGCCGAAGTCCGCCGCTCCGTGCGGTGTATTCGGGAGCGGCAAGCTGTCAACTGCGGTTTTGGCTTGACTCGTTGTTGCTCGTGCCAATCCTAGGTCGCCGACTTTGATGGCGAGCGCTGCTGTGTTAAGAAGATAGTTAGCGGCCCATTTCTTTGTTCCAATTCCATGGCCAGCGCCATATGAGAACATAAGTAAGGTTGGAATCAGGCGAATTCGGTTGGCCAGTGTTTCCTTGAATCGGCGATGCCGTCGCGCACCTACAAACGCGGCGATGTCCAGGGCTCTAAGCTGGGCTGCAGTGATTGTTGTTTCCTTGATCGCGACGTCAATTGCTTCTTGAAGACACTGAATGAAGCGGGCGGGATCGTCGTGAATTCGCGCCAAGGGAACCAGGGAAAAGAGTTTGGCATCCATGGTACTCGCATGGTCGCTTGCGATAATTCCTGCTTCCGCGCCTTGGAGATCATTGGGAGACAAAGGAAACACTAAATCGTCGACAATATGGGGCATCAGGGCTAACATAAGCTCGTTCTTAATGCCGGTCGCGCTCGGTGCTGCTGACTTAAGCCATGAAAGGCTCTCTTCCACTGCAGAGACGTAGCCTGCTATCTCGGCATCAGAGAGTTGGCCACCTGCCTCAGAGAGTACATCACGCAATCCCGACTCTATCTGGAGAGCGCTTGTCGATTGAGCCTCATTCGCCAAAAGCTGTGCTACTTCTTTTCGAAACGCCATAACTGCGGAGGGAACCAGGCGATAAGAATCCGTTTCCTCCGCCCAGCCGTATTTCACTAGAGCACGAAGAGCCGAGGTAGACAGCCCATGCGAGTCCAACCATGCCCCGCGGATGCGGAGTTCAGAAACAATCGCCATGATGAACAAGGTCTCCGTGGGACCAACTGCACCCTGCCTGTCTGCAGGAGCCTTCTTGAGGAGCAGGAACACTTCGCGGACTTGACCCTCCGCGGCATCAAGCAGGGCTTCCGACAGCAGATCTTTTCTATTTGCTCCAGGATTTTGGGCCAGATGCTTTCTGAACAGGTCCCCGCTTTGCCGTATTATGCCGGGACGCAGCAGTTCCGTTAAGGATCCCAATCCGGCTAGCACCTCGGCGGCCACTGAGAATTCTCCCGAAAGGGCTCCTAACAAATCCTGTGCATCCTGCAACGGTAAGGAGCCAATATTCACAGGCGACTGAAGGGTCGGTCTTATGGCCAACCGAGAGAGGGTTTGGCTACGGCCGATGGTTATGATCGTGCCGTTCCTTAGAGCGTTCGAGTTCAATAGTGCCTGAAGATCTTCCCTATCCACAGCGTTGTCGAAACAGTCGTCTACATTGTCGACGACGGCCAACACACCAAGTTGCATTAGACGAGCCGGAAGTACCTCCTCTAAGAGCACAATTCGTGCTTCCTCTTGGTCCGAGTCCTCATCGACTGCCCCTTCTATATTCATTTTAGAAATTCCAAGTGCATAAGAAAGTGCACGAAGTACACGACGGCCGATGTACGGCCGAATGTCGATTGCCAAGAGGGCGATTGGGGCTCCCAATCTCCTCGCGACCTCTTCGACATTAGACTGGACGGAAAGGTAGTGGCGCACAAGTTCCGTCTTTCCGGACTCTGGTGGTCCCAGAACTTGCACAATCGAATCCCGGATTGTTCTTGTGGAAACTGTGTGCAGTTCCTGTTTCCGGTCGTTGAAAGGCTCCGTAGGTAACATTCTTCGAGGGATTCTTTTTGCATGGAAATGTCTGACAAATGATGGTCCGTCCAGAAGCAACTGCACTTGGTTAGCGTGGAAATCAATCTCGATGCGGATTTCGCGAAGGAGGGCCTTGTCCAAAGGACGAGAGAAAAGGACGTTCACCGTAGATTGTTCTTGCCAGCCAGGCTTTGAGACGAGTAGCTCATTGTAAATGTCTTGCCACCACCTAAATAAGAGTTGCTTAGTTCTGTCCACGTAGAGAACATAAAAAGCTGGTGGCCTTGCGGCCAAGTAGTTGATGTTCTTAATGTCGATAGGGTAGGCGATGGTTCCGTCGTGCTTGGGCGTCTTTGTTGTGTGTTTCAACTGAAAACAAGCTCTTCTGTTTGTTGCCAGTCTGATGCCACTGTTTGCATCATTACGAATGAGCTCGATAGTTCCATCAACACCGTAATCGTGCTCGGACTCTACTCGTACTAGGAAAGAAGGCTCGAACTTTTCGCGTACAATTCGTCGTGAAAGGTTTTCCCCAGCGTGGGCCGGCGAAATCTGAGGTAAGTTAATGTTGCGACGTCTGGGCATCTGAGGAACCTTAGTCGAGTGCTAACCGAAACGGACGGTCCCCGGGCGAGGAAATACTAATACATATTCAACAAGGAAATCATCTGTAACGTGGACTGACTCTTGGGAGCTGACCCATCCCAGGGAGCACGAAGAGGCGGGTGGCCCGGCTTTTGATCTTGGTGCCATCACCGACACAGCGGGTGCGCCGCCCCTTCGACTGTGCTGAGGGCAGGCTCTTTGCGGAATCACGGGACAGACGGAAGTGTCCCTATGTTTGATAATTATCGACTAAGGAGAGGTTATGAAAAAGGATGCAATGACTCGTCTATTTATGTCACTGGCCGTGCTTCTCTTACTGGTTGATGTCTCACTGAACTTCGTGAACGTGCGTGTCATTCACGCTCAGGGTCAGGGGTACAAGCTTAGCAAAATTCAGACAGATTCTGTTGGCAGAATCACAAATGCAGAGGGGACGCTGGTTGGTTTCTCGTGCGCCGGGTCCAGTTGCTACGCGGTCTGGAAATGATGGGAGAAATGGAGCGGGCGGGCCAGGTCTCAGGCGCTACTCCCATGTCTCGCAAAAGCGGCGAGACATGGGGCACCCCATTTGGATTCGGTCCCCAACAGATATCCCCTGAAAATGTGGGTTTTTCCCGATTTGGGAAAATCTTGTCAAGCCCCCCTGAGAGGCGATTTTGGGGTCAACTTGCTGATTCGATGGGAGAAATAAAGTTGGATAATTTGACGGTTGACCCCTATGCGAAATGATATAATAGGATTATAGAGTCAAAACAGCGGCGCAGGCCTTCCCGGTCTGCGCCTTTTGTTTTCTCAAAGGAGATATGGCGCAGAAGGGCAGAGACCCGGCTGCGCCTTTTTTTATGTCTAAAAATGATGATCCAGAGAAGTACATGAATGACATGCAGAGGCTGGGGATGATTTTGCCGAAGCGGCTGGGGGAGGCGGTGGAGGCGGCGTTTCTGGCGAAGGCTACGATGCTGGGGTTTCCGGTATTGAAGCCCTGGGGAGATAGCCGTCCTTATGACTTTGCGGTGGAGAGCGGGCGGCGGTTGTTGAAGGTGCAGGTGAAGTGCGCGACCAGCCATCGAGGGACGCGGTGCAGCGCGCGGGCGTCGGGCAGCGGGGAACTGTATACGCTGGATGATTTTGATTTTCTGGCGGCATATGTGATCCGAAAAAATTTGTGGTATGTGGTTCCAGGGGATGCGTTTATACCGCGGGCGACGGTGCATTTTAATTATGGTCCGCATAGCCAGGGAATGTTTGAAAGATATCGGGAGAGTTGGTGCCTGTTGACTTGTTCGGCGAGGGCGCGGGGAAGAAACGATATTCCCAAGCGATGCCGGTGCGAAGAGATGCCGCAGCGGTGCGTGGTGTGTCCGGGGAAATGATGGCATGGCCTAACACTTCGCACCTCGATCGCGTGGAAGCGGGCGCCTCATCCCAGATTTCCAGATTTAGATTTCGCCTGTCTCGTGTTGCCGCACCGGAGGCCTGGTGCTAAACTGCGCGAATGGCTAGCAAAAAGAGCAGGAAGAAGAAATCGGCAAAGAAAAAAGCTGGCAAGAAGTCGACGCCGGCGAAGAGTGTGGCACGGAAGCGGGTTCCTAAGAAATCTGCGAAGAAGGCAGCCAGTCCAAAAAAGTCTTCCCCGAAAAAGAAGGCGTTGAAAAAAACAGTCAGCGGAAAGACGGCAGCCGCGCGGACCGGCCCGCGACAGTTCTCGCGGGATTCAGCGGGACCGCGCTCAGGCGTGCAGTCGGGAGACCTGCAGGGTTTGTCCGACGTCGAGAGCGCAGATTCGGAAAGCGTTGACGAGTTGATCGAGGAGGGGAACGCGTTCGAGGCGGGAGTAGTCTCTGGCGTCGAGGACGCTGGAAAACGCGGTGTCCGGGAAGTACGCACCCGTGAAGTGCCCGAAGACGACGTGCCCGGCGAATACCTTGACGAATAGGGCGTGATTTAGATCCGAGCCCCTGGCAGGTATGCAAAATCCTGCATCTTGACCGGTCGCTTCGGCTGCATCATAATTCCCCACGTCTTCCAGAGAGTCTGATCCGGTCGTCCCTGTCTTCCCGAGTCGCTGCTCTGAGCGACCGACTGCTGGCTTGCACTCATAAGTGGTCTGCAGCGACTCACTGGAAATGTCCATTCGGAACAGGAGTTGAGTATGCGTCCCCGGCAGGTTCTCAGCGTGGCTCTGCTCTCCTTTAGTAGTTTTGGCGTCGTCTCGCTTCTGCCGGCACAGACGCCGAGCGTGCTGACCCGCCAGTACGACAACCAACATACCGGTCAAAACCTGCAAGAAACCATCCTGACGCCAAGCAATGTCAATTCCGGGGGTTTCGGAAAAGTGTTCAGCTATCCGGTGGATGGCCAGATTTGGACGCAGCCGCTTTATGTGCCGAACGTGAATGTTGGTACTAAGGGGACCCACAATGTGGTTTATGTGGCGACGGAAAATGCCAAGGTCTATGCTTTTGACGCGGACAGCGCGAAAAAAAATCCCAACCCGCTGTGGTTTACCGATTTTCTGAATCCTCCCAACGTGTTGGCCGTGCCCTGTGATATTGGCGCTGGGTTGTGCCAGTTGTTTCCTCTGGTCGGCATCACCCAAACCCCGGTCATCAACCTGGCGAACAATACGATGTATGTGGTCGTGCGTACGCAGGAGACGGCTGGAACGGTAGTCAGCTATGTCGAACGCCTGCACGCCCTCGACATCACCAGCGGCGCGGAACAGCCCGGCAGTCCGGCGGTAATCTGCTCGGCGGTCGGCAGTGGCGGCTGCTCGTTCGGCGGGCCGGTGATGTTCATTCCTAAAGTGAAGCAGGGCCGCCCGGGACTGCTGCTGGTGAACGAGCCCGGATTCTCCCAGGGAGTGCTGTTCATGGGGTTCGCGGGAGCCACGGGCTGGGTGCTGGCCTATGACGCTTCCACTCTGCAACTGGTCGCAACCTTCTTCGCCAACGACGGCATAACGCGCTCGGGTTATGGCTTCGGCGGTATATGGGGCGCAGGCGGTGCGGTCGTGGCTGATTCCGCCGGCAACGTGTATGTCGTCACCGGCGACGGTTATTTCGACAGCATCATCAACTGGGGTGATAGCCTGATCAAATTGGTATTGACGTTGAACCCAGCGACCGGTACCTATTCCCTGGTTCCAGCCGATTATTTCACTCCGAGTGATGAAGCCTGCCGCTTTACCAACGGGCTCGATCTGGGATCGGCGGGCCCGCTCATTCTTCCCGCTCAGGGCGGCACGACCCCGGACTTGATTTTTCAGGGTGGCAAGGCCTCCACACTCTGTGATTCCACCCCCAGTATTTACATTGTGAATCGCGACAACATGGGGCATTTGGGTGGGCAGGTTTCACTCAGCCAAACGGCGAAGGCCGGTTCGTCAAGTTCCCCCGCCTATTGGGCCAGTGCCACGGCCAACCATATTTACAATGTCGCCGATAGCGACTCACTTCGGGCTTACACCGTATCTTCCGCTGGCGTGAGTACCGCGAGCGTGATGCAGACCAGCAACACTTTTTCGAATGGCTCGTCGCCAGCCATTTCTGCCAACGGGACCAGCAATGGAATCGTTTGGGCTCTTGACCGCACCGAAAACTCCGACATTCTTCCCGGGGTCCAGCCCGTGATTTTACACGCCTACAACGGCACGAGTTTAAGCGAGCTGTACAACTCCACCCAGGCGGCCTCCGGCCGCGACACGGCGGGGCCTTCGGTCAAGTTCCAGGTTCCGACCGTGGTCAATGGCAAGGTTTATGTGGGTACGCAGACGGAATTGGATGTATACGGGCTCTGTCCCTGTCCGCAATAAGGAGTAAATCTATGCTTCGATGGGTGCCCAATCTGAGCAAGACTTTTGGCCGCTTAACGCTGGTCTTCTTCTTTTTCTTTGTCGCTTTCGCGTTAAGCATACCGGCCAGGGCGCAGACCGCGAGCACGATTTATAGCTTTGCTCTGCATGACAGTTTTTGGCCCGAAGGTGGACTGGTGGAAGATGCCAGCGGCAATCTCTATGGCACCACCGTCGGGGGCGGCACCTACGGCACGGGTACCGCATATCAACTCTCGCCCCCAGTCAAGGGCAGCACCACCTGGACCAAGACCGTTCTGTATAGCTTTCAACCCTGGGGCAGCACTGGACACACGCCCAGCAGCGAACTCACGATCGACAGCAGCGGCAACCTCTACGGCGTTACCTGGTCGGGAGGAGATGGGCGCTGCCACTGTGGAGTGCTCTACGAACTGATTCATCCCGCAACCTCTGGCGCCCCTTGGACACATCTTGTGCTGCATGCCTTTACCAACACAAACAATGATGGACGCCTGCCCAATGCGCCGGTAGTGCTTTCCTCCAATACGATTTACGGAGTCACTCAACAGGGCGGCTTATATGACAGCGGCATCGTCTATCGGTTGATCCCCGGCAAGAATGGCGGCACGTATTCCGTCATCTATTCATTTGGCGCTAACAACGATGCCAGCGGGCCCAATGGCCCCTTGCTGCTGGATTCAGCCGGCAGCCTGTACGGCGTCACGTCTTTAGGTGGGGCCTTCAACGCCGGCGCAGTGTACAAGCTTGCGCAGAACGGCGGCTCCTGGACTGAATCCATTCTGTTCTCCTTCGGGGGAGGTTCGGGGTCTTCGGGCATCACTCCCGTGGGCAATCTGCTTTTCGACAGCCCGGGAAATTTGTACGGCGTCACCGAATTCGGCGGCACGTCGCAATTAGGCGTGGCCTACGAGCTGTCCCCGGCCTCCAGCTCTTGGACGCAAAACATCTTGTTCAACTTCTCCAAGCCAGTGGGTTCATCACCGCTGGCCGGCATGACATGGAATCCCAGTAACGGTTCTCTTTACGGGACAACCTCGGCTGGCGCGTCTCACACCCATGGCAGCGTCTTCCAGTTGACACCGCCCGTTTTCGGAGGACTGTGGACGGAAACCTTGCTGCAGCAGTTCACCTTTACCAACGGCGGCCTGCCTTCGGGCCGCGTCCTGCGAGATCCCACCACCGGATATCTCTACGGTACAACCTACAACGGCGGCGTCAGCGGCTGCGACGGCAACTGCGGTGTGGACTATCAGATTATTCCTTAGCAGCCTGCTAAAGGTTAGCAGCCCGTGGTGCAAGTACGATTCGTATCAGGGCACGCACTCATGTGTGCCGTAAGGCCGCGTCATCAGTGCGCCTTTAGGCGCTGCTTCGTTGGGATGGGTTTCACCACGGGCTGTTAGCCTGAAGCCGCGCTGCACCCGCCCAGTCCCGTAGGGACGGCAGATAATAGCCCCGGACGTAAGTCCGGGGTAAGCTCCCAAACAATCCAACCTAAGTCCCCGAAGGGGACGGCACCGGCGGCCTCCGTTCGACCACAACTATTGAAAACCGAGTGGGGGAAACGCGTTAGTCCCCGTGGCATGAGGACTATCTAGTTTGTTCGCCGGACTAAGTCTGTGTCGTGTGAACATCCCCACTCAAGCCAAAACCGGGCTTGAGTGGGCTGCCCGCCGATCTCTCCTAACTAGTTGTCTTGGTGCAAGGCGGCCAGGGCGGCAAGCGATCGCCTCATAGAGTGCCTCCGCAGTGACACCGCGTCTCGGTGGCATACCAGGTGTAATCGCTCAGCTTGACTGCGGAGCTCTCAACAAATAGGAAGTGGGAGACCAGCCCTGATTTTGATCACCTCCAACCGCTCGAGGATGTAAGGTTGAACTCCGATTATCCGCGATCAAAGGCTGAGCTTGATCGGACGCGTCGACGATGAGATAGATATGGTGAACACCTGCGCTGACAAGCACCA